>Ga0181559_10006127_pt1 | contig 11387 bp, 7 predicted proteins | sample 011ome_21_FD_133752 | JGI IMG/M metagenome (GOLD analysis project Ga0181559, IMG submission 133752) | Coastal salt marsh microbial communities from the Groves Creek Marsh, Skidaway Island, Georgia - 011508AT metaG (megahit assembly) | ecosystem: Environmental > Aquatic > Marine > Intertidal zone... | reverse complement strand
TCCGCCGCCGTACATGGAGCCGCCGCCGTACATGGAGCCGCCGCCGTATCCGCCGTACCCGCCGCCGTACATGGAGCCCGCGCCGTAGCCCCCAACGCCGCCGCCGTACATGGATCCCGCGCCGTAGCCCCCCACGCCGGTCCCGTACATGGAGCCCACGCCGCCGTACGGGCTCGCGCCCACTGCGCCACCGTACGGCGCCACCGCGTACGCGCTGGCGCCCGTGGCGAGCGCGGAGGTGCCGGGCGAGCCCGCGAAGCGCGCGGGCGGGGGCCGAGTCTGGCCCGTGGGGTTGGACTCGGTGGGCACGGGCGTGGACGGCGCCGAGCCCGCGCCGGGAACCTCCCACGGCTTTGGCGTGTCGCCCGACGCGGCGGGGGTCGAGGCGGCGACGCTCTCGCCCGTCGCCGCCGCGCGCTCCCACGGCTTGGGGGGGGGCGCTGCGATCCGAGAGGGGGGAGGAATTGAGGCGAATGGGCGAAGGGGGTCAGCGGGGGGCGCGCGGACAGGGGTGCGCGCGGGAGCGCGCGAGGCAGCGAGCGCGCGGCGCGAGCCGATTTCGTCTTAAACGACCATGAAGGGGAGAAACGCACCTGCTGACATGCCCTTCGTCGTCGTCGCGCGCGAGCGGGAGTGCGGGGCCGAAGGAGCCCCACGACTCCGCGCACGAGATTCGCCGACTCGAAAGGCACAAGAACTCAAGAAGACTGTGAAATTCCGCGCGGCGAACTTGCCAGTTCTTCGACTCGATCGCGCACAACGCGCTCATTCGTCGATCGCGCAGTACGCACGCACGACACACCGAACACCACCATGTTCCGCAAGACGCTCATTTTCGCCACCGTGCTGCTCGCATTCGCCGCGACCCACGCCGAGGACGCCCCCAAGATCACCCACAAGGTACGACGCGCGGCGCATTTCCAAGCGACCCGATCGCGCCTCGCGGATTCGACCTCCGGACGACGCTTCGGTGACGTCCGTCGTCGTCGCCCAGATGTCGCCGAAATTCCCGAAAACGTTTTCACTAAAAAAAAAACGTCTTCGTCTTCGCGAGCGGCGACTGACGGACCTCTCCTTCATCTCGACCGCGGCGACTGACGTCGTTTCAGGTGTACTTCGACGTCTCCATCGCCGGCGAGCCCGCCGGCCGCGTCACCATGGGTCTGTACGGCGACGTCGTCCCCAAGACTGCCGAGAACTTCCGCGCGCTGTGTACGGGCGAGAAGGGCGTCGGCGAGCGAGGCAAGCCCCTGCACTACCAGGGCAGCGACTTCCACCGCATCATCCCGCAGTTCATGATCCAGGGCGGGGACTTCACCGACGGCAACGGGCGCGGCGGCGAGTCCATCTACGGCGGCAAGTTCGAGGACGAGAACTTCAAGATCAAGCACACCGGCGCGGGCGACCTGTCCATGGCCAACGCGGGGCCGGGCACCAACGGCTCGCAGTTCTTCCTCACCACCGTGAAGACGTCCTGGCTGGACGGACGACACGTGGTGTTCGGCAAGGTCATCGACGGCATGGACACCGTGTTTAAGATCGAGGCTGTCGGGTCGGGAAGCGGCACGCCCTCCAAGAAAGTCACCATCACCGAGTCCGGAGAGCTGGAGATGTGAAAGAGGACACGCGAGAACGACGCCGCGACGCGCGGAGATTGTTAAAAAAAGACTTTTGTTTGACGTTTCGAAAGGTGGCTTCGGGTCGTCCTAGAGAGAGACGCGCGCGCGGTTCGTGAGAAGGAGGACCGATCCGCCCGTCGTCGCTCGCACACCACATGCGCGCCCGCTCTCTCCGCGCGCCGACGCTCGCGGCGTTCGCCCTCGTCATCGCGGCGGCGGTGCCTCGCGTCTCCCTCGCGCGCGTCGCGCGCGATACCGGCGCGACGAACGCGCCCCCGCCTCCTGTCGCTTTTTTCTTCCGAGACGCGCGCGACGCCTCCTTCGCCGACCGCCACGACGAGCGACGCGGCGAGCCGCCGCGCGGTTCGCGCACGACCGCGTACGCGCTCGGCGCCGCCGCTCTGGTGCTGGTGGCGGGCACGATGGCGGGCCTTACCGTGGGCCTGCTCGGCGTGGACCCGATCGAGCTCGAACTGAGAAAGGAGGCTGAGCTCCCTTCGCGCGACCGAGAAGACGCGAAAAAGATATGGGACGTCGTCGCTTCGCACCACTGGTTACTCTGTACGCTTTTGCTCGTGAACGCCGCGGCGAGCGAGGCCCTGCCGCTGTGCCTCAACGCGATCATGCCCGAGTACGTCGTGATCGTCGTCAGCGTCACGCTCGTGCTGGTGTTCGGGGAGATCCTCCCGAGCGCCGTTTTCACCGGCCCGCGACAAGTGCGGCTCGCCTCCGCCTGCGTTCCCTTCGTGCGGGCGCTGATGTGGCTGACGGCGCCCCTCTCGTGGCCGATGGCGCGCGCGCTGGACCGCGTCGTCGGCGAGGGCCACGCCTCGACACGCCTGGACCGCGCGCAGATAGGCACGCTCATAGGCCTGCACGGGCGCGCGCGCTCGCCCGCGCGGCGTCCTCCGCGGCGCGCTCGCGCGTCCGGCGTTTCCGTAATCGAGGACGCGGACGAAAACGCGCGCGAGTCGTCCCCTTTGCTCGAGAACACCGACGAGCGAAGGGGACGACCGCGGCGGCTCGGAAACATCTTCGCGCGCCTGGTTCTGTCGCGCGTCTGGTTCACATCCAACAAAGGCAAGGTCTCCGAGCCGAGAGCGGAGAGCCGAGAGCGCGCGCCGGGTATCGTTTCGGCGTCGCCGCGCCGCGCCGGCGTGCTGAGCGACGACGAGGTGACCATCGTGCGCGAGACGCTGAAGCTCGCGCACAAGACAGTTTATGACGCGATGACCCCGCTGCGTGACGTGCACATGCTTTCCTGGGAGAGCACCGTGTTCGACGAGGACACGCTCGCCGGCGTGCTTGGCGCGGGTTTCTCGCGCGTCCCGGTGTTTCGCGGCGGAAACAGGCACAACGTGGTCGGGACGCTGATGGTCAAGAAACTCATCGTCCTCGACCCGAACGAGCGGAGACACGTGCGGGACGTGCCACTGCGCGCGCCTCTGCTCGCGCACCCCGACGCTGGTCTGCTGGAAACCCTCAACGCGTTCCAGGCGGGGAGGTCGCACATGGCGCTGGTCACGAAACACGCGTCGCGGCTGGAACGCGCGTGGCGTCTGAACGAAGACGTCGCCGCCGGCGCCGTGGAGATCCTGGGGATCATCACCGTGGAGGACGTGCTGGAGGAGCTCATCGGCGAGGAGATCCAGGACGAGGACGACTACGCGGAGACGCTCACGCGGAGGGAGCTCACGCGCGGAGGAGCCGCGGAGGAATCCGCGTCTCGCGCGGCGCGCGCGCCCGCGCGCGTCGAGGGCGTCCCTTCCGTCCGGCTCGCGTTTGACGAGCGCCGTCGGCGCGAGCTCCGCGTCGCGGACGACGCGACGCGCGACGTCTCAGACTGCGCGCCCGTACGTAATCCCGAGGACGTCTCGCGTCGCGCGTCTCGGCTTCAAGCCAGAGGCGCGAACGAAGACGCGGTCGAGGCCGTCTCGCCGTCAAAGCGCGTGCGCTTCGCGGAAGACTCGGCGCGCGTCGTTTCGCGGGGACGCGAAGAACCATCGGAACTACCCCCGGCGGTGTTCGCGGCGGCGCGCAAGTTTAAGCTCCTGTTGGCGCGCCGGCGCGCGCGGCGCTTGCGCCGCTCCGACTCGCTCGAAAGCCGAGACGAGCACGCGTCGGGCGCGTCGTAGCGTTCGTGGTCGTGGTCGTGGTCGTTCGAGCGTACACGAAACGCACCTCGTCTCTATGAATTACTTCTATGAATTACTTCTATGAATTACGTAGCTACGACGCCTACCGCTCGCGGCGCTATCCGCCGCGTTCGGGGGGGGCGTCCTCCCTCGGTCTCGGCGCCGCGCCCATCATCGCCGCCGCGCGCCTCGAGATTCGGTCCGCCAGCGCCGGTCTGGCGTGTCCCTTCCTGCGCCCGGCGTGCACGACGTCGTCCCGGAGCCACGGGTTGACCGGCGGCTCCAGCACGCCGTGCACGCGCCCCATGTCCTCGCCGTCGGCGGCGGCGCCCGCGGAGGGCGCCGAGCTCGGAAACGCCCACTGCGACACCACGCCGATGAGGCACAGCGGGAACGTCAACACCACCGCGAACCCGAGGTTGGAGACGCGGTTGGCGTTCCGGATCCCCCCGCTCGCGCCCGCGCGCGCCCACGAGCGGCCCGCGCTCGTGGCAGCGTTGACGTCGCCGTACGGCGCACCGACAGACCCGCCGCCGTGGTGGCCGAGCAGCACGTTCCTCGCGGCGGTGATCTTGTTGAAGCGGAACTTCGCAGCCGCGCTCAGCTCCGGGGAGCTCTGCTTGTCCGGGTGGTGGACGTGCGCGAGCCTGCGGAACGCCGCCTTGATCTCCTCCTCGGACGCGCCGGGACGCACGCCGAGGTCACCGTGCGGGTCGCTCATCTCGGCATGGGTTCGACGACAGACGCACCTCACCGCGCGCTCGGCAGTGGCTCCCCGACGAAGCGACGTGTCCTCCGTGTTTCGTGGAAAGCACGGAAAGTGCGTCATTCTTTTTTGGTGCTGAGCGACGAGCTTTCGGAACGAAAAAGAACGGATGCCGTATGCATTTTTTAGTCTTGAGAAACGTACAAACTCAGCCGAAACTGACCAATCGCCTTCGAGCTCGAGTGGTCGGCTACGCCGTTGCGACTCCAGCTGGCACTCGAAACGGAAGGCGTAGGAACGTCGTGTCGTGTTTTATCGGGTGTGTCACCCTCACACTCTACCCCGCACGTCATCCCCTTCCATCTACAACCGTAAGACACGATGGCCGCTTTCGCTTCTCAGCAGGCCCTCGCCGCCAAGGTCAACGTGGCCGGCGCGAAGCTCAACATGAAGAAGACCTCCGCGCGCAAGGCCGTGAAGGCTTTCTCCGCCCGCGCCCAGGCTGTGGCTGCCCCCGCGGTACGACTCATTCTCGACGCGGCTCTCCTTGCGGTTCCGCGCGGCGCCCCAGCCGCGCGCGAGCGACCGCGCGCGGGTCGCCGCGAAAGCGCGCCCGCGCGCGTGCGCTCGGCTCCGCGCGCGCGTGTCTCCGTTTTGTCCCCGTCTCTCCGCGCCGTGACCGCGAAGCGCCCCTCGGCGCCTGAGAATCTTCCTCGCGTTTCGGCGACGCGCGATCGCCTGGGATCGGACGAGCTTATCCGTTTCGCGCGGCGCGCGATCTCCGCGCGCGGCGCGTGGCGCGCGGTGATCTCACGCACGGCGGCTCGCTGCCCCCGCGTCGTCCTCGCGAAGCCGCGCGCGCGGCCTCCGCGGCCGCCCCGGCCGACCACGCGCGCCCGGCGCGTGACACCCACGGGGGTCTGAAACGCGATCGGGCGGCCGCCCGACGCGTCGAAGGGACCGGGGTCGCGAACCGAGAAATGGACTACTCGGCGCGCGACTTTTTTTTTTCGAGCGGCGCGCGTCGCTCGAAGGACGCCTCGAGGGACGCCGCGCGTCGCCCTCTACCTCACACCGACAGAACCGACACTGACTGACGCGTCTTCTGTACACTCTTTACACATACCCCCTTTTATCACGTGTAGGGCACCGAGCTCAAGAAGGGTGTCGTGACCGGCGACGATTACCTCGACGTGCTGAACCACGCTCGCGCCAACGGGTACGCCATCCCCGCGGTGAACTGCACGATGTCGCCCATCATCAACGCGTGCCTCGAGGCGGCGAAGAAGGCGAACGCGCCCATGATCATCCAGTTCTCCAACGGCGGTGGCGCGTACATGGCCGGCAAGGGCCTCAAGAACGAGGCGGACCAGAAGGCGGCGGTGATGGGCTGCGTCGCGGGCGCGCTGCACGTGCGCGCGCTCGCCGAGTTTTACGGCGTCCCCGTGATTCTGCACACCGACCACTGCTCCAAGGCGCTCCTGCCCTGGTTCGACGGCCTGCTCGAGGCGAACGAGGAGTACTTCGCCAAGCACGGCGAGCCCCTGTTCTCGTCGCACATGCTCGACCTGTCCGAGGAGTCCATCGAGGAGAACATGGAGATCTCCGCCAAGTACCTCAAGCGCATGGCGGCGATCAACTGCTTCCTCGAGGTTGAGATCGGCATCACCGGCGGCGAGGAGGACGGCGTCGACAACACCGACGCCAACCCCGAGGACCTGTACTCCAAGCCCGAGGAGATCCACCAGGTGTACCAGGCGCTCAACCCCGTCGCCCCCGGCATGTTCTCCATCGCCGCGGCGTTCGGTAACGTGCACGGTGTCTACTCCCCCGGCAACGTCAAGCTCACGCCCCCCATCCTCGAGAAGGGCCAGGCGTACATCAAGGAGAAGGAGGGCCTCGAGACGGACAAGCCCGTGTACTTCGTGTTCCACGGCGGCTCCGGCTCGTCCCGCGAGGACATCCGCGAGGCGATCGGCTACGGCGTCATCAAGATGAACATCGACACCGACACCCAGTGGTCGTTCTGGGACGGCGTCAAGGATTACGTCGCCGACAAGAAGGACTACCTCCAGGGCCAGATCGGCAACCCCGACGGCCCGGAGAAGCCCAACAAGAAGTACTACGACCCCCGCATGTGGATCCGCGAGGCGGAGAACTACACTGTCGACCGCCTCGTCGGCGCGTACGAGGACCTCAACGCGGTCGACGCGCTCTCCAAGTAAACGTAAACTGTTTTTGAGAGACGACGCGAGCCGCGCGCGGGAAGACGAACGAGGAGAAATTTTGTGTCGAGAACGAGGTCTAGAGAGCCGTAGGGAGCGCGCGCGCGCGCGTCGCGATTTTTTACGAGGACGAGTATTACCATCGGAACCGCGTCGTATCGGCGGAACCGGCGCCGTCTTCGCATGTACACGTCATAAAGTTACAAAAGCACAATCCCAAAAACCCGTCGTCTCGCGTCCGAGGGCGTCGAAGCGCCGTCGCTAAGTATTCGTCGTCAATAAAACTCCCTCTCTGATCCCGAAACCGCCCCGCGCGAAAGACGCGTCCCCTCATCACTGAGCGAGCGTGATGGTGAACCCGCCCGGCTCGGGCATGTCCTGCGCGCACACGGGGCAGGGATACACGTAGTGATCCGCGCCGTGCGGACGCGTCATGTTCACGCGGCTCTTCTGCTCGCACTCCACGCAAATCACGTGCCCGCAGTCGGGCAACATGTTCAGCACGTAGTTGTGCTCGGACATCGCGCCTTGCGCCACCATCGCATGATCGCACGCCGCCACCTGCTGCCCCTCGCCCCACGCGGCGAGGCGGCCGTGGACCTCATTCACGTACTCGCACAGCTCGTCCATGCACAGCGCGGGGCCGCGGCGGCACGCGAGCAGCGTCGACTCCGCCTCCGGCTCGGCGGCGCCGGAGCCTTCCGGGGCGCCCGTCGCCGCGGCGGCGGGCGCCGTCCCCGGCGCGTCGCCCGCCGGGCCCGCGTCGCTGGACGGCGCGTTCGCGGCGTCGGAAGCGCCGACGCGGTCTCCGACCGCGCCGCCGAACGGCAAGAACTCCTCGGCGGCGCGCTCGGCAGCCTCCGCCTCCGCCTTTTTCTGTTCGGCGAACCGCTCGCGCCGCGCCGCGAGCGCCGCGCGCAGTCGCTCAAACGTCTCCTGCGGCGTCCGGCCGGCGAGCGCGCCGGTGTCCATGAGCTCGAGCTCGCGCATTTTCGGCCAGTCCTCGTCCGAGAGCCGCAGCACCTCCAGCGTGTCCACCGACGCGCACGCGGTGAGGTCCAGCACCTCGAGGTTGGGGCACGCCGTGGCGGCGTAGCGCGCGAGCTCGGTGGTGAGCAGCGCGCACCCCTCCAGGTACAGGTGCGTCAGCGTCTTGCCGCTGAGCGCCAGCACCTTGCGGATCGCCGCATCCGTCACGCGCGTGCACCCGCCGAAGTTGACGCGGCGCAGCAGGGAAAACGCGCCGTCGTTGCGCACGATCTGGCGCAGCAGCAGCGAGTCCGTCATGTACGCGCGGTGCTGCGAGACGTCCAGCTCGCGCCACACCGCGGGCTGGCGCACCAGCCGCCGGAACCGGCGGCTCAGCGCGCTCAGCGCCATGAGCTGCTTCGGCGAGCGGAGCTTGGTCGCCACCTTCCCCAGGATCACCTCGAGCTCGTCGTCCAGCAAGTCCGCGACGCTCGTCGCGGGGCGCGCTTGCTCGAACGCGAACGCCAGGTACGCGCGCAGAGATTCGAGCTCGGGCGTCGACTCCGCGCGGTCCAGGCGCCTGCGAAGAAAAAAAGCAAACGGAGGAGACGGGGAGCGCGTCAGTCACGCGTCGTGCGTGTCAAGAAGGAAACGATGCGGGACGTGATGTGCCGCGCGGTCGGAGAAGGCGGCGTCCAAACGCGCGCGCGGCGCGTGGCGCGTCGCTGAAAAAAAAACAAGCGAGCGTTCGCCTTTACGTTTCGGGAACAGCGCGCGTGGTGTCGGTCGCGTACCTCTGGATGGTGCGCAGCTGGTCGCACAGCTCGCGCTTCCGCGCGGTGTCCGCCTCCTTCGAGTCGGTCCAGGTGCTGCGGGCGTCGAGAACGGGTGCGGGGGTCAGCGCCGGGCGCGGTCCGCGCGGAAGAACGCGAGGCTGGGAGCGAGATCGGACGAGATCTTCAAACGCCCGCGGCCGAGGGGAAAAGCACGGTTCAAAATGGTCAAACGAGGTGGGGGTTCGTGCGCGTACCTCTCGCGCGCGAGTCGGACGATGACGTCCGCGAGTTCCGAGCACACGGCTTTCGTCCGCAGCACGAGCTGTCCGACCTCCACGGGGGTGACGTTGAGCATCCCCGCGGATGTGCCGGGTTCGTCGTCGCGGTTCGGCCCGCCGGTTTCGGGGTCCGACCCGCCCTCCACCTCTTCCCAGCCGTCTTTGGTGCGCAAGCGCTTGGACCCGGACTGGTGCTCGGAGTACCTGGGCGTGGAGACGCCGGATTCGGGTGAGCCCGACCGCGCACCGTCCGCGCTGGTCTCAGGGATGGACAGCTTCAGATCGTGGGTGTCCATCGCCGTGTCCTCGTCCTCCATGGTCGCCTGGCTCATCGGGACGACCCGGCCTCGGTTCAGCACCGTTGAGATTCGCACTCGCGACCGGAGCCTTTGAGTGAACTCGTCGGTTTGCTCGCCGCGGGTCACGCGCGGAGCTGCGTTTCGCAACCACGCGAGACGAGCACGAGGGCAACGCGGCGCGGTTCCTGCGAACCCGACGTGCGTGCGCCGAGCGACGCGTCGCTCTTCTCTGGTGATCGGTGCGGGCCGGTCGGAGTTTTTGGCTAAGAGTAAAAGGTGGTCCGCGGGAGATCGGTTTCCGCGGCAAATCTGAGCATCTGACTCAGATTCCTTCAACTCGGTCCAAAAACGCGGCATGTACCGAAAAAACGCACGTCGGCGCCGCGCCGCGCCTCCCTCCGCCGCCGCTCTCACCGCTCTCTCGCAACCTCCGTCTCGAATCTGCACACACGCGTCTTTATCGCGCCATCGGTCATCGCCGCGTCTCTGCGTCTCCCGCGGAGTCCCCTTCGCCCTCCCCGTCCTCGTCGTCTTCGGCGGCTTTGTTCGGCGGCGGCGGCGGCGGCGGCGGCGGCGGCGGCGGCGGCGGCGGCGCGCCCGCGCCTCGTCGCGCGCGCCAGAACGTCTCGCGTTCTCCCGCGGCGAGCCTCGTTGCCGGGTGGCGGCACGCGGGACAGCTCCCGCTCACCTTGAGCCACGCGCGTATGCACCCGGCGTGGAACGCGTGCGCGCATGCCATGACGCGCACGTCTTGTCCTCGCTCGATCTCGTCGCAACACACGAGGCACGCCGAGGTTTCGCGTTCGTCGCCGAAGAGAGACGCCCAATCGCCGTCGCCGGCTATACACCGCGGAAGTGACGTGATCGTGGCGTTGGACGCTGGGCCGGGTGGCTCATCGCACGTCGCGTCGTCTACGCCCGCGAGCGCCGTCGGCGACGCCGCGGCGCGCATCGCGGCGTCGTCGCCGGTCGTTCGCGACCCGCGCGCCGAGAGCGTCGCCTCGCCTTCGGGGTGGACGGCGTCGCGCGAAGCCGTCCCGCGTCGCGGGGATTCGCCCACACGCCGCCCTCGGCGCTCTCGCGCTTCGACGCGGCGCCGGCGCCGGCCTCGGTGGCCGTCGGTGACGAATCCGGGGTCGAACGTGTCGGCGCGCGCGCCGCAGCAGCAGCAGTGCACCAGGAACACCACGGGGAGAAGTATGAACAGGAACACCGTCACCGTGCTCGCCGCGCCGCTCGCGGAGGAGGCGGAGGACGAGGACGAGGACACGCGCGGGTTGTCGCGAAAGGACGACGTCTCGCGCGCGCCGTCAAATCGGGACGAAGGGAGCGGCGATGCGGAGTGGTACCGCGCGGTGTACGCGCCGGGTGCGTCGTAGGCTCCGGCGGCGCTCGCGCGTTTTTTTGAAACGAAGTCGTCTTCCGGGACGTGCCGAAGGAGCCTCCGGTGGACGTCGCGCCCCATACTCGCGCGACCCGCTCGGTTTCGGCGGTACGCCGCGCCGCGGCCGAGCGCTGCGCGCGCGCGCGAAGAGTGCCTCGCGCGCGCCGAGGAGGGAAGACCGAGAGGGTCTCGCGCCGCGTACATCGGAGCGTCGAACGAACGAACGCGCGAACGGGAGGCGAAAAACCGACAGGTTTTTAAAAAGGCACATCCTTCATCGTTGTGGTGGCATACGTGTGTTTCTTCAACCTATACCGTCGCGCGACCGCGCGCGTCTCGCGTTCCTCTGGAACCTCCGGTCCCGTCCCCGCCGGCTGCGTACGTCACTCGCGGAGAAGCCCGTCCGTCTCCTCGCCGCTCTCCTCGCCGTCCCCCGAGCCGTCCTCCGAGCCGTCGTCGTGCTCGCTCTCGCCCTCGTCCTCGCTCCACTCCAGCACCTCCCTCAGCTCGTCCTGCAGGCACCGGCCCACCGCCGTCGGCCGCGCCTCCGGCTCGGCGCCGGGCGGCGCGCCGCCCTCGTCCGGCTCGAGCACCGGCGGCTTGTCGTGCCGCAGCACGCGCAGCTTCCCCTCCTTGGTGCCGTACGCCACGCCCCCCCCCGGATTGGGGTGGAAGCACGCCACGTTCACCTCGTCCTCCGCGGAGGCCAGCGAGCGCACGAGCGCCATGTCCCGCGCGCGGTACGTCTCCAGCACGGTGTGCACGGCGACGCAGCGCCCGCCGTCCGCCACCAGCAGCAGGAGCGACGCGTGCCGCCGGCCGTACGCCACCAGCACGTGCTCGCCGTCCGGGGAGAACTGCACTGATGTTAAACAGTGCGCGGCGCGGACGGCGCGCGCGCTCAGGACCTCGCCGAACGAGCGCCCGGGCTCGAGCGAGTACACGCGCAGCTCGTACACCAGGTCGGGGATGGGCGCGCCGGGCATCGGATTCGGC
>Ga0181559_10006108_pt1 | contig 11405 bp, 11 predicted proteins | sample 011ome_21_FD_133752 | JGI IMG/M metagenome (GOLD analysis project Ga0181559, IMG submission 133752) | Coastal salt marsh microbial communities from the Groves Creek Marsh, Skidaway Island, Georgia - 011508AT metaG (megahit assembly) | ecosystem: Environmental > Aquatic > Marine > Intertidal... | reverse complement strand
TCCCAAGCGTCCGCCCGCGCGGCGTCCTCCTCGGGGGACGCGGGCGGCGTCTCGGCGGCGGGCGGCGTCTCATCGGCGGGCGCCGCCGTCTCATCGGGCGCCGCGGTGCCCTCCTTATCCTCGGCGGCTTCGGCTTCCTCCCAATCGTTCGCCCGCGCGGCGTCCTCCTCGGGGGACGCGGACGGCGTCTCGGCGGCGGGCGCGGGCGCGGGCGCGGTCGCGTTGGCGGCCGCCGCCGTCTCTTCGGCCGCCGCCGCCACATCGTCGGCGGGCACCGTCTCGTTGGCTGGCGCGGGCGCGGGCGCGGTTTCGTCGGCGTCGTCGTCGCCCACGGCCGCGGTCTTCGCCGCCGCGTTCCGCGCCTCCGCGGCGAGGCCGACGGAAGCTTTCTTTCCCGTTCCCTCCGGCTGCTTTCCCAACGTCGCGGCCGCCCCGATCTCGCCGCGAAGCCCCGCGTTCGCGGCCGCGATCGCGAATACGACGCCGATGATCACCATCGCGGCGATCCCGATCTTCCACGTCCATCTCGACCGCGCGCGCGGCGAGCGCGCGAGCAGCGGATCGGCCTCCTCCACCATCGCGCTTCTTTTCACCCTCGATTAGTCGCTCGTGAAAATAGTGTTACGCCGCGTCTCTTCGGTCGTGATCGACGATCGACGCGCGCGCGCGCGTCCGTCCTCGCGCGCGAGGTCGCGGGTTCAGAGCGCGAGGCGCGCGCGCGGGATAATTCGAATCTGAACCCGAGAGCGACTCGGCCTCGTGCGGTCGTGAAGTGCGCGCGGACGGAGGGGCGCGGTCTCGACGTGAATCCCTAAAACAAGCGGAGCGGACTGGAGTAGGACGCGCGTGTAACCGAAACACCTCTCTCCGGGCATCAGCTGGTCAGTGTTTTCCGCCGCGCGCCCGCGCACCTTCCACCCCCCACCCAACACCCCCCACCCCCCGCCTTCCAGCCTCTCTCCACGCCACGTCCACGCGCGCGTCGTCCACCGCGTCAGTGATCGTCGTGCGCGTGATCGATCTGCTTCAGCTCCGCCTTGAGCTGCTCCATCTTCATCCCGTTCGCGCGTTGAAACGCGGCGCGGTCGCCCTCCGGAAGCGCGTCGCACAACGCGTAGTACTCCCCCAACACCTTCTCCACGCACTCCCGCGCGTACTCCGCCTCTTCGTTGAAGTACGTCGTCCCTGTCGCCTCCATCGCGGCCTCGATCTCCTCTCTCGCCTCCGCGAACGCGTCTTGGATGTCGTCCGACTTTGTCTTTATCTCCTCCGGCGTGAGCGGCGCGGCGGGGAGACGCGCGGCGGCGGCGGAGGCGAACCCGCGCGGCGGCGGCGGCTGCGACGACGCGAGGGCGGACGTCGGGGCGGCGGCGCGGGCGGCGGCGGAGGCGAGCGCCGCGGTCGTCGTCGTCGCGAGCGCGCGCGTCGCGCCGAGAGGACCCCCCCCGAGCGTTCGCGTCGTCGTCGACGCGATCGACGCGGTGCCGACCTCGGCCGCGGGCGCGACGGCCGCGCGCGACGACGACGCGGCGTTCGCCGCGGCCGCGGCCGCGCGGAGTCCTCGACGCGCGATGGACGACATGATGCTCTCGGGGGGGGGCGTTCGCGTGTCGACGCGTGCGGCGGGGGCGCGCGCGGGGGCGAGTGCGACGTCGTCGCGGCGGGCGGCGATCAGATCGACGTGGAAGCGCGCGCGCGCGGAGATCTCGTCCGCGTCCAGTCACCACTGCATCACCACCGCAGGTATGCGACGCGCGACCGCATCGCGCGCGTCGCCGCAGTTCCGCGCGCGCGTCATGTCGTTCCACGCGACGACGATCGCGCGTTCGCTTCCCCTCGAGGGGGGCGCCGCCCTCCGCGCGTCGTCCTCGCGCGTCTCCGGCCGCCGCGTCGGGTGCGCGCGCGCGTTGTCGTCGTCGCGACGTCGTTCGTTTTCCACCATCGTTCCTCGGATAAGGCGACGCCGTCGCCCTCCCCCCGCCCGCCGCCGCTCGCTGACGATCTCCCCGTCTCCCCCGCCGCGCAGACGCCACCGCGGAAAATCATTCACGACGACCACGCGCGCGTCCGACGCGGACGCGGAGGAGACCTCGTCCGCGTCCGCGTCCGCGTCCACGTCCGCGACGACGACGACGACGACGACGACGACGACGACGACGACGGGGGAGAGTCGATTCAAGCGTCGATCCCCGGACGCGCCGCCGCCGCGCCCGTCCCCGCTCGGCTCCGGCCCCGCTTCAGCGAACGCGCCGCCGTCCGGGATCAAGGTTGTGCCGATAGAGCAGCGCTCCCGGGACGCGTTCCAGGGCGTCGCGAAGGTGGACGAGGAGACGGACCCGACGACGCGTCTCGCGCAGCTCGTCGCGGGCGACGGGCTCGCCATCCTGCTCTTCGCCGCGATCGGGAGAGGGAACCACGGCGAGGGGCTCGAGCTCGGGGAGGTGTTCGCGACCGCGATGCCGTTCCTGATCGGGTGGTTCGCGACGTCGGGGTTGACGGGGACGTATGGAGACGACGCGAAGGTGCGCGCCGGCCGCTCGGACGGGAAGACGCCGACGTTTTTTTGGTTTTTTTTTGGTTTTTTTTTGGTTTTTTTTTGGTTTTTTTCTCGCCCGCGCCTCCGCGTCCCCCGCTGACCTTCTCTTCTGTCGATCCGTGGTTCTCCGCGACGTCGCCCACCGCTCGCAGGGCACGAAGACCGGCCCCGCGGCGATCGCCGCGGCGAAGGGCGTCGCCCTCGGCGTCCCCGCCGGGATCGCGTTGAGGGCGCTGTCGAAGGGCGCGATTCCGCCCAAGCCCTTCGTCGTCGTCGCGCTCGTCGCCAACGCCGTGTTGCTGGTGGGGTGGAGGAGCTGGTTCGCGTCCAGCGGCGGCGGCGGCGGCGGGGTGGGTGGGAAGGGTGGGAATAAGCGAGGGAACCCGCTCGAGTTTTTGAATCTGTTGATGTCCCTCACCAAGCGCTGGTGAGGGTTCGTGAGGCGGCACTCGTCGCGAGGGTGCTCGTCGTTCAGTTCTTAGCGCCGCCTGAACGTAAACGGGACGACCTATCTCTACCTGCGCTGCGCGACGTACTGCGCCGCGCAGTCTCGCGCCCTCGTGAGCCGCGACGGCACGATCGGCTCGTCCTCCTCGCTCTCGTCGTTCTCCGTCCGCGCGCCGTCGTCGTTCCCTCCCGCCTTCGCCGCCGCCGCGTCCTCCTCCTCTGGAAAATCCCAACGCGTCGCGCCGGTCAAGTTGTTTACGTAGTACGCCGTTCCGGGGTCCTCGTGATGGCTCCGCATCCGCAGCCACGGCGGCGGCGGGTCGCGCATCTCGTCCAGACACACCCCCAGGCGCGCTCGCAGCTCGCCGACGTCCACTTCCACCCTCCCGACGCCGGGAACGTGCTCGCCGATCGTCCTCGCTGGCGCATCGCGCGCGCCCTCGCCCGCGGAGGACGACGCTCCAGCGGGGGTCTCCGCGCCGCTGTACAGGAACGGCGTCGCCACCTCCTGGACTTTCTGCGTTCCGTACAGCACCCCAGCCTCGGACTCCTGCGTCGCGATCGCGGCCTCGTCCCACGTGATGCGCGCCGCCGCGGGCGGGTCGTCCTCGCGCGCCATCGTTGTGCGCGGCGTTGTTATTTCACAATCGTCGAACGCTGACTCATCACCGTCCACTCATCACCGCGGGTCAGATTCGCTCGCGCACCTCGCGCGCCGACGCCGCGACGATGGCCGCCGCGTCGTCGCCGCCGCCGGGCGACGACACGTTCGCGTACGTGTACCTCCCCGCGGACGCCTCGCGCGGCGTCCGCGAGCTGCGGAGGCACCGGCAGGGCTTCCCCGGGGACGCGCTTCCGGAGTTTCTGTCGGCGCACTTCGCGACGAGCGGCGGAAGCGTCTCCCCGGACGCCGCGCTCGCCGCCGCGGCCGCGCGGCTCGGCGCGGACGCGGCGTCGAGGGTCACCGCGGACGCGATCCTGCGCGCGGTATCGGGCGGGAAGACGGAGACGTTCGCGCTGATGCACCCGTCCAACGCGAACGGCCATCGCGGCGTGTACGCGTACTGCGACGAGGTCGGCAAGTTGAAGTCCCTGCCGACGAACGACCGCGCGCGCGAGCTCGCGGAGCGATGCGGTCTCGACGTCTCGCACCCGTTCCACGGCGACGTCTTCATCGGCGCGGTACGGACGGAGCCGACGTTCGCGAACGTGGACTTCACCGAGGGCGAGTTGGACGCGAACGCGGAGTGGATCCGAAGGGCGCCGGCGGAAAACGCGGCGTACGCGGAGGCGATGCGCGCGTTTAGAGACGCCGTGCGAGAGAAGCGCGTGGACGACAGCGCGAGGGACGCGATACTCACCGAGCGAGGGTTCAAAGGAGGGACGACGGGGTCGACGGCCTCGGTCGAGACGGGTCCGGGTTCGGGTTCGGGGTCGGGTTCGGGATCGGGTTCGGGGTCGGGGTCGGCGTCCGAGCCGTCGAGGCGCGCGAGCTTCGAACGCGCCGCCGCGAGCCACGCGATGCGAAGCTCGACCGGACTCGTGGAGTACTTCGAGTCGCTCCCGCCGATGGACGCGCCGGTGACCGTGCGCGCGATCCCCGGGCGAGGGAACGGCGTCGTCGCGACGCGGGACATCGCGCGAGGGGAGACGCTGTGGGCGGAAGCGCCCCTCGTCGGCGCGCAGAGCCCGGAGAACGAGGCGACGTGTCTCGCGTGCGCGCGGTGCCATCGGAGCGTCGGCGACATCGACGCGCAGCTGACGCTCATGAGCGGCGGGCGCGACGCGGAGACCGTGCGTCGAGCGTGCGTCGCGATCGACGGCGCGGACCCTCCGTCGCGCGACGGCGAAGGGTGGTGCGACGTCGCGTCGGCGGCGAGAAGAGACGCGACCCTGGCGCGAGCGATGAAGACGTGCGAGGGGATCGCGCCAGCGACGCCGTGCGTCAACGCCGCGTCCCGGGGGTGCACGACGCTGTATTGCGGCGAGATGTGTCGCGCGAAGCACGCGAAGGAGGACGGGCACGCGCTCGTGTGCGCGGGCGCGGGAGGAACGGACGGCGCCGACGCCGCGGCGACGACGGCGGCGGCGTTGAAGCGGCACTGCGGGCATCACGACTCGCTCTTCCTCGCGACCGCGGTCATCGCGCGCGTCGCGTCGTCGCTCGCCGACGGGAACGATTGGGACGCCGCGACGCTGCCGTTCCGCGCGTTCGCGCAGGGACCGTGGTGGGAAGTCGCGTCAGACGGCGACCCGATGATGTTGCTGAGACTCCGAGGGATCGCCGCGCGCGCGTTGGCGTTGACGCGAGACGCCGCGGAAGCCTTCTCTTCCGCGGCGGGTGGGCCCGAGGAGGATTCGGTTACAGATTCGGATGTTACGGATGTTACAGATTCGGTCGCCGCCGCGCGCGTCTGCGCGGCTCGAGTCCCCGAGGTTGTCGACCGCCTCGGTTTACACGGCTACGGCGCGATACTTGGCGCGTTCGAGCTGAACCAGCTGTCGATGAAGATCGACGGGCCGACGCGCGGCGCGTGCCACGAGCTTCTGTGTTTGGACGAGCTCGAGGGCTCGGAGTCGGTCGCGGGCGCGATGGACGCGTTGCTTCCGATCGCGCTGAAAGCGCAGGCGGCGCGCGACGTCGAGGACGCCGCCGCGGGGCGTCCTACGCGGGGAGGAGTGGACGCGAACGACGGCGACGGCGACGACGACGGCGACGGCGACGACGATGACGACGACGACGAACCGCGGCTGGACCCGACCTCAGACGCGGAGGACCTGTTCGACGCGAGCCGACGCGTCTTCCCCGGCTTCGAAGGCACCGTGCTGTTCCCCATGGCGTGCTTGTGCAACCACTCGTGCGCGCCGAACGCGACGCCGCGGTACCGGAGCTGGAAAGGCGCGGCGGCGGTCAGAGTGCAGGCGACGAGGGACGTGCTCGCGGGGGAGGAGATCACGATGAGCTACGTGGACGAGACGGCGGGCGTCGACGCGCGCGCGGACGCGCTCGCGTCGTACGGGTTCACGTGCGAGTGCGAGAAGTGCGTCGAGGAACGGGCCGCGATCAGAAAGGTGCCCACCCTGCAGTTCGGAGGGTGGACCGAGGAGGTGGATTGAGCGCGTTCACGAGTGATTTCTTGCGCCTCTCTTTTTTCATTCATTTTTTTCGTCGTCTTCTCGCGCGGGTCTCAGACCCTCGCCGCTCACGTCTGTCGCGCGGCTGGGGTCTCAGACCCTCGCCGCTCACGTCTGTCGCGCGGCTGGGGTCTCAGACCATCCGCTTCGTATCGTTTCTTCCGTCACGTGTTTCGTACTCCGTCTTCACTCAGTACCTCGAGAAGAACATCTCCTCGATGTCGCCGTTTCGATTCTTCTGGCTCGGCTCGGTATCTTCGCCGAGCAAAAGGTCGCCGGCCACGTTCCTCTCGCCGCTCGCGTAGAACTTCCCGTCCTCCTCGTAGTACTTCCCGGTCCGTCCTTTCCCCCCGTTCTCGAACAGCTCCTTTATCGCGGCCGTGGCTTCGACCTGGTGATCCCTTATCGGCGACTGGACCTGCCACAACTTCTCGTACTCGAACATGTAGCCGCTCGCGGTCACGAGCCCCGAGTTCGCGCCGTCCGGCTGCGTCGAGCGCGGGAACAGGTACCGATGCGCGTCCTGGCCTTGGCTCTTGGTGCTCTCTCCCGGCGTCACCTTCGTTTGGTACGGGAACCGCGGATCGAACGGCGGTTGCATCACGAGGTCCTTCGAGACGGGAACCGCGTCCGCGTCGTACGTCTCGCGCGTCACGGTAAACGCGAGGAGCATGTCGTCGTCTTCGTGTATCAGGTTGTGGCAGTGGAACATGTAGTTCCCGCGGTTCGAGTCCGCGAAGAACGCGATCGTGACGTGCTCGTTGAACCCGACGAAAAACACGTCCTTCGATCCCGTCTCGTACGGAAAAACGCCGCGACCTTCCGGCCACGCCTTTCGCGCCTCGTCTTCGCGACCGTCCTTCCGCTCGACGATCCACGCGTCGATGAGGTGCAGGTGCACGGGGTGATGCCACCCGCCGCCGCCGGTGATGATGTGCCACACCTCGAGGCAGCCGTACTGCGCGGCCGCTTCGATCCGGCCCATCGCGTCGCGGTCGCCGGATCGCCACGTCTTGTCGTTGATGACCCACTCGCCGCCGGTTCTCGCGAAGATCAGCGTGCGCACCGTGACGCACTGGACCGGCCCGACGGCGCCCGCGACTTCGAGCTTCGCGTGCGTCGTGGTCATCTCTCCCTGGCCCGACGCGCCGTGACACGCGTCGCTGAGCGTCGCGAAACCGTTCGGGTTGGTCTTCGGGTCGTCCGCGGAGAACGTCGCGCTGATGTCGACGGACGCGGGACGACTCTCGGTGATCTCGCGGACGCGCGTTTCGCCGTACGCGTCGGGCTCCACGCCGCGAACGACGTCCAGCGCCCTGAGCGCGGTCTGAACCGCCTCGCGTCGCAGCAACGCGTCGTTCTCCGAGAGCAGGCAGACGTCTTCGTTCTTGTACCAGGTCGGGGCGGCGTCGGGAACGAGCTTCGCGTTGGCGCAGATCTTCGCGTTCTCGCCCGTCATCGTTGACGGATCCAACGCGCAGGGCACGCCGCCGCCGCCCTCCCAGTCGCTCGCGAGCATCGACGGCTGCCCGGCGTTTTTGATCTTCGCCGGCGGGTTCCTGACCTGGAACCTCATCACCTTGTCCGTGTGCAGGTAGTCTTCGTTGTTCAAGAAGTCGTTCGCGTTGCGGAGGTGCACGTTGATCTTCTTCTTCCCCTCGGGGACGACGCAGTTGGAGAAATCGAACACGACTTGGTATCTCTCCCCGGAGTTGACGTCGAGAAATTTCACGACGACGGGGTTGAGAAGCAGCTCCGTGTCCGTGCCCACGACGATCATCTTCGCGCAGCCGTTGCCGCCGCTGAGACTCAGGCGATACGAGCGCGAGATGCTCGCGCCGAGCACTCGGCCGCGGTACTTGTACCCCGCGAAGACTTTCATCTTCGGCCAAGGGAGCTTGTTGACCGTGATCACGTCCGCCTTGTAGATGTTACCCTCGATCTCGTAGTCGACGCGGCAGGTTCCCGCCGGGACGTTCGCGACGCCCTTGCCGTCGCCGTTCGCGGTTTGACCGCCCTCGTTGTTGAACCGCGCTTCGGACAAGATCATCGGGAACTCGAAGCATCGACCTTCCTTGTTCCCGAGGTTGCCGGGCCCGTCGGCGAAGACGTTGCAGACGCCGTCGATCCACCGAGGGAGAATTCGTTCGCCGTGCGGGCCGTCCTCGTACTGGGGGGGAACGTAGATCGGGAACATCGCGAACAGACCGTTCGCGACGTTGAATCCGGTGTTGTGAATCCCGTGATCTGCGCGGGCGGCGCGGAGGAAGAGAGACGAGGGCGCGTGAGCGAGAGAGGCTCGGGAGTTTCAAATCAGAGACGAAATTAAGAAAAATACAGTACGCGGGGCGGGGAGGAAGGCGACGACGCGAGCGCCCTCGCGCACCGTGGTACCAGTTCGTCCTCGGGCCCATGTCCACGGCGTAGACGTAGTCCTTCCACTCTCCCGACTTGGTGACGTCGTCCGCCCACCCGTCGAACCCGGGAAGCGAGTGCGAGCCGTGATGATGCGTGGACGTGATGGCGCGCTTACACTCGAGCTCGTCGTGCGTCGTCGCGCCCCCCGCGCAGTCCGCCGGCAGATCGTTCGCCTGGCGGACGACGACGACCGGGGGAACGAACTGCTGCGCTTGGGCGTCCTTGAGCGCGTTTCGCCACTTCAGATCCGTCGGGATGCGAAACAGAGGTCCGGGCGCGATGCCGTTGTACCACCAGAACGGCACCTCGCCGGCGCGCAGGCACCGCCGGCCGTCGACGCACGTCGCCGGGTCGTCGAGGGCTGGCGCGCCGTGCTCGACCCCCGCGCTGTTCTCGGCGGTGACGCACGGACGGCAAACGTTCGGATCTGGCGCGCAGACGTTGGGGGGGAAGAGCTCGATGAAGGACAGCATCTGCCGCACCTCGTACCACTCGAACGTTTGCGTCTTCGAGTACCCGCCGGGGTTCTTGGCTTCGATGACGACGTTCTCCACCGTCGCCTGCGGCACCGCCCTGGGGGGCATCGTGAACCGAAGCCGAAACGGCTTCAGCGAGAGGTCGTTCTCCCAGTCCGCGCGCCCGAGGAGGACGGCGTCCGCGGCGTCGTCGTCGATGACGGGCACGCGCGGCGTCGGCAACCCCAGCGCGGTTCCAGGGCGCGGGTCGCAGTTCGCGAAGTTCACCACCCCCGGAGGGCACCACCCCTCTTCGAGGTGAAGCGCGGCTTCGCCGGAGACGCCCCACAGGGGGTCGGACGCGGTGGACGTCGGTCGTTCGGGGCGGGATACGCCGTCGGGGCGCGCGACGCCGACGCGACCGGGGCGCGTGATGCCGTCGCGCGGCCTCGGCTCGAGGTCGAGCTCGGCGTCGGCGTCGGGATCGAACCGCGGTCTCGTCGTCGCGCCGCGCGGCTTCGCGGCTTCGGCGCCGCCGAAACGCGCGGCAGCCGCGTCGGGCTCGGGACGTCGCGCGGAGACGATCGTCGGCTGCGCGAGAGATGGGTCGCGGCGGCGGGGAGTGAGCGGCGCGTCGGACGAGGCGAGGCGGGACGAGCGTCGCGAAGGGAAGCGGCGGCCGGGAGGGGAAGCGAGGCGGGACGAGAGGGTCGGGCGGGGGAGAGGGGAAAAGACAAGGCGGGGCGCTGCCACTTCAGGACTGCGACTCTCGGGACGAAAAAAGAAAGAGAGAGACGCGACGAACGCACCGGCCTGGTCGCGGCCTTCGCGGACGCGCGAACGGGGACCGGAGTCGCGACGGCGTCGAGGAGGCGGCGGCGCGCTCCCAGCGCGGGCCCCGCGTCCGCGAGGCCGACGCACGCGCCGAGCGCGCAGAGCGCGAGGACGGGGAGGAGCGCGATACGACGATACGACGTCGGGAGGCGTCGGGAGGCGTCGACGGCGGCGCGGACCGCCGCGACGGTCGTCGCGACGGCGCCGCGACGCGCGCGCGCGCGCGGACGCATGGTCGCGGCGGCGGGGGCGGAGGCGCGAGAGGTCGGGGCTTCGCGCGAGCGGTCGGAGGACTCTGGAGCGCGTCCGAGGAACGTCGCGGAGGGCGCGCGCGAGAGTTACAACGACAAGGTTCCGCGTCGAACAAAATACCAAGGTATCGAAAAGCCACGACGGGCGGCGCGCGGCCTTGCGTTTTTCGGCAGCTCCGAGAACGGTTTTCACCCACCCTGTACAACTTGTAGTTGTAGTTTCAACATTTGATCGCGTCCCCTTTCAACTGATGAGAAAGATTCCGGCACGTGCACCCACGGCTGGTCGGCACGAAAACCAAAAATCCCGCCAAATCCGAGCAAACCACGTGAAGCGTCGTGCTCGGCACTGAGAGGCGCGCGCTGAGAGGAGGCGGGGAGCTCTCTGCGACCATGAAGCGCGCGGCGGCGCTTCGCGTTCTCGGCGTAGCCGATGACTTAGACTCGAACGCCGTGCGGCAGGCGTACAGGTGCGCGTCGCGTCCGCCGCGGGCGTCGTTCTCCGGCGCGCGAGACGCGCGCCATTTTTCGGTTTGACACCGACGACGACGACGACCGCTCCCGCGGCTTCGAATCTGACGCCCTCCCCCGCCCGACGCCGTCCGACTCGAATCCACCGCAGGAAACTCGCGCTGAAGCACCACCCCGACAAGAACCCGGGCGACGCGGAGTCGGAGAAGAAGTTCAAAGAGGTCGTCAGCGCGTACGAGTGCCTCACGCGCGAGGACGGCGAAGACGGCGTAGACGAGATATTCGAGTCCGCGGAGGACATGAGAGACTTCGCCGCGAGCTTCTTCGAGAGGTGCGCGCGTCTCGGTCTCGTCCGCCGCTTCTTTCGTCTCTCACTTCTCCCACATCGCCATCGCGCATCGATCGCCGTCGTCGATCGCCGCGCGTCGCGTCTTCGTCGCGCCAGGGTCCCTCCGCGCTCGATCCTTCCGCCCGCGACCGCCCGCCTTCCTTCCATCCCAACCCGCCCAGGGTCCCCTCGCTCACTCGCGCGTTCCTTCCTTCCTTCCTTCCTTCCTTCCTTCCTTCTTTCTCGCAGCTTCTTCTTCGGCGGCGGCTTCTCCGGCTTCCGCGGCGGCAAAGGCCCGTTCGGCGGCAAAGGCCCGTTCGGCGGCGGGCGAGGACCGCCGCACCGCGGGGACGACCACGACGACTACACGGACGACGACGAAGATTACACCGACGACGACGACGACGATTTGGGGTACTCGGACCTGCACCACTTCTTCTCGCACCCGCCCCCGGGCGGGTGGGGCGGGAAGGGCGGCGGCGGCGGGTGGTTCGGCGGCGGCGGCGGCGGCGGCGGCGGCGGCGGCGGCG
>Ga0181559_10006106_pt1 | contig 11406 bp, 13 predicted proteins | sample 011ome_21_FD_133752 | JGI IMG/M metagenome (GOLD analysis project Ga0181559, IMG submission 133752) | Coastal salt marsh microbial communities from the Groves Creek Marsh, Skidaway Island, Georgia - 011508AT metaG (megahit assembly) | ecosystem: Environmental > Aquatic > Marine > Intertidal... | reverse complement strand
CATCCCGTGCCGGAGCAAAGCTCTACGAAGGCATGGACGAATTTGAAAGCGAAGTAGTAGATCTCAAGAAAGTGATCCGCTACGCCCAGATGCGTATCAATCAAATCAATGGGGAATATGATCTGTGATAACAGAACATCTCGGAATTAAAATAAATAAATCTCGTAATGACGACTTCTCTGAGCAAGCATTAAAGCTCTTAAAAGATTACTACTGTCGTCCTAACGAAGATCCACAAGAAGCACTAGCTAGAGCTAGTGTTGCCTACGCTTACGGAGACGTAAACTTCGCACAACGTATTTACGACTACGCATCGAAGCGTTGGTTTATGTTTGCTAGTCCTGTCTTATCAAACGCACCTCTACCAGACGAGGCCCCTCGGGGCTTACCTATCTCATGCTTCCTAACCTACATCGGAGACACACTTGAGTCTTTGATTGAACACAACGCTGAGGTTGCTTGGCTGTCTGTGAAAGGAGGTGGAGTAGGAGGTCACTGGTCTGACGTTCGCGCTGTATCAGATAAGGCACCTAGCCCAATCCCTTTCATGAAAGTTGTTGATAGTCAGATGACAGCTTACAAACAAGGGAAGACCCGCAAGGGTTCCTATGCCGCTTACATGGATGTCAGTCACCCAGACATCGTGGAATTTATTGGTATCAAGATACCGACAGGCGGCGACTCAAATCGTAAATGTTTCAACCTATTTAATGCAGTCAACCTCACGGATGATTTTATGACTGCTGTGGAGAAAGATGATGAGTGGAAACTCAGAGATCCCTATGACGGAGCTGTTAGAGATACAGTCAAGGCTCGAAGCCTGTGGGAAGGAATACTCAAAGCTCGCTTCAGAACTGGCAGTCCTTACCTTAACTTTATCGACACAGCCAACCGAAGCCTTAACCCAAGTCAGAAAAAACTTGGACTCAATATTAATGGCTCTAACTTATGCAACGAGATACACCTCGTTACTAATGAAGAGCGAACCGCCGTCTGTTGCCTCAGCTCAGTCAACCTCGAAAAGTACGACGAGTGGGAAAACACAACCATGGTTAGAGACTTGGTCCGACTACTGGACAACGTCCTGCAATTCTTTATTGAAAACGCTCCGAAAGAGTTAGGAAAAGCAATCTACTCAGCAACCATGGAACGGTCTATCGGGTTGGGAGCTATGGGATTCCATGGCTACTTACAACAACAAAACATTCCATGGGAGTCGTTAGTAGCGAAGTGGCGTAATGAAAGCATTTTTACAAAAATTAGGGCGCAAGCTGAAAAGGAAACCCGTCAGCTCGCAGTGGAGAAGGGCGAACCGGATGACCTCAAGGGAAGTGGACGACGCAACGCTCATCTTCTCGCTATTGCTCCTAATGCTAACAGTTCTATCATTTGTGGTTGCACCGCTTCTATTGAACCTCTGAAGTCTAATGCTTTCACTCACCGGACTCGTGCCGGAGCGCACCTAGTTAAGAATAAATACTTGGAGGCTCGTCTTGAGGAACTCGATAAGAACACAGACGAAGTCTGGAAAAGCATTATTAACAATGAAGGCTCAGTGCAGTCTTTGGACTTCCTCAGTGCCGATGATAAAGAGGTCTTCAAGACCGCGTTTGAGATTGACCAAGGTTGGGTCATTGACCATGCGGCAGATCGGCAACCAAGTATCTGTCAAGGTCAGTCGGTCAACCTCTTCTTCCCGTCGGGGTCGCCGTCGAGTTACGTCAACGCTGTACACATTAGAGCCTTCAAGAAGGGACTCAAAGGTGTTTACTACCTTCGTACTTCCGCAGGATATGAGGCAGACAAGGTGGGTCTCAGTGTGGAACGTGTTGCTCTTCAGGATGCGGAAGAGTGTCTGAGTTGCCATGGGTAAGCTCAAAGAAAAGCTACTCAAGGTTTATCTCAAACTCTTGAAAGCTCAAGTCAACCGTAGTTGGAACAAGGCGAGAAAACACCACACTCGCTATTTGTCCCTGTCCCTAAAACTTAAAAGACATGAATCAATTAAGAAGGATATTCATAAAGGATGACCGCAAGAAAAACAACACCGGTTCAACCAACAGAGACTCCAAATGACGATTACAAAACTAAGGCAATCGTCGCCGCCGTACTAATAGGAAAGGGATCACCGATTCGATCCGCTCTCGAAAATGCCGATTGGATAGTGGAGTCACTGAAAAATGAGTCTTTTAGAGCCAAATAAAGCGTACAAACCTTTCGCGTATCCATGGGCAGTTCAGTTTGCTATCGATCACGAGAAGATTCACTGGGGTGAGTGGGAAGCCAAGCTACAAGAAGACGTAGCTCAATGGAAAGGCGGAAAGCTCGACTCCGAAGAGAGGAATCACATCACACAGATTCTTCGTTTATTCACACAGTCAGATGTTCAAGTAGGAACCAACTACCTTGAATACTACATTCCTAAGTTCAAGAACAACGAAATCAGGGCGATGCTGTCCTCCTTCGTTAATCGAGAGTTCGTACATCAACGGGCGTATGCACTGCTTAATGACACCCTTGGTTTACCAGAAGAAGAGTTTGCATCGTTTGCCTACGTAAAAGAGATGAAAGATAAACTGGATTTCATGGGTGAAATTGATGTTCACAGTCATAGCGGGACTGCGTTAGCTATCGCCCGCTCTGTCATGAATGAAGGTATGTCCCTGTTCTCAGCATTCGTCATGCTCCTCAACTACCAACGCTTCGGAAAGATGAAGGGTATGTGCGAGATCGTAGAGTGGTCGATTCGTGATGAGACGATGCACTGCGAGGGAATGGTCAAGTTGTTTAGAGCTTTCTGCGATGAACACCCAAGGATTGTCACAGATGACTTTAAAGCAACTATCTATCAGATGTTCCGCAACGCTGTTGCACTTGAGGATAAGGTTATTGACCTATCGTTTAAGATGGGCAATGTGGAGGGCCTCACGCCTGAAGAGGTTAAGCAATATATCCGATACATCGCTAACCGCAGACTTACGCAACTTGGACTTAAACCCAACTGGACTAAGGTGCAGGATAACCCGTTACCTTGGCTCGATTGGGTTTTGAACGGGGATAGCTTCAAAAACTTCTTTGAAGGTACTGTCACCGATTATAACGCCAGTGGGATGGAAGGAGATTGGGGGTGGTAACACCCTCTTTTTCTTAAAGTTTTCGCTAAAGTTACACTATTGTCAGTAGGGGCGTTTAACCATCTATGGATTTATTAAATCGTAAATACTCTCTTTCTCAAGGACTTATTGAAGTTTTGCAAGAGATGTTCCCGAATCGCTTACCAGAAGCTCACATCACCTTAGAGGAGCTTCGGTATCAACAAGGTCAGCAGTCGGTAATCCACAAGCTGATTCAAATGTATGAAGATAATCAGGAGAACTAAATATGTGTTTAGGAGGAGGCGGTTCGCCCGCACCCGCACCACCGCCCGCGCAAGCGGCACCGGTCACAGCGGCGGCACCCAAACTCGACACTAATGTTGGTGAAGAGGAGACTTCATCAGAGACTCAACAGAAGAAAGCAACTGGTAAGAAGGGATTGAAGATTCCTACTTCTAGCTCCGCTACTGTTAATAGTTCTGGCTCCGGTCTCAATATCCCACAAGGTTAATTAAATGTTAGAAGGCAAAGGCGTAGCAGACCGCTATGCACAACTCGAATCATCGAGAGATGCCTTTCTGCAACGAGCTAGAGATGCGGCTGAATTAACAATCCCGACACTTATGCCCCCTCAGGGTCATTCAGGATCGACTGTATACGCAACACCGTTTCAGTCTATCGGTAGTCGTGGTGTTAATAACCTCGCATCTAAACTGCTACTTGCATTGCTTCCTACAAACAGTCCGTTCTTCAGACTCACAATCGATGACTTCGATCTAGCTGTTGCTACACAAGGTCAGGCTGAACGTGGTGCTGTTGAAGAAGCTCTAGCCCGTATCGAACGTGCAGGTCTTCAGGAGATTGAAGCGTCTGCAATTCGTGTCCCCGTCTTTGAGGCACTCAAGCAGTTAATCGTTACAGGAAACGCACTCTTGTTCATGCCTTCGGATGACAAGGGCATGAAGGTCTACAGGTTAGACCGATACGTCACGAAGCGTGACACGATGGGACACGTCTTGGAAATTATTACCAAGGAATCTGTAAGCCCTCTCATGCTTCCTGAAGAAGTACGTATGCTCCTCACAAACCCAGAGGACTACAGCACTAAGGACTACGAGTTATACACCCATGTCTGCCGCAAGGACGACAAGTGGGAAGTGTTCCAAGAAGTCCAAGGTATTGAAGTTCCAGAATCTCGTGGTGAGTACAAAATAGATCAGAACCCGTTCATTCCTCTTCGCTTCATTCGTGTCGATGGAGAAGATTACGGACGAGGTTACGTCGAAGAATACCTTGGAGATCTGAAGAGCCTTGAAGCTCTAACCAAGGCAATCGTAGAAGGTTCTGCGGCATCCGCAAAGGTGCTGTTCCTCGTTCGTCCGAATGGCACGACGAAGGCAAGAAACCTCGCTGAGTCTCCTAACGGTGCAATCGTTACGGGCGATGCGAATGATGTATCAACACTCCAAGTCCAAAAGGGCGGTGACTTCCGAGTCGCTATGGAGTCTATGAACACCATTCAAGAACGACTCAACTTTGCTTTCCTCAACAACAGTTCTGTACAGCGTAATGCTGAACGTGTAACTGCTGAAGAGGTTCGCTTTATGGCACAAGAACTAGAGACTGCATTAGGAGGTATTTACTCCATCCTTTCTCAAGAGTTCCAACTGCCATTAATTAAACTTCTGCTCAAACGGTTAGAGAAAGACGGCAAGATGCCGAAGCTCCCTAAAGATACTGTGAAGCCTACTATTGTCACAGGCATCGAGGCTCTAGGCCGTGGACAAGACTTGAACAAGCTCGCTTCGTTCTTGCAATACCTACAGCCACTTGGCCCTGAAGTTATAGCGTCTGAAATGAATATTGATGACTACATCTCACGTCTTGCGGCCTCACTAGGTATTGATACTGGCGGTCTCATAAAGTCTCCTCAGCAGAAGCAACAAGAAGCTGAAAAAGCTCAGGCGGCGCAACAACAGATGATGATGCAACAGACTGCCGCGAATATGGCAGAACAAGCAACTGCGCCTTCGATCAATCAAGTCGGCAAGGCAATGAATAATCAATGACAGACAATGTAAACACTTTTGAGCAAACCTCAGATGCCCCAGAGGGACATGATGAGGCGATGATTGCTAAGGGCGAAGAATTAGAACAGGCCGGACAGCCTGAACGCCCTGATTGGCTACCAGAGAAATTCAACTCAGCAGAGGATATGGCACAAGCCTATTCCGAGCTTGAGAAGAAAATGTCTTCTGGACAGAAGGATGAACCACAACAAGAACAAACCGATAACAGCGTCGATCAATCTCCTACCGAGGTAGAAGAGGTTTTAGATGGTGCCGGTTTAGATTTTGCGGTCTTCCAAGATGAATATGCTGAACGCGGCTCACTTAGTGATGACGCTTATCAAGCATTAGACGAGGCAGGTTTTCCTAAGGGCCTCGTAGACTCATGGATTCAAGGGCAACAAGCTCTCGCATCGAGTCAAGTAAACACCGTCTACGAAACTGTAGGCGGCGAGGAAGCATATACTGACATGGTGTCATGGGCGGCAGAGAATCTCCCTCCATCAGACATCAATGCCTTTAATGCTTCAATCGACAGTGGAGACCCCGACATGATGCGGTTCGCCGTACAAGGGTTGTCAGCACGGTATCGTTCTGAAGCGGGTGTAGCACCTAAGCTAGTCAAAGGTGAGACAGCGGCCCCTTCAAGCGGAGCGTTTCAGTCTGTGGCTGAACTAAAAGCCGCAATGCGTGATCCTAGATACTCGACTGACTCCGCTTATCGTCAGCAGGTAGCCGCAAAGCTATCTAAGTCTGACGTTTTATAAGTCTGTCTCCTTGTCAGAGGGACCTTCGGGTCCCTTTTTTTATTATCGAGAAAGCAACACATTACTAACGATTACCTTTGGCCCTCTGCGGAGGACAACCTTAGAGAAAGGACGTGATGAACGCCGAGTCGAAATAACTTTTTTAACTCTCCATTCATTACTTAAAGGTAACTCAAAATGGCACTTCCAAATCAGACCCCCTCACGGTTGGGTCAAGTAAATGCAACGGGCGATGACCGCGCTCTTTTTTTAAAATTATTCGCCGGAGAAATTCTTACAAGCTTCGAAGAGCGTAACATTTTCATGCCTTTGCACCGCAATCGCACGATCTCTAACGGTAAGTCTGCCCAGTTCCCATTGACAGGCATCGCATCAGCTAAGTATCACACCGCAGGTGAGATGATCGAAGCCGATACCATCAAGCATGGTGAGCGTGTCGTAACAGTAGACGATCTCCTGATCTCTAGCTCTTTCATCGCTCGCATCGACGAAGCTATGAACCACTACGACGTTCGTTCGATCTACACAAAAGAAATGGGCTATGCTCTTTCTAACGTAGCGGACAAGAACATCTCTCGCATCGTTGCTAAGGCGACTACTATTGTTGACGCTACTACAGCGGCGGCTCAGTTCGGTGACGACTTCGATGACGAAACGTACACTGCTAACGTCACTATCGGCACATTGACTGCTGATGCTTTAGACGGCGGTAAGATTGCGGCGGCTATCTATGCGGCTCTTGAAGAGTTCGACAAGAAAGACGTAACTGGCGAGAAAGTCTGTGTACTTCCTCCTGCTCAGTATTACGCACTGTTCGGTGCTGATTCTTCTGTCAACAACCTTGCTTACATGAACAGGGACGTTGGTGGTTCAGGATCATTGGCTACTGGCACAGTACCTATGATTGGTGGCGTGAAGATCCTCATGTCTAACCACATCCCACAAACTGATGAATCAACTACATCGGCTACGCCTGTGCCTTTGACTTCATCACGCGCTTCTGCGTACAAGGCTGACTTCTCAGCAGTACGTGGTTTGATCTTCACTCAAGACGCGGCGGCAACTGTCAAGTTGTTAGACCTCGGTGTTGAGTCTGAGTATCAGATTGAGCGTCAGGGAACACTTATGGTGGCTAAGTACGCCATGGGTCACAACATCTTACGTCCTGCTTGCGCTATCGCATTACAGGCCGCGTAATCCCAGAGGGGGCCTTCGGGTCCCCTTTTTTTTCATTGGAGAAAAGTATGTCTAAAGGACTATACGCCAACGTCCACGCCAAGCGTAAGCGTATCGCTAACGGATCGGGCGAAAAGATGAGAAAGGTTGGAGCCTCAGGCGCACCAACAGCAAAGAATTTCAAGGACTCCGCTAAGACTGCGAAGTACAAAAAGTAAGGACAACACAGCATGACACCAACTACCAAGCTAGAAGCTGTCAACATCATGCTCTCAACCATTGGTGAGTCTCCAGTGAACAGCCTCTCCTCTGGCTTGGTTGATGCTGAATTGGCAGAAACAATCTTAGATGCCACTAGCCGTTCTGTTCAGTCAGAAGGGTGGCATTTCAATAAAGAATATCAGGTTAAGTATTCCCCAGATCTTACTGGTGCTGTGCTTCTCCCAACCAACATCCTAAGAGCTGACGCATCGGAGCAACAAGACACGATCAATCGTGGACAACCTTTCGATTTGGTTCAGCGTGGGACAAAGATGTATGACCGAAAAAATCATACATACGTGATAAATAAAACGGTTGAGCTTGACGTTGTTGTCCAACTCGCCTTTGAAGAATTACCTGAGGTAGCTAAACGCTACATCACCCTGAAATCATCCCGTGTTTTCCAAGACCGTGTCGTAGGCTCTGGAACCCTCCATGGATTCAATCAAGAAGACGAAGCAACTGCGTACTTTGAACTGAAAGAGTTTGAAGGTGACTCAGGTGATTACACAATTTTTGATAGTCCTGATGTAGCGGCAACATTGGATCGCTTACCTAGTACGAGGATAAGATAATGTCTTTAGTCAGTGCGGGTATCCCCAACCTTATTAACGGGGTATCTCAACAGCCTCCTTCCCTACGCCTAAAGACTCAGGCTGAGTTACAAGAGAACGCACTGTCTTCAGTAGTTACTGGATTGCAGAAACGTCCTCCCACAGAACACTTAGCATCTTTAGGATCTCTAACAAATGCTGAGAAAGCATTCATCCACACGATCCGTCGTGACGAGAACGAGTTTTACACCCTCATCGTGACAACAGACGATATTCGCGTCTTTGATAAGAACGGTGTTGAGAAGCAAGTCAATGGCAGTGCGGCCTACCTTGGAGGGCTAACAAACCCTTCTGATGAGGTACGGGCAACAACCATTGCTGATTACACCTTCGTCATCAATAAGAACGTCACAGTAGCTAAGGACACAGCAACATCAGCGACTCGAAATAAAGAAGCTCTTGTTTATGTGAAGCAGGGTGACTACCGGTGTAAATACACGGTAAAGATCACGAAGGGTGGTACAGTGTACACCCGAACAATCGAGACAATGTCTTCGACACAGACGGAAGTAGCGGACACATCGAACGCGGAGAAGTCTATCCAGACAGACCGTATCGCTACAAACTTAAACTACTTCAACACGACGGAATCTACTTTCTACGGTTCGACAGCCGGAGGGACAATAGCGGGACTGTCGGTGACCCAATACGGTTCTGTTCTCCATTATCAGAGTACCGACGGGCAAGACTTCTCGATTACTACAGAAGATTCGAGAGGTGACACTTTCCTCCTTGGATTCAAAGAACAGACTGCTGACTTTGACGACTTACCTCCGAACGGGCCAGAAGGCTTTGTTATTGGTGTGGTAGGGGAAAACGACAAAGGGCAGGATGATTATTACGTTGAATTACAGATCGACAATAATGGTGGTCAGGTTTGGAAAGAGACTATCTCTCCTAACGTAGAAGTTCGTCTTGATGCGTCTACTATGCCTCATCAGCTCGTTCGCCAAGCAGACGGTTCGTTTACTTTCCAACAAGGTGCATACAAGGATAGGATCGTAGGTGATGATCTCACCAACCCTTTCCCATCCTTCGTTGATTATAAATTAGCGGACATCTTCTTCCATCGTAACCGTCTTGGTCTTTTAGCAGACGAGAACGTCATCTTCTCTGAGGCCGGTGAGTTCACAGAGTTCAACTTCTTCAAACGAACAGTTCTGACGCTGTTAGATAGTGACCCTATTGATGTTGCTGTCTCTAACAACAAAGTTTCGCTCTTACGTCATGCGGTTCCCTTCAACGAGTCACTATTGCTGTTCTCAGATTTGACACAGTTTCGACTCGAAGCCGGAGACCTTCTAACTCCTGCAACTATCTCCATTGATGTAACCACTCAGTTTGAGGCTTCATTACAAGCCAAGCCGGTTGGTGCAGGACGCTATGTATTCTTTGCAACGCGGAAAGGTAAATGGTCAGGTGTTCGAGAATACTTTGTTGACCTCGATGCACAGGTAGACGACGCGGCTGATATTACAGCTCACGTTCCTTTCTATGTAGATGGGCAGATTCGTCAGCTCGAAGCATCCTCTAACGAAGACACGCTAATTGCCTTAACAGATACAGATGAGTACGCCATGTACGTTTATCGGTATTACTGGAAAGGTAATGACAAGCTCCAATCAGCTTGGTCTCGGTGGGTGTTCTCTGGGAAAGTCCTTAGTGTCTCATTCAATAAGTCAGAAATTTATTGCCTGATTAAGTATGCAGACGGCGTCTATTTAGAGCGTATTAATCTCTCAACAGACGATGCCGTGAACTACACCACAGCTAACCATGGTATCAACCTAGATCGTCGTGTTCGTCTCTATGACGGAAGTGACACTCTACCTTATACAGACGCTTCAACTCAGTACGTAACTGATTCAGGACGCATCATCGATGCGAGTGCTGTCAGTGCTTACGTCACTGGTAATTCAAAGTCTGTGTACGCCGGTGTTCCATACACCATGCGATACCAGTTCTCAGAACAAGTTCTTAAACAAGAGCAAGAACCAATGACCATTGGCCGGTTACAACTACGTAACTTCAACGTGGTCTACAACAACTCAGGTTTCTTTGAGACTGTTGTGACACCTACAGCCCGTGATGCAAAGACATCAAAATTCACAGGCCGTTTGGTTGGCTCTGCCGCAAACATCTTAGGCAAGGTAGCCCTTGAAACAGGGACCTTCCGATTCGGTGTTAATTCAAATTCTCAAGAAGTAATAATTGAACTACGCAGTGATAGCTTCCTCCCTTGCTCTTTCCAAAGCGCAGAGTGGGAAGGTTACTTCGTCATGAGATCACGGAGATTGTAATGAAGCCCTACTACAGACCTTATGCCGCAGGAGATGCGGAGCTACTTGCTCCAAAACTCCGCAAACATGATGTGGATGAGGTCTGGGCTAGTCATGGATTAACTCCACTAGAGGCTCTTATTACGTCTCAAACTAACTCCTCAGAGTCCCACTCCATCATTGCCAGTGACGGTGAAGTCATTGGTATGTTTGGATGTGTGGACGAGGGGACTGTTGGTATCCCATGGCTTCTCGCGTCAGATCGTCTACCTGAGGTGGCTAGAGAGTTCCTACCTGAATCAAGAAAGTGGGTAGAGAAAATCAACCAAGATTACCTAGTCCTAACCAATTACGTCGATGTCCGTAATACAGCCGCGAAACGATGGCTCAGATGGTTAGGTTTCAGATTTGTACGAATAGTCGAGGATTTCGGCTATGAGAAAAGACCATTTTATGAAGTCGTGAGGATTTAAATGTCATTAGCACTTGTCAGCGCGGGTCTATCTGTCGCCGGTAGTCTAGCTAAGTATCAAGCAGACAAACAAGCCGCCGCCCGCCAAGAGAAAGCCTTTTGGGAAAACAGAGATAGTTCGATCCTTTCCAGAGATTTAAAAATACGTCAGCTCTCAGCTCAGACGGATCAACAACTGGAACAAAGCCAAGAGCAGGGTCGCCTTGCCATGATTGAAGCCTTAAAGAACCAAGCGAGAGCTAAGGTTGCAGGTGGAGAGTCAGGGGCCGTATCAAACAACAACGCAGTGATTAACGACAAGGTCGCCACATCGTTGCGTACACAACAAAGCTTTGCTGATGCTCTCTATGCCATTCAGCAAAACACAATGTATGCCCGCTATGGGTTAGATGCAGAAATGATTAACCGTATTAACTCTATGCCCCGTGGTCAGGCTCCTTCTCTTGCAGGTGCTTTGGTTGGAGCCGCCGGAAGTGGCGTCAGCTCTTACGTGGGTGCAGGTGGAACACTTTAAGGAACCATAATGGCTAAGAAACGTGTACAGGTTGAGGAGTTGCGACAAATCACCGCTAACCAACCGCAGATCGGTATGGTTGACACTTACGTTCGTCCTGCTACGCCACAGCGTGATAAGAGTCTCGATGATCTTGCGAGTTTCCTCGATAAAGCCTCT
>Ga0181559_10006105_pt1 | contig 11409 bp, 7 predicted proteins | sample 011ome_21_FD_133752 | JGI IMG/M metagenome (GOLD analysis project Ga0181559, IMG submission 133752) | Coastal salt marsh microbial communities from the Groves Creek Marsh, Skidaway Island, Georgia - 011508AT metaG (megahit assembly) | ecosystem: Environmental > Aquatic > Marine > Intertidal zone... | reverse complement strand
TGTGCCCAGTAACCGCCCATGTGGGCAGCCACTACGTCGAACTCAGTTTGCATCGAGGTGGGGAAGATGACCCGCAAAGGCTTGATGAACTGATTGAATACAAATGGAATTTCCAGAGCATGAGCGGCGCCAAGCAGGTTCTTCAGGTTCACAAACCCCAAATTGTGCCAGTCATCGACGTCAAATCGATAGGCATAGACGGAGTTCACCTGCGCGCTGAGCATGGCATCAGCCAGTTCATCCACGGCTCGTATTTTCCAACCATCTGTGGCGTAGCGATTGTCCCGGTTGAACGCGTCAAGATCATTGAATCCGCTGGGTAGGCCCAGCGTTTTTTCAACGTGTTTGCTGCCAAATGCGGTGAATAACTTTGTTTCATCCCGATTGGTACCCAAGATCACCGGCACGGCGTTGTAGGCATTCTGATCCGAAAAAATGGCCGGGGTGCTTGTTCCTGCCGGGAGGACAAAGCCGTCAGCGAACAGGTCCGGGTTGCCCAGCATACCTGCAAAAGCCCCGCTGTAGAGGCCCAGAAGTGTTTCGGGCGTTAAGCCTCTTAACGTTTTAGCCAGCGTCGCGGGCGACATCTCTGATTGAATCAATTTGGCTGACTTACGATCGGCGGCAATCCCCTGCTGTATCAGCAGTTTATTGACGATTTCTCGAGAACTTAAACGATGTCCGGGTTGTGTCGCGTCAGTATAGTTCTCGGCTTCAGCGATGGTTGTCAGGTCGAGTCCACCGCTCTGGGAGATGGCTTTGGCGAATAGTCCCTTTGCCAGGGGAGAGGCCATCATGCTGAGCACATTAAAGGCGCCGGCAGACTCCCCAAAGATCGTGACGTTATCGGGGTCACCACCGAAGTGGCTGATGTTTTTCTGCACCCACTGGAGCGCTTCAATGATGTCTAGAGTGCCAAAATTACCCGAGATGTCGGCTTCGTTTAACACGCCGTCGCGTAGCGCGGGGTGTCGGAACCAACCCAGAGGTCCCAGACGATATTGAATACTCACCACAACCAAATCGTGTTCGCGACTGAGTTGGGTGCCATGATAGATGGGCGTGCTGGCGTCGCCCACGCTGTTCCCGCCGCCATGAATCCACAACATCACCGGGCGTTTTGATGAGTCGGTTGGGGTAATCTCAGGCGACCAGATATTGAGGAACAAGCAGTCCTCACTGCCAGTTACTTGATTTTGAGCAAATTGCGGGCAGGAGGGACCGAAGGTTAATGCTTCCCGTAATTCTTTAGAGGCTGGAATCGTCTGTGGTGCCCGCCACCTCAGATCGCCAAGAGGCGCTTGCGCAAAGGGAATGCCCAGCCAGGTGGCGACACCCTCATCAACAAATCCCACAAGTTGCCCAGAGGGTGGAGAGCGTAGGGTGCGTGGGTCAGGTTGGGCGGCGGCCCGCGTATCAGGGACAAAATAAGTGTACCCAACAGCACCGGCGATCAGCGTGATCGCTATGAGTGTACCCACGATATAGCTCAGTAGTTTCATCCTCGCTCCTCAGTCAAACAATAGGGTCCGTCGCGCAGTTGGAAAGTCGCGTGCCTGAGCGGCGCGGTGGCCTGGCATTAACGCTGTGCGTTGGTATAGCCAAACTTCGGGACGGGGCTTCGAGTATACGCCGAAATCCGTGTGGCGGATCACTGTCCGCGTTGATCTTCAACACAAGGTAGGCGTTTGATCGCGCCGGTGAGTTCTCAATACGCTGAGTGTGTTGATCTAGACAGGACTTAGGGTCTCGTATACGGTTCCATCGAGCACGAGCAGTGGCCTTCGGATGGTGAAGATTATAGTCAATGGCGGCGAACGTATGTTGGAACCCGGCGGGGTAAACGAGACGTTGGTGGTCGTGTTGCGTGGGTGTTTTGGCCTGGAGACTGCAAGGCTATGAACTCTGACAGCCAAGCCGCAAATTGGCGTAACCTCAACCACGCCTGGTGGGATGAACGCGCGCCCTTGCATGCGCAGTCTGAGTTTTATCGGCAGGCGGCCAAAGGGCTGGAAAACTTCGAATGGGAAGATCTGGGTTCGATCCAGGGGCTCGAAGTGGTACATCCGCAGTGTCACATTGGTACGGACACTCTTTCTCTGGCTCGCAACGGAGCCAACGTCGTGGGACTTGATTTCTCCGCGACCGCGATTCACGCGGCAGGTCAGTTGGCGACAGCGTCAGGTCTGGCACCACAATGTGAGTGGGTGGTGAGTGATGTTTATGATGCGCCGCTCACGTTGCAAGGACGTAAGTTTGATCTGGTCTACACGGGTAAAGGGGCGCTCTGCTGGCTACCGGATATGGACCGATGGGCCGGCGCAATGTGGGAACTATGCCGCCCCGCTGGACACCTTTATCTGTGTGAATTTCATCCCTTGATGGATCAACTGAGTGAACAAGATATGGGATTTGAACGGTCCTATTTCCCCATAGGAGGAGAAGTGTATTCCGGTGTAGGTAGCTACGCAGTCCCGGAGGCGCAGCTGTTGCACAACACCGCGGTCGACTTTATACACCCGATTTCTGAGGTCATACAGGCGCTTGTGACGGTCGGCTTTTGTCTGGTGCAAATACGCGAGTTTCCCCTGGTGGTTTTTGAGCGCTGGCCGTGGCTCGTTCCTCGCGGGGATGGCGTTTGGGAAATGCCAGAGGATCAGCCCTCCATTCCTATGATGTATTCGTTGTTGTTGAGTAAGCCTTGACCCAGCCGCACTCGGGCCTCGATGTTCTGGTGGCTGCGCCAGAGGACGAGTGCTCGTCGCAGGTGTAACCCGCATTCAGCGTCCTCGCGTGGTCGCCGTTGATCTCGGGTTGACGATACCGAACCTGATCAGGCACCCTCCGTCCTCGAATTTTACAACCGTAAACACGGGCAGAGCAGGGAGTGTAGAGCATGAGCGTAGACGGAAAAGTGGCCATTGTAACCGGTGCAGGTGGCGGGCTTGGCAAGGAACATGCGTTGTTACTGGCGCAGCACGGCGCCAAGATTGTGGTGAATGATCTGGGCGGAAGCGTTGATGGTTCTGGTCAAAGCGACGCGGCTGACGCTGTGGTTGAAGAGATCAGGGCTAAGGGCGGGGATGCGGTTGCCAACAAAGACTCGGTGTCAGATAAAGCGGGCGCAAAGCGTATTGTCGAAACTGCGGTAGACACCTATGGCACCGTAGACATTGTTATAAACAATGCGGGCATCCTGCGGGATAAATCGTTCAAAAACATGACGCTGGACGAGTGGGATATGGTGATCAATGTACATTTGAATGGTTCCGCCTATGTGACCTGGCATGCGTGGCCCATCATGTACGCGAAAAATTACGGACGTATCGTGTTCACGTCATCGGTTTCCGGCATTCTGGGCTCTTTTGGTCAAGCCAACTATGGTGCAGCGAAGATGGGCATGGTGGGCTTGATGAATAATTTGTCGCGGGAAGGCGCGTCCCATAATGTGCACACCAATTGTTTGTCGCCCGGTGCAGCCACCCGTATGACGGCCAGCATACCGGGGAGCGAGATCGATCTAGATGACCCAGACCAACCCAATACCGCAGCACTGGTGAGTCCCGCGGTGCTGTTCATGGCCGGTGAAGACGCGCCGAATGGGCGGATTATTCAGGCGGCCAATGGCCGCTTTGCAAGCGACATGGTGTATGCCAATACCGGCATCGATTTAGGGTTTGATCTGACGGCAGAGGACTTTCTTGATGCCGCCGCAGACGCATTGGATATGTCCGATGCTGAGCCCAAAACTAAATTCTGGCGCTGACTCTGTTCTGCAAGCACCTGAATTAACCACGAACACGCACTCCCTGAGGGAGTGCTGTGCGCTCAGTCTCTGAGCCTTGAGCGTCAGCCTCGTTACAGGGAGAAAAAATTTGAATCGAGCTAACTTAACCCGGTTTGGACCGCAAGTAGTTGGTACACAGGCCGTGGGCCATGAATTTTCAGCCTCGTTCAAGGCACTGGATGCGTCTGCAATTCTGCGCCTGGAAGCGGACAGCTATGACCGTGTGCGAATCCTACTCAATGACCAGGTGGTACTGGAGTCGGGTCAGGTACAGAGTGCTGAAAAAGTCGAACTGGCGGTACAACTGCAACGAGAAAACACTATTGCAATTCAGGCGCAGGATGAAATCAATGTCCGGGTCACTCAAATGGCTGAAGCAGACCTGGGTTTGCTAAATCAGGGCTATTTTGGTTTGAACACCAGTGATATGGAGCGCCAACGCGGGTTCTATCGAACGCTGGGGTTTGAGGGGGAATTCTACCCGGCGGGGCCCGAAACCAGCACCACATTTGCGCGCGCACTGGGCTTTGAGGACGATTACCTCATACACGTCTCTCTGCACAGCCTGGTGAGTCCTCCGGTACCGCCGTTTGTGGATACTGTACAGTTTCGGGGTGAATCGTTTCGGCCCGAGCCGCCGTATGCGCACCTGAATCATGTGGGTATGGCCTATGCAACATATGCTTGCGCAGACATTGAAGCGGATTATCACTACTTGAAATCCCAGGGTGTCGACTTTGTCTCGCCGCCGGCGACTGCGCCTAACGGGGAGCGATTTGTGTTCTTCAAAGAGCCAGACGGGGCATTTATCAAGTTAGTGCACAGCGACACCGAAGCGCCACCAGCAACACCGCCGAATCTGCTGCGACTGGAAAACACCAATATGAATGTGACCGACCTTGAGCGGTCGCGCGAATTCTATCGTCTGCTGGGATTTACGGAGAGCAAGCCCGCTGCACAAGCGGGCGATGGCGCCTTTGCAGAGGCGCACGGGTTCACCGGTTATATTGAATTTGAGGGCGAAGACATCAGCCTCGGTGCGGGCACCGACGGCGCTACGCTGCAGCTGCGGCAATGGCGTCAGCCGTATGACCATGCGCCGCCTTATCCGCCTCCGGTGAATCACCTGGGTATTGATCGGATCAACTTTTATGTCAAAGACCTGACCGCGGTGGTCAAGACGATGAACGATTTGGGTTTCGAGCAATTAGGCCCGATTGGGGGGGCGCCTGAGATTGGTATTGTGTTCTTCTTTGATCCAGATGGGATCAAGGTTCAGTTTGCCGGTCCGCAAACCGGCTAGAGATAGAGAGGGTCTTCCGGATTGTGGGTCCCCTCATAAAGTAAGGAGGCTGTGAGCCTCGTTTGGCTGGGGCCGTCCCCTGGATATCAGCGAGCGCTTCGGTGCAGGCATAGGTCCTGTCCACATTAACCAAAAAGCACGAGGTCACGGCATGTTTTATGATTCTGAAGCCAGAGGCAAGGGGGCGGGTAATCTGCCGCTTGAGTTTAATCCATTTAAGGCCTTAGTGGCGCCTCGGCCCATTGGCTGGGTCTCAACCCTCACCGAATCCGGATTGGTTAATCTGGCGCCGTACAGTTACTTCCAGGCGGTAGCCGACAGTCCCGATGTGGTGATGTTCAGCGCAACCCCTGAATTGGTAGCGCAGGCGTCAAAGCCTGGTATAAGTTTTGGCTCTGAACGTAAACACTCGCAAACCAATGCCGCACAGACCGGGGAGTTTGTGTGTAACATCGTGTCTTACGACTTTGCTGAAGCGATGAATCAAACGTCTGCGCACTTGTCCGCGCAGCACAGTGAAGCCGAACATGCGGGTATTGCAATGGTGCCCAGTACCAACGTGCGCACTCCTCGAGTAGCTGGCTGTCCGGCTGCGCTTGAATGTGTCTTTTTGGAAAGCAGACCGGTACCCAGTCGGGGAGGGGATCATCGCTACCACATGGTGTTTGGCGAGGTGGTGGGTATCCACATTGACGAGCAATTTATATCCGCAGGACGGGTGGATACGGCGGCCATGCAAATATTGACGCGTATGGGCTACGATGAGTATGCCCTGATCGGTGATACCTTTAGTATGAGTCGACCGGATAACGATCCAGTCTTGGATGGTGCGCTGAAGTCCTGAGCCTGCAAGAGGCCGCAGTACAACGAGTGTTAATGTTGGGCCGCACGCGGTGACCACGAGTGAGTGGGGGTACACGAGGGTGGAGGGAGTATGAACCAAGTCGAATCAGGCGCTGGGCGGGCCAGTCTGACGCGCCGTACTTTGGTGCTCTTTGGGCTGCCGGAATATGCCGTTTATCTGGCAAGCATCCCGGTCATTTTGTACCTGCCGTTTGTATACTCAAAAAGCTTTGGTTTGAGCTTGACCGATGTGGGCCTGATTCTCATGTTGGGCCGTATCACCGACGTGGTGACTGACCCCTTGATAGGTTACTTAAGCGATCGCACACAGAGCCGATTTGGTAAGCGCAAACCGTGGATCGCGACGGGTATGGTCATTATGACCGGCGCCGCTTACATGCTGTTTAATCCCTCGGCAGAGCAGGTGACCAATCTTTATCTGCTGGGCTGGGCAATGGCGTTGTGGCTCGGTTGGACCATGATCAATATTCCTTACTATGCCTGGGGTGCGGAGCTGTCGGACGACTATAACGAGCGCACTCGCCTGACGGCATGGCGCCAGTTCTTCGGCTTCATCGGTAATGTAAGTGTGTTGTTTATCCCGGTTGTCGCGGGTCATCTCACCGGATTTGGCAGCTTGCCGAGTGAGGGTTTGACCATTATTGGGGGGATGGCGTTAGTCGGCCTGCCGGTGTGTATCACCGTTACCCTGTGGTTGGTCCCGGAACCCGATAAGTATGGGGTGGCCCACGCGCCGGTCCTGGCCCACTTTAAGCTCATGCGTAAAAACGGTTCTTTTTGGTTGTTATTTTTTGGTTTTATGCTGATGTCGCTGGGTACGGGCTGGGGGTCTGCAACCTTCATGTTGTTCGCTACCTATGTGGTGGGCGCCGAAGCGCAAACCCAGGCGATATTGCTGGGTTACTACGGGGCCAATGTGTTGTCTTTACCCTTGTGGGTGTATCTGTCCCAGCGCGTGGGTAAAAAGGAAACCTGGATCATCGGTGGTGTGTTGTTTGTCTTCGTAACGCCGTGTTTTCTATTGCTGGGTTTGGGCGATCTATGGTGGTTCTTTTTGATCCTGGCTTTTTACGGCATTGCCGGCGGTAACTTTGCTGCGCTATCCATGTCGATGAAAGCGGACGTCATCGAAATTGCAGCTCGACGCAGCAAAGAGAATGTTTCGGGTGCGTATATCGCGGTCTGGTCGCTGGGACAGAAGCTGGTGATTGCCGTGGCGTTGGGCACCGCCTTGCCGCTGTTGGGTTTATTGGGTTTTGAGCCCAATGCGGAACACACCCCTGAGCAGTTGCGTACGCTTGCGTATGTCTATGTGCTGCCGCCGTGGTTGTTCTACGCAGCCGCGGTGGCGGTGTTGTGGCGTTATCCACTCAGTGAGGTGCGTCTCGAGCGCTTGCGGGAGGCATTGGAGCGGCGCGCGGCCAGGCGCGCGAATCCACCCTCGCCAACGTCTACCCGCGAGCGGATCGTTCAACCTAAACGCATTACTCGATCGTGATGGCCCCTGCGGGACAAACCTGCGCCGCCTCTTGGGCGTGTTGCCTGCTTTGTGCATCGGTGAGTTCATCAACCAAGATTAACGGTTCGCCGCTGTCGCTCGGTGAGAAGAGTTCGGGGTGGTTGTAGTAACACTCACCGGCAAGAATGCATTTTTCCTTATCGATGCGAACCTTCATCGCGCAAACTCTACCCACAACTGCGCCGGTGCGCGGAATCCACCCGAATCTATCGACGGTGAAGTAATACCTGGGTGCTCGCTAAACTTGGGTTCCAGCCGTTTTACGGCGGACATTAACCGAGCGCAAGCGATGGCGGACTCTTGCCGTGCCATGGCATAACCCATGCAGAAATGTTGGCCGATGCCGAACCCCAGGTGTCCATTCTTACCATCTTTATAGCGGCCCGAGCGATTTTCACGCCCCATGTGCAGATCTTCTCGGTGGATGTCAAAGTCATCTGGATTACTGAAAGCGCGCTCGTCACGATTACCTGCGCCGAGGTATAAAACTACGCCGGCGCGTTCTGGAATGACATGTCCGTGCAGAGGAATTTCCCGGGTGGTAAAACGAAACTGGGCATGCACCACGGGATCATAGCGCATCATCTCAGTAAACACGTTCTCCCACAGCGCGGGGTTGTCTGCCACGTCTTGCAGTTGGTCGGGACGCGTATAGAGCAAGTGATACCACATGTTTGCGATGGCTTTATCGGTGGTGTCACCGCCGGCGGCCAGCAATAAAGCAACAAAGCCTTTAATCTCGTCAGGGGTCATACGACTGCCTTCGAGTTCAGCAACACAGATGCGAGACAGCAGGTCCTCACCCGGATCTTTTGAGCGCTGTTGGATAATCGGATCGATGTAGTCCCACATCTCGTTTCGTGCCGCTATGCCGCGGGCCATGTGCTCGCCGCCAAACCCCAGACCTGCGATCAGCAACTGATACCAGGTCACGAACATGTCTTCGTCTTCGCGTGGCAAACCGAGCATGTTGGAAATCACACGAATGGGTACCTGAGAAGAGAACTGTTCGACGATTTCGCAGCTTCCTTCGTCAATAAAGCGCGCAATGACCTCCTGGGCGATTTGATCAATCAACGGTAAAAAGCTGTTGAGCTTTTGGCCCACAAATTGGCCAGCCACGATGTTGCGCAGGCGGCGGTGCTCACCACTGTTGCCATATTCCAAAATGTTCGGCCCAAACACATGGCGAGAACCGAATTCATAGGGGCCATCGGGCTTGTAGACCGCACGATCGAAGGCAGAATTATCCTGAAATGCGCCGTCGACATCCCAATAGCGCGAAAGGATCCATCGGTTGTGGAATCGGTCATGGTAGACCGGATGATGGTCGCGTAATTGTTTATAGACTGGAAAAGGGTCTTTTTGAAAAGACTCGGAGTCGAATACTCGAGGATCGAGCTCCTCACCCAGATCAGGTAGTGCTTCCGCCATAGCAGTCTCCAGTTGTTGCGCGCCAAGCTTACCTCTATTTCAGATTGATCTCGACTGTGTTGGTAGCGCCCGTTGCCGGTATCACCTGCAGAGCATCCAGCGGCGGTCGACAGTGCCAGTGGGCTAAATTGAAGGGGGTCGGCATTTTGCTTCAATCCACCACACTCGATCGACCGTAAGGTGCATTTTCCGAACGCTGCGATCGCACCTTGTGAGTTGTTATGGCCCTTCTTTGCCGCTAAACTGTTTCATGTTGTAACGATTGCGCGTTGCAACCCGTAACAGTCATTGCGCTCATTGGTGATGCTCACGTATCCATGGTGGAGTACGTATCTAGGAGGCCCACTGATCGCTGGCCGTTGCAGCAAACTACAAACAAACGGGGAGAGATATGCGAACAACCATCAGTGTTGGGTTAGCCTGTGCTGCGTTGTTGAGCGGCGGTCAGGCCGTCATGGCTGAGACCGCACAGCAAAGCGAGCGCGCGACAATCGAAGAAGTTGTTGTGACCGCGACCCGCCGCGCGACGGATCAGCAGTCCACAGCGATATCGGTGACAACAATTACACCTGAACAAATCGAAAAACGGTTTATGACGGACATCCGCGGCGTTGCCGACTTGTCACCGAACGTGGTCATGGAGAACGTGACGGGCTTTAATGCGGCGTCCTTTGCTATTCGCGGCACGGGTACAAACGACATTATCACTACGATTGATACCGCGATTGGTGTTGTGATTGACGGGTTTGCGCTGGCGCACAGCCAATCACAGCTGCTGGACAGCTTCGACCTCGAGTCGATTGAAATATTACGTGGTCCACAGGGCACCTTGTTTGGTAAAAACACGACGGGTGGTGTGGTCAACGTCCGTACCAAGCGCCCGGTAATGGATGAATTTGCGTCGGACTTTGTGGTTCGGGCCGGCACCGACGGGCTGGAACAGATCAAAGCAGCGGTTAACCTGCCGATCATTGATCAAACCCTGGCGGCACGCCTGGTGTACTCTAACTCCGCACATGACGGTTTTTATGAGAACAACAAGGTGCATTCGATCTTTGGCACTGCAGCGTTGCCTCAGACACCTTTAGGTCTGCCCGTGACCGGAGATGGTCGAGACTTGGGCGGTACCGAGGTTGAAGTGATTCGGGGTAAGTTACTTTGGGAACCTACGGATAACTACTCCGCGCAGTTGAGTGTGGAATGGTTCGACGACGATTCAGAGTCTCCTCCGGGGATTAACGAAACGCCCACAGACGGTCTTGATTCTCAGGGGATATTCAGGTCGTTTCTGTTCAACGCACTTGGCTTTCCCGGCATACAAACAACGTGTCAGGGCCGTGGTGATGACTGTATTTACGAAACCGGCGTAAGCTTCAGAGGTGACGGACTGCGCATGGAGCAGGGGCACAGGACGGACAAAACCACGATCGTGCTGGAGCAGGATTTCGAAACCGAAAACATGAGCTATCACCTGAATCTGGGTTATCTGGATCAAGAAGAGCGGTTGCCGAGCACTTACACCGGTGAAGCGTTTCCTTCTTTGTTCGACGCAACTCGGAATGTGGAGCGTACGCAAAAGCAGATAGAATTTCGCATGACCTCTGACTTCGATGGTCCCTTTAACTTTACCGCAGGTGCTGGATACTTCGAAAACGAGTTGGATTGGCGTGCAATTTCCTATGTGGGTTTCACGGCGATTCCCTTCCTGGCCGATGTCGACGGAGACTCCATTGGCGATGTGCCAATCAGTGCGTTACCGGGTTTAACTTGTGATATTGAGAACATCGATGTTGCGCACGGCTTCCAGGCCGGCGCAACCTTCATTGACGGTAACGGCTGTGTCTTGCTGAACCCCACGGCCAATGATCGCACGAACTATGCACCCCGCAGCCAAGACGGTGAAGCACTCGGCATTTACGCTGATGGCACCTATGCAGTCAGTGACGCGATGAATCTGACGTTTGGTATACGCTACTCTGACGAAGAAAAAGATTTCTTTGCGCCAACGGGTGCGAGTCTTACTCCAGAGCAGGTTGATATATTCAATCGCTCAGAAGGCGATGACACGTTAGACAAGAATGTGCCGTTGTCACAATTCGATTTTGTGGTCAACGAAAGTGAGTCCTGGAGTGGTATTTCTCTGCGTGCAGGGGTCGACTACCAGTTTAACGAGGAGGTGTTTGGTTACTTCATGTACTCAGAAGGGTTCAAGTCCGGCAGCTTCGTAGAAACCTGTGCAAGTCTGGCGAGTTGCACGACGCCGTTCGACCAGGAAGAAGCGACACAGTACGAGATGGGTTTAAAAACCGATCTGTTGGATAAAACCCTGCGTGTGAACGCATCTGTGTTTTTCATCGAGTTTGAAGACGTGGTTCGCTCTCAGGTGGTACAGATCATCAACCGGTTTGGTAATCCTGATCAGGAAACGCAATTCCGCAATATCGCGACTCAGGAAAATACCGGCGCAGAAGTGGAAGTGACGTGGTATCCCACGGATAACCT
>Ga0181559_10006101_pt1 | contig 11413 bp, 10 predicted proteins | sample 011ome_21_FD_133752 | JGI IMG/M metagenome (GOLD analysis project Ga0181559, IMG submission 133752) | Coastal salt marsh microbial communities from the Groves Creek Marsh, Skidaway Island, Georgia - 011508AT metaG (megahit assembly) | ecosystem: Environmental > Aquatic > Marine > Intertidal... | reverse complement strand
TAATGATATATAAAATTTAATGATATATAAAATTTAATGATATATAAAATTTAATGATATATAAAATTGATATTAAATTAAATCTCTCTTCAATATCAATTAACAAATGGTTAATTATAGATGACAACCCTTACAGCAACAAGATTTAATAAAAAAACATGGAATGAACGCCAACAATGGATGGAGCGCAATAGGTTTGATTTGGGTTGTATATACGGAACACCTGTATGTGTTAAAGAGCATATTAAAGGAAATATAATTGTCTTGGAAATGCATAATGATGAAAATAGAGTAAAAGCAATAGGACTATTAAAAAACCGTTATAATGTCTCTGATAAAAAACAGCAAATCTATCAAGATAGAAATTACAACCGCTATATTTATAAAGGAGATTACCGTATAGTGATAGATTATGACTTAGAGAATAATATTATAAATGAGACCTTAACAAAAACCGAAAAAAAAATAATAGCAATATTTAATCACTTATTATTTAAAGGTTCGCGTCATTTAAAACGCGCACAAGGTATTACTGCTATTCCTGAATGGATTATGAGTAATAAACGTGTAAACTTTTTAAACCACTTCAAAGATATTTTCATAAGGCATTTTAAAAATGAAACACAACAAGTTAATATCTCTCTTAATTAATACAATAAAAAAACCCCATCATTACACACCCAACCCCCACTCAGTTCAAACACACATCGTTTATTTTCCCACCTAAGAAAGTTTTTTTAAATATTTCCCCCCCTCCCAGACTTCATTTTGGATTGTATCGAGAGTGCTCATTAGATTTGTAGAAAACCTTTGCTTTTTTTCAAGAAGTAATTTCAATTCTTCAAATTCTTTTAGTTTTTTTTCCACCATCCTAATTTTATCATTAATTTCCTCTATATCATCATCACCTGAAACAAGTTTTTCTTGAAGTAATTTTTTCAAAATTGGCAAATTATTTATACCATTTTCAAATATTGGTTTTTCTATGTTTACCAGGTTTGTATATTTTTCTACTTGTCTAACAACATTGTCGATGGTATCGTTTCTTTCCTTCATGATGAGTTCGATTACATCCGAGTTAGACAAACCACTATTCCCATCCAGAAACATATCATTTATATTAATTTTTGGTTTCAATTTCTTATAATAATCCATTTGTGTTTTTTTAGGTTTCATTGTAATGATAACCCAATTGTTTGTGATAAGTGGAGCAGATAGGTTGTAGTTGTAGCTGATTTGAACAAACAGACTGTTACAATGAATTCGCAATGCGTCAAGTTCAATGATCTTAGATGATATGTGTTGAATGTATGCATCGTCCTTCAATTGGTTATTGTAAATATCATTGAAGACATCAATTCCAACCGCACTTAAGAGTTCATAGACATGAAGTAGTTGCGTCATTTTTTCACGTTTGGATAACATCTTATGGATATGGGTGGACAGTTGTTCTTTCGTAATCTCTTTGAGTATATACTTACAACGCTGTAGTTCAAAGTTCTGATCGCGTTGTAACTCTTCGCGGATTACACGGATAGAGTTACGTGTAATTTGGTCTATGGTTTGATACATGCGACGAATACATAATTTCATATTATCTAAATTAATATACTCACTGATGTCTTCGGTCGAATATGACAACCTCATTTTCTTTAACAAACTTGAGGTTTTATCCCCAATCTTTCTTCTAATAATGCCATCTAGTTCATGGCGTGTAATGAGTCCACCACAAGGCACATCACCAGGAGCACGTGGTGCTTCACCGTGGTTTTTGTTGCGCTGGTATTCAATCCAGTGAGGGTTATGAAGACGATCTGATTTGACCACTCTACCACTATTCCAGTCAAACGCCGTATGACATCCAGTGCACCACATCTGCGAACACCCTTCAATGCGAAAGATGCGGTTGGGGCAACCAGGACATTGCTTCGTCTCCTTTTTAATGGCCTCAGCACTAGCAACGTTGTTAGGGTCGCAAGTATGCTCGGTTGAGCTGTCCTCACCAATAATCTCGTGGCATTTAGGGCACGCAAACAAATCGCATATACCACATTTGTATTGAGTAGAGAGCATACCATTACACTCATTCGAAGGACATGGCATCAAGAACACTCTTTTCTCCTTTTTTTCTTCAGCGGCAGAAGCACCATCCATATCACCAGCATTAGGATGAGTCAATGCGCGAATACGACGTTTGCACGATTCCAGCTGTGATTTAATGGGTAGTCTTTCTTTGCTCCATTTTTTTCGACCATTATAAAGGTCAATTAATTTTTGTTCATGCTGTTTGTTAAGATTATTTTTCTCATCATTAGATAACGATGTGTTATTAATTTGTGGAGTATATACACCATCGAACCACACTTTCAGTTCTTCTTGGTTTTTAATGAAATCCTTGTGGCATTTTTCTTCAATCACACTAATTTCTTTCTTGAGTTCTTGTTGTAATGCCTGTTCACTCTTCAGAACTTTATAGCGTGCGGCAGCTTCCATGGTCTCAGGCAACTTGCTGATCTCTATATCTACCAATAATTTCTTTCGGTGCTGGCGGTAGGCGCCATTAATCCAACTGGACTTAAGTGCCTTGACCTTAAAATCTTGTGACCAAGCCTTGTTACACTCCATACAGTGCGCCTCATTTGTGCTATTCATCAAGTAGGTGCGCACACATTCAATACAAACCTTATACTTACATTCAGCGTATTCACATTCCACTGGGGTGTGCGTGCGATTATTATACTTCTCATAGCAAATCGCACACTCCTTGGTAGCTGGACCGGCAGCGACAGCGACAGCGGCAGCAATATCAATAACAGTAGTCATCTTCGCGATAAAACGGTAGTCTTTCTTTAGACTTGGGGGGTTACATCTACTTCACACCCAATAAGCATTTCAATTTTTAGAAACCCCCTAAAAAAATCCGTTTTCTTTCGTTTTTTTTCCCTACAAAAAAAGAACTGTTAAAAGAGACCTCTTTGCCGAATCTCTTTATAAATAAATAATGAATACACTTAAAATAATAACAGATAATTATAATAATATGTCATCTTCTACTGAATCTACTGAATCTACTGAAATAAGTGAAACAATAGATACTAATATAGATAACTATAATGTTATGGAAATTTTTGAGATATTAAATTTACCTGACCCTAATATATTTAACGTAAAAGATAAAGCAAATGATATTATTGCGCGTATGGAAAGAGAAGGTAAAATAGAGTTGAAAGAATTCTTTGAAAAGGCAAGAGATAAGGCAGTAAAAGCATTAGAAGAACCAGAAGAGTATATAGAAGAACAAGATACTATTAATGATATATGGAAAATGAATTCAACTGGTGTAAAACCCACACCACAACAAAGTAATGTTGATTATTTCTCAAATATTTCACACACTGTTGCTGAAAGACCAACTAATTCATTGGGTGATATTGCTACTGGTCCTCCTGTTATTGCTTCCCATATTATTAGTATTGATAGTCAATATAGAACTACTATTTTACCATATGTAGACAATCCTTTATCTGCTTCATATAACACTAGTTTTACGTTTAGTTTATCTAATCCTATAACCAAAGCAATTTCTATTCGTCTTTATTCGTATCAACTCCCTACCTCTTGGTATGCCTTTAATACTAGATCAGGAAATACTTTTTTTATATACAATGGTATTATTGTTAATATTCCTGACGGTAATTATAGCCCAGACACGTTGGTTTCTACTATAAATGATATTGCTTCTCAAAACGTATCTACCAGTAGTTTAACTTTATCATACAATTCTGTTTCCAGAAAAATTACATTTACAAATAACGATACTTTATCAGATTATGTTACTGTAACTTTTTTTATTCAAGAAAATGTAATTAATTACAATAATTGTGGATATAATGTTTTATCTGAATTTCAAACACTAGGAATTAATACAACATTGGGATGGTTATTAGGATTTCATTTAGAACCAGACACTAATGGTAATGTTAGTTTTAATATTTATCCTGGTGCTGTAAACTCAGTTACTGGTAATTCACCTGTTGATGTATATGGTCCCAAATACTTTATTTTATCCTTAGAAGATTATACCTCTCGGTTATCTGCTGGTTTATATAATATCACCAATACTAAAAATGCTAGGCGAATTAGTATTCCTGATTTTTATAAAACAATACATATTGATTGTAAAACTCGCGAAGGTTCATTAACAAGAGCACAAAAATATTCTATTGACGCTGTTAAAGAATCAAGTAATCTGAATAACAATACTGGTAGTTTAAATAATAAATTATCTGGTCCTACATCTGGTTCTGCTTTTGCTATTATACCATTACAAGGGATTACTAACTTGAGACCTGAACCTTATATGAAGTTTGGTAATGATGTTGAAGTGTTTAAGCGAAATTATGCATCAGCTGTTGTGTTAGATAGATTCACTGTTCGTTTAACTGATGATAAAGGTAATCTTGTTAATTTAAATGATAATGATTGGTCTTTTTCTTTAATAGTTGAAGAGAGATTAAACTAATGGTTTTTCTGTAATATAACTTGGTAAACTCAAGTCTTTTATAAGACTTGGTTTTTCCATTTTCCATTCTATTACTAATGGCACTGTTGTAGATAAGGGCGATTTACTCGTCCATTGGGTTTTATTTAATACTGTATATAACTTTTTTAAACGTTGTATAATACCACCAGAATTACGCGGTGGAACATGTTTTACGGCCCATTCAAATTGGAGTGCTTGGTTTTTTGTTTGAAACCCTTCAATAAGACATACGTGTTTCCATCCTGGTCCTTTGCTCGTTGTATATTTTGCTCCTCCACAAATCTCTCCATTGTGTTTTCTTAACCGCTTCACAGGATCTGGTGAAACTCCTGCATAGGTATATTGGTTATTTATAATAATATAGAATTTCCACGCTTCTTCTTCCTTTATTACAGAATTATTAGTTTTTTCACATATATCGCTCATTATATATAATAATTATATTACTTTAAATCATCATAAACTTATTAATATATCACATAAAAACAATATTCTCAGTGTCAATACAAAAAATGTAAAAAAAAACGATTCTGGGTTTGACGAATGTTTTTCCATTTTGGACATTTATAAATGTCCATTTTTGAAAAGTGCCATATAATATATGAAAAAACCTGAAAAAAGTGACTTGTGACTGAAATGCTCTCGTTTTGATTTTTTGTTGAAAAATGTTGTGACGATAATTTTTTTATAAAAATATGTTTTTTTGTAAAAAAGTATTTAGGCATTTTTTTGTTAGAATAATATATAACAAATGTTAACAAAAAAGGAGCAAAAAATAGTAAAAGAATATGTGTGTGAAAAATGTAATTTTAAATGCTGTAAAAAAAGTAATTATGAAAATCATTTATCTACACGCAAACATAAAACTTTAACAAATTTAACAGAAAAAAATGAAAAAAGAGCAGAATTATTATGTAATAATTGTAATAAAGAATATAAATCAAGAGAAGGGTTATGGTATCACAAAAAGAAATGTAAATTAGAAGAAACTACAGTTATTAATGAAAATACTGTAATTCCACCACATAAAGAAGATATAAAAGCATTAACAGATTTAGTATTGGAACTAGTGAAAAGCAACACTGAATTACAGAAACAAATGTTAGATGTATGTAAAAACAGTAATACAACAATTAATAGCAATAGCAATAACAAAACATTTAATATGCAGGTATTCTTGAATGAAAAATGTAAAGATGCGATGAACATTATGGATTTTGTAAATTCAATGGATTTACAACTCTCGGATTTGGAAGAACTTGGTGAACTCGGTTATGTGGAAGGCATCTCGCGACAAATGATTAGAAAACTAAGTGAATTGGATGTTTACAAAAGACCCATTCATTGTAGCGACCTGAAGAGAGAAACCATTTACATCCGTGATAACGGTGTCTGGGAGAAGGAGAATATCACTTATGATAAACTAAGGAAAGCCATTAAATACGTAACTGCAAAGAATGGGTATTTGTTAGAACCTTGGCGTGATGCGCATCCGCAATGTATGAATACACAACATCCATTAAACGACGTATATGTACAAATTATGAGCCAAGCCATGGGAGGGAAAGGCGAATTTGCTGATAGTGAAAACAAAATAATCAAGAAAGTATCCAAGGTTATTACGATAGATAAGAAGGATTATTAAAAGTCCGCGTTAAAAAAAACACTAAAAAAAAGACATAAAGGTTAATTTATTATTATATATAATAAACTAAATAAATGAGCGATACTACTACGACAGATAAAAAACTTGAAAAGGTCATGAATAAATTGGAGAAGGAAGGAATGGAAAAAGTCAAAACCCTTCAAAAAAAGGAAGGACTGATTCTAACTGAACAAAGTTTGATAAATTTAATGCAAAAGGGTGCCGATGAATTTGAAAAAGAAATGGGGCGACCGATGAATTATGGAGAGATGCGCGAGATGTATGGTTAATTTATAATTAATGATGAAATAATAATACAAAAATTTATATATTATACAATTAATATATAAATATGACAACTTCAACAATAGACACATCGGCTCTAAGAAAATATTTAAAAAACGTGAAAGATGATTGGAATTATATTACAGCATTAGACTTTTATAATGAGTATTATTTGAAAAAGAAGAAATATTATTTAATAGATTTGAGAGGAGAGAAAGAATATAAAAAAATGCATATCAAAGGCGCAAAGAATATATTTTGGCTCAACATATTAGATGAAAAAAATTTGAAAAAATTGCCGAAAGATGAACCGATATTTTTAATATGTTATGTGGGGCACACGAGTAGTCAAGTATTGACTTTATTAAAATTACTGGGATATAAAGTAGTATCTATAAAGTATGGTTATGGATTATCGCCAGTGAAGGAGGTGCCAGTTGCTGGATGGTTGGATTATGGATTGCCGACGGTAAGTAGTAAATAAAATATAAATAAAAAATTGAATAATTTGATAAGTTAAAAATAATAATTAACTTATCAAATAAGAAAATAATAAGATGAATGTTATAGTTCAAGACTCGTATGAATCCGTTAATGAAATTACTAGAGTAACAAGTGAATTGCTTGATTTGCCAGAGAATTATGGTTATAATTTAACGAATACAATCTTGACACGTCCAAAATCATGTTATGGAAATGTAATAGTGCCGAATAACATAAGCGATTTCCAAGTATTGAATGCGCTTCAGTATGCGAATGAGGAAGATATAAGATTTGATACATTAATCACAAGGTTTGCATTAGATTTTGTATGGTTTGAATCAGAACAAAGGCAAGTAATGCTATGGGGAGAAACTCAAGAAAAAGTGAATGAAGCAATTCGTGTAATTAACACTTGGTTCTCGTTTATTGAAAGTGGATTTTATTAATTATTAAATAATATATATATATATATAAAAATAAATGAGTTTACCAGTTACAGTAAATGTTGATGGAACACCTATACCAAATGTAAAAAACATAGAAAAAGTTTCTATTTTAAACCCAATTGATACACATTGTAATTTAAATATATTAGATTCATATAAAGATGCAACACATGAACATCCACCAGCACATAGAGTAAATTTATTTAAAGATTCTATAAAAAAACTTTATACATGCTATAGCGATTCTAATAAATATAGTGATAAAGAATTACATATAATGGAAGATTATTTTTTAACTGATCAAAATAATCGTGGAACCGAATTAAGAATATGTGCTCTTTCAAAAAGTGCTACAAATACAGATGATTTAAATAAAGAAATAGAAGAATATGTAAACAATAAAAAAACATTAATTCCAGACTTTATATCAAGTAGTATTCCAGAAACATATAAATATGCTTTAAATGATGCGGCAATAACACCAAATGACTTTAGACCAGGAATAGAAGAGATAGAAACACCAGCATCATTTATAGATCCAGGAGGAAGAGGAAAAGCATCTATATGGCCAGCAATCAATCAAGAATTATACATTGATTTAACAAATTTTGGTTTTAATGGTATAGAATTTATATCTAAATTTCTAAATTATCCAAATGAAATTATATGTAGTATAAGAATAGTAAAAGATAATATAGAAATATTAAATGTGCTCGTAAATAGAAAAGGACACATTCTTCGTGGTGTACAACAATATTTTGAAGGAAATGTAACAAAGAATATTTTTTTAACTACTCAACCGAACAACCTAACAAATCAAAAGCATGCATTAAATTATGTATTGGGGAAAGAATTAGGAGATACATTACAAGTAATTATAGGATATATTATGATGAAATATAACCCAAATTTATTTGAATCAGAACAATCAAAAGTTGCGGCATTTACAGGAGATATACCATTTGCTTGTCGTTGTATGATGTTAAATGTTCCAGTAATATTACGAAGATTAAAATTAAATAGTAAAGATTCTGTTTTAAAACATTATTCATATTATATACCAAAAAGTTTATCAGAAGAAGAGAAATATAAAATTGTTCATAAAGCAAAAATAGATGATATATTAAAACACAATAATGGTGTTAAATTTAGAAATAATGCATTTATCACTAAGCCAGATATAGAAGAATATATAGATAGAGGTTCGAAGTTTACTAATGAAGACAAAATAAAATTTATTATTGTGAACTTATTAAGAAGTGTTAATGAATTTATAGATGAAATAAATGGTTATTTAACAGAATTAAGAAACACAAAATTTCAAGACGACAATACAGAAGTTCATGAACAGTATAGAGCGTTTGATGTTGTTACTGTAATAAATAAAAAAAAACTAAAATTAAATCCATTTCTAGATAGGTTAATGAGTGATAATATTGAAGGTGATCCTATACGTACTATTTTGACAGGTGGTGGTTTTAATTTGACTGGTGATTATTATAAAAGTATAAAAGGTACATTTAAACAACAAGGTCGTTCCAGCCGATTAAACGGTGGTGGAGGACAGCCACATACAAAAACAGAAATAGAGATAAAAGAAAAATATATACTAGAAAAATATATACGAGAAGATTATCCATATTATGTGTTTGACATATTATTTAATTATTTTAAATTTGTTGGAGGTACAATAATAAGTAACGAATTTATAACTAATTTAATAGAACATGTATTTGAAAAAAAATCACTACCAACATTAAATCAATTTAAGATTCTTTATGATGGTTTTAAACTAAATTTTGATATGTTTGAAAATGTAGAAAAAGAAATTATGATTGATAGTTCTAATATATTTGAATCAAATACACTATTTTTATTATATACAATTAGTAATTATTTTGTTGAGTCAATTGAAAAAACAAAAAAAAATGATGTACCAAAAGATGATGTACAAAAAGTACCAAAATTTTCAAAAACATCATTTAAATCAAAAAAAAAACCAACGGCGAGAGATTTTAGGACGAGAGATTCTGTGGCGAGAGATTTTATGGCGAGAGATTTTATGGCGAGTGATTTTACGACGAGTGATTTTACGACGAGAGATTTTACGACGAGAGATTCTATGGAGGTAGATGATCTGGCGGAAGGTGGAAATAAAAATAAAACGAGAAAACATAAAACAAGAAAACATAAAACAAGAAAACATAAAACGAGAAAACATAAACCAAGAAAACATAAACCAAGAAAACATAAAACAAGAAAACATAAAACAAGAAAAAATAGAAAATAAGTATTTGAATATTATTTATTATAATAAATATTTAATCTCTCATTCATAAATTATTTTATCTAATCAATTAAATAATTTATAGAAACATTTCTCTTCTGTTCTAAGAATAGTAGAGTTAATCTACTTTTTTTGTAGTTGCTTCTTTTTGGTTTCAATTGTAATGGGAGTTTCTACTGAAATCTCTCCTTCATTTTTTTCGGAGATATTCTTTTTAACAGTACAACCTCGATGATGTGCCGACATGGCCTGTTGATTCTTACCAATATATTCGCAATACTGACAAACATATTTGCTCGTGGATGAAGCGTAACGTGCAGAGAGATAATTATCCAAACTAGGAATAACAATATCTTCCACTTGTTTTAAAATTTTATTATTGAAATCTTTTATTGTTTTCATAATATTTAGTTTTTGTGAACAATACATTTGATATTCTTGATTAATAGAATCTAGAACTTCTTTACTGATAGTATCAATATTAGTATGTGTATCAAGTTCGTCTAACTTACCTTTAAAATGATCTATAATATCAATTGCTACTTTAATTTTTTCTGCATCATTATGAACTTGTTGAATATAGACCAACACATTTCCGTCATGAATATCAATTTGAAATTGTTCCTTATTGGCGATGCCATAATTTTGTGCAATAAAAAGACCACAACATTTTTGTGTTTCGATATCGTGAATGAATTTTTTGACTTCTTCTTGAATGACATTTTTATCCCAGTTTTTCACTTCCACTAAAATTTTGGGTTTATTGTTGCGCGTCAAGATAATATCACCAGTTTCTTTTGTTGTGCCAACCGAATCAATCTGAGAAACAGGATATAATGTTTGTAATATGTTATATACTATATTCTCAGATACCTTACCTTTGGTAGCAGTATTATCCATCTTTTTTAACATATCAGAAACGTTGGAGTTGAGAGATGTGGCAATTTGTTGATTACTTGTAGAAATTTCTTTAATAGAACTAAAATTCAGTTCCGTAGAATTCTTAATCTCTCTTAAACTATTATCCAATCGTTGTTCAGTTTGGTTATAAAAGGTCTGTGAGTTTAATAAAGTGTTTGCAAACTTTGTATCTAGACCAATAATAAAATCATCCAATGTTTTTTGATTAATGGAGGAGGATAGAAAACGATTTGTATCTTCAGAAATAGAAGAATGTAATAATTTAATAGAATCGTTTATTTGTTTAGAGAGAGAATCATTATTTTTGGGAATAATGTCGTTAATTAAAAGATGTGTTTTATCTATCATCATATTATTTTGTTCTCTCAATAGTGGGGCAATTTTTTCTGAAACATTATTGGTCAATATCATTTTCACATCTTCCATATAATCCTTTTTGAATTCAGATAATTTTAAACTGAAGTTATTTAATGTATCCGTTTGAATCCGTGTAACATTATCTGAAACAACCGAAACTTGTGATTGAAGTTGTTTCATACTATCAACAAGCTGTTGTGCAAGTGTGTTATTAAATGTTGAATTAACATCTTGAGAGAGTTTATTCATTATATCAATAAACATTAATACAGTATTCTCGGGATTAAGAGATGGATGTTCTTCTTTAAAGAATTTCCAAATTTTTTGGTTATCAAATGTGATAACGTGCGACATCTCTCTTTATCAATTATATATAGTAATGCCTTTAAATCATTGTTTTAAAAACTTGTTAGGTTTTTTCATTGCGAATTTTCGCATTTTAAATT
>Ga0181559_10006100_pt1 | contig 11414 bp, 10 predicted proteins | sample 011ome_21_FD_133752 | JGI IMG/M metagenome (GOLD analysis project Ga0181559, IMG submission 133752) | Coastal salt marsh microbial communities from the Groves Creek Marsh, Skidaway Island, Georgia - 011508AT metaG (megahit assembly) | ecosystem: Environmental > Aquatic > Marine > Intertidal... | reverse complement strand
TAGTAATAACGTGAGAAGTCGGCGTGATGACAGGTATTTTCCTTTTTTGCTTTTTGCCGTTTCTATTATTCGAGAAAGAAAAACGTTTCGAGATCAGAACGACGGCTGTTCTTTCCGGGACCTCGCATGAAATTATCTTTTTGCACGTCCAATGAACGCAGAAGTTGTTGATGATGCGTATGTGTCTCTCTTGATTCCAATGCTATTCTATTTATTTACCTATTATTCATGGTAAGTGTATGTGTCTTTCTGCTTCGCGTTTCTTTTCTTCTCTCGTCTCGATCTTGCGCCATTGAAAGAGGTAAGAACTCTTCGCACTCACATGTATCTTTTTTGAATCAATGATGATTATTCTAATTCGTGTATAACGTTCCATGTTCGTATCGCCAACCAGATGGTAACGGGAAGTCGTTGTCGAGGAGGTATTGTAAACATTCGGAGTGGTTGAACTTGTGCGCCCATTTTACAACGTAAGAGTTCCACGGCGCTTCGGCGGTTTGGTGCAAGTACTTCAAACAGTCCAAGTGACCATTCCTGGCCGCATACTCACACGCTTCTTCGTCAAAATCATCGAATTTACGCTCAACGAGATACTCGAGGATATGGAGATGACCATTTTTAGCCGCAGCATCGGCGGTCCCCGTATCCCATGGCGCTTTGGCAACTTCGTGCAAGTACTTCAAACAGTCTAAGTGACCATTCTGGGCCGCATACTCACACGCATATTCGTCAAAATCATCGAATTTACGCTCAATGAGATACTCGAGGATATGGAGATGACCATTTTTAGCCGCCACGGCGGCAGTTTCCCAATTCCACGGCGCTTTGGCAACTTCGTGCAAGTACTTCAAACAGTCTAAGTGACCATTCAAGGCCGCATACGCACACACATATTCGTTATATTGATCGTATTCACGCTCAACGAGATATTCGAGGATATGGAGATGACCATTTAAAGCCGCCTCGGAGGCAGTTCTCCAATCCCATGGCGCTTTGGCAACCTCGTGTAAGTACTTCAAACACTCCAAGTGACCATTCCAGGCCGTATACTCACACGCATGTTCGTCATATTGATCGTATTTACGCTCGACGAGATACTCGAGGATGTGGAGATGACCATTTTCAGCCGCCACGGCGGCAGTTTCCCAATCCCACGGCGCTTTAACGTCTTCGTGTAAGTATTTGAGGCACTCGAGATGACCTTCCCCGGCAGCACTTGCACACGCATTCGCATCCACAGGACACCTATTTGCAACGCAATACTTTATCATTTCTATGTTACCACTATCTGCGGCCGCATTAATCGTCCATGCATCCCACTCACACTTTTTCTCTTCTCGTATCCACTTGAGCAACTCGAGTTTATTCGTTTCAACAACTCCGTTGCAGAAACATGTTTCGCCCCAGTGACTCGGCCACAAGGATCGATTCTCCCACGCGATTTCCAACGTAGATATCGACGACATCTCTTCAACTTGAAACTTCTTTTTCAACTCACTCTTACGAGACGATCTCTCAATCAAAGCTCTCGTCTCCGTATTCACTTCAAACAAAAACTTCACGTCAGTTCGATTCAATCTCGGTAAAATGTGCTCGAAACAAACATCGTCGTTATTCACGATAACATCCCACAAGTCTCTCTGACCCATTCTTCGCTTCTGCGCTCTCGTTGTCGCTCCGGAAGACATTTTGCTGCTCTTCTCTCTCTCTCTCTCTCTCTCTCTCGCGCGCGCGCGCGCGTTATTTTTTTTTTCTCTCGCATGTGATTTGTTTTTCTTTTTGACTCGTCGCTTCGGGAAAAAAAAGCGAATTCGAAACGCAAGAAAAGCGCGCTCTCGCCCCCTCGTCAAAGCCGCGCGTAACGATCGCACAAAAAGGCAAAAGAAGAAGCGAAAACAAAAGAGAAAACAGCACGCACAGCATGGCGAAGGAGGAGGATAACGAAGAAGAAAAAGCAGCGGGAGAAGGAGGAGACGAAGCGAGAGCGGCAGCCGTCGGCGGTAACAGAATCGACGGCGAGGAGGAGGAGAATGAGAAGAAGAAGAAACGGAACGATGAAGAGACGAAAGAAAAGAACGGCGGTGGCGGTGGCAACGATGGCAACAACAACACCAACGACGACGACGACGACGTTTCGAAGTGTCCGATCGACGCGTTTACGGGCGATAACAGCGCTAAAAAGAAGCGCAAAATCGCCCTCTTCTTTGGGTACAACGGGGACGGGTATCAAGGCATGCAGCGAAACCCGGGCGCGAAGACGATCGAGGACGATTTAGAAACCGCAATCGTCAAAGCGGGAGGGATAGCGGAATCTAACGCCGGAGATTTTAATAAGGTGCACTGGAATCGAGCAGCGAGGACGGATAAAGGCGTCAGCGCGGTTGGACAGGTGGTGAGTTTCAAGTGCATGAACGCGGACGACGGGAACACGGAGAAGATTGTGGATTTGATCAATGAACATTTGCCGAAGAATATCGTGGCGTTTGGAGCGACGAGGGTGACCGGAGGGTTTAGCGCGAAGAATCAGTGCGATAGGAGAAAGTACGAGTACGTGGTGCCAGTGAGAGCGTTTGATGCGAGGTTTCCAAAGAAGAGGAAACCTCGGAACTTTGTCGGAGACGGCGGCGACGGCGGCGATAATAATAACAACACTACTAGGGAGAATAACGACGATGAAAACGGCGCGAGAGAAAAGCTAGACGACGTAGAAGATGGAAAAGATGGAAAAGAAGGAGAGAAAGAGGAAGAAAATGCGAACGATGAGGACCAACAGGGAGAGCCGTACGTCTTCACCGAAGCGGAACGGACAAAAGTGAATGACATTTTGAAACATTTCGTCGGCACGCACAATTTTCACAACTATTCGACTAAAGTCGATTGCGATACGCCGCAAGCTAAGCGGTTCGTCATTTCGTTCTCGTGTTCGATGCCGTTCAAAATTGAAGGCGAAGATTTCGTGAAGTTTGAGATTCTCGGTCAATCGTTCCTATTCAACATGATTCGAAAGTTAGTCGGCATGACCATCGCAGTCGCGCGAGATTTCTGCGACGTGAGCGATTTGTTATTCGCACTGAGAACGAAACAAAGAGTAAACACGCCCATGGCGCCTGAGCTCGGATTGTTTCTCTGCGAGTGTCAATACGACGCTTACAACAAACGCTTCTCTGCCGAACGCGAACCGTTGCGCTTGGAAAATTGGCGAGACAAAGTCGAGGCGTTCAAACACGAAACGGTGTATAAGCACATATACGACCGCGAATACGTGATAAAAGACAACATGGGCGAGTGGATTCGTAAATTTATCAGCGACAAACACGGGTTTCGAGAGCACTACGACGTAGCCATGCACCGAGCGCTGTTGAAGGAGGAAAAGCTGGCGCCTTTGAGCGCAAAGAATTCTCAGAAGCAACGCGCGAATAGCAGTCAAAATCAACAAGGTTCGAAAGCGCCTCCGAAACCTTCTTCCGAAGGAGACGAAGATGAAAAAGTGAAAAAAGACGACAGCGAAGACAACAACAACAACACTACAACCACCGAGACGACGAAACACTCGGCGCCACCGGGACCAAAACCGAACGCAGACGACGACGACCAAGAAGCTTTACTCCTCGTCGCGGCGAAAACCGCCGCCGAACGCGTCGCCCGAAAACGCAAACTCGAAATCGAAAAGCAAGAAGAACGCAAGAGAAGAGAGATTGAAAAACACGAAGAGCGAGTTCGAAACGGTATGGTCGTCGGTAAAGCCGAGTACGCGGACGACGAGATGAGCGAATAAAGTGTCGTGATGTTCCAACGCACGTAGAGAGAGTGAGAGAGAGAAAAATATGTTGAATTCGAAAAAAAAAAATCAAGTTTTGCGCCCCTCACGACAAAAATAAGAAGAAAGAGAACACGAGAACACGCGCGCGCGCACAAAAAGAAGAAAACATTCCGGAATTACTCGTTTACGCCGCGCTCTGGATCGGTGCCGTCCACGTTTTGAGGCAGCACTATCTCAAGAGCTCGTTTAATAGCAGCGATACTAAGAGTTAAAAGAGAGCCCGCGCTGCGTGAAGGGAGGATCCACATCCAAATTGGAAAAGAAACACAAAATGATAAGTAATTTGTTTAGCAGATATTCGTCGAAGAAAGACTCGAAGACCGTCGCTTCCAAAGAAAAGAAGAAGAAAACCTCCAAGCCGAGAAGACCTCCCGCAGAGGAGGACGACGACGACGATAGGCGGCGCGACAAACCTCCGAGCCGAGCGCACTTGACCGACGAAGAGTTGGTTCGAGATTGGTACGTGCTCTATTTTTTCTTTTCTCGCCGATTGTGTTACCCTCTAAATTCTCTTAACAGGCCGTACCTCACCAGGAAGCAAGTCGAGGAATATAAAACCATGTTCGACGATTTAGACATCGAAGCGGACGGGAAAATAACCGCGGAGGACATTCAGGAGCGATTGCGACAGGTTGGCTCTTTCAAAACGATAAAACAAATCAAGAAAAATCTGAAGCGATACGATACGGACGGAAGCGGCGCGCTGGATTTCTGCGAGTTTTTGACGCTGATGTTGCACGATTTGAATCTGAGTAACCCGCAGGAGACGCTGAGAAACGTGTTTTTAACGTTCGACGAGGACGGAGATGGGAAAATTACCGCGGCGGAGTTGAAGAGGACAATGGAGACGGTTGGAATTCCATTATCTCTGCGCGAGGCAAAATTTGTGATTGAAATGGCCGATCGAGAAGGCGACAAGGAGTTGTGTTACGACGAGTTTGTAGATTTCGTGCTAGGGAATGAATACGTGCACTCGTCTGGCGCGGAAGAAGAAGCGGGCGATGCGAATAAAGAGAGCGCGGGCGTGGAATACTTCGCGCCGATGTCGCTCACAACGCGTTTGGGGAGTTTTTTTAGATCGGGGCAGACGGGAACGCAAGCCGACGCTAGCGGAGAGAGGGGTAGACGAGGCGGAGATTCAGACGAGGAGACAGAGAATGCGGTGCTCTCGGACGAAGAGAACGTCGTTTTAAGTTGAAACCGTCGTTGTTGGATATGAATTTGTACTGTAAAACTACTAGATTATTATTATTAATACAGAGTCCGAAAAAGGGACCCAACTACTTTTTTGCTAATTCGCTTCTATGTTACATCCCGCCTTCCCTGAAACTCTTCGGATACGCGTACAAGAAGATATACCACCACGCCCCGATCGGAAACGCAAACGCGGCGGACACGTATTTCCAATCAAAAAGGAAGGTTGGCAAAATTATGATTGTCAACCCGGTTAGCACTATCGTCCACGGCTGACACCACACCGGCTTCGTTTTCCATACGTTTCTTTCTTCCATCTCTTCCCAATCTTCTTTTCCTCCTTTGCCACCACCGCGCAACATCACCACCGCATCTTCGAACGTTTGATTCCTCGCGTTTAATAACAACATCTCTTCTTCTTCGTCTTCTTCTTCTTCTTTTTCTCTTTGCGCGTTTTCAATCTCAGCGACAACTTTCGCCTCGTCGTCGTCTAACGTGGCGGCAAAAACTCGACGACAACGATTACGGCGAACGACGCCGCTCTTTCGCGACGGTTGGAAGGTACAGCGATGCGTCGTGGCCGTCGTCGTCGTCGTTAGAGTTGTCATCATCGTCGTTCTTTTGGCGCGTTTTGTTAAAAACTTTTCCAATTTGATATTTTTTCTATTTGTGCATTTGGTGGCGCTTTTTCATTATACGTATTGTGTTTTACAAAAATTTTATTACAGTTACCGCTTGGCTCTCCGGTCGTTGTAACTCCACTGCTGCTGCTGCTGCTGTTGTTGTTGATGGTGATGATGTGGTTGGTGGTGGTGTTGCGAGTGTTGCCGGTGCTGCTGATAACTTTGCTGCGGTAGCGGCGCTACGTTGTTGTTGTTGTTGTTGTTAGTGTTGTTATTGTTAGCGTTGTTGTACATCGCCGCTCCGCCCGCCGCCGAAGCCGTCGTCGTCGTCACCGCCGTCATCTTCGTCCGAACGAGCTCGATGCAGTCCCTCGCGTCTCGCAGAAACGCGTCGATAGCGTCCACGTTTCGAGAGGTTTCCGCGGTTTCGGCTATGATGATACACGTGGCAGCTATGCCAGCGATGACGTCTTCGGCGGACATGTTCCGGAAGGTTTCGATGACGTGATTGAGGTTCGGAGGCAGCGGAGGGTTGTCGAGCAACGCTCGCACGAGCGAAGCGGCGCGGCGGGAAGGCTGGATATCGTACGTCTGTTGGTTTTGTGGTGTTGGCGTTGTTGTTGTTCGCGGCGTCGGTGAATTGGTGATGTTCGGTCGTTTGAATTGTTGCGGATGGTAAGGTTCCGCTCCGGTGTTCAAGTTATAGTCCGGAGATCGCTCGCGTTTTCTTTCGTTGTTGTCGTTGTTGTAATCCGTCGTCATCGATGGCGCAACCACCGAGGAGGAGGGTTGCTTCACCGCCACTTCTCGGTCCCAATCCATTCTCACTTCCCCGCTTTTCCTCCCGTTCAACAACTTCTCCTCCCACTCGCTGAATAAACCTTTCAACTGGTCGTAATCCGGCACCTCGCCGTACTTCAACTGCGAAATCGTCTTGGAAAATTCCGCCAACGCTTTCGGCAATTGTTTCCTATCTTCGCGAACGGCCAATTCGCACAAAAAGTTCGGCACTTCCTTACAGCTCAACTTTTTCTCCCTCGCCATGACTTTATAGTTTGCATCTTCGCTCTCGTCCACCCCTACCGCCACGGTTCTCTTCCACGGTAACGACCCGCAATACAACTCGACTAAAATATACAACAAAGAAAACAAGTCGTCTCGGGGACTTTGCTCCCGATTTTCCATCGCGTTTGCGCTCGCATACGTCGTCGTCCCTCTAAACTGCGCGTCTTCTCTCTCCGCGATCACTTTATCCGTCGTTTCATCTTTATACCGTCTCGCTAATCCGAAATCGATGAGATACGTCTTCGATCGTTCCGCTCGCGAGCCTCGCCCGATGCAAATGTTCCCCGGTTTCACGTCTCTGTGCACGTAACCTTTCGTGTGCGTGTACCCCAACGCATCTATCGTTTGCATCGCAATTCGAGCGATCGTAATCTCTGAAAATAACGGTCGATTTTGCTGTTGTCCCTTGTTCGATGTCCCCGCGCCGTTCCCGTTCGCGACTCGTTCTCCAACCGTCGTCGTCGTCGTCGTCGTCTGTTGTTGTTGTTCAATTTCCCTCCTCAAATCCGCCAAGTTCTCTCCAACCAGCTGCATCGCGATGAACGGATGTTCCTTCCCTTTCCTCTCGTGCACACCTTCCTCGTAAATCTCCACGATCCCTTTCCCGCCCAATAAATGCCTCATCGCCGCCGCTTCTCGTCGCGTCGTTTTCATCTCCGATTCGATTTTGATCGCCGCGAAGCGGCCGGATTTCGACGGACCGTCGTCGCCTCCGGTCAGGTCGATGGCCGAGTACACCTCCGCGAACTGCCCGGAACCGATTTTAGAGTGAGAGTCGACTTTGAAGCGAGAGTTTGAGAGCAGGTCGTTTCTTTTGAGCATTGTTTTTCTGTCTTATTATATATATTATATGTATGTCACGACTGAGAGGTCTTCTTCGGTGCGCGCGAGAGAATGAGGAAAAAGTTTTCCAATTGGCGACAAAAATATAAACGCACTCTTTTAAAAAGAAGATATGGACCCAGCGGCGGTACTGGTGGCCATGCTGGTGTTTCTGGTGTTCGGGTTCTTGTTCGGGAACATCGCGCTGTGCGTCGTTTTTTGATGTCCTCTCTTTTGCTCTCTCTTCGTGAATATTCGTCACGCACACACGCGTTCGTTTCAACTGACACGAATTGCTCTTCGCGTGCTCTTCTCTCCAATTTTCCAATTTTCAACAGATACTCGTACGCGCAGAAAAAGTACAACCCGGACGGCGCGAAGAAGCCGAAGAAGAAGATTGGCGCGAAGAAGAAGAAGATGCTACTGATGAAGAGCGGGATGCGGCGGCCGGAGTAGTATAGCGCGCGCGTGATTTTTTTTCTTCTTTTCGTTGGTCTTCTTTTGGAATCTGATGAGTTATATGTATAGTAGAAGTAATAATGTGACCATGTGTGTGTGTGTGTGTGTGTGTAATAAATACGTAAGGCAATAGACGACGTGTGATGAGCATTAAAAACGTGCCGCAGGGCGACGTCCAATTTCTTCTCGCTTCGTTTGCGTTGTTCTTTTTCGCTCTCTCTCTTTCTCGTCTCGTCGTCGTCGTCGACGCGCGGTCCCTCTCGATTTCTCTTTTTATATATATTATTTCTTCTACGATGATGCTTTTATTATCGGCTGGTGGCTTGTTGGTTCGATTCGACACGGACGACGTTCTCTTCTGATTCTTTATTTCCGGCTCCTTCTTCCTCTTGATCTCTCTTGCTCAAATCCCACGCGCTAAAGCCAGCCATAGATTGCTGGAACATGCACAAGCGTTTCCAGTTTTCCTTCTCGAACATTTCCGCGCCGATGGCGCCGACGACGGTTCTCTTTGCGATGGAACAATCACCCAACGTGCAATCTTCCGCGAAGATCGATTCGCAATTGGCTTCGCACACCGCGTCAACGCCCATGCCGTGCGCGTATAAGCGTCGGAAGCTTTCGTCCGAGAAATCGTCCAAGGCTTCGGTTTCTAAGGTGTATTCCACGTTTTTTCTCGAGGCGGCTTGTTTTACGTACGACATCGATTTTTCCGGATTAGCTTGCGCGTTGGTCGCATTTTCGTCTGCAATTTGATCGTCCCCGAGTTCTCCGCCTTGGACACTCGCGTGCGCGTTGTTTCGGAACAACATGGCCATGGCTTCGTCGATGGGGTCGCGAGACGGGTCGGTAAACCGCGGGTACCCGCTCGTCGCTTGCGCCGGTCTAGACTCGCAGTGATTCCACCAATACGTGTTCGGTAACCTCATTTCGAGAGCAACATCTGGATATTTTTCGCGAATAGCTCTGTTCGCGCTTTGCAACAAGCGCTCCCCGTGTTCCATCAACTTGCCGTGGTAAAACGTGAGAAAAAATTGCCCGTAATCCGTCCTCCACGATCCGTTGTCTTGGAAAAAGTGCGAAACCGGGCCGAAATCGTTCACTTCTCCGGCATCGTGCGGTCCAGACTTGCCCCAATCGCCACAATTTCTCTCGTTGGCGTAATCTTGCAACGCTTTCAACGCGTACTGATCGTTCACTTGGAAACTCCCGACGCCCGGGAACACCCACACGTCCTCCGGAAACGCCGGGTACCTCAACTCGCCGTTCGGCCCCGCACCAATCGTTGCCGTCGTAATCGTCCCATTCTCGAAATACTTATCAAAGGTATCCACAAAACTCGCCATAAACTCCTCGTAACACCTGACGGCCGATCGAAACGTCTTCCCGTCGTTGGTCGGCAACAAGTTCTCGTCCATCTCCGCGAACAAACTTATAACCGCGTTTTCTCTCAAACCAGATTGGTCCATGTAAAACAACTCCGGGTTCCCCTCTACTCCTTTGCCATCCGCGCTCGCTAGTTCTCCGCTCGCGATTTCGTGCACCCACACCGGTAAACTCGCGGTGCACCCGTCTCCATCTTCGCCGCCGCATTCCTTCGCGTGAAACGCAAACTCCACGCTCACTTCCAACTCTCCCACTTTATCCACAATTTCAAACAGCTCTTCGTACGCCGACCAGTCGTACACCCCGGGTTCGCTCTCCACGATGCCCCAAAAAACAGTCACGTGTATCCCGCGAATTCCCGCCACTCTCAAAGCTTCGAATCCAATCTTTAACGCTTTCGGTTTCACCAGAAAATTCGTGACGGCGACCGCGTCCGGCGCCAACCGACAAAAGAGAGGCACGATTTCTTCTTTTCTTCGCCTCGCTTGTTCTCGTCCGCTGGTGGAAGATGTCGCGCCGTTTTCTCTCTCTGCCGCGAGAGAAGCGTTACCATCGGCAGCAGCGGCAGAGCTCGTCGTCGTCTTCTGTATTTCTCGTTGTTCCACGCCTTCCGCGCGCGTTTTGAGGTGTTGGCGTCGTCGTTGTCGTCTCGGGGAAAAATGCTGACTGTTCGCGCTTCTCGACGACGAAAAAATCTGTTTTTGATGCCTCGCGCGACATCTCGCCGAGGCGTTGGTGGTCGCGGATTTGGTGCAATACATCTCCGCGGACGTTTATATCCCGGCGCTACGAATACTTCTCCGCGCGAATCGTTCCTCGCCGGTCTTTTTCTCTCTTCGCGTATCTCGTGCGCGCGCGCGATACAGTTTTTTTTTATCCCGTCTTTTTCCGTTGGGGTAAATAAATTCTTTCGAGCTGCTTTATTCCGGGGTTGTCGTTCGTTGCCCTCGTCCGCTTTTTGCGCCTCTGTGTGGCAAATTCGATGCGCGAGATGAAAAAACCTACCTCTTGCGGTCGAAACGGTCGCCGAACGACACCTCTCCGAGGGATCTCGCAGAGTTCGTGGCGCGCAACGACGGTTTCGAGTCTCTTCGGACCGCAGAAAACGCACAAAAAAAGACAAAAAAAAGAGATGAAAACCCTAAATTTATTTATCGAGAAGATGCATTGGAAAAAGAATCGATTTTCCCCAGAGAGAAGAAAGAAGAAGACAAACAAAACGAACAACATGTCGGGCGGCTCTTCTTCCGCGTACGACGAGGTCGACCTGGAGGACATGGAGTGGAACGAGGAGTTGAAAGCGTACACGTACTCGTGTCCGTGCGGGGATATCTTTCGAATCACTCTGGATGAGTTACACGACGGGGAGGAGATCGCGAGGTGTCCGAGCTGTTCGCTGATTTTGACGGTGGTCTACGACCCGGACGAGCTACCGGCGAGAGAGTGATGAATAAAAGTTTAGGGTGGAGGAGAGAAGGAAATTCGGGGGATACTTTTTGTCGTCTGCGGCGTCGCGTCGAGAGAAAAGGCGTTTATTTTTTGTATGCGCGGCGCGCGTGATGAGAGAGAAGACCCGAGACGAGTTTACTACCACGCGCCGCCGCGTTTTTGTACAGTAGAAAAAAGACATCAATCAACACATTTAAAAGAAAGTTTATAGAGTTTAGTCGCGTAGCAGCCAGTAGCAGAGCAAATTTGTAAAAGAAAGCACTTCGTATAGTATTAGAACGCGTGATGTTGATGATGATGAATAGAAAGCAGCATTTTATTTTACATTTTTAATCGGCTTTGATGTCGACGTCCGTGCTCCGCGCGAAGTATTTGATGGTCGGGAAGCGGCGTCTTCTTCGCGCTTCGGTCTTGTTCTTCTTTTCTTTTTTCTCCATCTTTTCTGCACCGGTGGTTTCTTTCGCTTCCTCGTTCCCGTGAAAACCGTTGTTCTCGCTCTCGCTATTACTGCTACTACTTTCGCTAGTTTCGCCGTCGCTTTCGTCGTCAAACGCGTGAATGTCTCCGTCGTAAAAGTCGTCGTCTTTTTTATTTCT
>Ga0181559_10006086_pt1 | contig 11427 bp, 5 predicted proteins | sample 011ome_21_FD_133752 | JGI IMG/M metagenome (GOLD analysis project Ga0181559, IMG submission 133752) | Coastal salt marsh microbial communities from the Groves Creek Marsh, Skidaway Island, Georgia - 011508AT metaG (megahit assembly) | ecosystem: Environmental > Aquatic > Marine > Intertidal zone... | reverse complement strand
GTCGTCTTCACGGCGTCCGCGGCGCTTTGGACGCTTCGGCGGCGCGCAGGGTCTCGTCGAGCGCGCCGCCTTCGGTCGCGTACTCCCTGGCGACGAGCCCCGCGTCGGATTTGATCTCCGCGCGCGCGCCGTGCGAGAGCAGGAACGTGACCACCGGACCGTGCTCGCCTCGAGTCGCCAAGTGCAGAGGCGTCTCCCCGTCGCCGTCCCGCGCGTTCACGAAGGACGAGACGTCGGCGGGACCGGCGGCGTCCGCGGCGCGTATTTCGCGTATTCGCTCCACCAACATCTTCACGATGTTCAGATGCCCTCCCGCGCTCGCGTCGTGCAGGGGCGTTCCGCCATCCCCGTCCGTCACGCGCGGGTCCGCGTTCTTCTCGAGAAGCGCTCGGACGATGTCCGCGTGCCCGTACAGACACGCGACGTGCAGCGGCGTGTCCCCGTCCGCGCCTTTCGTGTCCACGCTCACGTCCAGGCTTCCGAGCAAAGCGGACAGCGCCTCGGCGTTCCCGCCGCGCTCGCACGCGTCGAGGATGGAGGACAACGCGCCTCCGCTCGGGTCCTCCCACTCGGGGTCGTCGTCGGAGTTCTCATCCTCCAGCCGCACGAACGTGGGGGGGGTGTCGTCGGAGTCCGAGCCGTCGGACATCCCGGCGTATGCCCGCGCACGCGGGATGCGGCGGCGGCGGCGGTGGAAGTGGGTCCTTGTGAATGCTCGTCACGTCCTAAAAAAGGAGACTTTATGGTACGGTAAAAAAAATGACAGTATGACACACGCGATCATCGGACGCCGGCTCGTCGCCATCGTCGTGCGCGCGGTCGCACGAGCTCGTGCCCCCCACGCGTTTGGCGGTACCGCGTCTCACCCGGAATCGCCCTCCGCGTCCCGACCGCGTCCACTGATACTCCCGCCATGGCAGGCGTCGCCGCGGGTCGCCTCAGACCCGAAACGTTTCGGCTCTTCTCGACGCCCCGTCGCTCGCGCCCGGTCCCGCGCGCGACCGCCCCCTCGTCGAGCGCGCCGACCCCGGAATCGGCCGAGCCGTTCACGCTAGGCCTGCGCCGGGACGCGGAGGACGCGCTGGTGCTGGGCGAGCCCATCGGCCGCGGCGCGATGGGCGTCGTCCGGTCGTGCACGCGCCGGTCGGACGGGAACCGCTTCGCGCTCAAGACGATCCCGAAGGCTGGCCCGCAGAGCCTGGAGGGCGCCACGCCCGCGGGCGAGGCGATGGCCATCTGGGAGCGCAAGGTGCGCGACGAGGTCAACCTGCACTTCGCGCTCGGGGCGTCCCTGGACATCGTCACGCTGCACGACGCGTTCGAGGACGAAGCCGGCGTGCACTTGCTCATCGACCTCTGCGACGGCGGCGATTTGCTCACGGGCACCAGCAACGAGCAAAACGAAGACGGCGGCTCGTTCGCGGAGGACGCCGAAGCGTCCGACGTCGCTTCGTCCGACGAACGGATCGACGCGTCTTATCCATCTCGATCGAACGAGTCCTGGAAGCCGTTCACGGAGGCTGCGGCGGCGACGACGATCCGCGCCGTCCTCCGCGCGCTCGCCGCGTGCCACGCGCACGGCGTGGTGCACCGCGACGTGAAGCCGGCCAACTTCCTGTACATGCGCGAGCCGGATGGGAGTCGCCGCGCGAAGCTGAGCGACTTCGGGCTCGCCGCGCGCATCAAGGAACGCGACGGGGTTTTGACCGAGCGGTGCGGAACGTACGCGTACTTGTCCCCGGAGATGGCACGTCGCCGGCCGTACGACTTCAAGGTGGACGCCTGGGCCGCGGGCGTCGTCGCGTACATGCTGCTCGCGGGCGAGCCCCCGTTCGCGGACTGGGACGCGATTCGCGACGGGCGGAACCCCACGCGCGAAGGGCTCCTGCGCGCGATCCGGCGCGGGAGGCCGGTGGCGCCCGTCGACGACCTGCCCCTCTCGCCGGGCGCCAAGAGCCTGCTCAAGGCGCTCCTGGAGCCGAACCCCGAGAAGCGCATGTCGTGCGCCGCCGCCGCCGAGCACTACTGGGTGCGCGAGCGCGGCGCGGCGAGCCACGCGGACGCGCTGGCCGAGACGGTGGTGGAAAAGCTGCAGGCGTACGGGACGCTCGGCGCGGTGCGGCGCGCGTGCCTCCGCGCGGCTTTTGAGGAATTCGCCGAGAACGAATCGCTCGGAGTCGAATCGCGAAATCGAGACGGCTACGTATCAAACGACGGCGAGACTCGCGATCGGTCGGATCCGATGCGGTCGGCGCGCGATGCCTCCGCCAGGCTGGTGGCTGCCGTGGACGAAGCCGCCGAGCGCGCGTGCGTCGAGCACGCCGAGGAGTGCGACGTCTCGAACATGTGGGGAACTTCGGAGGATACGAGAAACGGCGTCAGCGCCGAGGCTTTGGAACTGGCGTTGCGCGACCACGGCGCGGAGTTGGCGCCCGAGGAGTGGCTCTCGCTGATCCGCCCGTTCGCGTCTGAAAAAAACGAAAACGGCGATGTACAAAACGCGGGCGCGCGGAGGCGCGGCGCGTTCGTGCGTAACGCCGCGCTCTCCGCCGCGCTCGCCGCGCCTCTCGGGGGTTCGTTCGCGGAGACGGAGCGCGACGCCGCGATCGCCGACGACGACGAACGCACGAACGCGGACGATTTGCTGACGTACGACTGGACCGCCGTCGCCGCGGCGTCGTTCCGCCGTCTACTCGCGAAAGATCCGGCGAGAAACGAACCGAGGCGCGCCTCGGCGTCGAGCGTCGACGCCGCCGCGAATGACGAACCCGCCACCGTCGCGTTCGACGACGTGGCGGACGAGGTGTGCGCGTGGGACGACTCCGAGGAGCTGTGTCGCGCGACGCTGCGCTCGGAGTTCGACGCCGCGGACGCGGACGGGGACGGGCGGCTCGGCATCGCCGAGTGGACCGACCTGGTGTGGTCGGAGGGGCTCATGGACGGCAGCGGACGAGTCAAGAGTTCCTGCGGCGCGGATGCGCCGGCGCACGACCCGAACGGGCCGACGGTCGCCGGCGTCGGGAACCCCGGGTGCGAGTTGGCGCCCGAGGCGTCCGTGCGGCGGCCGCCCACCGAGCGCGCGCTCTCGCCGCGCGAGAAGGCGCGCGCCGCCGCCGAGGCGCGGAAGAAAATGGCCGCGCAGCGCAGAGACGCGAAGAACGCCAGGAGCGCGAAGCGCGAGTGACCCGCGCGACGCGACGCGGAAGGCGTGGTGGTGTACACTTTTTTTTTACAGAAACATCGCGAGACAGGTTACCCAGAAGCGGTCTCGGATGAGCATGACGTAGAAATGCAGAATTTTTGCCACGGCCGTCATACCCCAGGCGCACTGACATTCCTCCAGCCTTGGCGTTCTCGCGCGGAGCGACGCGGCTGGCCCGGCGTCCACGCGCTCGCGCGCGAACATGCCGCCTCGGCGTCGGGGTCCCGGCGCCGAGCCGCGGGGACTCGGTCCCGTCTACGGCCGGGTCATCCGAGACGATTCGGCGAATGCGTCAGCAATGCGTCAGCGCTCGGAGCGTGCGCTGCTGGCTGAGTTCCCGGTGCCGCACGACGACGACGACGACGACGACGACGACAGCGAGGATGCAGATGCGGGTGGTCAGAAAGAACCGCCGCCGCCCGCGAAGTCGGGCGCGAAGCGCGCGCGCGCGACTGCGCGTCGCTCTGCTCCCGACCGAATCGCGCGCGGCCGCGAGAAGGCGCGCGTCGAGCCCGAACCCGCGCCGGGTGTGGCGGGGAACGCCGAGCGCGACGGCGACCCGGGAACGCCGAACGGGTCGTTCGAGGGAAACGGAAGTCGTCGGGAATCTCCGCTTCACGAGGCGGACGCGGCGACGCGACGCGACGCACCGAACGTCGCGCGTTCGATTCGGGAACGGCACGCCGTGAAAAAAACGTCGTCGTTCGGTCGGTTGTTTTCCTCGCGGACGTCGTCGGGCGCGCGCGTCTCCGCTCCGGCGGCCGAACCCCGAAGCGCTCCGACCCCTTCCTCGCTGTGGAGCTCCAAGCGCAGGCGCATCGCGACATCCGCGCATCGAGGCGCGTACGTCTCGACAGTCTCGACGTTTTCCCGGATGCTCGCCGCCGCGACGCGCTCATCGGCGCTCGTCGGAAACAAAAAACCAACCCCGTCCGTCGGCGGAAACGTCGACGTTTCCGTGAACGCGAAGAACGTCGCGGAGGAGGACCGGCTCCCCCCCCTGCGCCCGAAGGCGCGCATGGGCGGCCCGCGCGGCCGCCAGCTGTGGGAGAAGGTGCGTTTGAACAAAAACCTGCTCATCGGCGAGGGCGTCGGGACGGGCTCGTCCGGCTACTGGCGTCGCCGCGCAGGCGTCGGGGCTTTTTTCTTCTCCGTCGACATGGACGTGAACGGACGCAAGAAGAACCGAGGTCTGGCGCTGCGTAAAGCCGCGAAGGCGACGAGTAAACGCACGCGGTTTCCTGAGGACGAATCGTTTCAAACCGAGCTGGAGTCGTTGAGAGACCTGAGCCGCGCGGAGACGCACGCGCTGTGCAAAGAACGCGGGTTACGCACGCGAGACGGCCCGGATCGATCGCTCATCGATCCGGACGTGTTGAAAGCGCGGTTGCTCCATCACGCGCACGCGCGTCACGGCATCGACTGGTTCGAGCCGAGTCCGTTCGGTCGCAACAAACGCGGGTACTACGCACCGCTCGTGTTGGCGGTGGCGCAGTGCGCGCTCGTCTCCGGGGTCACGCTGGGCGCCACCTACGCGACGTACGCTTTCGCCGAGCAATGGCACGCCTCGCGGAACTGCCACAAGATCTGGAACTGGATGAACCCGCAGTGCCAGGCGGCGGACTTTCTGCGCTCGCACGCCAAGCAAGCCGTGTACCGCTGGTACTACCAGGTGGGGTCGGTGATCGCTCTGCGCGCGGGCGCGTGGGTCGACGCCGTCTCCAGGGAAGCGGGGAGGCTCGCGGCCGAGGCCACGGAGGGGCTCGCGAGCGCGATGGACGTCGACACGAGCGGGGGGGGCGCGGCGCGCCGCGACGGGAACGCGTCGCGACGAAGGTGAGGTGACGGACGAGGACGACTCGGAGACTTCAATGCCGCAGCGTGAGGTCGACCGGCGAATCGAGGCGGTGCCGGGCCGATAGTGAGCTACCGACGCGTTAAAAAGAACACCACCCGTATCCATACTTTTTGGTACCAAGCTCCCTTCACTTCTTCACTTCACCGGCACGGCGAACCCCCCCCCGCGCCTGGCGTGCTCCGCCACCTTGGTGTCCACCACCTCCTCGAACATCGCGCGGGTCAGCTCGGGTGAGCCGCTCGAGGCGCCGTACGCCGCGCCCTGAGCGCCGGCGACGGTTTTGGCGATCTCGCGGCCGCTGAACCCGTCCATCTTCGCCGCGGCGGCGTTCAGGACGTCGTCGGTGATGGCCTCGTCGACGGCGATGGAGGCGCCCTTCTTGCCGCCGCCTCTCCGCCCGCCCTTCCCGATGCCGAGCGCGCCGAGGAACCCCTGCGCGGGCGCGTCGTCCCCGGCGTCCTCGCCGCGCACGACCAGCTTGTCGAAGTACAGGCGCAACATTCTTTCGCGCGCGGCGGCGTCGGGCAACCCGAACTCCATGCTCTCGTCCATGCGGTCCAGGACGGCGGCGTCGAGGTCCTCCGGGCGGTTCGTCGCGATCACCAGCACGACGTCGCGCGACAGCTCGCCGGTCCGATACAACAGCGCGTTCAGAGCCGAGCGAACGCCGCCCGGGTGGTTCGCGTTAGCCGTCGTCGTCGTTCCCGATCCCGCGCCGGTCGCCGCGCCGCCGCCCGTTCGTTTCGCCAGAAACGCATCCGCCTCGTCGATGAAGAGCAAAAGCCCGCGCCTGGACGTCGAGGCCCAGTCGAAGAGCTCGTGGATGCGCGTCACCGCGTCCGACCCGAGCGGCGCGACGTCGCCGCCGGTCATCAAAGCGTAATCCAAACCGGAGTGCCGAGCCAAACGCTTGGCCATCATCGTCTTGCCCGTCCCGGGGGGGCCGTACAACATCACGTTGCGGAAAGGCGCGCCGTTCGCGCGCGTGTTGGCGGTGGCCGTCGCCAAACGCTGGACCCTCGTCTCGAGCTTGGCATCGAGCACGACGTCGCCGAGAACGCCGCCGCCGCCGCTCTGAGTGGAAGCGCCGTTCGCGCCGGTTTTGGAGCCGCTGCTCTCGACCACCGCCTTGGCGGCGTTCGGGCGGAAGCCGTAGACGTTGCGCGAGGTCTCGCGCACCAAGTTCGGTTGGCCGAGGTACTTCTCGAGGACCCGGAACCCCATCCGCGCTCCCTCGCGCGCGCCGTAGACCCCCACCGCCAGCGCGGTCAGGCCACCCACCAGCGCGGTACCGCGCCGCTCGTCCGTCAGCAAAGCGTCGAAGCCCCCGCCCACGAAGGAGGAGAACTCCCGAAGCAGCGCCATCGCTTTCCCGGTCTCCGCCTCGACTTTGGCCACCATCTGGCGCCGAATGACATCCTCGTTGGCTCGGTTCTCCGCGATTCTTCCCTCCGCGTCGGAGATGCTCTTAGCACGAATCAGCTCGCGTTCGTGCTCGGCTTTCCGTCGGTCCGTCTCGCGGCGGCTCTGCTGAATGGACTCCTCGGTTTGACGCCGCGCGGTTTCCTGCCGTCGGCTCGCCTCTTCCTGCATCTGCACCATCTCCGCGTTGCGCTGCCGCGTCTGTTCGTGCTCGGAGTTGTACCGCTTGCGCGCGAGCTCGTCCTCGTACTGCTTCATCTGCGCGTGCTGTTGCGACCGCGCGCTGTCGGTCTTGCGCTGCTGCTCGCCGCGCTCGCGCTCCGCGGCGATCTGATGCTGCGCGGTGGCGGCTTGCATCTCAGCCGTCTTCGCCATCGCCTCTTGTTGTTTCGTCGTCTCCTGCGAGTGCGAAAGCTCGATCACCTGAGGGAGGTTTCAGAGTAGGACGATCGCGTCAGCGGCCTTCTTCGAACGATGTCGTCTCGGTGGCACGTTCGGTGGTGACGCGCGTTCGCGTCGCCGCGGGAGACGAAGACGACGGAAACGAGAAAACGGGCGCGCGATCGGCGCGCGACGATCGATCGCGTCGATCGGCGAAACGACGAGCGAACGCGCGGCGGTCGAGCGCGCGGTGGCGTCTTCTTCCGATGCCCCGACGGCCCGGACGTACCCTCTTGGCGTGCGCGGAGCTGTTGATCTCACGCAGCGCCTTGGCGCCGCGCTCGAGCGCCTCCGGGTCGAACGACGACGTCACCGACTTCTTGTCATCCTTCGCACACTGCGCCACCGCCACGGGGGCGGCGACGGCAGCCGCCCCGAGCGAGAGGCGCGCGCCGTACGCGGACACCGCGTTGCGAAGCATCTCGTGAGAGAAGTGTGCGTGCGTATCCGCTAAGGCGAGAGCGATTCACGTTCCGGCGGCTGTGCACACAGAGCCGGCTCCCCGGTGGCGCGTGCCAGGCTTTGGCGCACGACGGTGACGGTTCGGCGAGATGCGATCGCGCGAGGAAACGTGTTTGCCGTCGCGACGATCGCCGCTTTTTCGCGCTAAAACTTGGGCCCGCTCCGCAGTTCACAGGCTAAAGCGAATCCTATGGGCAAACAGGCTCGAGATGGCCGGCAGAATTCAAAAACGTGTTTTTGCTCTGTTTTCCGGAGGTTGACGAACCTGGCCCTCCTTGGCGTCCGCGGCACACCCGCGCCGCGCCGTTGTCACGCGCGCGCACGGGCCGCGAGCCAGGAAGCGTCCTCCGCTCCTTCGCTCGAGCTTTCTGCGCGGCACCGCCCCGGTCCCTCTCCGGACCGGGCGCGCGACCGCGCGTTCCGTCGGCGCGTCCGAGCGCATTCAGCAGCGCATTCGGGTCGTTGCACAGGCAACGGATATCCGCCGAGCGACGCTCTCGTCGAACGTCGACTTCGAGTCGCGCGCCGGGCGGGATGTCGGACGACGGGTCGCCCGGGTCGGCGCTCAGGGCGCTCACGACGAAGCTGCGGCACTCGCTGCTGGACATCCGCGAGCGCGCGCTGGCGTCGCTCGCGTTCAAGCTGGACAACGGCCTGCTCGGCGCGTCCGATGTCGGCCGTCATCTGCCCATCCTGCGGGCGCTCCTGGAGTGGTTCAACTTCGAGGACACGGGCGAGAAGGGCAAGGACGTGATCGAGATGCTCAGGCGGATCGCGACGGAGGACCCTCCGTCGGTGCAGCGTCTGCTCGAGCTCGGCGCCGACCGGTTCCTGCGCGACCTCTCCGGCGACGGGGGGGAGCACCTCGCGCCGTCCATCGACTCGCTCATCGCGTTTTGGGAAAAGGCGGGCGCCGCCTCCGGCGACGCGCCGCCGCCCGCGCCGCCGTCGCCCGCTCGGCAGAGCAAGTCCGCGTCCTACGCCGCGGCCGCGCAGAAGGCGGCGGCCGGCGCCTCGCAGGACGCGCAGGCGGAGCGGGCCGCCGAGAAGGCGGCCGGGAAGACGGCCGGCGTGAAAGCGGCGCCCGCGCCGGAGCCGCGAGCCTCCCCCTCCGCGGCGGATGCGGATTCGCCGACGTCGGACGCGGCGACTCCCTCCGCGACCCCCCCTCTTGACCCCAAAACCAAGGAGCTGTTCCTGCGTAACCCCAGGCTCGCGGCGACGTACTGGCGCCTGGCGCGCCAGCACGAGCACCTGGGACCGGACGCCTCCGCGGATGAGCGCGCGGCGGCGATGCGCGCGCACGTCGCCGAGGAGGCGTCTTTGGCGGACGGCGCCGCCGCGTCGAGAACGGGCGAGGGTTTTTTGAAGCTGCGGCGCGTGCTGTTGTCCCCCTCGGACGAGCAGAAGGTGTTCGAGCTCGGTGTCCGATTGAGCTACGCGGACCAGCCCGCGTTGCTGCTCGCGGCGTTAACGGAGCTCAGGGAAGCCGTGCTCGCGGATCTGCCCCCGCAGGCGCTGCTGCAACGACCGCGCGCGATCGACGCGACCATCGCGCTGGCGCGCGCCGTCGACGGCCCGACGGCGATGAGCCGCGTGCGTGCGGAGACACGCGTGGGCGGAGACGAGCGGAGATACCAGACACGCGACGACGATGCCGTGACCCCCGCCGCCGTGCGCGTCGCCGCGCTGGTCACGCTCCGCGCCTTTTGCGAGGCGCTCAAGGGGGCGCTCGGCCACGCCGCCGACGGAGCGCACAAAGTCGCGCCGCCGCCGACGCGCGCCGACGCGCCGGAGCACGTGCTGCCGTCCTCGCAGCTCGCGTCGCGCTCGGCGCTCTCGTACCCCCCGCCCGCGGGCGGCCTCGCGGCGTTCGCGCGCTTCGCGCCCGAGCCGAACGCCGTGCCCGCCGCGGCGCGGCACGCGCTCGGCGCGCCGATGCCCACTCTGCCGGCGGCGCACCGAATCGCGCTGGCGGTTGCGCCGGCGCTGGCGTCGCCCGCCGCGGCGGGCGACGCGCTGGGCGTGCTCGAGAGCGTCTCGCCCCTACTGGAGCTCTCGGCGTTCGTGGACGGCCACGAGGCGCTCGCGGAGGAGGCGCGCGAACTCGAGTCGCTCGACGCCGACGCGCTGGACGCGCTCGCGTCCCGCCGCGCGTCGGACGCCGCGAGCCGCCTCGGCGCCTACCTGCACGCCGCGGAGAGCGCGCTGGAGCGCGCGTCGAGAAACGCCTCGCCGGACGGGACGGACGACGCGCTCCCCAAAGGGGAGTGTCCCGTTTTCTTTCCCGCGCTGGCGCTGGCGGCGGTGCTCATCGCCGCCGCCGGCCCGGAGGCGGCGCGCGAGGCGGACGCCGCCGGGGGCGTCCCCGCGCGCCTCGTCGAGCGCCTGTCGACGGCGGCGATCGACGAGCTCCTCGCGGCGGCGGTTCCCGGCTTGCGCGCGGCGGCGCTCGCCGCGCTCGCCGCGCTGGGCGACGACACCGCGCGGAGCGAGTGCGCCGCCGCCGAGGCGGCGGACCTGGGGATGCAGGCTGCGGAGACGGCTGCCTCGGACGACGCGGAGGCGGCGGCGAACCGCGCGCCGCACGCGGCGGCGCGCCTGGCGCTCGCCGCGCTCCCCGCGCTCGAGCACCTCGCCGAGGACGAGGCTGAGCCGCTCGCCGCGCGTCTCGTCGCGACGGTGCTCACGTCGGCGGCGAGCGCCACCGCGGCGGCGGACTTCGAGGCGTTCCAGAGCGACGCCGAGCGCGTCGCCACGGAGAACTGGCTCCAGCGAGGCATACAGGACGTGCGCGACGCGACGCGTCGGTTGCTCGGAACGGAGACGTCCGTCGCCGCGCGGCGCGGCGCGTACGCCGCGCTGGCGGCGGCGGCGGAGATTTCCCTCGCGCCGGCGGGCGGCGTGGACGAGAACGGCGAGGCTCTTCCCGGCCCGGACGCGGCGGCGCGCGCGGTTTCCGCGGCGGCGCGCGCGGTGATGCTCGGCGGCGACGTGGTGGGCGAGATCGTGGCCGGGGGCTTGAGCGACCCCGCCACGCGCGTGTACGCGGCGAAGTGCCTGAACTGCATCGCCGCCGGCGCCGGCGCGTCCGGGGAGGAAGCGGACGCGGCGGCGGCGGCGTTGCTTCCCTGGCTCCCGTGGCTGGAGTGCGACCTGGACGACGAAACCGCGGGGCCGGCGGTTTCCGCCGCCGCCGCCGCCGCGGTGCGCGCCGCGCCCGCCGAGAAGTGGACGCCGCTCGAGCCTCTGCTCCGCGGCTTGTTCCACCGGGCGCCCCGCCGCCGCGCCGCCGCCGCCGAGGGGCTGGCGCGCGCGCTCGGGCTCACCCCCGACCTGCCCGCGCCCGCGCGGATGGACGCGACCGCCTCGCTGCCGGAGTCGGCGCGCGCGTGGATCGACCCGTTCGGGGGGGCGCTGCGGCACGCCGACTACGCGCGGCGGGTCGGGTCCGAAGCGGAGGCTCTTGCCGAGCCTCTCGAATCCTACGCCGAGACGTACGTCGCCCCCGGGCGCCCCTCCGTGCTCGCGTCGGTGTTCGAGCCCGAGGACGCGCGGGAACTGTTCGGCGTGCTCGCGGGTGACGCGCGGCTGGGCCCCTCCGTGCGGTGCGCGGCTGCGGACCAGCTGTGCGTCTGCGCGGCGGACGAAAGGCTCGAGAGCGAGATGATCCGGCCCGCGCACCTCGCGTCTGTGGCGCGGCTCGCCGCCTCCGCCGCCGTCACCGAGGGGCCGGACCTGGACGTCGCCTCGGCCAGTCTCAAGCTGCTCGCCGCGGTGGTTTCGCGCTCGCGTCGCGCGCGCGCGTTCTTCTCCGACGCCGCGCCGGCGATCGAGCTCGACTACAACGACCTTCGCGACGGCGGCGAATCGAATCGCGAATCGCCGACGACGCCGTACGGGCGCGCCGCGCACCTGTTCCCGCTCGCGTTCCACCCGCGCCCGTCCGTGCGCGAGCGCTTCGCGGTGTTCGCGGCGTACGTCGTGTTCGGCGGCGTCGCGGATTTGGCAGCGGGGAGGGAGCGCGGTTTGGACGCGCGCG
>Ga0181559_10006084_pt1 | contig 11428 bp, 8 predicted proteins | sample 011ome_21_FD_133752 | JGI IMG/M metagenome (GOLD analysis project Ga0181559, IMG submission 133752) | Coastal salt marsh microbial communities from the Groves Creek Marsh, Skidaway Island, Georgia - 011508AT metaG (megahit assembly) | ecosystem: Environmental > Aquatic > Marine > Intertidal zone... | reverse complement strand
AGAGAAGAAACAAGAAATTTTAGAGATTAGGGTTGGACACCCTAAATTAGGGGAAATAAGAAAAAAAGAGAGGGAGCTTTTTTCCCTCACATTTCAGATACGCACAGAGCGCGCGCATAAAAGAGAGAAAGAGATATACACTCGTCTTCATTTAAGAAGAGAAACGGTTGGTCTGTACCTTTCGCGCGGCGTTTGCTTCTTCTTCTTCTTCTTCTTCTTCTTCTTCTTCTGGTGTTGATTGTGAAGAAGCAAGTTTGAGAAATAAGTTTACAAAGTCATCATCATCTTCTCATCTTGCCGTTGGAAAGAGAAACGTATCTCCGGGGGAATCATCGATACGTAAAGAGCAGCGGAGACGTTCTGAATCACCAAAAACGCGTTCAGAGAGCGAGAAAAAGTACCGCGTCGATACGAAAGTAACGCTATGGATTCACCAGCCATCCAGCGATGTTTGAAAAACATCCGCAAACGCAGAAAAGATTTACTCTTGATTCCACCCCCAGACGTGGTCATCGACTATTCGGACCCAACCGCTTTACTCGGCGAAGGCGGGTTTTGCTCGGCGTACCGCGCGACGTACAACAACGAAACGGTCTGCGCGCGAGTGATCGACGAAGACCGCGAACCGAACAAAGAGGAAACGGCGGTTGGAGAAGTGGCGACGATTTCGAATTTACCGGAGATTGCGGTGAAGATATTCGGGTACACGTGGACGCAAAAGCCCGGGCCGACGTTCGATAAGAGGAATCACTTGGCGGTCATATGCGAGTTGTGTCCGCACGGGAATTTGGAGGATTTCATGAAACGAGAGAAGGAACCGCTGACGCCGAGCGTGAAGTTGGATTGTTTTTTGCAAGTTCTGGACGGGTTGGAGCAGTTGAAAGCGAAGAGAGTGATATGGAGAGACTTGAAAGCGAAGAATATTTTGGTGCGAGACGTGAAACGCCACGCCAAGACGAAGAAGGTGACGAAAGTACAAATCGCGTTTACCGATTGGGGGACCGCCGTGGAGTTGCCAAAAGTAGGGAAGCGACGGATGACGCTGCACGGACCGGGGACCGATGGGTACATCGCTCCCGAAACGAGAGGAAACGCGTACGATTACCAGGTGGACATGTGGGCCTTTTTACTCTGGGCGGCGAGCATGTGTTTAACTGTCGAATGTTTGGTCGATTGTCGATTGGAAGAAAAGTTAGCCGAGTTACAATTGGAAAAGAAATCTCACGCCACGAGCGCGCAAGAGAAGAAAGTTCTCTCGATTTTAGACGCGTTTGATTTCGAGGTGGAGAGAGGGTGCGCGCCGATTTACAATTTTTTGAAGAGAGAAACGCAGTGGGTGGAACCGAGTCAGCGATGGTCCTGCGACGAAGCGATTGAGTCTTTGGTAGCGTTTCGAGACGAAAACGTGCACTTGCAGTTGCCCACGGAGTACGCGTGCACTCCGGCGAAGAGAGACAGCTCGTTCTACGAAGAGAGCAGCGACGAGGAAGAAGAAGAGGAAGAGGAGGAAGACGACGGGAACGAAAACGACGAAAACGAGGCGCCCGGGACGGAGATTAAAGGCACACTCGTTAAACCAACCGTCGCGCAAAAGCGCTTCAACGCGAACAACATGGGAGGACTCGCCATGAACTTCAACTCCGTCCAAAGAACGCCGTATAACCCAATGTCGGACAAATACACGCCAATTGCCAGTCGCAAAAAATCTGCCACGTTTCAGTTGGATCATGAAAACAACGTCTACTCGACGGCGAAGAAGCCAAACTCGTCGTCGTCGAGAAAAACGGACCAGCCGTTGCGGTCGATCTTGAAAACTGGCGGGAGCAATACCAGTCGAAGCGCGAATGGAAGCGCGAATAACTACAGTTACGCGTCCCCGGTTCGGTTTGAAGATAAACCGTCGCCGATGGTGGTGTACTCAGCAACGCCTGGATTTAACCGACGACCGATGCACTCGAGACGAAACGGTGAAGTTGTTTTACCGCCGCCGTTGTTCGCCGAGGCAGAGCGAGAAGCTGAGTTGTACAAAGAAAAAATGTTACGAAAAGAACTAAACGGAAGCGATGAAGATGATGGAGACAGAGAGGAGGCGGATAGCGAAGACGAGGACGAAGAGATTGAAACGACGCAACCGTTGGACGCCGGAAAGAAAGAAAATACCATCGATGAGGCAAACTCAGGAGCCGGTTCGCGTATTTTCGCGATGCCTCCGCGCAAATTGGTCGGTAGAAACAACGCTTTACAGTCATCAAACGAGAATAACAAAAGGAATAACAACAACAATAATAATAACAAGAGCGCTCGAGCGTTGAAGCGCGAGGTAAAGCCGCCAAAAATTTTTAGTCCTCCAGTCATCGAGAAAGGTAGCAAAAAACGTAAAGCGGCGGCAGCAACGACTGCTACTGCTGCTGTCGATGATGCCCCTAAACGACGCGGTCGACCTGCTGCCGTCGATAACTCCATGGCGTTGGTGTTAAAAACCGCCGGGTGCTCAAAATGTCGATGGTCGCCGAGAGGTTGCGGAAAGTGCGATCCGGATACACCGAGAGTGCCGAGAGGTATTTCAGCGGCGAGAAAGAAGGCGAAAGAAGCGGCGGCGTCAAAGTCTAAAGCAGTCGTCGCTAAACGCCCGAGAGGCCGCCCACCTGGAACTAAGAACAACAAAAAGTTGGCGGTGGTGAAGACACAAGCGACGAAGAAGAAAGTAGTTCAAAAGAAAGCAAAAGCGCCAGCGGCAAAGAAAACGACAGCGTTGGTGAAGAATAAATCCACCGGTTGCTCTAAGTGCAGATTCTCCAAAAACGGTTGCGGCGCGTGCGATCCGACCAAGCCGAGACAACGAAGAGGTCCGAGGAAGAGCACGGATTCTGTCTTGTGTCTCCCGGCGCCTGGCGAGGAAGGACAAAAATTAGTAAAGACCTTCGAACGAAGGAAAAATCCGGTAGGCCGACCAACAAAACACACCCGAGCGGTTCGAACTGAGTTAGGATGTTCCAAGTGTCGGTACACCGCGTGTTCCAAGTGTCGAAGCGAGTTAGCTTTCGATCGAGCTTTGTTCGGCACTCCGGCTGCGCCAAAAACCAAGTCGCGACTGTCGTAAATAGAGGAAAGAAGAGACACAGCTACTAAACTCATCATTATTGTAAATATTATTATTCGCTATAATTATATATATATATATATCAGTATTTCAAAGAAGTTAAAGGAGTTTCAAACTCTCCAACTTCCAATGCGCTCGCCGCTCGTGCCTACGGATGTCTTTTGGCCGCTCAACTGCATCGTCTTCAGCGTCGAACTCAACCAATCTAATCCTTCGTACAATCCCAAACCTTTCGTCGCCACCGCGCCTTGCACGTGCCACTTCCTCCCTTTCAACTCGACCAACCCTAACGCGTCGCACACCTCCGCCGTGGTCATGCAATTCCTCATGTCCTGTTTATTCGCGAAGACTAAGATTGCCGAGTTGCGCATGAACGGGTCGTTGATGATGCTGTTAAACTCCTCTCTCGCTCGGTTAATCCGTTCGCGATCCAACGAGTCTACCACGAAGATCAACCCATCCGTGTTGTTAAAATAATGCCGCCACAAAGGTCTCAACTTCTCCTGCCCTCCGACGTCCCAAACGGTAAACAAGACGTTTTTATATTGCACTTTTTCCACGTTAAATCCCAGCGTAGGCACCGTGGAGAGGACCTCACCGATGTGCAGTTTGTACAAAATAGTCGTCTTTCCAGCCGCGTCTAAACCCAGCATGACCACGCGCATGTCCCTGTTCCCGAACAAAATCTCGAAAGCCCTCTTGAAAGAGGTCATCGTGTTCGAAACCGCGTTCCCCATCTTCTTTTTTTATGTGTTAATATTATTCTTTAAATTTTCCCGAGAGAGAGAGAGAGAGCGTGCCTTTTCTCCTCCTCTTCTTCTTCTTCTTCTTCCTCTCGAACACACGAAACTCTCACTCTCTGCGAGAGAAACACACACACACGCGCACTCTCTCTCTCTCTCTCTCGCCCGCGGGAGCGCGTAAAAAAGAAAAAAAGGAGCGCGTTTGTGTGTTTTGTGTAAGTGTAGTTATGAAGAATTGCTCTTTTCTCTTCTTCTGTCCCCGGGGAAACTCTCTCTTCTCTTTTTTTTCCCAAGACACGCAAGAGGGAAAAAGATCCCACACGCTCGTTTTTTCTTTTTCTCTCGAACGAACGCCTCTCTCTCGTCGAAGAAGAGCAGCAAAGAGCGAGACGCCAAGAAGCAAAGAAGTTTTTTATTAAGTGAACGCAATTTTGCCGCAAACTAATAACTATTTTAGAATCTTACATACAATATTACATCTTCCTTCGCTAATCGTCGGGATCTCACAACTCGTTCCCTTCTTTGTTGCTCTTCAACTTCAACTTGCCACTTTTCCTATTATTTTCCGTTTTCAGTTGAGGCACCGGAGCTCCAATCGGCAAATCAATCACGCTATCCGCCTTGTCCGAACACGGCGGCTTCCTCTTGAACGTCTGCAAAGCGTTCTCCTGTTTACACATCAAATCTACCAAGATCCCGGCTTTCGCCGTCTCTTTCGTCACCACCTTATCCTTCAACAACTTCAACAAAAGTTCCTCCTGGTCTTCTAAAAACAGCTGACACCACTGCAGCAACTTCTTCCCTTCCGCTTTCCACCGCTCTTTCCAGTCGCCGCCCAATCCTCTTCGCTGCGCGTTCTCCTGCGTCGGCTCTCCCGCGAACGACACGAGCATCTTCTGCCTCGTCTTTTTCTCCCCGTCCATTTGCAACCACTGCATCACGCGATCCGACCCTTTCCCGAGCGCGTAGTCTTTAAGTCCATCGCACGTGGTTTCCAGCACGTCGTACGCGCGTTCCTCCGAGTCGAAATAGTTGATTATCTTTCCAATCCTATTCCCTTTGGAATCGAGACCGTATTGGTGGTTCAACGTTTTCGGTTTCGACGACGCGTCTTCCTCGAGGAGTTTTCGCGCCAACTCTCTCTGTTTTGATCGCACGCGGTGCGTGTTAAAAAGAAGAAGGAGGAAAAGGTTTTGAGCGATGAAATCTCGTCACGCACACACACACACGGAGAGAGAGAGAGAGAAAACGAAAAGTGTCCCCCTACGCGGTGTGCGCGTGCATTTTCGATTCGTCAATCGAGAAAAAAACAAACACGCGAAGAAGAGAACTAACTCACCGCCACGGCGCGACAGGCGGAACACTCCGCCTCGATTTTCAAAGCCTTCGCGCCCCCGCGCGCGACGCTTTGAAAGAGCAGTAAAGCGACGAGGAACGGCAGAAGAAAGGAAGAAGGGAGACATCTCTTCATCTCTTTTTATTGTTCTTCTTCTTCTCCTTTTGCGTATCTTATTGAGGCGAATTTTCCCGAAAAGTTCCTCTTTTCACCATTAAAAATCCTGCCACCAGATATATACACGCGCAAAATTGAAAAGGAAGATGGCAACGACTTGGACGTTTTCTTCGTCCTCCTCGGCGACGGCGCGATCGTCCTCGAGCGCCTCGTGTTCTTTTTCGAAGAGAAGCGCCGCCGCGAGCGGTGTCCCGAAAGCTTCTTCTTCTTCTTCTTCGTTTCAAAGCATCAGTGCTAGGGGAAAACATCTTTATCCGAAAAGGAGAGGAACAAAAGCTCTTCTCGTTCGCGCGATGTCGACGACGACCGCGGAGGACGATAAAGCGGTCATGACGGAAGAGAACACCTCGTCGTTGCCATCAATTTATAAATCGGAGGACAAGAAAGAACAGCAAGTCCTGGACGCGTTGAAGAATGTCATCGACCCAGATTTCGGCGAGAACATCGTCAACTGCGGTTTCGTGAAAGTGTTGAAAGTCTCCGAGGACGGAAAGGAGGTCGCGTTGGTGCTCGAGCTGACCACGCCGGCGTGTCCGGTGAAAGATGAATTTAACAGGCTTTCGAAGGAGTTCGTGAAACGATTAGAGTGGGTGGAGGATGTGGATGTGATCATGACCGCGGCGCCGAAATCCGCCATGGCGGACGTGCCGGAAGCGCCGCCGGGGTTGAGAGGGGTGAAGAACATCATAGCTATTTCCAGTTGCAAAGGTGGCGTCGGGAAGTCGACGACGTGCGTGAACTTAGCGATGACGTTAGCGCAGATGGGCGCCAAGGTTGGGATTTTTGATGCGGACGTGTATGGGCCAAGTTTACCGACGATGATTACGCCGGCGTTTGATAAGTTGGAGATGAAAGAAGATGGAACGATTACACCGGTCGAGTACGAAGGCATAAAAGTGGTATCGTTTGGCTACGCCGGCCAAGGGTCGGCGATTATGCGAGGGCCGATGGTTTCTGGTTTGGTGAATCAGTTGTTAACCACCAGCGAGTGGGGAGAGTTGGATTATCTTTTGTTGGATATGCCTCCCGGGACTGGAGATATTCATTTGACGTTAGGCCAAGTGGTTCCAATAACCGCGGCGGTTGTCGTGACCACGCCGCAAAAATTGGCGTTCATCGATGTCGATAAAGGCGTGAGAATGTTTGCGAAATTGGAAGTTCCTTGCGTGGCGGTTGTTGAAAACATGTCGACCTTTACCGGCGACGACGGTAAAGTGTACAGACCGTTTGGACGAGGAAGCGGCCAATCCATCTGCGAAGCGTACGATATCCCTCATTTAATAGAAATGCCCATCGAACCTGGATTGTCCTCCGGGGGCGATTCCGGTACCCCTCTCGCCCTCTCCGACCCGACCGGACCGATCGCCGCTCTCTATCAAGACATCGGCGCGTGCGTCGTTCGCGAAGTTGCCAAAATCAACTCCGGCCGAGGACCAACCGCAGAGTTAGACCCGGACCGAAGAGGCTGTCTCAAAGTCCAAATCACCGACGTCAACGACGGACTTCCATTCTACGTTTCTGGCGCTTCCGTTCGAAGATCGGACCAATCGGCTCGCGCGAAAAATTCCAACGAGTCTCCGGACGTTTTGCTCACCGGCGAACCGGTTCCGGACGATTTAGAGCCCGTCTCCGTCGCGACGGTCGGAAACTACGCGGTCAGCATAACCTGGCCGGACGGGTTCAGCCAAGTCGCTCCGTTCAGAGTGTTGCGAACTTTATCTAGACTTTAATTTAAACACGCATCGTTTTGACACACACAAATCCTCCTCGCGTTTTGAAATGAAGCAGTCGCAAACGCACGCGCTCGCGTATCGATGCCTCACTTAAAATACGCGCACACACCAAATGACTGGTTCAGGCTTACCACACGAACCTCCCTCGTTCATTAACCCGCGAATACCGCTCGACGCGCACGGCATCGCGAACCACCCGAACCAACACGCCTTTCTCGCCGGAAGCGTAAAAGCCATCGACGCGACGCCTTCGCTCGGTGGCGACGACATCCCGCGCGCGATCAAAAAGAACAGCACGCGGTGTCTCAAAAGACGCGCTTCTCGCAAACCGGAACACCCTCGCTTTTATAAAACCGACGACGACGCGTTTAAACGAGAACAGGAAGAACGAAAAGAGGCGAAACGACCTGCGAGAGATCGAGAAGCGATGAAACGTAAAGCGAAGACCAGACGACTCGGTTTTCTAGCGATGACGTCGGCGGCGTTCGGCGTTTTGCTCAACGCTTTCTTCGTTTCTTCGAAGAAGAAGAGAGAAAAAAGTTGAAAATTTCAAGGGAGATTTCCCCACTTTGTACGCACATATAATAAATATATGTCGAGAAGCGTCGCTCTGAAGCGGTGGTTGTCTCGGTGTTTTTTGTTTAATACTAAGCGCCTCCTCGCGGAAGATTTTTTATCGTCGTCGTCGTCGTTTGGCGGTAATCATCATCGCTGTTCGTCGTCTTCCTTTAAGAAGGAATCGCATTCAGTCGTTTTTGGGGGATTTAACAGCCGCGAAGCCGCCAGCTTTTCTTGTTCTTCGTCTTCTTTTCGCCGTCGGAGGAGGAAGAGGTGGGGTGATTTTCATCCCAGAGAGAGGAGAGCGTTTGCGTTGAACGACGGCATGACGAACGGCGCGCAGCATCGACCGAAGAGCGCGTTGGCCTCGCCGGTGCAGCTCGGAACGTGTTACGCGCAAATCATCGGTTTAGGGACCGATACCGATGGGAAGGATACCACGCCTTCCGTTTTGTTGTTCACGGATAAGAAGAGATATTGCTTTAACGTCGGCGAAGGGTTTCAGAGATTTTGCGTCGAACACAAGTTGAAGATGACGAGGTTGGAGAGGGTGTTTTTTACCCGGACGACGAGTAAAGCGACCGGTGGCGTGATTGGGATGTTGTTGACGTTGGCGGACGCGTCCGGGGTGACCGTCGGAGGGCCGCTGACGGCGAAAGCAGACTTTGATGAAAACTCGCCGAAAATGACCGTGCACGGCCCGAACGTTCGGAATTTATTGGAGGCGGTGAAGGTGTTGGTAGCGGAGAATAGAGGTATTGTCGTAGAGAGAGGCGGGGAAACGTTTCGGGACGAGATTTGCGAGGTGAAGCCGATGTTGAGAGTTCCGGAGGTGGTCGGGCCGTTAGGGAAGAGGTTGAATGATGACAACGACGATGACGGCGCGGGCGGGAAAAAAGTTGATGCGAGAGATTTAGAGCCAGTGGTTAGTTACGAGGTTCAACTCGCGTTACCACCCGGGAAATTTGATGCGAAGAAAGCGGACGCTTTGGGCGTTCCCAGAGGGAAAGAGAGGGGATTGCTCGTTCGAGGCGAATCAATAGAGATCACACTAGAAAATGGAGAAAAAAAGACGATAACGCCAGACATGTGCGTCGAAGCGGCTGGTAGAGGTGCAAAATTCGCTGTTCTTGATCTACCAACCAAAACGCATTTAGATGCGGCAATTCAAATTGTTGGAAAAATGAAAAGTTCAAAAGCGTGGGACGTGAACGAAGAGAGAGATTTGGTCGTACATCTGGCGCCTGCGGATGTTGCGAATTCGAGCGAATACCAAGCTTTCGTTCGAGAGCACTTTGCGAGTGCGAAAACAAAGCACGTGTTTGCAAATGCTTCGCGAAATAATCGAACGCCAATTTTTTTAGCGTCGCGGGAAGTGCAAGCAAAGTTACACGGTGTCGACGCGAGCGTATTTCCAGAACCTCCGAGCGCGTCCAAAGACGAGGAGGACGACGGCGATAAAAATGTGTCGCCGACTATAGGAGTAGCGGGTAAAAGCCTGTTGAAGTTTACACTTGTGCCGCAACGATCGATGGGAATAGACGAAAGTGCGCTGCCAAAGGTAGAAACGCCACAGACGATTCGTGAAGTAGCTGCGAAGGAGGTGGAGTTCCGAAGAAAGTCCAACAAAAAAGACGCCGACGGAACTAACGAGACAACACCGGCGAATGACGAGTTCTTTGCGAAACACCCGGGTCATAAAGTCGTCGACGATGTAGACGAGAACGAAGTTGTGGTAACTTTCCTTGGAACCGGTTCCGCACAACCAGCCAAACATCGAAACGTAACGGGCATTTTGCTCGAAGTCGAGAAAGACGGGAAAAACTATTCGGCTTTGTTGGATTCTGGCGAAGGATCTTTAGGACAAATATATCGTTCGAAAAACGGTTGCACTAAAGTCGTGGACAAGGTGTTGAAGGATATGCACTTTGCGTGGATTTCGCACGTGCACGCAGACCACCACGTGGGTTTACCGTCTATTCTCTCCAAGCGTCGCGAAGCTTTTTTGAGTTCAGGCGTGAGGGAAGAAGACATTCCTAGTTTAACTGTGTTCGGACCTCGGCCGTTGAGATGGTTTTTAAGCCAGTGCGAAAAAATCGAACCACTGAACTACCGATTCGTGGATTGCCGAGATACTCTGGCGTTGAAACCAATGCAAGAGCTGTTACTCTCCTCGTCATCTCCTTCCTCTTTTTCTACGCCGTTTGAGAAACTCGTGTCGATACCGGTGACTCACTGTGCGCACGCGTTTGGCATCAAACTAGAAGGTTCGACGAACAAATCAAACGTTCCTTACTCGATAGTGTACTCTGGCGACACGCGACCGTGTGACAACATGAGAAGCGCAGCGAAAGAGTGCACCTTACTCATTCACGAAGCGACTTTTGAAGACGGATTAGAACACGAAGCGCTGGCGAAGAAGCACTCGACAACCGCGGAAGCTCTCGAGATAGGAAGTTCCGCATACCTGAACATCTTGACGCATTTTTCGCAACGATATCCCAAAGTGCCAAGTTTTAACGGCGATACTGGAATCGCGAGTGCGAAAGGACAAAACGCCATGATTGCGTTCGACTTGATGCGCGTCGATTTCAAAAATTTACGGCGCATTCCTTCGCTTCTGCCGAACGTTCGCGAACTTTTCGAAGAAGAAGAGGATGAAGAGGATTAGCTTTGTTCGTTACGACGACGACGACGATGATGACGATGACGGCGACGATAACAAAAACATCGATATATTTAGGAAGCAATATCAATGCGTAGTAAATTAGCATGTAGTTTTAAATAGTGTATACTTATTGTGTATAGAATTAAAGTGGTCGTGTAACCTTCGTGCGTCGCGAAAAAGAATATCCTCGCGTTCGTCCGAGGGCAATTTAAATCCAGTTTCTCACCGCCTTTGCCTTCTTCACAATCATAGCCGCAATCTCCTCGTCTGCTTCAATCTTAGTCGCCACGATGAAGTCATTAATCGTCAACCCCTTCACTTCCTTCGTGTGCGCCTCCACAACCACCTTCTCTCCAGTCACGGTCGTCTCCACTGGCCATCCGGCTTCGCTCGCCACTGCCTGACATCTCGCCGCGAACTTCTCCCCGTCCGTCGTGGTCACCTCCCATCGTAACCTCGGAATGGAATCTTTGTTACTCGGTCGCACCTTCCAATCCACGCACTGTTTTCTATAAATCTCCTCGTCCGATAACGTGCACGCCGTGGCATCCGCCGGCAACTCTTGAATCGGTCGATTTTTCAACATGGTCATATCCATCAACTTCTGCGCCCCTTTCCCACTCGCTTTAACGATGTGGTCCGTATCCGCGTGACCTAACGTCGACGTTCCAAAGTTCGACCCGATTTCACCGGCGGTCGGATCTCTCGCGCCGATGTCGCCACCGAGACCGCCCATCATCTCTTGGTCTCTCGACAACCCTCCGTTCGCGTGCACTTTGAGCGTGGGAGAAAAAGAGGACGAAGACGAAGACGACGCCTTTTTCCCGAACGAGGTGGATTGCGATTTCAACGCCGACCGGTTGCGGCGGATGGAATTCGCGGTGAGCGTCGTCGCGGACGACGCGTTTAAGCTTTGTGAAATCATCGTTACCGTTGTTGCGGTGGTTGTCTCACTCCGAAATCTCGTGGCGTTTAAGACGCAGACTGTGTGTGTTTTGTGAGTGAAGAATTCTTTTTTTGGAAGTGGCTGCGCGTTGGATAAGGGGGAGACACGTGTCTCGAGACTCCTCTTAATTTTTCGAGAAGAAAACGTCACAAAAACGTCTTTTTTTT
>Ga0181559_10006082_pt1 | contig 11429 bp, 10 predicted proteins | sample 011ome_21_FD_133752 | JGI IMG/M metagenome (GOLD analysis project Ga0181559, IMG submission 133752) | Coastal salt marsh microbial communities from the Groves Creek Marsh, Skidaway Island, Georgia - 011508AT metaG (megahit assembly) | ecosystem: Environmental > Aquatic > Marine > Intertidal... | reverse complement strand
TTTAATGGCATGGGCTTGCCGGAATGCTCGAAGTGCCATTCGGTGCTGGATCCCGTGGCGTCCCTATTTCCGAACTGGACGGACCGCGGTGTGTACCGGCCCAGTCGCTTAAGTAAATACGGCTGGTTTAGTGATATGGAAGGCCGCGGATTTGCCGGCAAGCCCATGCCATTAAAAGGCAATATCGACAGCTCCCTTCAATGGCTGGCCGGAGAAATTGCCAATGATCCACGCTTTGCCAAGGCCATAGTCAGGATCATGGTGCGTGGCTTGACCGGCAAGGAACCCATGCTGTCCCCTGGAGAAAATGCAGATCCCGCCATTCAGGCAGCCTATGTGTCGGAAAGAGGTATTCTCAGTGACATCCAGCAGGCTTTTGAACAGGACAACCTCAACCTGAAAACCCTGGTGCGTGAAATTCTGCTCAGCCCTTACTGGCAGGCCAAAGGTCTCACAACCGATGCCAACGAACTTTACACAGTGATACCGGCGCAAAAATGTTACTCACCCCGGAACAATTGCATAAAAAACTCTCAGCTGTCACCGGCGTTGAGTGGCGTGGCAGTCTGGACAACTACCACAAAAATATTGATAAAGACTGGGAGGCGCGCCTCTTAAACAAGAGTCGCTACTTTCAGCAAATTTATGGCGGCATTGATTCCGACAATGTGGTCAAGCCCCTGACCGATCCCAATGGCTTGATGGGCGCCGTCCAGTTTCGAATGGCAAACGAAATGGCCTGCAATACCGTGCCCAATGAATTTCTCAATCAGCAACTTGGCAAGGACGATGACAATATTCTTTTTCCGTTCGTCACGCTGGCCAGCAAACCCTGGTATGAAAATGGTGTTCCCTACCCGAAGGGCCTTGAAGCCATCAGAAAGAATATTCGTTATCTACACGCACTCTTGCTGGGCGAGTAACGCAATCATGACGACCCGGAGTTTTCCTATACCGAGGATCTGTTCATGGACGTAGTGGCACTGGGTCAGGCAGAAATCAACGCGGCTGATAAGAAGTGGGAAGTGACCCGACTGCCTTCCTACTGCAAACGTAATCGTGACCTTGTCAGCGGTGAAGATCTGCGTGATGACAACAAAGACATTGATAACAGATTAAGCGAAGACCCCGATTACATTATTCGCGGCTGGATGGCCGTGGTGGCCTATCTGCTGGCTGATTACAGGTTTGTCTATGAATAAAAAAATTGACCGAAGATCACTGCTGAAACTGATGGGAGGCAGCTGCCTCACTGCCGGCCTACCCATGTCACTGACCCCTGCTTTTGGCGCAGATCCGAATCGCTTCCGGGTCACAGTCAATGCGGGAGGCGGTTGGGATCCTACCTAATTTATAGATCCCAAGGGCAACACACCGCGCTCCGATGGCCGCGGTCCGGTAAATAACTTTTCCCGTAATATGATTAAACGCGCTGGCAATATTAACTACGTAGGCGGCTATGCTGAAGACTCCGAAGTTCCGAAAGCCGGTTCACCCGGCCATCTGGTTACCTTTTTCCAGAAACATTATTCACGTTTGCTGGTGATTAATGGCATTGATACCCAGACCAACAATCATGACGCCGGTTCCCGTTTTATCTGGAGTGGCAAGATAGAAACGGGCTACCCCAGTTTTGGTGCACTGGTAGCGGCAGCCACGGCACCTGAACAACCGCTGTCCTTTATTTCCAACGGCGGTTATGACTTTACCGCTTCACTGTTCGCCCCCGCCCGCGTCGCCGGATCATCCACCTTCCAGCAACTGGCCTACCCCAATGCGGCTTCTCCCCAGAATGATCCGGAAATACGTAACCTCTATTTCACTGGCAGCGTTTACGACAAAATAGAAGCGGCCCGCTCAGCACGCCTGGGTCGACTACTGCGACGCTCCACCCTGCCGCTGGAAACACGCCAGCTGCAACAACTGCAAACCGTGCGTAGCGAAGATAACAATCTCAACCGTCTGGTAGACGCCTTGCCCGAACGGGTCTCCAGTGGACTTCAGGGACAGGCTGAAGTGGCCGTGGCGAGTTTCACCAGCGGGCTTGCGGTGAGTGCCAACCTGTCCATGGGTGGTTTTGATACCCATGGCAATCATGATCGCGACCATGTGCGTCGCCTTACTGAATTACTGGCAGGGATAGATCACCTGTGGGAGCAAATAGAATCCGCCGGACTCCAGAGCAAGGTGACGGTGTTGGTAGGTTTCGACTTTGGCCGCACGCCCTTTTACAACTCCAATCGTGGCAAGGATCACTGGAATGTCACCAGCATGATGGCCATGGGTGCCGGTATCAGAGGCAATCGCGTCATCGGCGCCACCGATGACAACTTTGAAGCCAGGGCAGTTAATTCACAAAGCCTGCAAGTGGACAACAATGGCATCATTCTCACACCGGAACATATTTATGTCGCCCTGCGTGACCTGGCCGGAGTGCCAAAAAATCTGGACAACCAGTTTGGCATCCAGGCGCCGTTGCTGAACCTGTTTAAATAAAGAAATAAAGGGGACGGAGGTATTTAATTCAAATCCCTCCGTCCCCTTTATTTCTTTATTTATTTTTTCTAGCTGCTTTTATAGCGCCCGATGAGATCCACCAGCTCATTAAATTTCTGCTGCTGCTCCTCGGTGTCACCCGAGGCGATAGCGCTGGCTACGCAGGTATTGCTGTGATCCTTGAGGATGGCATCCTCCACTTTTGACAAGGCCGCCTTGATGGCCTGCATCTGTTGCAGCACCTCTATGCAGTAGCGTTCTTCCTCAATCATTTTCCTGATACCACGCACCTGGCCTTCAATCCGATTCAGACGTTTGAGCGTATTGTCTTTATCAAGCAACATAAAGTTTTATCTCTATTAATATACCCCTAGGGGGTATATCCTACTCAATATAATTTTATATATCTATTTTCCTGGTAAGTAATGCTTAATCGACGTCATTTTCTGGAAAAAAGTCTGTTGTTCGGTGCAGTGTCCGGTTTTCAGGCCCTCTTGCCTGCATGGGCGCAGTCAGGCCGCTTCATCGCTGATCTACCTGGCATGTTAACAGCTAATAATATTTCCCTGACTGTTGAGCAGACCAAATCGGCGATAGCCGGTAAATCTGCCAGGCACATTACCCTTAATGGTCAGTTTCCTGCGCCTTTGCTGCGCTGGCGTGAAGGCGACGATCTCAGCATACAGGTCATCAATGGATTACGGGAACCCACCTCAATACACTGGCACGGGTTTTTATTACCTTTTCAAATGGACGGTGTGCCCGGCCTGTCCTATCCGGGTATTCCAGCCGGAGATAAATTTACCTATCGCTTTCCCCTGAAACAGTCCGGCACTTACTGGTACCACAGTCATTCCGGAATGCAGGAACAAATTGGCCACTATGGACCGATTATTGTCGACCCGGCCGAGCCGGATCCGGTGGCCTATGACCGCGAACATGTCATCATGCTGTCTGACTGGACCTTTGAAAATCCAGAGCGGGTATTCGCCAAGCTGAAAAAAATGAGCGAGAACTATAATTTTCAGCAACGCACTGTAGGTGAATTTTTCAGGGATGTGGAGTCTGAAGGCATTGATGCGGCCATGGCCAATCGCCTCATGTGGGGGGACATGCGCATGACCCCTATCGACCTGGCGGACGTTACCGGGGCTACCTATACCTATCTGGTGAATGGACACAGCCCGGCCGAAAACTGGTTGGGTCTGTTTCGCCCTGGCGAGCGGGTAAGACTGCGTTTCATTAATGCCTCGGCCATGAGTATTTTCAATGTACGCATCCCAGGTCTACCGATGACCGTGGTCCAGTCCGATGGGCTTAATGTAGTACCCGTCGCAACCGATGAATTCCAGATCGGTACCGCTGAGACTTTTGACGTAATAGTCCAACCAAATGCAGACCAGGTCTTCACCATCATGTGTGAAACCAATGACCGCTATGGTTATGCCTCTGCCACCCTGGCGACGCGCGCAGGCATGCGTGCAGCAGTGCCATCACTGCGACCACGCCCGACCCTGACCATGAAAGATATGGGCATGTCCGGCATGGAGGGAATGAACATGGACACTATGAACCATAGCACCATGAACCATAGCACCATGAATCATGGTGCTAGTGAAGCCATGGCAATGCCTGTGGATCATAGCAACATGGATCACGCCTCGATGAATCACAGTGAGAGTATTCAGTCCACCATGGCGATAGACCACAGCGCCATGGATCATTCAGCGATGAATCATGGAGACAGTGAAGCCATGGCAATGCCAATGGATCACAGCAATATGGATCATGCCTCAATGAATCATAGTGAAAGTAATGCGCAGGTGACGATGCCCATGGATCATAATGAAATGAATCACGCCACCATGGCCATGTCAGAAATGGATTCCATGGCAACACAACCCATGGCTATGCAGGCACATAACCACCCCCAGGGGCCGGGCGTCATGAACACCGCCATGAACCCTGTTAACCGCCTGCATGAGCGCCCGCTTGGACTGGAAAATGTCCCCCATCGCGTCCTGGTCTACACCGATCTGGAAAGCCTCGACCCGAATCCTGACACCCGCGAACCCGGGCGCGAGATTGAACTGCACCTGACCAGCAATATGGAACGCTATATGTGGTCCTTTGACGGAGTAAAGTTTTCTGAAGTGAAAGAACCCATCGTTTTCCAACAGGGCGAACGCTTGCGTCTGAGCATGGTCAACGACACCATGATGCCCCACCCTGTTCACCTGCATGGCATGTACTTCGATGTCGTCATCCGACCAGGAGAGCATCATCACAAACCACGCAAGCACACCATTGTGATCAAGCCCGGAGAAAAAATGTCTGTGGATATCACAGCAGATGCGCCCGGAGACTGGGCCTTTCACTGTCATCTGCTTTACCACATGCATGCCGGCATGATGCGCGCCGTCTCGGTAAGAGACCAGTTATCATGAGAAACTGTCTTCATTACGTTCTGCCGTGCTGCCTGCTGTTAGCAGGGGCTCAGGCCACTGCGCAAAATGCCGCCGATGAATTTTATGACCCCGCCGCCATGGCTGCTGCCCGGGAAAGTGTTCGACACATGCATGGCGACAGCCTGAATTCACTAATCATTGGGGAACGTCTGGAAAACCAGGTGCATGATGGTGACAGCGCTCTGGTATGGGAGGCCCAGGGCTGGATCGGTTATGACCTTAATAAACTCTGGCTAAAAACCGAAGGCCACTATAACAATGAGAGCAATGACACCGAGGAATTCGAATTACAGGCCTTGTGGAGTCATGCGATCTCACCGTTCTGGGATTTTCAGGTCGGCTGGCGTCATGATTTCCAGGACATCCAACAAGACTATGCAGTTATCGGCCTGATGGGATTGGCTCCCTACTGGTTTGAAATGGATGCTGCCGCATTTATCAGTGAGGATGGTGATGCCAGCGCCCGCCTGGAAGCAGAATATGAATTACGCTTTACGCAAAGACTGATCCTGCAGCCACGTATGGAGCTTAACTATGCCTTCAGTGAAGACCTTGAAACCGGCATTGGCAAGGGAATGCACAAGGCACACCTTGGACTGCGGCTGCGTTATGAATTCAAACGGGAAATAGCTCCCTATCTTGGTGTTGCCTGGGAAAATTCCTATGGCGATACGGCCAGCATGCTCAGAGTGGCCGGGCAGGATAGCAGTGAAACATCTGTAGTAATAGGTTTGCGGCTCTGGTACTGATATGACCGAACATTGCTGTCACCCGCCTAAAAAGAAAATCGATTTCCTGCTCTGGGGCTCTCTGTTTTGTATTGGTTTTTTATACCTTCACTTCACGCTATTTGATCTCACCAGTGCCTACGCCCATTGGTACACCACCCTGGCCGAATCAGTTTTCGATTTGGTAAATACCATGTGGTGGGGGGTGACTCTGGGTATCCTGATGATTTCAGTATTAACCCGAGTACCGCGGGAGTTTGTCATGTCTATCCTCGGCACATCAAAAGGACTCAATGGCATACTCAGGGCAACGGCCGCCGGCGTATTACTGGACCTATGCAGCCACGGCATCCTGATGGTCGGCGCCAAACTTTATGAACGCGGTGCCAGCATTGGTCAGGTCATCGCCTTTCTTGTGGCCAGTCCCTGGAACTCATTTTCTCTCACCATGATCCTGATTGCCCTGATCGGTTTCTGGTGGACCATGGGCTTTATTGTTCTGTCCATGGTGATTGCCATTATCGCCGGACTGCTTTTCGATAGCCTGGTGGATCGCGATGTATTACCCGGTAATGACAATAACATTGAATTGCCAGAGAATTTTCATTTCTGGACCAACGCCCGCGCCGGCATTCAGAACACCGATTTCAGTGCCAGCTTTATTTTCTCAACGCTGAAGCAGGGAATAAAAGAATCACGCATGGTGATGCGCTGGATTTTATTTGGTGTCCTGTTGGCCGGACTGGTACGCGCCTTCCTCTCACCGGAAACTTTCGGCACCTACTTTGGTCCTACACTTGCCGGACTTGGGCTGACAGTACTGGTCGCCACAATAATGGAAGTTTGCTCGGAAGGCTCTACACCTATCGCTGCAGACTTACTCACCCGCGCCAACGCACCCGGCAATGGCTTTGCCTTTCTTATGACCGGGGTATCCACCGACTATACCGAGATTATGGTTCTCAAGGAAACCACCGGCAGTTGGAAAATTGCGCTATTTCTGCCTTTATTAACGGTGCCCCAGGTGCTCACAGTAGCATGGTTGATTAATAGCCTCGCGACTTAATTCAATAGACTTCGCCCAAACCTGCCGAGAATTGTTGTAGTGACAGTTAAGTTAAAGGCTTTCGTTTCTTAATGATCACGGGTAATTAACAAGAATCTAAAGGGGACGGAGGGATTTAATTTAAATCCCTCCGTCCCCTTTTTCACTTATCCTGCATTAACCCTGCCTGACTCTCCTAAATTTCTATAATGATTTTCAGCTTCTCTATTGCTATTGAGAATCATTCTTATTATCATTTGCGCCAGTTCAAGCCCATCAATTGGAGTAAAACAGCATGAAATTCGGGAAGTTCGGGGTCAAGCCATCCCTGATATGTCTGGCTATAACTACTATAACTAATAGTTGCGTCGTTTCTGCGCAAAACACCGACAGCCTGATCGAGGAAATCATTATTGATGGCAGATACCTGTCCATCGACAAAATGAATGCGGTAAAAACACCTACCCCCATCATTGACGTTCCGCAAAGCCTTTCCATTATCAGCAGCCGCCAGATTGAAGAGCAGGCATTCAGAAGTGTGGGCGACGTTCTGCGCTATACCCCTGGTCTTTCCATCAGCCAGGGTGAAGGACATCGGGATGCCATCATTATCCGCGGCATTCAGTCAACGGCAGATTTCTTCATCGATGGTTTGCGGGATGACCTGCAATACTACCGCCCGCTCTACAACGTGGAACAGGTTGAAGTACTGCGTGGATCCAATGCCCTTTTGTTTGGTCGTGGCGGAGGCGGCGGTGTCATCAACCGTGTCTCCAAGCAGGCCGTCATTGGAGAAACATTTTCCTCGGTAAATTCCGGCGTTGATACCTTTGGTGCTTATTCTGTCCAGGGCGATACCAATATAGATGCCGGTGATAATGTTGCTTTGCGTGTTAACGCCTACTACCAGTCCCACGAAAACCACAGGGATTTTTACGATGGCGACAGTTATGCCATAAACCCGACCATGAAAATCAACTTCAGTCCGGACAGTATCGGTGTTTTCTCCTATGAATATGTTAAGGACGACAGGGTAGTCGATCGCGGTGTACCGTCCATTACCGTAGCAAGTGGACCAAGAGTGCCGCTGGAAGGATTTGAAGAGACTTTCTTTGGCTCAGCTGATGCCAACTATACAACGCTTGAAGCCTACATCTTCAAGGGCCGTATTGATCATGAATTTACCACCGGCTTGCGCGGCAACATCACAGCGATGTACGCTGACTATGACAAGATGTACCAGAACCTGTATGCCAATGAAGCCGTCACCCTGATTAATGGTACCTTTCCCGAGGTGGAACTCGATGGCTATCTCGATGACACGCAGCGCGAGAATGCCATTATCCAGGCCAATCTGATTGGTGAATTTACTACCGGATTAATCGATCACACGGTACTGGCGGGCATTGAGTATGGCAACCAGAAAACAAACAACAATCGCAGGGACAATGTGTTTGCCGATAACAATAGCGACCAGCTATTCATTCCTTTTACTGATCCGCTGGTTATCCCTGTTTTTGTGTTCAGCAACCAGGTGCGTGATCGCAGTTCGGATGTCGACTTTCTATCCCTCTATATACAGGATCAATTTGACCTGACTGAGCAGTTTAAAGTGGTGCTAGGCTTTCGTTATGATGAATTCGACATCAATGTCTTTGATATCCTCGAGGCCAATAACGGCGATGCCATTGACGGTAACTTCAGCCGCCGCGACCAGGAGATCACCCCAAGGCTTGGCGCTATCTTCAAGCCCATGGAAAACCTGTCGTTCTACATCAGCTACAGTGAAACCTTCCTGCCCCGCTCCGGCGACCAGTTCCTGACCCTGAATCTGGATTCGGAAAGTACCCGCCCACAATTTTTTGAAAATACCGAAGGCGGACTGAAATGGGACATCAAGCCCGACCTCAGTTTCACCGCCGCCCTCTTTACCCTGGATCGCGAGAGCTACACCTCGGTTGACCCCGAAGACCCGGGGCAGGTCATTCTGGTGGAAGGCTCGGTGACTTCAGGCTTTGAACTCCAATTAAGCGGAGTCGTTATGGACGGCTGGTCTATCAACACAGGATACTCTTACCTGGATGGGGAAGTTCAGCGCGCCGATGGCAGTGGCAATGATGGCAATCGGACCCGCCAGACGCCTGAAAACATGTTTTCAGTCTGGAATAATTTTCAAATTAATGACAGCTTGAGCGTGGGAGTGGGAGCCACTTACCAGGACAGCTTCTTCATCCAGGAAGACAACTCAGTGGAAGTACCAGCTTATACACGCGTGGATGCCGGTATTTTCTACGACATTTCTGACCAGGTCAGAATGCAGTTGAACATTGAGAACCTGTTGGATGAAGACTATTTCCCGGATGCCCATAGCAACAACAATATTACAATAGGCAGGCCAATCAATGCTCGCTTTGCCTTGACGGCAAGATTTTAAAAATCACAATTAATATGCAGTAAAAAAAACCGGGATACAGTCCCGGTTTTTTTATTGGGTGACTCATTAACGAGTGGCTATTGGACCAACTGAATTTGGCTCGACATGCGTGTTCGAAGTGTTTATGTGTGAATGGGTCCACTTTCGCTGCGAATTCAATTTGGTGGGGCATGTTGGGTTTGAACTGTTTATCTTCTAAATGAAGATTTGCGGTTAATGTACAGTTTAAAGTATTCGAGACCTGCGGGGCTTTGCGGAATAACCATCAGATTAAGAGTCCGGTGCGTATTTTCTGAGGGATGTTTGGTGGGGCATGTTGGGTTCGAACCAACGACCATCGGATTAAGAGTCCGGTGCTCTACCAACTGAGCTAATGCCCCAAAAGCTTTTTACCACCAAGGTAAGAGCCGGGCATTATACCCGATTTTTCAATTTAGTCAGTGCTATAACCATAACTCTTTATCATGGCTTTGGCCTGATCACTTTCCACAAATTCCAGGAACGCCAGCGCCGCCGGATTCCCGCTCCCCCGCTTTAAAAGCACCGCATCCTGTCGAATTGGGTCATATAGTTCACCCGGTATTATCCAGCCTTTACCCTCTTGAATAATGCCATTTTCAGATACCTGCGATAGTGCCACAAACCCCGCCTGGGCATTCCCGGTATTCACAAACTGAAAGGCCTGATTGATATTCTCACCCATCACCAGCTTTTCACGATAAGCATCTCCAAGATTCAAAGCCTGCAGTACCTGCATGGCCGCCGCACCATAAGGCGCAAGCCGGGGATTGGCAATGGCCAATGGATTGATTTGTTGATTTTTCAGGCTTTTTCCCTCGTCCAGATCAAAGTCCGGATTGACCGACCAAAGCACCAAGGCCCCCGTTGCATAGGTAAAACGTGAGCCTGTAACAGTATGCCCTGCCTGCTCCAGGGATACGGGTTTGGTCTGGTCAGCGGAAAAAAACAGATCGAAGGGAGCTCCATTGATTATTTGCGCATATAACCTGCCGGAAGAGCCATATGACACATTCACCTTATGCTCACTGCTACTCTCAAAATCGGAAACCAGCGCATCCATGGCCTCGGTAAAGTTTGATGCCACGGCGATAGTCAGCTCCTCCGCCCTTACCACCGGGCTACACAACGCAAGTATTGATAACAAAAGGAATGTTTTTCTGATCATGGGAAATACCATAGCAGTGACGCCGCCAAGAGAAAAGGTTTAACTATTAGGGACTAGACAGAATGTTATTACCTGTTTACTCTTGGTCGCCTAGGGAAAAAACCATAAGAAAAATAAGTTAAATTCTTGGGGGAATTAACGTGTTGACCAGCTTTTTACGCCTGTCATTTATTACCAGTTCTTTTAGCATAGCCTTTATCCTGTTGATGGCTTCCACCACCAATGCGCAGATCAATGGTTTTACCGGCCAGGTACTTGAGACCATCCCTCCGGACAGGGAATTTGCGACTTCCGATGAGCATTACCAGTATCTGCTGGACAAGGCTAATGGTGGCACCCGGCACACATGGGAAACCCTGCCACGCTGGGACGGTCTGTGGTACACCTCCGGCAATAATAGTATGGACGCCTTCGTTGATGGCGGCCTTCGCGGTGGTACGGTAAGAGAAGGTGTTCTTACCCCGGCTTATGAAACCGCCTACAAGGAACGCTGGCGCCAGCAGCAGGAAGAAGGCCAGGTTCGCTATGACCGCCTGACTCACTGTGAACCAACCGGTATGCCACGCTGGCTGCTGGAACCCTACAACCATGAATTTATCAATACCCCGGATCAGTCCTGGCTGATCAATGACTTTGCCAACAGCATCCGCCGGGTCTATATCAACAAGGAACACACCAACCTCGCCGAGATGAACGGTGGGCATTCCTGGTTTGGCGACAGTGTGGGATTCTGGGATGGCGACAAACTCATCATCCACACCAAGTACCTGAGACCGGCGGATTTCACGCGCTGGTCACCCATGACCAGCAACCAGCTGGAACTGGTAGAGACCTGGGAATTCAAGGAATTCGACGACTTTCCACGACTAGTGGTGCAGGTCACCATGTATGACAAGCATGCTTTCGTGAAACCACTGAACTTTGTCTATGCTTTTCGTCAGGCCACCGACCTGGATGAAATTGGCTATCGCATACAGCATTGGGAATGCGAATCCAGCAGCAACTCCTATCTGGATGAAAATGGCTTTACCGACTTTTATCTGCCCGGTGAACCAGGCTACAAGGATCCGCG
>Ga0181559_10006080_pt1 | contig 11431 bp, 6 predicted proteins | sample 011ome_21_FD_133752 | JGI IMG/M metagenome (GOLD analysis project Ga0181559, IMG submission 133752) | Coastal salt marsh microbial communities from the Groves Creek Marsh, Skidaway Island, Georgia - 011508AT metaG (megahit assembly) | ecosystem: Environmental > Aquatic > Marine > Intertidal zone... | reverse complement strand
TCCTCCGAGCGTTAAATCACAGTCTCCAGAAACAAATAAAATTGAATCTCGAAGCGATTCAAATTCTAACCTTCGACTTGGGTAACGCCACAGCAAGCGATTTTTGGGGTCTACGTCTCTTGCCTGCGCTAGATGCGGAGTATGAGAATCCAGAGAAGACTGCCGATAAGCGTTCGACAGCATGATCATTCGATGAATGGGCTTTAGCCGCCAACCTCGATCGATAAACTGTCGCGTTAACCAATCGAGTAATTCTGGGTGAGATGGCGGATCGGCCCTGGTTCCAAAATCACTAAGCGTTTCAACTAAACCAGAACCAAAGTGCTGCGCCCAAATGCGATTAACGGCGACTCGAGCTGTCAATGGATTATTTGGTGACGTGATCGCTCGGGCAAGCTGCGCTCTCCCACTTCCGTCACCATAAGTCTTTGCGATTGTTGGATCATCCGGGTCAAAGACACCAAACGACAATGGAAATCGTCGCTCCACACGCTCGCCCAAAAGAGTTGGATCACCACGTCGCATCACGTGCGCGTCCAGCATTCGCTCCTTCTTATCAAAGAGAGCCAACGCAAATTTAACTGATTGATCGCTATTTCGAATCCAGCGATCCACTTCAGCTTGTAGCTTCCAAATCTCCTCGGTGTGGCTGGTCGGAAAATATCGCTCGGTATGGGTGATGGATTCATCAGGGATTTCACAAGGTCCCTCGGGATGAAACAAAACGTTCCATCTCTCATCTGAATGAATCTGATCACCATGTTCTTCACCAAGTCCTTCTATCCAATTCAGATAATCCGTAAACAAGGCCGCATAGCGTTCAACCATCTCAATCTTGTGCTTGGGTGGCTCTTGGAACCGTTTTAAGATTTCGGGATGCACCGCGTCTTCGCCTGCCTGCTGTATCTGATCGCATACCTGCGATGCAATCGCATCAAAGTCCTCATCATCGACTGCGATCAATCGATGCCAAAGACCGAACAAGCGGTCGCTGGATTCCGATTGCAGCTCGAGATAGTCTCGCCAACGGCGAACAAATTCAGGAATAATGTCGTTCTCTTGATAAATTTGGTCGAATCCAGCCTCTGGATAATCCTCCAGATGTAATTGTGCCTCTAGGTAATCTCGAACCCGTTCCCGAACTCGATTCGATGCAGATTGTCGATGGCGATCCATCACCTCGGACAATTTTGTTTGCCGCTGAACCAAACCTTCTGTAAATGCGGTGTCTAAATCTCTTTCGTCCGAGATGGAAACAAGCGTTTCTTCGCAGTTGCGAAATATGCCGTACAACGAGTAGTAATCTTCGATCGACAACGGGTCGTACTTGTGATCGTGGCAACGCGCGCAAGCAATGGTTGTTGCCATGGTCGCCCGCGAGACAACATCAATGCGATCATCGATGATGTCATGCGAAACACCGAGGAAACGCCTACCCAAAGTCAAAAACCCCATCGCCGCCATGTCAGAGGCGTTGCTGGAATATTCATCCGCTGCAATCTGCAAACGGATAAATTGGTCATAAGGTAGATCTTGATTCAATGCCTGAATTACCCAATCACGGTAAACCCATGCATGCACCCAAAACCGCTCTTCTCTGGCATACACGTAACCTTTTGAGTCGGAGTATCTCGCGAGATCCAACCAAGGCTTTGCCCATTTTTCTCCATACCGAGGAGAATCCAATAAACGATCAACGACTTTCTCCCAAGCATTCTCGTCAACGTCATCGAGAAAGCCCTGAACTTCTGCGTGGGTTGGCGGTAAACCAGTCAGGTCGTAGGTTGCCCGCCGGATAAGCGTCCGACGATCAGCAGGATCCGCGAAATCCAAACGCTGAGCGGCAAGCGTCTCTAGCAAAAAATAATCGATTTCATTCTGAACGTGCGAATAAAGTGGCTCTTGACGCAAGGGAACGTCAACCGCTTTCACTGGCTGGTAAGCCCAGTGATCATGCATCACCTGTTGGCTGGTGTGATCGGATTTTTTTTCCTTCCAACTCAGACGCCCGCTCGCCTCTGGCCAAGGTGCACCACGCTTTACCCATTGCCTGAGGGCGTCAACCTTGTCAGGCGGCAACGCTTGCTCTGGGGGCATGGCTACTTCGCCGGTACGTTGAACGACCGTAAGAATCAAGCTGTTTTCAGGATGGATGAAGTCAACGATGGAACCACGATCACCACCCTCGATTAACTGCGAGCGGCTCTCGAGAGAAAGACCACCAGACTCCTCGCCTACTCGATGACAGGCCAGACAATCGTTCACAAACATCGGCCGGATGAATTGCTCGAAAAAATCTTCATCACTTAGATTAGCCGAGCGTTGATCCTCTGTAGTGAGTTCAATGGATGTCTGAGCATCAGACAACGCAATCAACCTGAAGACAAAAACCAAACAGAGAACGACTTGCCGAATCGCGGCGAAAATCAACCGTCTCTGACACATCGAGCGTTCCCACAAGCAGGAGGATTAACCAAAGAATCGTGGCACTCAGTCTAACCAAAACCTAGGCGAGGAACGCGAATCACAGCTGAGATACCAAGAAACTTTTCACCCATTTAAATCCTCGGCCATGATCAAACAGAGGAAGCATTGACGACTTGCAGATTTCCAATGACTTGACATTTAGAATGGGCGATATCTCGAGTCGACGTACAGCCAATACAACAACTCTTGAATCAACTCCATCGCGGACTGAATACGATGCTCTGGATTTTTCTCCAAACATCGAAGACAAATCGTCTCGAGAGAACGTGGGATTGTCCGATCCTTAACAATCGAACTTGGAGTCGGTGGCCTCGAATGCAATGTGTGTTCAAGAATCTCCTCCAGTGAATCACCCCAAGCCAACGTCTCTAGGGTAAGAAGTTCGAATAAGATTGCTCCCAAGCTATACAGATCCGTTCGCTCATCGACCTCCTGCTTCATCGCCTGCTCTGGCGACATATAGAGCGGCGAGGCCTGGGTGGGCCTGGCCGAAGAAAGACTATTGGCATCACCATCTTCTTCCTCATGTTCGTCCAGCACCTTAGCAATCCCCCAATCAAGAAGAGAGATTTCGCCAAAGTCACCTAGAACAATATTCTCAGGTTTGACATCACAGTGAGCTATTCGATGGGTGTGCGCGTAATTCAATACTTCCGCCACTTCGATCACCACGTCGATCAACTTCTGCAAATCCCATTTCGCTTCGCCCGCCTTGATCGCGTCAATCGTTTCACGAAGCGTGGTACCGGATACCAACTGCATGGTGAAATAGTAATGACCTCTACTGTCATACCCAACTTCGTAAACCGGAGCAGTATTGGGGTGTTGCAGCGCACCGGTGATGCGAGCTTCTCTCAGAAAAAGTTTATTTTCGAACGGATCATCCATGAACTCCGGACGTAGCGTCTTGTAACACACGATTCTTCCCAAGTTCAAATCTTTGCATGACTGGATCACGCACTTACCACCCATCGCGATTTGCTTGAAGTAGATGTAACGGGTGTTATTTGTAATCTTTGCGTCCTTGGATAGCGGCGAGTTCAAGTCTGCCGGACGCAACAGTTGTTCACTTCTGGAGAGACTTCTGTACATAAATCAATCAGCACAAATCGTGAGGCGCAATATCAACTGAAAATATGGTAGCGACCGAGTCCAACCCAGCTAATCAGAAACAAAGAAAACCTAAATCCTGAAACCTATCTCAGAGCAAAACCTTAAGGGAAAAATCCTCACAGTAAAATGGTCACCGTGAAATGATCACCGTGAAATCACTCCACGGCAAAACCCGATTTCGACCGACAAACCGCTCGTTCTCCAAGACCCTTGGTTTCACAGAGGGTACAACTCAAAATCGCTCAAAACCATCTTTCCTCAGGCGTCTCAAGATTACAACAACTTTTGATCTAGTCGCTACACCACATCAGAGCAAGTGCCGTTTGGATCGACGATTCCAAAGCTTTTGCGTTATTATCGCCAACCAGAAAACGTGCCGGTTTTCTCGGTCGGCGACCTAATCGCGAATCGATTACCGTGCGAGGCCTCGCAGCCAGACACAGCACCGGCTTGAACCTCGCGACGCAGCACGCAGCACAAAAAAATGGAGTAACATACCGCATCGGATTGAACCCCCTAGCGAAATCGTTCTGTATGCTAGGACTCGAGTGCGCACATCTGGCTCTGCCCAGCAATTACCCGATACTTAATTAGTCAAATCCTCTCAAAATCCAACGGAATCACCTCATGAAAACTCAACACCTCGCGTTATCCTGCTTGATTGCATTTTCGCTTGCCAGCATCTCTGGCAACGCAAAAGGACAGGAGACGCCAAAAAGCCACGACGCTATTCAGCCTGTCCCGCGAGACGGAGGCTGGATGAAGCGGCACGATTCGATGAATGAGCGTGTAGCTCAAGGGAACGTCGATCTCGTTTTCATCGGTGATTCGATCACGCAAGGATGGGAGGGTCGAGGAAAACAGATTTGGGCGAAACACTACGGGGATCGAAATGCGGTGAACCTAGGCATCGGAGGCGACCGCACTCAGCACGTTATTTGGCGTCTGCAAAATGGAAACATCAAAGGCATCACACCCAAAGCAGCTGTCATCATGATTGGCACGAACAATTCTGGATCAAACACACCGGAACAAATCGCCGAAGGCGTCACTGAAATTGTGAAGATCCTGCGCGACAAAACGCCGCAAACTCAAATCCTGCTGCTTGGAACCTTTCCCAGAGGAGCCAACAAAGATGACGCTCGACGAATCGTCAATGAAAAGAGCAATGAAATTGTTTCCAAGTTGGCCAGTGATTCCAATGTGCATTATCTAGACATCGGACAAAATTTTTTAAACGACGACCAGACCCTTTCAAAAGATATCATGCCTGACCTTTTGCACCTTAGCGAACAGGGCTATCAAATTTGGGCTGATTCCATTGAATCAAGCTTGAAAAGTCTGCTTCAAGAATAAATACCTTGGAAAGATTTTATCTCCGACTCGCAACGAAGACTCGGCAAAAGACGCCGAGTCGTGACGAGCGATTCTGCCAAGGCGGAAACCCCAATGCAGATGGCTGCGTCAAAAGATAACACAACGCTGCTCTCGTCGAACTTTGCGATTCAACTTTTATTTCTTCGTTCATTTCCACTTAATCAGCACGACAGACGCAACACGATGACAATCCCCCTCTCTACTCGATGCAGAATGTTGGCGGAAGCTACCTTAATGTTGACGGCTGTCCTGTTGTGTTCCACGGTTTGGATCGCCACCACCCCCAATGCCTTCGGCCAATCGCAAGTGCCGCAAGACCGCTGGGAAAAAGTGACCATCGATGAAATTGAAATCGGCTATGGACTGCAAATAGAAGACGTCAATGGGGACAAAAAACCCGATATCATCTTGGCGGATAAAAGCACGGTTCAGTGGTATGAAAACCCTACTTGGCAAAAGCACGTCATCGCAAAGGACCTAACAGAACGAGACAACGTTTGCATTGCTGCAACGGACATCGACGGTGACGGTCGTTGTGAAATCGCTGTGGGAGGCCAGTGGAACTATCGAGAAAGTGTAAAAGACGGTGCGGTTCATTATCTGATCGCGCCCTCTGATCGATCTCAACCATGGAGTCCAGTTAAGCTTTACAACGAGCCAAGCACGCATCGAATGCATTGGATCTCTGGCCCCGACGGATCGAAACGACTGGCCGTCAAACCGCTTCGAGGAAAGGGAAGCGTTGATGGCGACGGGGCGGGACTCAAACTACTCGAATACTTGCCACCGAAAGATCCCCGATCCGATTGGACTCATGAAGTGATTTGCGATTTCCTTCACCTTTCACATAATTTTCACCCTGTGAACTGGGACGATGACCCCGAGGAAGAACTCATCGTTGCTGCCAAAGAAGGCGTTTGGCACTTTGATCGTACGCGTGGTGAAGGCGGTCCATCAAAATGGAAATCCACTCAACTGACTTCGGAGTTTGCAGGAGAAATTAGGGATGGAAAACTACCTGATGGAAAACGCTTCATTGTTGCAATTCAACCGATGCACGGATCCGTTGCCGCAGCCTATCGTGAGCCCGAATCTAACGCTCAAACGTGGGAATTGTGCAAAATTTTGAGTGAGTCGCTCAAGGATGGGCACGCACTAGCTTGTGCAGACTTCTTAGGCGTGGGATACGATCAAATCGTTGTCGGTTGGCGTGCAATGAATGATCCCGGCGTGCCAGGAATTAAACTTTTCACTCCTCTTGATCCGAACGGCAATCACTGGCGAGAAAACCAACTATCTGGTGATGAAATCGCTGTCGAAGATATTAAAATTGGCGATCTCGATCAGGATGGCCAAGTCGATATCATTGCTGCAGCTAGACAAACCAAAAATTTGGTGATCCTCTTTAACCGGACCATTTCACCAAAATGACCAAGTGTGGCTAAGAATGTTTGCGTTGCAACACACTTGCGCCAGCGAACGGAAGATAAATTCCGTGGATATCTATTTGGATTCAACCAAAATCAATCAACACGAATTTCAAGATCGGCTAAATAGATTGCTGTGATCAACTTCCCTGCTGCATCACGCTCGTGACTGGAATACCAGGAAACTAGGGCGTGACCGTCTCCCAAGTCGATGAAACCAGGATAGGAATTATCTCCGCCGCTTGGCAACTGGACGAATTCTCGCAGATCAGTACCGCTCAGCCAACACAGTGAAGTACGTGGCCCAGATTCAGTGTTACGCCTTCCGCCGACTACCCAGCGATCTCCCCATTGGGTGAGCATTGGGCCACCAATGTATCGATCAAGGTCGTCTCTCTTCCAATCTTGATAAGGGGGCGAGGAGCGCACCATCTGCGCTGGCGATCGCCCACGCCTGCCAATACCGATCACATCGCCGTTTGGCAGAAACTGAAACGCGGTTTCATCTCCACTTTCTTCTTGGAACAAACCGGCAGTCCGCCAAGTCAGCCCATCGTCACTTTCAAGCATCGCGGACTCAACATCTGGTCCTTCGCCACGCGGACGCACATCGAATTGGTGTTTACGACGTCCGCATAGGTATGCCTTGCCGCCAAATTGATTCGCTCGCCAGATGTAATGCCCAAACGTTCCTTCAAGCATCACTGGACCATCCCAATTGACGCCATCGTTGGTGCACACCGCATAACCAAGATGCAAATTGAGGTCATAATCCTTGATCGCAATCGTTGATTCTCCGCTGTACCACGTTCCCGTGTAGATGAATAGCTTTTCTTGAAAGACAAGAAAATGCGGATCGCGAGTATCACGCAGTGGTACAGAAAACTGATTCACTTTTTCCCAACTCTCAGCATCCGCACTAGACAGCACAATAATCGATGCTGATGGATGAACCATATGACCATCGGGACAGCTACGAAACGCCAGATAGTACTTATCCTTGAAAAAAGCCAAATCGGTAAATGCGTTGTGTTCACCATTATGAAACACTCTTCGCACATTCTTCATCTGCACTTCGGGATCCTCTGCACGGATCGCAATTTCACCTTGTGCAAAAACACAAGAGGTAAAGCAGAGAACACAAAGAGAACCGAGAAAACCGCGACGCATCTAAATTCTCCTACCCCATGAACTAACGACAATCGACAATTTTTTCGCTTCAGATGATTCTTGAATCATCTGCTTTGGGAATCGAAAGAAACGCGTGATAGACACTGCATTTACCCGAAAAGACGGTGCACTGCTGCGATTGATTTTTAACAGTCGATCAACCAAACCTGATGCCGATGCCACGCACGATCAGTGACCTGTGAGAATGCATTCACCTTGGACTTATTGATCACGACTCACCAGTTCGACTGCCTCCTTGGCAAACCGCTGACCAAGCACCTTGTAACCCTCAGCAGAATAGTGCAGATCGTCCTTGATCGTTCGTCCCGCGCGATTCACACCATCGTTCAAATCATCGGTATTGACCCAGCGAAAAAGAGGACTCGAATCGGCAACTTTCACTTGTATTTCTCGCAAATTAGTCCACTCCGGATACTTGGTGTTTTTAAGATCAAAGTCACTAAGTCGACCGATCACCAACCCGATATCTGATCGACCAAGATCGTCACAAACCTGCTGGTAAAGCCCTCTCAGGCTTTCTTCGTACACCGAGGCCCACTTCATTTTTGCATCACGTTCGCCCTGCATCCAGATAAATGTCACCGACGCCAATTCCTTTTCTTTGATCGCAGCGTTCACCTTATCCATTAGTCGTTCATAAAGATCGCCAGTAGAGTTCGGAGTCTCCCCTTGGGGCGACTTCCAGTTCTTGTACCAGCGTTGGATTGGTTGACCGCCCAATGCATCTTGCACGACGATCACATTTTGCTTTCCAAAGACAGCCTCAACAGCGGGAATGAACGCTTCCTCTGGTCGATGCCCCTGCATATTGGATTGCCCTGACAAGATGAAAAGATGTGCACCCTGTGGTCCCGAATCGGCGGCCAATACGGAATCACCATTCAAGGCGATCGAAAAAATTAAGCAAAAAAGCAATAAAAATCTCATCGTCGTTCATTCAAAAAAGCAAGTTAAAAACAGGCACCATACGATGGTATGCAGCAATACCAAGAACCGCTAACGCAAATCGCAAAAACCGAGAACTGTTATCCCAATCATCCGGTTAAACCGCAACTGTTAATACTCGGATGCCAGAAAACAAGCCTCACACTAATGTCGCGATTTCGATCCGTCACGGGTAAACCGAAACAGATCAATCTTGAATGGAAACAAAGATTGGATTACTGACGACAACGGGTTGGCGTTTTCCTTCTTTGTCTCCCATAACACGACCTAACTGCAACCGTTCACCGATTGCTGCAACGATCACGAAGGAATCTTCTTTAAAATCCAAAGGCAACGATTGCTCAAACTTAACAACGCCTTGATCAAAATCACTTGGATGGGTTGCCCGTGTTCTCGAAAGCTCTGGCCGCATCTGACCGTTAACAAAGACTTCGACACGATTAACATCGAGCCAATTCGCGCATTGAACTTTGATATTTAATGTTGCCCCCGTTTTTGGCAGTTGCACCGAGTCACCAATTTGCGCTGCCTTTTCAAGACGTGCGTGATCAAGAGACACAGACATGAACGGTCCTGTCGACATCACCACTTGCCCCGTCTCCAAACGTTGGGTCATCTCACTCGTTGCAATCTCCGCTGGATTATCGGTGCTACATCGAATCCAATTCCGAAGCGACCCACTGCCGTGAAAATTGTAATGCGCATCCGTGTTGACCACCCCTGGTATCCTCCTGCCTTGGGCAATCAATTTCATCCAGGGCAACATTCGATTCGAATCAGGATTCTTTAACTCGCCAGTTTGTTTCTCATCAAGAAAAATCAACTCCGGTGGATGCACTTCGATGACATCCATAAAGTCCAGCATCTTTGCGAACCCGCCATCCGGCTCGCCGTCAAGATTACGATCCTGAAGCATTTGCCTCATATTGGGATGGTTGCTTTGCACGACTTTTGACGCACCATCATCCCACATTGCTAAACGAGCAATCTGATTCACTGGATCCTGATTGTCAGTCCGGGGGCCACCGCCATCCTGCTTCCGGGGAGACCACTTCAATGGAAATGCATTTTGGTGATTAATAGGGAGTAATGATCCAGTAAGCTCCATTCCACTGCAGGTTGCCATTAAATGAGTAGCTCCAAGAATCTCTAATTGGTCATCGTAAGATTCGATTCGTTGGTGTTCCGTGCAAGGAGCAAATTCAAGATGTTCACACAGCAGGTTCTCAACTCGTCCCAATTGGTCAGACGTATTATCGCCTGATGGACTACTATGACTGTGTAATTCAGCACTCACCCACCCAGTGGTATCAACGACTCGACGCAATGCAACCTGAAGCTCTATTTGCTCGCCAACCTTGAGATTTAACTCCCGGGATTCAACATCGTATTCGGGACCACGACTGACAAGCACATCGTAGCTACCCGGAGGAATCGATCGCAGCACGGTTCCATCTGCACTATACACGCAGTTGCCAACCGAACCGCTTTGGCTATCGATTCCAAAAACGGGATCAGGTGTCTTGCTCCCGTCGGCCTGGCTCTTCCCAAAGAACGTCACCTTGCAGGGGATGCCTGTTCCATCCGTATCCTTAACGGTTAGCTTAACGCTAGTCGCCGGACCGATCTGAAAGTTATGTTGGCCCGGTTTCGATGCAACCTCCAAGGCCACCTCTTTGGTCTCATGCCCAATCGCTTCAATTTTCAGTCGGTGTTTCCCAGACGGCAAATGCACCGAACAAACGCCATTTTCTGCTACCATCCAAGTTGCCTCCCCAAGAGCCGCAGCGGCCGGAGAATCAATTAGGCTGAGCCGAATACGCGGTTGGTCACCCACTGCACCTTGAATGGTGATTCTTTGTGGCTGACCTCCGTTTAGCATACCCCACAAGTCGACCGAACTTGCAGCGGGGAAAACATCCGTTTCCCATCGGATTGCATCATCGACGTGCTCGATCGCCTCTGCGCCGTAACGCAACTGCCGCATGCGATCGTTACTCCAGCCGGCTGGTTTTTGGGAGACTCGATTTCTAAACCCGTAGGTTTGTCGAAAATTCAAATCCTCACAATAAGCTACGCCTAACGAATCCACTGACTTGAACACAAAAGTTCGATCGGCGCGAACACCATCGATCGGCTTTACTTTTTCCTGATCAGAATTCCGAATGGTGAAGCTCACCCGAACGCAACGGTCACCATTACCTAATCGGTACTCAACCTCTGCAACGCTTCCATCATTGGCCACGGACCCAGAAGACTGACACTTCCAAAACACCTCGCCGTTTTCGAAGGTACCATACTGAATCCGGCTAGCGTCATGGAACTGGTATCGTCCTGCCCCTGGGTAATAGCAACTCAACTGATCAGACAACTCTTCGGTCCGAGTCAAATCAATCAAGCACGCGCCCACACCTCGCACCGTCATGTTGGCATCTCGTGTTGTCCCGGGCTGGGCAATCACTGCGATCAAGTGATCGTTTTTAAGAACGAAGTCACCATCAATCCAATCCGTTTCCTTCCCTGCAATGGGACTACCTTGATCGCCAAGAATTTCAAACACTTCTGCTGCCTGCATGATTGAATCGCGACCAGCAATCAACAAAAAAAACACCGCAAAACAGGCTATCAATCGTTGAGAGTGTGAAGAGATAACAGGATTCCAATTCATTGCAAGACTCGCAAACAGAGAAACAAAAGCGTCATGGGATTCGCAGTATAACGAAATCCTCAAGACAGATTCCGGCAAGCGAACTCATCTCGGCAACGGACGCTCAATCTACAGACAGAATCTTATTCTTCGCGAAAAACACTCGAATAATTCTCGCGAAATAATGTCCTGAGCTTAATCAAACTGTTCGCTAAAAATTCAAAAAGGATTACGAACCAATCAT
>Ga0181559_10006076_pt1 | contig 11438 bp, 15 predicted proteins | sample 011ome_21_FD_133752 | JGI IMG/M metagenome (GOLD analysis project Ga0181559, IMG submission 133752) | Coastal salt marsh microbial communities from the Groves Creek Marsh, Skidaway Island, Georgia - 011508AT metaG (megahit assembly) | ecosystem: Environmental > Aquatic > Marine > Intertidal... | reverse complement strand
GCTGAGTTCGATATATCATGATTCTATTTACAGCCGACTGGCATATCAAACTGGGACAGAAGAATGTCCCAGTTAAATGGGCACTGAATAGGTATAACCTATTCTTTGACCAGATCCATGCCCTAGAAGCCGACTGTAATATGCACATAATCGGAGGCGATCTCTTTGATCGTCTTCCGAATATGGAAGAGTTAGAACTATACTTTAAGTTTATTCGTAAAGTAAAGATACCTACTATTATTTATGACGGTAATCACGAGGCTACTAAGAAACATAAAACCTTTTTTACCCAGTTAAAGCAAGTATCTAGGGATATAAATCCTCTAGTGAATATAGTAGATATTGCATACATAGATGAAGATTTAGGTTTTGGAATACTGCCATATGCTGACTTACATAGACCAGACAGCATTGAGCAGTTTAATACTAAAAGACCATTATTTACTCATGTGCGTGGTGAAATACCTCCACACGTCAAGCCAGAGGTGGACTTAGACAGGTTCGAGGACTTTCCTGTAGTATTCTCAGGAGATTTGCACTCACATAGTAATTGTCAACGTAATATAGTATATCCAGGCAGCCCAATGACTACTTCTTTTCACAGAACAGAAGTAAATACAGGGTATATCCTTATCAATGAGCAAGACTGGTCTTGGTTGTGGGAAAGGTTTGAGTTACCTCAGCTTATCCGTAAAACGGTAAGAGATACTAGTGACATGGTTCCTACGCATTTTCACCATACAATCTACGAAGTAGAAGGTGATATTCAGGAGCTTGCTTCTGTAAAGAACAGTGAGTTACTCGATAAGAAAGTAGTAAAACGTAATTCGGAAGCTACTTTGATTATGGATAAAGACCTTACTGTATCTGAAGAGCTTGCAGAATATCTCCAGTATATTTTAGATATTGGGGAAGATAGAATAACAGATATACTAGGAACATATAATGATTACACTTCAAAAATTGAAATGGAGTAATTGCTTTAGCTACGGTGCTAACAATGAGTTAGATTTATCTGATAACACGGTAACTCAAATAATCGGTACTAACGGTATGGGGAAGTCCTCCATACCGTTAATTATTGAAGAAGCATTGTACAATAAAAACTCCAAAGGCATTAAAAAAGCCGATATACCTAATAGATATGTAAATGATGGGTATAACATACATTTATCCTTTAAGAAGGATGATGATTCTTATGATGTAATAATTGATAGAAAAAGCAGTATTAAATTACAGCTTTTAAAGAATAACGAAGATATTAGTAGTCATACGGCTACAAATACTTATAAGACTTTACAGGAAATACTTGGTATTGACTTTAAGACGTTCTCTCAGTTAGTATATCAAAACACTAATACTAGCTTACAGTTCTTAACCGCTACAGACACAAACAGAAAAAAGTTTCTGATAGATTTGTTGCACCTTGAGAACTATGTAAAGTTATTTGAGTTATTCAAAGACGAAGCTAGAAAAAGTGTAGCTAATTTGACTACAATTGAAGCAAAAATGGCTACAATAGAAAAGTGGTTAAGTGACAACAAATTGAGTGATACCAACATAGCGCCACTTGAAAATATTATAATTGACACGGAAGAAGATGAGAAGGCTTTACGTTCTTTACAAGTAGAGATTTCAAATATTTCCGAAAAAAATAAAAAAATTATAAAAAATAATCAATTCAAAGAAATGTTGGCTGCGATAGACCTTGAAGAAATCAAGAGTATCACAGCAGTAAGTAAACTATCCTATGATAAATTACAGGGAGAGTTTGGTGCAATTAGAGCGACCGTAGCGGGGTCAGAGAAACTTTTAGAAAAGTTAAACAGTCTAGGAGATACTTGCCCTACTTGTGAACAGTCCGTGGATTCAGAGTTTAAAAGCTCTATGATACAGGCAGAGAAATCTAAGATAGATGAAGCAAAGGAGAGAAATGCTAAAATTCAGTCAGAGATTGAAGATATTAAAGAAAACAATAGACAGTATGAACGTAAAGCCAGACTTCAAAGAGATTGGGAGGACTTATACCGAGGGATTGATCAAAGCCTTCCCGGAACCCTTTTGGATAAAGCAGAGCTCGAAGAACGCGCTACACGCATTCAAGGAGAGTTGGAGAGAGTACGAGCGGAACTCTCGCGAATCTCAAAAGAAAACGAGTTAAAAACCCGTAAGAATACTAGAATTCAAGTAATTCAAGAGCAAACCGAAGAGTTTTCCTCTCAATTAAAAGAAGCCCAGCTTCTACTTGCAGAAGAAACCGCTATAAACTCAAATCTTGAGGTGTTAAAGAAAGCATTCAGTACTAATGGCTTATTGGCATACAAGATAGAAAACTTAGTAAAAGAACTAGAAGATCTTACTAATATATACCTTGCAGAGCTGTCCGATGGCAGGTTTACACTAGAGTTTGTTGTTTTAAATGATAAACTTAATGTACAAATTACTGACAATGGTAATATAGTAGATATTCTAGCCCTCTCTTCAGGAGAATTAGCTAGAGTTAATACCGCTACTTTGATTGCTATACGCAAACTAATGAGTAGTATTTCAAAGTCTAAACTTAATATATTATTTTTAGATGAGGTGATAAACGTATTAGATGACGCAGGCAGAGAGAAGCTAGTAGAAGTTCTCCTAAATGAAGACTTAAATACATATGTTGTAAGCCATGGTTGGACTCACCCTCTCTTGGAAAAGATTGAGGTGGTCAAGAACGGAAACGTTAGTGAGCTAGAGTAATGGGAGCAGGGCGTAGGAGAATTTGGTGGATGTATGCGAGTACTGCATACAGTGATAATAAGAAGCAAGCTACTGAGAAAGAGCCAGAGCAAGAAGAAGAAGAAGAGGATACTGATGGTAGATTCGAGAGCGAAAGGGGCGAGGGGCGAATACTTAGTTCGTGATATGCTTCGAAGCACAACAGGACACCAGTTCGAGAGAGTGCCCAACTCGGGCGCTCTTGAGTACTTAAAAGGTGATTTGTATGTACCCCATGCAAAGAATAGGTTTTGTATTGAAGTAAAAAACTACGCAGAGTCTCCTTTAAATGATAAGATATTCACGGCAAGAAAGACTAATAATTTAAGTAGATGGTGGAAGAAAGTAGTACAACAAGCAGAAGGCGGAAACCAGGAGCCTTTATTGTTTTTCAAATATAATCGGTCAACGGTATTTGTTGTTACTTCTATTAAACCAGAGTCCTCTGAAGCTGAGTATATGTATATTAACTGGCTAGACTGCTATGTAATGGTAGCAGACACCTGGCTAACAGAAGAAACAACGGAGTTTTTAGATGGCGTTTAACTTTACAGAAAAAATGGTAAAAGACCCAGACGCCACAATAGTTATAGATGCACTCAACTTAGCATTTAGGTGGAAGCACCAAGGACGTACTGACTTTAGATATGATTATCAACAGACAGTACAAAGCCTAGCAAAATCCTATAGTTGTTCAAATATAATTATCGCAGCAGATTGGGGAAGTTCTAGCTATAGAAAGAATGTATGTCCCGACTATAAGCAGAATAGGAAAGATAAGTTTGCGGAGCAAACTGAAGAAGAGAAAGTTGCTTTCGAAGAGTTTTTTGAAGAGTATGAAGCTACATTAGAACTCTTACAAGACGAAGCAACTGTGCTAAGGTACAAAGGCGTAGAAGCCGATGATATTGCAGCACACTTGGTAAAAGAGAAAGTCAAGTACGGCTTAGAGCGTATATGGCTAGTATCTAGTGACCGAGACTGGGATCTACTGATACAGGATAATGTAAGTAGGTTCTCATACGTTACAAGGAAAGAAGTTCGAATAGATAACTGGGCAGAGCACTATAGTGTTACTCCAGAACAATACATCTCACTCAAATGCTTAACGGGCGATAAGGGAGATAATGTTGCTGGGATACCAGGTATAGGGCCGAAGCGGGCCGAGCAGCTTATTAAAGAGTTTGGAAGTGCTATGGATATTTATGATGCTACACCTATTAGTAGCAAATATAAGTATATACAGGAGCTAAATGCAAATGCAGAGCAACTCCTTACAAACTATGAGTTGATGGATTTAATTACATATTGCGATGAAGCAATCGGAGCCGAGAATTTGGCTGATTTAGAACGGAGAATGTTAGATAATGTTGAAGTATAATATTGATATTGATTATCGACGTGATCGGTATCTATCAGAGTTTAGTATTAAAACTTTGAAAGACCGATACTTAGTAAACGGTGAGACCTCACCACAGGATGCGTTTGCACGAGCCGCTTGTGCTTTTGCAGACGATAAAGAGCACGCCCAGCGTTTATATGATTATGCTAGTAAACTTTGGTTTATGTTCTCTACTCCTATTTTAAGTAATGGTGGAACCAAAAGAGGGCTACCAATAAGCTGTTTTCTAAATTATGTAGAAGACAGCCGACATGGATTAACAAGCCACTACACAGAGAATGCTTTTTTAAGCTCTGTGGGCGGTGGTATAGGCGGTTGCTGGAATGATATTCGCTCGGTTGGAAGTAAAACCTCAGCGGGGTCAGAAAGCACAGGTGTAATTCCCTTTTTGAAAGTAGTAGATGCAGAAATGCTTGCTTTTTCACAAGGAGTTACAAGACGAGGAAGCTATGCAGCATATCTTGAAATCTCTCACCCAGAGATTGAAGAATACCTTGACATTAGGAAGCCGACAGGTGGAGATATTAACAGAAAGTCTACTAATCTCCATCATGGTGTGGTCGTTAGTAACGACTTTATGCACCTTATAGAGCAGGCAACTCTTGTTGAGGGCTTTGATGATAGTTGGGACTTAGTTGACCCACACTCAAAGCAAGTAACAAAAACAGTATCAGCTAAAACCCTTTGGGTAAAATTGATACAAAATCGCGTTGAGACTGGAGAGCCTTACATTATGTTTGGGGATACTGTTCAAGACGCACTACCCGAGTGCCAAAAGGAACGAGGGTTAAAAGTACACCACTCCAATCTTTGCTCTGAGATTACTCTAGCTACAGATAAGGATCGTACAGCAGTATGTTGTTTATCTAGTGTAAACTTGGAAGAATATGATGAGTGGTCAAACAATGAGTTTTTTATATCTGACTTAGTACGAATGCTAGATAACGTGTTAACGCACTTTATCAAAAATGCTCCAGATGAGTTACATCGTGCAAAGTACAGTGCAGAACGAGAAAGAAGTATTGGTTTGGGGGCTATGGGATTTCATGCGTATTTACAACGACACAATATACCTTTTGAAAGCGCAATTGCAAAGAGCAGGAATATTGCCATTTTTAGTCTTATTAAAAGAAAAGCAGTGGCGGAAAGCAGGAAACTTGCTACAGAGCGGGGGGAAGCGCCTGATGCAGTGGGTACTGGAATGCGTAACTGTCATTTGCTGGCTGTCGCTCCAAATGCTAGTAGTAGCATTATCTGCGGTAACACTAGTCCTAGTATTGAGCCTTATAGAGCTAATGCGTATGCTCAGAAAACTAAATCCGGAACTTCATTGATGAAGAACGAGTATCTGGAACATATTCTGCAAGACCTGGATATGGACACAGATGACGTATGGAAGAGCATTGTAACAAAAGGCGGTAGTGTACAACATCTTGATTTTCTCGATGATTGGACTAAAGAAGTATTTAGAACTGCAGTTGAGATTGATCAACGTTGGGTAATTGATATGGCTGCTGATCGTCAGAAAGAGATTTGCCAGAGTCAATCACTAAACGTATTTTTTCCTGCGAATGTGTCTAAGGGAGAACTTCACGCGGTACATATGATGGCTTGGAAAAAGAAAGTAAAAACTCTATATTATCTACGGAGTGAGGCATACAAGCGTGCCGAAAACGTGTCTGATGAAGCATTGCGTCAGATTATATTTGAGAGTTTAGACGAGAACGCGTGTCTAGCGTGTGAGGGATAGAGATGAGTAATTTATTAGTAGAAAGGGACTATTATAAGCCGTTCAATTACCCTTGGGCATTTGAGCATTATAAGAGCCAGCAGCATATGCACTGGCTTCCAGACGAAGTGAACTTGGCAGACGATCTGAAGGATTATAGGGAAAAATTAAGTGATGGTAACAAACTATTGCTTACTAATATCTTTCGCTTCTTTACACAGGCTGACGTTGATGTATGTTGTGGTTATGCTAAACATTATCTACCAACATTTAAACAGCCTGAAGTAAGAATGATGCTATCAGCTTTTGCAGCGATGGAAGCAGTACACCAAGAGGCATACTCTTTGCTTTTAGAGACTCTTGGGTTTGGGGATGATGAGTATCAAAAGTTTTTTGAGCACAAAGAAATGCTTGATAAACACGAATACTTATCTAACTTTGGCATGGATACACCCACAAATATTGCTAAAACAATGGCAATCTATAGTGGTTTTACAGAAGGAGTACAGTTGTTTAGTAGTTTTGCTATTCTATTGAACTTTCCTCGACATAACTTGATGAAAGGTATGGGACAGATTGTTACATGGTCTATACGAGATGAAACTCTCCACGTAGAAGGAATGTCTCAGTTATTCCGTACTTTTATTCACGAGAACCCAGAGCTATGGAATGATGATCTAAAATATGAGATTTATTGTGCAGCAGAACGTACAGTAGAGCTAGAAGATGCGTTTATTGACTTATGCTTTACAGGAGCAGAGATTGAAAACCTTACTCCTCAAGAAGTAAAAGAATATATTCGTTATATTGCAGATCGAAGACTATTAGGTTTGGGCATGAAGAAGATTTTTGGTTCTACTGAGAATCCTCTACCTTGGCTGGACTATATGCTAAATGCAGTAGAACACACTAACTTTTTTGAAAACCGAGCCACCGAGTACTCAAGAGCGAGCACTACAGGTAATTGGCAAGACATATTTAAATAGGAAATTATTATGAATAACACTGATACAGTAACAATTGATGAAGTCGAATATCTTGTTGATGATTTATCCGATGAAGTACGCCATGTACTTAGTCAGATTCAATATACACGAGATCAAAGTCACACAGCACAGTTAGAACAGCAGCGAGCAGATATGATGCAACGAGGTTATATTGCAGAGTTGGCAGAAGCTATGAAGCGAATGAATAACGAAGCTGCAAACGACTAATAAAAAGAAGCCCGGTTAATTCCGGGCTTTTTATTATTCAGTTAAGAAATTTAAAATAGGGAAGGGTTCCATACCAAAAAACAACACTCCTATTCCATTTATAATTAGCAACTTAAAGCCTATACCAAAAATTAGTATTTTTACTATAAAGTTTAAAGTAATAGGCTCTTTTCCTGTCAGAATTTTTAATATAGGCCAGTTCCATTTACCCTTTTTTATAAACATACTTCTTGTACCGCCCGGTCACTATATTCAGGATGAATTTGATCAAATCTAAAATCTTCCTTATGTTTACTAGCAAACTTTAAGTATTCAACAGGTACCCCAATATTGAATTTATTTCGGGCTTCTTCAATGTCTAACTCAATAATCTCTAAAGGGTTAATTTCAAAGAAAGACCTATCAACAGCTTTCGCTAGTTTATACGCCTCTCTTAAAACTTTAAAAGGTTCCATACTTTTATGATCCCAAGCCACTCTAGCTGCCATAACGTAAGATAAGTACTTAGGCCCTATATGCCCACCGATCATAATAGACGTAACAGCTTGAATACAAGCCTCCCCTAATCGGGATGTATCATATCGAAACATAATATGTTGAAAATCATGTGCTAGAAATACATGACGAGCAAGATTTCCTCTAATATCTTGTATAGCTGTTGGAACTTCTGGCTCTTCAAATCTTTTATCCCATAACTCTTGGAAAGACCATTGTTTGATCAAATGATTATAATGACCCCCGACAGTGTTAGGGCTAAACGTTTCCATAGTTTTCTGATTAGTAATAACTGGAATAATATTATTTAACTGAAATTCTCTTGTCTTATCTTTTCTTCCCCACATAATATCCCTACCCCTGGGGGTTGCTCTAAATGTACGCAAAGTTTTAATATTAGACGGGAACTCCATCTGAGTATTCATATCTCTTGCAATAGAAGCTGCTGATATAAGATCGTCGGCATCTTGATTTTCGCCCTTCTGCCACATAGCTTTGGTGAGCTTTGCTATTTTAATTGGATTCCACATTTTATTTCTCCTATTTACTTATACGAATAATTCGTGTTCTATCTACACCAGTGTTTGCCACAGATATAGAATCAGATGTTAGTTTATACATTTTAAAAGGCTCTAGTGTGTTTCCATCTTTAGTAAGATCACTGCTTAATAAAAAGTAACAAACTTCTGAACCAACTTTTTCAATTGTAGTTGCTGTGCCAGGCTCTATCGTCCTGCTCTCAATGTTATAACTATCAAAACTGTTATTTAACAGAGCAATACACAGGATACCACCATTATTAGATTTACTAGTAATTTTTGCAGTCTTAGAAGCTAAGACCCATGATTGTCTATACACTCCCCAGCTATCCATTTCAATATCTGCATTTGATACATTGATAGTGACTTTATTGTTAGCAAAATCCTTAAAAATAGTTGCATTAGGCTGTATAAGAGGTTCGGCCATAAAAGTATCAATTTGCTCTTCAGTAAAGTCCCCTTCTTCCCAAGACCATTCAAACTCCCATGCCCCAGAAAGTATAAGGTTTAAGTTTTTATTCTTAATTAAATAGGATTTATCTGGATGATATTCAGGGCTTCTACGGTGATGGATACTGTCCAAAACATCGTCGCGATAAATATAGCGGTCAGAAGGGATACCAACGCCGTAACCGAGTTTTATATCTTCTTCATATGTTCCTATGTAGCTCAATGGTAATGTAGTATGAATCATTATAATTCCTCCGCTGGTGGGGTTGGCATAGGTGGGACAGGATTAGTGGATTCATCCCCCTCATATGTTCTATCTTCTGGATCAGACATTTTGTTCTCCTTTCTTCAAATCCGCTATTCCTTTTCTTATTTTAGAAATACGAATCTTGCTCTTTTGAGCTAATTTTAAAATTTTATTTTTTCTATGTTCGGATAACCCGTCTACATAGTCCTCTATTTTATCAAAGCAATAAGCAAAAGTCTCTACGGGCGTGGCTTTGCCCGATAGTAGATGAGGTACATAATTATAAACGGAAGCTGACTCGCCCATCATTCCGTAATGAAATGCTTCATAACTACCTACGCAGTCCTTAATAATAACATCATTTTTATGATTTATATATCTAGGCATATATAGAGTTCTTTTACTTGCTAAGATTTGTTTATCTGTACTTGGTATCTCGTACCATTTGGCAGGGTTTATAATAAAAATAGACAAATCAATATGCCCTTTATTTATAGGGCTGTTTATAAGTGAGTAAACATTTTTGAGTTTAGGGTGATCCACATAAACCCCTGCACGACTAACGCAAATATCGTAATCTTTTAGCTTGTCTTCACTAGGCAGATCTCCTTGGCGAATGTTTAATACAAGCCCGCTGCTTACTACTAAGGTAGGCTTACTGCAATGGGCTAAAGCTGTGCCTATTTTACTACCCCCACATTTGACTACCTTATACTTAGCTCTTGGCATATTCTTTTTTATTGAGTTAATAGTCAACTGAGTTAACGTATTAGTATCAAGAATTAGTATTTCTGGGTTTAACATGGGGCATATCCTTGTGGTGGTTAAAAAAGCTATCTATATATTCTTGTGGATTATCTGATACAACAGGTATAAGACCTGAGTACTTGCTAGAAAGAATTGCCTTTAGCTTATTAACATCCGGTTTTCCATTCTTCCATATTGTATTATATAAAGCACTATAAGTTAAATGTCTATGCCCATTCCCAAATAAGTACGTGGTTTTACCTTGAGCTAATGATACAATACCCATCTCTGAATTCTCACAACATCCTACAATTTTTGCTTGAGATAGCAATTGGTGGCCAGATAACTTTTTATCGAGAATGTTTTCTGCGCCAAAACGATGTTTGAGATTAGCAACAAGCGCCGGAGCTGTAATTGGATGACATTTTAATTTTGCTCCTTGCTTGATAGCATTTTCCATTTTATCCCAGTTTAAAGCATCGTTTATTATATTTGTACCAGGTAAGAAAATAACAAAGTCATAATGCTCTTTAGCTTTTCTTAGTCTGTACTTGTCTACACTATTCTCTGCTAAGTCTTGAAAGATTCGCTCGCCTTCTTCTGTTATAGGCTCTTTTGAGGCTTGTTGCATAATCTTATGGGAATGATGCGCTCCCGCAGGTCTCAAATAAATAAATTTAGCCATAGCATCTGTATAAACATATCCATGAACTTGATTGTTGTCTCCCATGTCATACCACACATCATACTCTACTCTAGTGCCATTATGAGAAGTCTTCGGCAATAAGTCTTTTAACTTTGCTAAAGTATCATTCTCATTACCTCTTATTATATTGCCTGACTTAAAAAAGTGAGCTGCAGCATTGCCAAGCTCATCGTTCTCAGCTAGTCTTACTAAGGGCATCTTCTAACTCCTCTATTTTATCTTCCAGTGCTTCTATTCTATCTTCCGTCTCTCGAAAGTGTTCCATGATAATTTCAAGCGTAGTCTCTAATCTTCGAGACATATTCTTAATTTCATCTTCTAGTTTTCTGTCCATTGTGATCCATCCCAGTATATAGTATTATGTGCTGATCCAGAGGCAACTTCGGTTTGCACAGCCGAACCTGTTACTCTTTCGTATACTACAGTAGTAGTATTTCTCGAAGTAGCAGTCGCTCTAGTTGTTGGTGCTGTTGTATCAAACAAAGTTGCAAACGTAGTTGTTGTACTAGCATTAGTGTCTCTATTTGTGTCAAATGTTGTCGAATATGTAGTAGTCGTAGTAAATGTTGTCGGGTTTACGGTATCAAATTCAGTACTGTAAGAAGTCGTAGTACTTAAAGTAGTTTCTTTAGTAGTCCCGAACACTGTAGTATACGCAGTAGTAGTTCCTTGAGAAGTTTCAAGCGACGTATTAAACACAGTATTAGTAGTTCTAACTGTATCATATGTAGTAGTAAACCCTGTAGAAGTACCTTGAGTAGTTTCTACAGAAGTACCAAACACGGTAGTAAAACCAGTTGTAGTAACAAGGCTAGTATTAAACGTAGTGGTAGTATTAAATGCCGTCGTTGTCGATCTAGAAGTATTATAAGTCGTTGTAGTATTAAAAGTAGTAGTACGGCTAGTTCCCAATGTAGTATCAAAAACTGTCGTGTAGGCAGTAGTTGTATTAAATACTGTAGTAGTATTAAAAGTAGTGGTAGTAGCCAAGCTAGTATTAAACGTAGTGGTAGTATTAAAAGTAGTAGTATAAGCAGTAGTTGTGCTTAGGCTAGTAGCATAAACAGTTGTAGTGCCTCTGCTAGTTACAATGCTAGTAGAAGTCAAAGGACTTGTATTAAACACAGTATTAGTAGTTAAGGTCGTATTTCT
>Ga0181559_10006074_pt1 | contig 11440 bp, 10 predicted proteins | sample 011ome_21_FD_133752 | JGI IMG/M metagenome (GOLD analysis project Ga0181559, IMG submission 133752) | Coastal salt marsh microbial communities from the Groves Creek Marsh, Skidaway Island, Georgia - 011508AT metaG (megahit assembly) | ecosystem: Environmental > Aquatic > Marine > Intertidal... | reverse complement strand
CGGGTATGCGATTTGTTTGTGGCCCGATCAACGCCGAAGACCTGGTGTACTTGCCGGGTACGCAACAGATGATTGCTAGCGGCATGTCAGACACCGGAGACGGTCATCTGTATCTTGTGGATCCTGGTACACATCGCTACATCACCTGGTATCCCGATCTGGCCGTGCCCACCCGGTGGGACAAGCGGCACTTTGCTGATTGTCCCGGACCACTCAATAGCAGGCAGTTTTCGGCACATGGCCTCTCCCTGTTGCCGGGTGAGGGTGCTGTGCATCGATTGTACGTGACCGCGCACGGCGCACGTGAGGCGGTAGAAGTCTTCGAAGTTGATGTTTCAACGTCAACCCCGACCATCGCGTGGGTGGGGTGTGTGGTCATGCCTGAAGGTGACAGTATCAACTCGGTAGCGGCGCTGGCAGATGGAGGTTTTCTGACCACCCGGATTTCTGATACTGGGCCTGATAGCCTGCAACAAATTATATCGGGCCAAGACAGTGGCTTTCTCTTGGAGTGGCACCCGGGCGCGTCTGTGAGGCGCTTGCCCTTGACGACTATGCCGGCACCCAATGGCCTGGTTCTGTCTGCAGATGAGCAAGTGCTCTATGTGGGTTCCTGGGGTGCAAATTATGTGGCGCGTTTTATCCGCAATGCTGCCGGTGAACTGCATGAGGATCGGAGGCTGGATATGGATTTTCGGGTCGACAATCTTCGCTGGTCAGGTCAGGGCACCCTGCTGGCCGCAGGCCATCGCCTGGCCCCGGCAGATGCGTGTGATGAAGTGCTGTGCATGACGCATTGGGAAGTGGCGGAGATAGATGCGGAACTCCTCGGAAAAACCACGCTGATGCAACAGGCGCCGGTTGAGGGATTTGCCGGCGCAACCGTTGCGCTGCGCTCTAAGTCTGGGCAGGGCTACTGGATGGGTACCTTTTCTGGGGACCGTTTGGTGTTTATGCAGGCTGATTAACCGTTAGCCTCATCGGGGCAACCCGGCGGTCATACCCCCGTCGACCACCATCTCAGTACCGGTTAAGTAAAGGCTCTCGTCGGCACCCAAATACACGGCCATATTGCCAATGTCGCGTGCCGGATCACCCATGTAGCCGATAGGGAGAGTTGCTGAGATGCGAGCCCGCAGCGCCTCAGGATCTTCTGCTGCGGCAAACATGGGGTCCATGATCGGCGTGTCGATGATTCCCGGGTGGATAGAGTTGCAACGGATACCCAACGCCGCATTTTCTACGGCTACAGTTTTGGTCAACAGGCGCACGCCCCCCTTACTGGCAGAATACGACGCGCCACCGATCTGACCGCGTAAACCGACCACGGAGGATAGATTAATGATTGACCCGGATACGGGTGGCGGATTCGCTTTCATGTGGCGCACGCCGTGCTTGCAGCCCAGGAAAACGCCGGTCAGGTTAATGTCGATCACTTTTTGCCATTGCTCGAGCGGGGTTTCATCAACCGGGGTGCTGGTAAAAATGCCGGCATTGTTGACCAGAATGTCGATACGACCACTTGTGCTAACGATGTGTTCTAGTGTGGCCTCCCAATGAGTCTCAAGCGCAACATCCTGGTGTAGATAGTGTGCACCGAGGTCTGCGGCGACGGCCTGTCCTTGCTCATCGTTGACATCGCTGATGAATGTCGTGGCGCCTTCCTCACAGAAACGCCTAGCAATGCCCAAACCCAAGCCAGACGCGCCGCCGGTGATCAGTGCGACTTTATTTTCCAGACGGCCCATGATGATTTCCTTGCGTAAATATTCCGATTTAGCATTACTCATCGTTGTACTTGGATCAAGGTATGCAATCAGACTATTGGTGGCGCTTATCCCTCAATCTGTTCGCCGCGACCCGTGTGCACGGGGCAGTGATTCCTTGGGGACTTTGCTGTCGTGGCTACCGTTACCTTGTGGGTAGTTTTGCGCGAAATAAACAAGCCCTTGCAAAGTTGAACACGGCCCGGTTATACCCAGGGTTAATCGCCAGTGAGAATTAAGCCTCGTGCGGGCGGTGCCCCGTCCAAAACAGTTTTATAAACGCGTTCAACCTGGCTGAACGGATGCTCCTCGATATGCACCCAAGCGTCGACGTCTTTGAAAAATGCCTCGGTGGCTTGGTTGAGTTGTTGTTGATAGACCGCAGGCCCCAGCTCTTTATGACGTTTTACAATTTGATCCGGCGCAAAGAACATGGTCGGTTTTGGCCCGGGTAACGAGGCTACGTCGCCAGCTTCGCGGTTTTCCCAATGGGTGATGCCAACGCCGCAACTGTTCTTCAAGTGGGTACCGAGGGTGTGGTGTACCTGACGACGTACTTCTGGGTTGCCTGCCATATCTACGAATACGCTATCGACTTGCTCCAGGGATTCGAGGTTGTCATAGCTGAGAACGTGGTCGTATAACCCCAGGCTTTTAACAAAGTCGACGTTGTCCCTTGAGGTGAGTCCTGTCACCGAAATTTCTGGCCTGCGTTTGAGCATGAACGCCATGCCAAAAGCCGTTTTGCTTGATGCGCTGGCGAGGATAACCCGTTGGGCATCGAAGAAATTATGGTCGGCAAAATAATCGTCTAACACAAACGAAGTAGTAAACAGCGGCCGATACAAAATAGCGTGATTGTCAAACTCAGGCGCAAATCCGTTGGTGGAGCTGAGCTCGGTATATTGGTTGTAGACCATTGGTAGCGACGCTCGATGAGGCGTGCCATCAGTGAACCCCCTGGGTGACACCGCGTCAGGACGCACTAAGAGTTCACTGGACATGGGGAAATAGCCGTAGAAGCGCTGCCCGACCCGAATGTTCTGATGTTGGCTGGCAGTGACTTTCCCTATGCCCCACACTGGGATGCGGCCCCAGTCGTCGGCAGCAGGAAAAAATTGCCAGTAGCCGATCATGTCGCCAGCCACCCCATAGGTGATGTTGTTGGCGGTGAGTGCGAAGCGTTCAACGCGTAACACAATTTCACCGTCTTGTGGTGTTAGTGGGGCGCTTTCGCGCAGATCTGTGCGGGTAAAATTATTTCGGTCAACGAAAAAGTCATGCGCCATGTCAGGCCCTGTAGATAACTGCAAGTGGGCAGTTTAAGGTATAAAAAAATGAAAGGGGATAGGTATGCGCGACCTATGTAGCGGGTTTTTGATCATGAGTGTTGTCGGCTTCGCCCTCTGGGGGCAGGTGCGCCCAGCTGCCGCGAGTGGGTCAGGCGAGGCTCAGGATTTGAGTATGATTACGCAGTTGTATGCGGATTATCGTCAGGCGGTAGAGACGGGTAGTATCGCGGGTTATCTAGAAGTGCTGCATCCCCAGGTTAGAATGCTGCCCCCTGGTGCTGATCCGATCGACGGCGCGCAACGCTATGCGAGTTTTTTGCAGCCTGTGTTTGCCACCGCCAGTTACCGTATTGAAGTCAAAGAGTTACCACACATTACCGTCCTGGGTGAGGTAGCGATCGCGGAATATGAGTATGTGGTGCACTTAACCCTGAAGGACCCCAAGGTTGGGGTTTCTGAGCCCGGCGCCCTATCTGCCCAGGCAACGCGCTCCAGGTACTTTGATGTGCTGCGTAAAAAAACGGACGGCCGCTGGGCAATCTGGCGCCACACATGGAGTGAACTGAAGTCGACCCAGGTGACGGCAGACGATTCGCCCCCCATCAGCGGCGTAAGCCTACGCAAGGTGAGGACGAATGGTATCAGCATGCGTATTGCGGAGGCTGGCGAGGGCCCCATGGTGCTGTTTGCGCATGGATTTCCTGAATCCTGGTTTTCCTGGCGGCATCAACTCCAAGCCTTGGCCGCGGCGGGTTATCGGGCGGTAGCCGTCGATATGCGCGGATATGGTATGACTGATGCGCCTGCAGAGCCAGAGGCTTATGTGATGGATACGCTGGCCGCAGATATGGTGGGCGTACTAGACGCTTTGGGGGTAGAGCAAGCGCACATGGTTGGGCACGACTGGGGTTCGCCGGTTGCCAGCCATACGGTGGTTCGCTATCCGCAACGATTCAAAAGCCTGACGCTAATGAGCGTGCCTTATCAACCCAGATCGCCCGTGTCCCCGTTGCAGGCCATGCGCGAGCGGACGTGTGATAACTTCTTCTACATGGTGTATCACAATGAACCGGGAGGCGTGGCTGAAGCAGAATACGATGCTGACGTACGCACATTTCTGCGCCGTATTTATCAGTCTCCGGGCGCTGAACGTCATCCCCCCGAAGTGACGAACCCGGCGCGCAGTGCAGGCGGTTGGATACCGCGCATGGGTGAGCCGCTGAAGTTGCCGGAATGGTTACGTCCGCAAGATCTGGACTATTACGTGCAGCAATTTGAGCGCAGCGGTTTTCGCGGCGGCGTCAATTATTACCGAACCTTTGAACAAAACTGGCGAGCTTCGGCCGACCTGGAACAGCCGGTGATCAGGGTGCCCGTGTTATTTGTCGCCGGTGCAGCCGACAGCGTGATTGGTGGGGCGAATGCTCAACAGTTAGCCGCGTCCATGGCCCCCGTGGTCGCAGATTTACGGCGGGTTTTGCTCCTGCCAGACGTGGGCCATTGGGTGCAGCAGGAAGCAGCGGAAGAAACTAACCAGGCGATTTTGTCCTTTCTGCAGCAAGTCGAAGCGCCCTAAATCGGGTGTGCAGTTACGCGTGTGAGCGTTGACGGGGTTGTGGGCAGTTTGCGTCGCCCTGCCTTTTGTAGGCGTGCATCGCCTGAGCGCAGCCGGCTCTGAAAGGTGAGCGATTTCCCCAGCCAAGTGCAACTGTTATCCTCAACGAAAGGATCAGAGTAAATGTGATTAAAGGGGGCTTTTTATGTCGATCAGTATTGATCCCAAAACTGGTTTGAAAGTATTTAACACCCGGGCGGGTTTGGCCACAGAAAAGATACGCGGTAAGGGCTATGAGGTCGTTACAGATGAGTCGTTAAAGACTCTCCCGGAAGCTCCTGCCGGTGCGGTGTTCAATGCTGAAGAACAGGCCAGATATAGAGCGTTTAAAGAAACCCGACGCGGTGCAGCAGATTACATCGCGATGGAAGGTGAGTTTGCACATTACTTAAAAGACGTTTATTCCGCGGCACCGGTGCCTCGGGATGCGTTGTCTGATGAATGCGAGATACTGGTCGTGGGGGCCGGATTCGCTGGTTTGTTACTGTGGCACAAGCTGCAAAGTGCTGGTTTTACCGATGTTAGATTTTGTGAAAAAGGCGGCGACGTCGGCGGTACCTGGTACTGGAATCGATACCCGGGTATCGCCTGTGATGTGGAAGCCTACAGCTATCTGCCGTTGCTTGAGGAGATGGGTTACGTACCGAGCATGAAATTTGCTTCGGGTTTTGAAATCATGGAGTACTGCCAGAAATTGGCAGAAACCTTCGGTTTTTATGATCACTGCCTGTTTCACACCACGGTAGAAACGACAGATTGGGATGCCCAAGATAAGCGCTGGGTGGTACGCACAGACCGGGGGGATGCCATGCGAGCGCGCTATGTCATTTTGGCCAATGGCATCTTAACTACGCCAAAGTTAGCCCGCATTGAAGGCATGGAAAAATTCCAGGGTGAGTCGTTTCACACCTCTCGTTGGGACTACAACATTGATTTAGAAGGTAAAAGAGTAGGCATTATCGGCACGGGCGCCACCGCGGTGCAGGTCATACCTGAAATCGCCGCGGTCGTGGATGAACTGCACGTATTCCAGCGTACACCGTCGTCTGTCGATGTGCGTGATCAGCGGGAAACCACCCAGGAAGAGCGCGATACCTGGGCGAACGAACCCGGATGGGCTCGGGCACGGCGGGCTCGCTTTGCCAAAATTTCTGCTGGTCGAACGGCGATTAAGGCCAACGATGATTATCTTGCAGGTAAAGTGGCTGACTTCAAAGAACGTAAGCAGCATGAACGAGCGCTGTCACCCCAGGAAATGATCGATAAACAGCTCGAGTCCAACTTTCGCATCATGGAACAGATTCGAGCCCGCGTCGATGCGATCGTGGACGACCCGCAGACGGCGGCTGACCTGAAACCTTACTACCCTTATGGTTGTAAGCGGCCGACGTTTCATGACGGCTATTTGCCCACATTTAATCTGCCCCACGTGCATCTGGTTAACACAGCACCCATGGGTGTGCAGGAAATTAACGAACGCGGTGTGGTGCACGAGGGCGTTGAATATCCATTGGATGTGTTGATTTTCGCTACCGGCTTTCAATGGATGGCCACGTCAACGTTTAACATGATCACCGGGGTTGGTGGCCAGACGCTACGCGATAAATGGCAGCAATCGGGCACCAAAACTTTTCTGGGTATTCACAGTCAGGGGTTTCCGAACTTGTTCATCATATCCGGGCCCCAAGGCGGCGGTGGCAGTTTCAACTTTACGGATGCGATCGATCAGCACGCGGATTATGTGATCTGGATGCTGGAGACACTGCGTGAGCAAGGTGCCACAGTGGTGGACATCGAGTCAGAGCCCGAAGAAAAATACGCCGAGCACTGCCGAGTTGCGGATATTACCACCGCGCCTTTGCGAGATTGTTTGTCTTATTATAATGGCCATGGCGACGCGCAGCCCGGCAGTCTCGCTTATTATGGCGGTGGCGTCTGGCACAAGATTAGAAAGCGCGCACAGGACGATTTGGGCCCCTATGTTTTTGAGTAGAAAAATTATCCTCTGTTTTAAAAGGTTGTGTAGGGCGCCGGTTTTGTCGACCTGAATGTGGGGATGAAACGCCTTTTGCAACAAACGCAGTGAGAGTTGACGATGACGACAGATTCACACCAGGCCGAAATTGACGCTACCGAAGCCGAAATATTTAGGCTGACGCAGAAACTCGCACAGCTGAGAAAGGAAGCGGATGCGGTACCTGTCGAGAACTACGTATTTTCGACCCAAACAGGCGACAGGTCCTTGAGCGAACTCTTCGCGGACAAAGAGCGGCTGCTATTGATTCACAACATGGGCCAAGGGTGTCGTTACTGCACGCTCTGGGCGGATGGACTCAATGGTTTCTTACCGCATCTGGAGTCAGCGCTTTCGGTGGTGGTCGTTTCAAAAGATCATCCGGAGGCCCAGCGCAGATTCGCAAACAGCCGGGGTTGGCGATTTAGGATGGCTTCTCATGGCGGCGGCGCCTATATCAAAGAACAGACCGTGTTGAAGGGGGAACTCGACATGCCCGGTTGCGTAGTCTATACGAAGCAGGGCGAGGCGATCCTTCGCACAAGCAGCGCAGTATTTGGTCCGGGTGATCTTTATTGCTCTGCTTGGAACTTCTTGGCTTTAGCCGGTTTAGGTACAGATCAATTTACGCCGCAGTTCGATTATTGGCAGCGGCCGGCTCAACTCGATGATGGTGGCGAAAATCTGATCTAGAGATTAAGGCGACATTCTCGAGTGATCGGTTTGATACGTCCGCTTTATCTACCTCGACTTGATGTCGACGGCACACGCTAACACCGGCGCGCGATATCGTTTTGGTATCAAGTTAAGATGATGATGATAATGTCCAGAGATCACCGATGAGCGCATTTTTTAATGGTGTATTTCATGGTAAAACATTTTAAACAGCGGCCTTGCGAGCCTCATTTTATATAGAGTGTTTGTTTTCGAGTAAGTTATGACTAAAGTACTGTATATCAACGCTTCGCCACGGGGCGAAATCGCTGCTTCCACCCAGGCGGCCCAACAGTTCGTCGACGCACTGTCCCCCGACATTCAAGTGCAGCACCTGAATTTATTTGATGCACAGCTGCCAGAATTCACGGCTGAACTGGCGCGGGCCAAACAGAAATACGCTATGGGCCAGGCGATGGATGCGGCAGAAGGCAGCCAGTGGCAGGCAGTGTTAGCGTTGGTGGAGCAGTTTGTCAGTGCGGACCACTACCTGTTTGGTGTGCCCATGTGGAATTTCAGTGTGCCTTACAAACTTAAGCAGTACATCGATTTGATTACCCACCCGGGTCTGACCTTTACACGTGATGCCCAAGGCATGAGAGGCTTGGCCGAAGGTGCGGCAACCGTTATTTATGCCCGCGGGGGCAATTATTCTCCAAAGGACGGGAAACCAGATCCATTTGATTTTCAGTCGCCTTATTTGCAGGCCTGGTTAGGTTTGGTCGGGATTAATCCGGTAGAAGAAATTCTAGTGCAGACCACCATGGCCGGACCTGATGCGCAGTCGCAGTCGCTGGAGGGCGCTTCGCCGGCATTGCGGGCAGCGGCGCAGCGGCTATAGATAAGGCCGACCTCTTCGGCGCGCTCGGCGAGGCCGGTTTTTTAGCCCGATATTGGCAACAACGGCCGCTATTGGTGCGCCAGGCGCTGCCAGACTATCAACTGCCGGTAACGCCTCACGACCTCGCGGCGCTGGCGCTGGAACCTGATGTTGAGTCGCGCATTGTGCTCGAACAGGGTGCTGAGCACCCCTGGCAATTGCGTCTGGGACCTTTTTCAGAGCAAGATTTTGCACAACTACCGCGGAGCCACTGGACGCTGTTGATTCAGGCGCTTGATCTCTGGGTGCCTGAGGTCGCTGATCTGTACCAGCATTTTGCTTTTTTGCCGCCTTGGCGACGCGACGACATTATGGCCAGTTTTGCGGCCCCCGGCGGCAGTGTTGGCCCCCACTTTGACCAATATGATGTATTTTTGCTGCAGGTAGAGGGGGACCGGCGCTGGCAGATTGGTGCACCCTGTGCGCCCGATGTGGCCATCCTCGAAGGGACAGAGCTGGATATACTGGCGCAGTTTGAACCTGAACAGGAGTGGCTGCTGGAACCGGGTGACCTGCTGTATTTACCGCCGCGGGTACCTCATTGGGGTATTGCGGAGACCGAGTGCATGACTTTATCGGTGGGTTTCAGGGCACCCAGTGTGGCAGACATGCTGGCTGAATTGGCGGTTGACGTGGCTACCCTGCCAGGCGTTGCGGAGTATCGTGATCCGCCACTGACCCCGGCCATGGCAACGGTACATATCGATCCTGCCTTTATTGCCCAAGTGCGAGAGCAATTAAGCAGCGTTCTGGCAGACGAGGCTTTGTTGGCAGACTGGTTTGCACGCTATATGACTCAGGCAAAGTATCCGGACTTGGAGGCTGTGACCGGAGAACGTCGGGTGGCCTCAGTGGGTCGGCGTTTTTATGAGAACGGCGAACGGCGTGAGGACCGGTGAACTCGCACCCGACGGGGTGCAGGACGTATCCAGGCTGGATTGAGCGGCAGCAGGCTCAGCCTCGATCCGCCACGCCAAGGCCGGGATGCCGATAATGGCCGCCAGGGAGTATTGTACGTACTCGGCCCAATAATGGTGGCCTCATGGGCTGAGCATGGTATGAAACCGCCCTGCGGCAGGTGACAAAGCATGCCCTTTGCGGCGAGCCAAACCTAATCTTCGGGTAATGGTGAGTCCTTGAACGGCAATTTCCCTCACCAAGGTTTGATCGCGCACGCCGAGCGCAGATACGAAGGCCAGACTCCCAGTGGTGGCCACCATGCGCACAATAGCCGGGATCGAGCGCAATTCCATGACCACCTCAATCTCGATGCCGGCCTCGCGTAAATTGGCATCGACGATCTGACGAATGGCGCTACCGCCTTCAAATCCGACGAAATTTAGCCCGTCCAAATCGGCCACTTTGATTCGCTTTTGCCTGGTGAGCGGGTTGTCTGCTGCCGCAATCAGGACAATGCGATCGTCTATGAACGGTTGTATCTCCAATCCAGTGGTACGCACAGGCTGAGTAACCAAGCCAAGTTCCAGGCGGCCATCGGCGACATCGCTGGCTATATCTGAACTGCTGGCCTCCTTGACGTGAAAGTGCACCTGTGGATAGTCGCGTTGAAACTCGGCAATGGCATCAGGCAGTACAAAGGACACCGCGGTGGCCCCTCCACCGATGCGGATCGTGCCTCCGGTGACACTTTGCTGACTGTTGATTTCCCGCTTGATACTGTCGTATCGGTCAATCAGCACACGTGCTTCTCGCTCGACCAGCTTGCCCAGTTCGGTGAGTTCAGCGCCCTTGCGACTGCGGCTGAGGAGTTCCGCATTGAACTCTGCTTCCAGCAGCTGGATGCGGCGGGTCAATGCCGGTTGTGTGAGGTTCAGACGTGCCGCAGCTTCGGTGATTGCACCGGCGTCGGCAACTGCGATCAGGGAGCGCATGAGGTTTAAGTCCATCAGCCTGGCCTTGGGTAAGTTTGCATAAAAATAAGCAATATCAATCTTATCAAATATTCATTTGAGACATGCAAAAATCTCTGCTGTGGAGTGCCACGGTGCGCGTGCCGTCGCTGGGTGTCCGGCGCATGTGGGTGTTGCAGAAGGCCTTGGGCTGCACCTCGCACCATGGCACGATCGTATTTGACGAATTCTGCACGGGTTGGTGCACGACACAGGCTGATTCACCCGCCGTGTCAGGTTTATGCTGGATGTGTTCATTGAAAGGAAGAGATATGCGTCCAGTTTGTTTAGTGATCGGTGCGGGTGCCGGTATTGGCGGTAATGTGGCCAAAAAATTTGCGCTTGAAGGTTATCATGCCGTGCTCTGTCGACGCAGTGATGACGCCGGACTCAACGCCATGGTCGATAGCATTCGGCAGGCAGGCGGCGAGGCCAGCGGTTATTTGCTCAATGCGGTGGAAGACGGAACGATTGAAGAGCGGGTGGCCGCCATCGAGGCGGAAATCGGCCCGATCGAAGTAGCGGTGTATAACCTGGGCGCGCAAATAGGTCACAGAGCCCTCGGCGATACCAGCTACAAACAATTTGAAATGGGTTGGCGTCTGGGCACGTTTGGGCTGTTTCGACTGGCGCAAGCGGTGACACCGCGGATGATCCAGCGGGGCAAAGGTACCCTTCTTGCGACCTCAGCAACGGCTGCCGTTCGGGGCAACGCGGGTCAACACTCTCATGCCGCCGCGATGGCGGGTCGCCGCATGTTATGTCAAACGTTGAATGCAGAATTTGCACCCCAAAACATTCACGTTGCACACATCATTATTGACGGCGCCGTGGATGCGCCAGACACCTTAGGTAAGATGCTGGGAGAGGAAGGCTTTCAAAAGCTGCGCGAGACGCGGGGCATGGAGCACGACGGTCTGCTACTGCCGGAGGAAGTCGCCAACACCTATTATCACCTGGCGCAGCAGCATCGCTCGGCATGGACCTTTGAACTGGATATGAGGGCCTTTTCTGATATTGCTTGGTGGAACAATACTTGATCTCCGGTTAGGTGGGTGGCTTCATTCATTTTTGAGTGAGCACCCGCGCCCCGCGCCCCGCGCCGCGCAGAGCCATTCGCGAAAACAGCTAAGGTGGGTCCCATGGCGTCGCGCACTCGCGGGTGCGTGGAAGTACTTAGTTCTTTATCGTCGTCGGCGCGGTAGTTTAGTGAACTTCCCGGTTGCGTCGAAAAGGTTGACGATGGCTT
>Ga0181559_10006072_pt1 | contig 11446 bp, 7 predicted proteins | sample 011ome_21_FD_133752 | JGI IMG/M metagenome (GOLD analysis project Ga0181559, IMG submission 133752) | Coastal salt marsh microbial communities from the Groves Creek Marsh, Skidaway Island, Georgia - 011508AT metaG (megahit assembly) | ecosystem: Environmental > Aquatic > Marine > Intertidal zone... | reverse complement strand
TTGAGGAACCGCTCCTCGGCGTATGTCTCGTCGTCGGCGAGCAGAGTGTTCGCGGTGACCTCGCGGAGGTCGGCGCGGAACCGGCGGATCTCCTCCTCGACGGTCGGCTCGTTCTCCAGCCTGATGTATGTGCCCGGGCCGTAGTCGATGTCGACCAGGGCGGAGTTGATCGTCGCGATGCGGCCGGTGATCTTGCGGGACTCGGTGTCGAGGAAGTGGCTGAAGGCGACGAGCTCGTGGATGGCGTTGGTCTGCAGCTGCTCGCGGAAGTCGGCCTCGTAGCTCGGCAGGTCGTCGGTCGTCAGCCGTTCCCGCAGGGCGAGGTACTCATCGCGGGCGTCCGCGTCGGTGCCGATCTCGTCCACGACCTGGGGCCACAGCGCCGCGAAATCCTTCATGGCGCCGACCAGCGAGCGCCCGCTGCGCTCACGGGTGCTCGAGGCGGACGCCTGGCGTGAGTTCAGGGCCTCGGTGACCTGCAGGCCCCACGCGTCGCACTGCTCGACGTCGGCTGGCTCGCGGCCGACGGCGGCCACGGCCTCACCGAGCGCGTCATGGGCCTCCTGGGGCAGCTCCGCCTCGCCGAGGTCCGCCAGCCGGGCGTTCGCCCGGGTGAGCTGGCCCGTCCACCGCTCCCGTCGACCGACGGCATCGCCGACGGCGCGCTCCGCCGTCCCGATGTCGTCGAGCAGCGCCTTCGCCTCGGCCTCGGCGCCTTTCCTCTTGGCCAGCAGCTCGGCGAGCTTGGGGTTGCCGGCGATGGTGTCGTGGAGCGCCTGGGCGGTGCGGACGGCGGCGTGCCGGCCGGCGACGTCGACCGCGGCCGGGTCGGGGAATCGCTTGTCGATCTGATCCAGGGCAAAGCCCCGGGCGGTCTGGGCGCTGCGGAGAGTGCCTGCCTCCTCGGCCGCCTGCTCGAGGTCCGTCACCCGGGCTCGCTGTCCGGGGAGCGCGGCGGCGAGCGCAGCCCGCCGGGCGGCGGTGTCCCAGCCGAGGACGTAGAACCGCCGGTCTCCGGCGTGCCGGCGGTCATCCTTCTCGTGCCGGGCGTTGTCCTTGATCTGCCCGGCGCGGGTCACCGCTCGGGCGTGCCGGCCCAGGTCGGCAGCGCCGGCGACGCAGGCGTGGCCGTAGCGACGGGTGACCTCGGTGCGCAGCCAGGCGGTGAACGGGGTGCCCGGCCGGATCTGCAGGTTCGCGGCCATCGTCCCCGGCTTGGGCGCATCGGCCGCGGAGGGGACGTCCCCGACCCGGAAGTACACGAGCCGACGGCCGAGGTGGTGCTCGTCGACCCATGCCGCCACCCGGGCGTAGTGCTCTTCGCTGACCAGGAGCGACAGGGCCAGCGGCCGGACCAGCCGCTCGGCGGCGGCCTCCCACCCGGTCGCGTCGGGGTGCACGGCGATCAGCTCGGCGGCGAAGGGCAGGTCGGCGGGCCGGAGGACGAGGTCGGCGGCGATCTGGCCGCGCAGCTGCGCCTGGTCCAGCGGGACGTTGGACTCCCGGCGGCCGGCCTCCTCCAGCTCGGCGTTCATCTGCTTGAGCTCGGTGCGGGCGTCGTCCAGGGCGCGCAGGACCCGGTACTCCCGCTCGCCGGCCGCCTCGGCCTCGGTCTTCTGGTCGCGGTGGGCCGCGGTGATCGCGGTGGTGAACCGGGCCCAGTCCCCGGTCCCCTCCGGCGGGGCGACGTCGGCGGCCGCGGCGAGTTCGCGAAGCTCGGCCGCGGCCGTCCGGGCTGCCAGGAGCGCGGCCTCCGCCTGCTCAACTCGGTGCCTCGCCTCGGTCAGCTCCGCCCCACCGGACTGCTGCACGGCGATCGCCAGCTGGGTGACCGCCGCTCCCGCCGCCTCGTGCTGCTCCTTGAGCTCGGCCACCCGCGCGGACAGCGCGCCGGCAGCTGGCTGTTGATTGCAGCGATCGCGGCGGTGAGCAGGTGGATGCGACGCCGCTCGACGAGGGCGGCCACCCCTCCCTGAGCGGCTCGGGTGGCGGCGATCCGTGCGTCGGCTCGGTTGTAGGCGGCGGCGTGCTCGGCGACCGGCTCCAGCTTCTCCAGCTGATGGCGGGCGGTGACCACGAGTTCGTAGGCGCGGGTCAGGTCGCCCCAGTGCTCGAGGATGGCCGCGATCTTGGGCCGAGCGTCGACCGGGTCGAGCATGTGCGCGCGGACGAACGTGGTCAGGTCGCCGACGGACTTCATCGACACCGTCTGCACGAGCAGGTCCAGCGCGCCCGGCCCGACGCCGAGGTGTCGGCACAGGCTGCGCCGGTAGTTCTTGAAGTTCTCGTCGAACACCTCGGCCCCGATGCCGCGCAGCGCGGTGCGCACCGCCTTACCGTCGGTGTGTCCGGTGAGGTGGTCGCCGATGTCCAGGGCGGTGGTCGCGGTGAAGTACAGCCGGTGCACGGTGCCGGTGCCCTCGAACCAGAAGGCGACACCCGCGCTGAGCACGCCGGTGCCCGAGGACAGGCCGATGAAGCGGGCGAGCAGGACGCTGTACGCGTCGCCCTGCTTGCGCAGCGCCTGCGGTCGGCTCGCGCCGGTGGACTCGTCGACGAGGTTGCCGTACTTGCCGATCACGTAGGTGTTCACGGTCCGCTCGTCGCGGTCGGCGCCGGCTGCCCGGTTGAACACGACCCTTCTCGGTGCGGCGAACAGCGTGGTGAGTCCGTCGACGACGGTCGACTTCCCGGCGCCGATCTGCCCGGTCAGCAGCCCGTTGGCCCCGTTCTGCGCGAGTCGCTGCACCGGCCCGTCGAAGGTGCCCCAGTTGAACAACTGGAACTCCGCCAGCCGCACGCCTGTCGTGCCGTCGAACTCCAGGGGCAGGGGGATGGCGTCGGGGGCGAGGTCCGCCGCCAGCCGGGGTGGGGCCGTGGTCACGATGGCACCTCGTCGTCGTCCTCGTCGTCCTCGTCGGTCGCCTCGACATCCTCGAGCGGGGCGCCCGGCTCGTTGTCGGCGCTCGCCTCGCCGGCAGCTCTCGCCCTGAGCAGCTTGTCCTGCCACTCGCTCATCCAGTCCGCGGTGACCAGCGCCTTGATGATCCGGCGGACCTCGAAGGTGTCCTCGGAGTCACGGAGCCTGCGCAGGTAGCCGAGCTTGGTGACCGTGGTGATGTCGCCGGCGATGCGCTCCTCGCTGGTGGCGTCCCGCCGGTAGAGCCGCATCCATTCGGTCATCTCGGCGGTCGTGACGATCAGCCGCGGCGTCTCCCCGTCGGACTCGGCGGTGGTCAGGCGCTGCCGGAGCAGGATGAGCAGCACCGTCGCGCCGTAGGTCAGCGCGTGCCGGCGGAACAGCCGTGGCATGCCCTCGGGCAGTTCGTCCTTGACCCGGAGGTAGGCGTACCGCTCTCCCTCGTCGACCACGAGACGCAGCCCGAGGATGTCCAGGTGGTCGTGCAGCTGGGCGCCGAGCGTGGTCACCGAACGCCAGACCGGTGCGGAGTCCTCCGCGTGAACCGGGCCGCGGAGCAGGGTGGCCAGCGCGATGGACAGCTCCGGTGTCGCCATCTCAGCGGCTCCCCTGCTCGATCGTGAACGGTGCATCGGGCCGATTAGCACCCTCGGCCAGGGCATCGGCCGCGGCCAGGTCCTCGCCGAAGAGGATCAGCGGCACATCGGCTCGTCGACGTCGGCCCTCCTCGTCGACCCACTCGACGGTCTCGCGGCGGTCGGTGTGCAGCGTGGCCTCGTCGTCCGAGACCTGCAGGTAGCCGACGAGCTCGGCCAGCCCCTCGGTGAGCGGGTGCGCCCCGATCACCTGGGCCAGGGTGGCGTACCCGCCGTTCGCGGTCACCGTCTCCGCGACTGCTACACGCAGCACGGCGAGGTCGATGTGGGTGACGTCGAACAGGTCGGTGAGCGCGTCGGCAGCGATGTCGTCGTCCTCGGTGGTCGCCGTCGAGTTGAACCGCTGCTTCGCCCGGGGCGTGTGCAGTGGCCGCTCCAGCGGCAGGGCGATCTCCGCGCGCATGCTCGGCAGCCGGCTGCCCAGGTCGCGGACGTCCAGGTCGCGGACCTCCAGTGCCGCCGCGAGGGTGGTGCGGATGACCTCGTGGATCCGTCGTCCCTCGCTCCACGTGCGCTCGTCGAGGAAGCGCCGCAGCTGCGCCGACAACGACGCGACGGTCCTCTGCGTGTCGTCGGCGGCGATGAACAGCTCCTCCCGGAGCAGTTGCTCGATCTGGTCGCCCCCGCCGGCCAGCGCCGGGACGTCCCGGACCGCGGCCAGCAGCTCGTCGAGCTCCTCCTGCTGGCGCGCCGACAGGAGGTGCTCCCAGAACGCCCGCCAGGAGCGGCCCTGATCGGAGGCACCGATCTCGGCGGCGGTGCCGAACACCGTCTTGAGGAACTCCCCGCGCGGCCCGGACCAGGTCGTCGCCCGCAGCCGGACCTCGCGGTCGAGCGCGCGGAAGTTCTCCTCCACTTCCCGCAGGTCGCCGAGCAGCTCCCGCGCCGTCGTCACGGCCTGGGTGAAGCGCTCGCGGATGGCAGTGTCGTCCAGGCCGCCGTCCGCTCCGGAGCGGATCGCGTCGATCTGGGCGTCGATCTCCTCGCGCTGCCGCTGGAGCGCGGCGAGCCGCACCTCGGGGTCGGTGGCGGCGCCCGGGGTGATCTCGCGCAGCAGGTTCCGGACGGTGAGCAGCCGGCTCGCGGTGCCGAGGAACTCGCGCCTGCCGAGGGCCCGGACGAAGGTGGCGGCCGTCTCGACCGCCGAGGTCGGCGCGTAGTGCGGGACGTCGGAGCTGCCGGGGTAGGACTTCCGCAGCCAGCCCGTCTTCGCGTCGGACCAGTCGGCCAGGTAGGCCTCCGCTGGCTTGGGGTAGGAATCGGGGTCACCCCTGCGCAGCACGAACAGGTGGTCTTCGAGCGTCTCGACCAGGTCGGGACCGGCCATCTGGCGGACGTTCGGGCTGAGGAACACCCGGTCGAGGAAGCCCAGGACCAGCGGCGCGTTCTCTGCCACCAGGAGCCTCCAGGCCGGGTGACCGCGGCGCTGCGCCGCCAGCTCGTCGTGCTGCTGCAGCGTCGTCACGGCTCACCTGTCCATGTCCACGGGGCCACGCCCCACCAGTGCGTCGGCGTAGTGTGCCGTCCCCCTGTGACAGAACCGGCACGCCGTCGTCCGCTACCGCCAGCGTGGCGTGCACTTCGCCGCGGGCTGGTCACGTCGCATCCGTTCGGGACATCGCCGTCCTACCGGATGTCGTCGGCCGCGCCCTGGGAAGCTCCCGGTGTGCCCGGCCAGGCCACTCGCCGTGGCCCTTGTCGGCGAGGTCGAAGACCGGCCGTCCGCCTCGGGTCCGCGGTCCCCAAGTGGTGCCGGGTACCTCGGCCCTTCCCCGCGGCGGTGCCCTTCGGACGGCTCCTCGTAGTGGGCTCGCGGACTTGACGGTTCCCATCGCTACGGTGCGGGCGTGGCGACCGAGCTGAATGAGTTGGAGCTCGTCTGGCCTGCTCGGCTGTTCGCACAGCAAGCGCAGGTCCTTCTGGCGGCCGGCAAGGACGATGAAGACAGCCTGGGCTCGCTGTTGGAAGAGGCATTCCACGGGGATGCCGCGCTGCGGTATTTCCACGAGATGGTCGCGGAAGCTCCCTTCGGTTCCGACCCGTGGGACGACACTCCGCGACGGCACCGGGCTGCTGCGGTGGTCAAGCACCTTGTCGAGCGGAGCGAGCACCTGCGCAGGTACGCCCCGCGCCGCTACTACCGGGCGCGGCAGCAGCCCGTGGAGAACCCTGCGCCGCTCACCATGGCGGAGGCGAAATCGCAGTTCGGGCGGGTCATCACAGAACTCGCCGGCCTCGGGTACTTCGAGCGCGCGTTCGGCAGCAACTGCTGCGACTCCCATGACAACCCAGACGTTGAGGGCCAGCGCCAGTTGTCCCGCCTGTTGGGCGAGGACCAGTCCGATGGTGACCAGGTCGTCCTGTGGCCGACGCGGCCGAATGACGGATACGACCCGACCGGGCAGTGGTCCGACGGTCTCTTCTACGACCTCATCGAGGCACTGCACGACCTTGTGGCACGTCCGCTGAGCCGCTGGTGGCACGACTTTCACCGCGACTGGGACTACAGCGACTATGCGAAGGGTCCCGGTCAGGCGGTGTACCGATGGCGCGTCAACGATCTGCTGGACCGCTCCGTGGTCCCTCTCCGCCTGGCGGAGTCAGGCGAAGACACCGGGCGTCTTGTCACCGCTACCGGAGACGCCCGGGATGACCTCGTCGAAATGGCCTTGCAGTCCCCAGAGCCGAAGGTGCGTGACCGCGTAGCGCACGCGGTCGCGAAGTTCCGCGATCGTCACGCCACGGTGGCCGACAAGCGAGATGCGACGCGCACCCTCGCGGATGTGTTAGAGCAACGGAAGCGAGTGCTCAAACGGCATCTCTTCTCCCGCGATGAGAGTGCACTGTTCGACATCGCGAACAACTTCGAGCTACGGCACCTCAACGAGCAGCAGAAGTCGGACTACGACCCAGCGTTTATGGACTGGGTGTTCTGGTGGTACCTGGCAACCATCGAACTCACCGACCGCCTCCTCGCGCGCCACGAGAACGACGACTGAGGCCCGCAAGCACCAAGTCCTTGCACGTGCCAACTCTTGCGTCTGCCAAATCTGACACTGCGCCAAGTGCGGGTGATTGGCAGAACGCAAGTCGCAGTTGGCACGACGCAAGAGATGGCGCTCGGTGCAACCGCACGCGTGCCAATCCCATGCAGCTTCTCTCCAACCTAGAAGCCTCCGAACTTCACCCGGTTGAGGTAGCCATTCGCTGCAGCGAACGCCGGCGTCGGCACGGTCAACGACGTGACAGCCCAGGCCGAACCCAGCCCTCTGACTCTTCGACTGCTCGTCCGACTCCACCAGTACCGAGACAGTCCCCGGCAATGGGTGACCTTCCGCAAGAAGGGCTGGAGCCATCATGTACTCGGCAACAACGGGCTGTTCGTGCTGACCGTCCGGACGCACTCGAGGTTCGGACGCGACGTCATCTGTGATCGCCGGGTCTACGGCTCTGGAAGCGCGCCCTGGATTCGGCTGGTCGAGGACGCCACCGACTACCCGACTACTCAGGCGGCCAAGGCAGCCGCCCTGCATGGCGTGGAAACGGAGTTGCGGGACCTCGAGGCAGCTCTGCTCAAGGAAGCCGACCTGACGACGGCAGGCGTTCGAATCCTTGCCGCGATGTATGCGAACGACTTCGCCATTCGGGGAGAGAAGCTCATCCAGGCCGCAGAGGCCGCCAGGGCTGCAGCGTCGGGCACATAGCCGCTTCGTACGGCTCGGCCCGCTCCATCGAGTCCCGCTCCGCGGCGACCAGGCCAACTCCGGAGACGCTCAAGCCGTATCGGCACGGTCGACGGAGTACGGCACCGGTGCCGCGACCGCCACCGTGACAGGTGCCTGACGGAAGGCGACCGCTTCGGTACGGCTCCAGCGGCCGAGGTACGCGGGAGGGAATGCGATCCAGGCCCAGGTGTCGTCCTTCCGTGGCGCGCGGCGGCAGATGTTGCAGAGCACACCGAAGCCGCTTCGCGCGACCTCGGGGAGCATCACCACGTGACCGGCCTTTCCACGGCAGCGGCCGTGGGGACACGGAATGAGCTGCACACGCTGCTTGCCGCTGCCCTCGACGTACTGGAGGTAGCGGGGACGGGTGAAGCCTCCCCAGGATCGGGGCACCGGGACGACCCAGCTGCGCACCTCGTCCTCCGAGACACCGAGGAGCAATGACGCCTCGGATACGAGCAGCCCACTCCCCCGCGTGCTCGGCTGGTCGAGCGTGGCGGCCAGTCGCATGACCGCCCGTACGTCGTCGGGAACGGCCGCATCGCCCCAGGACAGGTCCTTGTCGGTGTAGGTGGCGACGAGCAGATCGGTGACGGCCCGCGGCCAGCGATCGGCGACCCCGTTGTGGGTCCCGGTGATCGCGGCGTACACGATGCGTCGCACCGCAGGCAGAGGGTGGTCGAGCAGCGAGCTCTTCGCGCCGCGGGCGGTCACCCCCTTCGCGACCAGCCAGGGCATCAGCGTCTTGACCAGCAGGGTCCTCCGTGTGGCGGCGAGGATGGTGGCCACCTCCTCGACGTCGCGGCCTTCGTCCAGCACGTACCGTGCGACGACGTCTGCCGACGCGAGACCCTTGCCCGCCCGGGTCCGGACGTTGCGGATGCAGCCCCGCAGCGGCAGGTGCAGACTGCCGCCGTCCCGCAGCGGGAGGACGGCATCGCACGACCACTGCACGTCGTCGGCGTCGGCATGGAACCGCCAGCCGGTGAAGGACTTGTCGGCGAGGGCGCCCAGCACTGCGGAACCGCGGCCGCCGGTGTGGACGGCGCGCCGCAGGCCGGCGACCAGCCAGGCGCCGACGGAGACGTTCACCTCCGCGCGCCTGCGGCCAGTGACCGTCGCCGCGGCCTCGTCGAGCGCGGTCAGCTCAGCCTGTACCCGAGCGCGATCCTGGTCCTTCGCCGCTGCCTCGGCGGTCTTGCGCGTGGCGAGCTCGTCGTAGCGGTCGGCTCCGTCGAGGTCACCTGCTTCGACCCGTCGTCCCGCCATGAGGCGCTGGTTGTCGGCCTCCCTGCGCAGCGCCGCTGCCCCCTCGGCAAGACGGGTCGACTGGGCCTCGAGGGAGATTCGGCGGCGGTGCAGGTCCTCGCCGGTCGGCGGCGTTCCATCGAATGTGGCGAGTTCGGTGGCCCCGGCGACGGCCTCCAGCGCGTCGTCGAGCGCCGCGGCGACGGACCCTGTGAGGTCGTCCAGGCTCGCGGTGGCGGCGATGTGGTCAGGCTTCTTCGCGGTCGGGCCGAGCCACGAGAGACCGCGGCGGCTGCCGTCAGGCTTGCCCCCGACGCTGTGCCGGCGGAACAGGATGACGAAGTTGTCCTTGCCGCTGTTGTTCTGGCGGGCCTCGACGCCGTACTCGGTCGGCTCGTCGTCGTACCGGGACCCGGGCTTCCCCGGCTCCACGGTCCACAGCTGGAAGTTCTGCAGCACGCGCCGCACGGCGCGAGCGTGCATCCTTCCTCCGGAATCCGCCGCCGGCCCGCGGAGCTCGCGTAGCAGTCGCGCCCCCACCTTGCGGCAGACCTCGTCGGGGATGCCGAACCGCACCACCTTCTCCCCGCTGACAGGATCGATCGGCCACGCCCAGGGCTCGCTGAGCACGTCGAACCAGCCGAACTCGTCGTCCTCGTCGCGGTAGACCGCGGGCACGCCGTTGAGGCGGACGTTGCGGCCGCGGATGTCGTTGGTGAGCCGGCGGAAGTAGCGGCCGGTGCGGACCAGTTCGACCTTGGCGAGGAACAGGCGCGTCTCGGCGTCGAAGAGCACCACGGGATCGCCGCCGCCCTCGTAGTCCGCGATGGCCGCCTCGGATGGAACGGTCTTCGGCCGCTTGTTGCCGCGGACGAAGACGCCCTTCGCCGCTTGGTAGCGGGCGAGCGGGTCTCCCAGCGTGTCCGCGTACGTGGCGCCGACGCTGGCGTGCGCCCGGCGGGTGATCTTGCCTTCCTTCTCCCACTCGATGAGGCGGTCCGCGATGCGGGTCCACGGCTCACCGCTCGCCACGCGCCGGTACAGGTCGTGCAGCGCGGGCACGATCTCGAACTCGCCCTCCGGGATGTAGCCGCGCATGCCCTCCCAACGGGCACGCCCGTGCTCGTCGCGGGCGAAGTGCCAGCCGTGTGGCATCTGGTCCTCGGCGATCGCGGCGCCGCCGGACATGTACTTGAGCAGCCGCTTGCCGGTCAGGGCCTTGCGGCGCTTGTCATCGTCCTGGGATGCCGGGATGCCCAGCGCCTTCAGGGCGACCTCGTCACCCGGGTCGTGCAGGTCGTAGGAGCGGCCCGCGAGCACGATGCGGATGCTTCGGTCCTTGCACTTGCGCTTGGTCGCCGCCCAGCCGAAGTCGTCCCGAGCGGCGCGGGTGACGTCCTCCACCCACCGCAGCTCACGCAACGACCGGTAGTGGTTCATCAGCGCCATCAGCAGCACGAGGTACGCGTTCTCGTCCTCGCCGTCCTCCCGGACGATGTGCCGTTTGGTCGTGGACAGCGTCGCGCCCGCCAGCAGCTGGTCGCCGACGAGCACGACGCAGATCAGCGGGTCCTGCCCCTCGGCGAGATGGTGCAGGTCGCTGAGCCGCAGCCACTGGACGCCGTGGCGGGCCCCGAGGTCGGCGTGGGCGGGGTTCCACACCTCCTCGGGCCAGCTCTGCATCGTCTGCAGCGCGGGACTTCCGGGGGCGTAGACCTGGAACAGCGCTGCGATCTGCGCTGCCAGGCCCGGCCAGTTGCCCTCCTCGGAGAACCGGGGCAGGTTCACACAGGTCGGGGTTCCGGCGGGGAGCAGCGGAGCCAGCAGGCGGTACACCTTCTGCGCGGTGTACATCGACATCGGGGTGGTCCTCTCGGCGGGGGCACGAACGGTTCGCACCGTGCCGGGGCCACCGTCGGCGGCAATCGCAGCGATACAAGACCCAGTGACCAGCGAAATGGACGCAGGGCTCTACACCCTGGGAACAACCCTGCTGGCGACCACGACCGGAACCCAGATGACGTCCTCGCCTGCCGCGTCGTCGCGCGGCGTGAGCTCGTCGAACTCGACGTCCGTGAACGCCGAGCGATCACAGAGGCGACTGACGAGCTCGCGGTAGCGGTCCAGCTTCGCGGAGGCTTCGGCGGTGGGGGCACAGGCGTCGATGTCCATGCCGAGGACCTGTCGGCGCGGGTACCCCTCAACGCAATCAGTCGTCGTCAGACGCGGCACCTTCGCCACCGGAGGTCCAACGACTTCCTACGGGTGAACCGTCCGCGCCCGCCGATCCGCGACGATCTTTCGCTGTCCGTGACGCCCCGCATGCTTCCGGAGCCTGATCTTGGAACTCGCTCCGGAGGTGCTGTTGTCCCCCTACATCGAACCGCTCGGCCCTACCCAGGTCGTCAACGACATCGCGATCACACCGGTGCGCATCCAGCTGCTCGATGGGTGCGAGCTGCAGATCCTGCCGATGCCCGCCAGAACCGCGGACCTGCTGCGCGCCATCCACGGCACGCTGCTGTACGGGTTCACCGGCCGCAGCCTGCAGGACCTGCTGACCAGCTACGTCGGCATCTCCGAGGGCGTCAACGGCAGCCGGGTCGTCAGCTCCTTCAGACAGCGCGCCCCGTACATGCGGCCGGCCGGCCTCGCGCTCCTCACCCGCCCTCTTCCCTACCGCCTGGACATCCTGCGGGTCGTGGAAGCCGCCACGCTGAAGCGGACCACGATGCGCACGCGACCGCTCAACACGCAGAGCAGCGCCCGTGAGGCATACCGGCGACTCACCGCGCCCGAACGCACCCTCGCCGACGCACTCGGGCAGCAGATCGCCGACGCGATCACCGTCTACGGCCTCGGCGGCGGGCACGCGACCGCCGCCCGCAGCTATCCGA
>Ga0181559_10006068_pt1 | contig 11449 bp, 7 predicted proteins | sample 011ome_21_FD_133752 | JGI IMG/M metagenome (GOLD analysis project Ga0181559, IMG submission 133752) | Coastal salt marsh microbial communities from the Groves Creek Marsh, Skidaway Island, Georgia - 011508AT metaG (megahit assembly) | ecosystem: Environmental > Aquatic > Marine > Intertidal zone... | reverse complement strand
TGATTAGAGAAGGAGACGCTGCTTCGCGCTCCGCCTCCGCGCCCCCCGCCTCCGCGCCGCGGAGGATTCTGGTTCCCCGAACCGAAGACGTTACTCGGCGTCGGCGTCCAGCAGTCCGGCTGCATCATCACCGCGTCGTCGTCATCGGAGTAATTCTCAGAGAGGCGACGATTCATTTGTCGCTCATCTCGCGCTTCGCTCTTGTCCCGCTCGTCCCTGTTGTCCCGCTCGTCTCTCCTGTCTCGCTCCTCATCTTCCCTGGCTCGCGCCGCCGGGTTCAGTTCTTCGAGACCCGCCACGTTCAGTTGCCTTTGCGTGCCGAACGACCTCGACTTCGCCAGCGCCCGGATGTCCTTACGAACGTTTCCTCTCCCCCGTCCCCCTCCACCGTCGTTCCCGCCGCCACCACTCGCGCCGTTTCTGTTCCCTGCGAACGCGTCCATGATGCTGCTCGATGAGCTTCTGACGCCGTTGTGAATCAAGAGCGCGTGCCCGAGAGGTACGCCTATGGCTTTCAGGTCGCACACCTCCAGTTTCCTAATCGCCTCGATCGTTTCGATCTTCTCGTCGCAGAGCGCGTCGAAGTACATGTCCATGCCCTCACCGTCATCGTCCTCGATGGTGTCGAGCAGGTGTCGCAGATCTTCAACCTTTTCCGCCGCGATAATTTCGCGCTGCGTGCATTCGTCGTAATAGTCCTCGTGCTTTCGAAACGATTCCAAGAGGTGCTCCACTTCCATCGACCGCAGACCTTGCCCGGCGAGCGCCTCGCGCGTTAAGCGCTTCAAGTGATGCAGTAGGTTGTTCTCCTTCCTTCCGGAAAGATCGATCTGGAACACCGCCGCCTTGCCCAAGGAGAACTCCAGGTATGCGACGCCGGCGTCCGCGTCGCATTGACCGAGCACGCGCGTCACTTCTTTCACCGCTTTCCTGACGCACGCAGAGACCATCGTGAGGTTTCTGGAGACCATAATGTTCCAGCGCACGGACGACCCACCGAAATTTTCAATCGCGTAATGGATCGCCTCACCGTCCAGCGCCAGGAGCACGGTCTCGACGCTGCACACCGCGGTTCTAGAGCGCGGCTGGCCAAACTTGTACACCACCTCCTGTCCAAACGGCTCACCGCCTTGGCGGTACACGTCCAAGGCGGAACCTGGCGCGCGCGGGGGGAGCATGACGGTTCCTTTCACGCAAAAGTATAAGTGCGTCGCGGGTTCCCCCGTCGAATACACGGTGTCTCCTCGTGCGTACACGTTGACATTCATCGCAGACGAGAGGTGCATGATCATGTCGGCACTGGCTGCCGCAAACACCCCGCACGACCGGAGAATGTCCCCGTACATCGCCTCCGCCAAAACTCTTTTCATGTCGTCCGACACGTTCTCGAGAATTTGGTTCAAGTCCTTGTACTGCTTCGAGTTGGCGTACTTGTACAGGTAGAACGAGCGAATGCGTCGACAAAACTCAGGACCGGGGACATCGTCTTTGCGCCACTTCATCACGCGGTTGTACACGTCCTCGCGTTTCAGAAACACGTTCAACACGTTGAGGTTGCTGTAAAACTCCCGCGAGGCTTCGTTCATCTCGTCGACGATGGTCATCACGCCACCGATGATCGCGGCGTTGGCGATGGCTCCGACGATGAGCAGCATCGCGATGTACGCGCGGAGCACGGAGGACTCCGCGTCGGAATCGTGTCCCTCACCCATCCCCGTGGTGATCCATGTCAGGCCCCACACGAAGCAGTAGTAATACTTCTTGAACGTCGTGACCTTTTCGTCCAACTCGAGCATGCTGGGCAAGAACACCTCCAGCGCCGGCGAGTCGGGGTCGTACAGGCAAATCAGCGACGTCAAACACGCGATCCAGTGCGCAGTGACGAGCAAGACCACCAGCAGCATGGAGATGTTCAGCGCCTGGTAGTCGATCGCGTAATCGGCTTCGTACTTCTTCACAATCTTCAACCCGCGAAAGATGCGAAGCATCTTGAGCAGGCGGAACAGCTTGAGCACGCGGAAGACTTTCAGCGACCCGAGACTCCCGCCGTCTCCGATGACCTCGATGAGGTCGAACGGCATGATGGACAGCAGATCGATGATAAACATGCCTTTAAAGTACCTCAAGGCGAGCTCCTGCTTCGAGGTGACCCAGATGCCGTCCTCGCCCTCGAACGGCGTGACGAACACGAGCCACATATCAACGAGGAAGATGATGTTGATCAACTGGTTCACCCAGAACAGCATCTCGACGTTCACGCCGCCAAGACCGTCCATGAACGAGATCTCGTACGGAGTCACGAGCGCGGTGAACACGAGCAAGTGCAGGGTCATCAAATCCCACGACTGGACGTACCTATGGCGGGGGTTCACCACCTGCCACGCGTGGTTCCATAAAGGATCGGCGTCGGTGAACACGGGGTTCGCAGCACCCAAACCTTGGGTCGCGACCATGCGGGACTTGTGTTTCAGCGCTTCTTTCCTGGCTTTGTTCCTCTCCGCCGCGCGCAGACGCATCGTCTTCGCATCGCCGCCGCCGTACACGCTCTCGTCGTCGCTCACCACGGAAGGGGGCCTGCGTTTAGGCGACTTCATCGCGCCTCCCCGAGTCCCCGGGTGCTTATTTCTCGGAACGCCCTTACGCAGGTCGCGCTCCTGCTCCTCGAGCTCCTCGCGCGCCATCGCGGCCAGGGTGCCCTTGAGGCCGCCGCCGGCCATGCGCGCGCGAGGAAATTGAACGAAGAGCTCTGAGCACCGCGCGTCGCTGCCGTTCGGGGTCGTGACGTCACGCTCGTTGCGCGTGACCGACTCGCGATCGCGCGATGGCGACGCTTCGCGTTCAGTGTTCGACAATCCTTCGATCCTCATGATCCTGTCTGCGCGAGTTTGATGGGAATGGGAAATTTCACTGGCATCCTACAAGCGCAAAACTACCGACCAGTCGTCGTCCGCTCGCCTGCCCGACGCCCCCTCAGTCGAAGTCGTCATCCTCGTACTCCACCTCCTCCTCTGCCGTTCTCGTGCCCTTGTCCCAGTCCTTAAGCTTATTCCGCCCCATCAGGTACCCGTCAGACAGCACGTCCCAGCCGCCGCCGCCGCCCTCCTCCTCTTTCTTCTCCTCCTTCTTCGCCTCGGCCCGCTCGCGCTCGCCCGACTTCTTGAGCTCCGCGAGGAACGACCCCTTGGTGAGCTCCTTGGGCTTCAACGCCCCCCCCTTGCGCTTCCCCGCGTCCGCCGCCGCCTTCTGCGCCTTGCTCACCGCGTTGAACAGGCGCACGACGCCGCGCGTCGCCGTCTGCAGCATGCGGCGCTCCAACTTGTCGCTCGCGGGGTTGACGACGCCGCGCGCGGGGACGACGTGCCCGCGTTCGCGAAGCTCCAGCTTTTTCCGCTTCTCCCGCGACCGCGCGCGCTTCTCGACGCGCGCCTCAGCCTCGACCCGCCTCTGCTTCTTGGTCTTGGGCAAAATTTCGGCGCCTCCGGACGAAGACGCCTTCGCGGCGTCGCCGACCAGGTTGCCAAACGCGCGCGCGAACCCGAACGCCGCCGCGCCGCCCTCGGCGCGCGCCGCCGCCGCGGACGCGGCCGCGTCGCCGCGTTTTCGTCTCGGGACGGCATCTTCGTCGTCGGGATCGTCGTCGTCGTCGAAATCGTCGTCGTCGTCGTCGTCGTCGAACGCGTCATCCTCAAACGCGTCGTCGCCGGCGCCGTCCGAATCGTCGTCCGAGTCGGAGGACACTTCGGCGCGCTCGTCGAGTTCGAGATCGTCCCCGCCGAAAGCCTCGTCGTCCAGCTCATCGAGAGACGAAGACCCTTCCTCTTCATCGCTGTCTCGATCGTCGCTCTCGTCTTCCTCATCCGCCTCGTCTTCGGGCGACATCGAAGGCTCGTCCTCCTCGGACGCGTCCTCCTCGCCATCCTCGAACGCGTCATCCTCGACGCCGTCGTCGGAAGAAGATTGCCCGGACGCGCTCTCGGAATCGGGCGAGGGCGCGCGCCTGGCCGCTTTCTTGCCGGCGGGCGCCGACGAGGGCTTGCGCTTTCCGAGAGCGCCCATCGCGCGCGGTTCGCTGTCCGACGCCGAGGTCTAACGACGCGCGCGGGGGCGTGTGCGAACGCGCGAAGATGAGCCGCCGCCCCTTCCGCCGCCTACGTTTTCGGTACCAGATCGGTACGTACCAGATCGACTGCGTTTCACTCGGGATGGAATGGCACGCATCCGCGCGATCTGCCTTTCGTGGCCAGCGAAACCGATCGTATCTTCTCGGAACTCGCGTCCGACACGCCGCTCGCAGTCCGGCCCGCGCGCGTCGCAGCCGCCTCGCCTCTCCCGATCGTTCGTCGAGCGATGGGTAGGGGGTACCGCGACGGCGACGCGCCCTGGCGCTTCAGCGGCCGCGCTCTGTACCAGCTGAACCTGGTCAAATCGAGCGAGGCGAGGAAACACGTCCCGAAAGACTTGAAGCTCGTGGAGCTCTTCGGGTACACGCTGGGCGGCGTGTACCTGGCGAGGTACGAGGACTCGCCCGCGGGCACGTTCGACGAGATGGTCGCGCTCGGCGGCCTGGTGTGGAACCCGCCCACTTCCTGCGCGTGGGCGGCGAGGGTGTTCGTCAACGACGCGGGCGCGCGCGCGCACGGGGTCAAGACGTGCGGACTGCCCTCCGCGCTGGCGCGATTCGACGACGACGACGACGCGAGGAACGCCGAAACGCACGGGTGGTGGAAGAACATCAAACCCCCCTCCGTGTTCGCGAAGGCGCGCGCGTTCGCGAAAGGCGAGCGAGTTGTCCGCTTCGAGGAGAAGAGGCGCGCTTCGCGTTCGGAGACGGTGCGTCTCCGCGACGGCGACACGGGCGTGGAGGTGTGCTCGCTCGCGCTCCCCGGCGCGGGCTCCGGGCCTCTCGGCCCGCGGATCAACGTGAAACTCCCGAGCTTCAGCGGGCGGACCGAGGCGTGTCCTGACCTGCTCAAGTACTCGCTCGACCTGCGCGCGAACGTGCGTCTGAGCGGACCGATCCTCGCGGAGACGAATGACGCGTACGAAGCGGCGGAGACGGCGACGGCGCGCACCGCCGCCGAGGCGGCGCCTTCGGCGGCGCCTTCGGCGCCGAAGAAACGAGGCGCATGGGCGCCGACGGGTGACGTGCGTTTCCCTCCCGCGGTGGCCTTGGCGTCCGCCGCGTCCCTGAGCCTGGCGCAGAGCCCGGCGGTGACAGATGCGGGAGCTCCCGAGGTGCCCGGGAAAGCCGGGAAAGCTCGGACCCCTCAACCGCCGGCGGATTCCGAGCTGGCGGCGATTCTGCGCGGCGCGCCGTTGCTGTGCGTCGCGTTCGACGCGATGGAGATGGACGTCGGCGCGCCGGTCAAGGTGGCGGCGAAGTGAGGCGCGTTTCTCGTACGATTCGTACGTCGTATCTCGGAATGAAGAAATATCTTAACGTGTTCTATATTGTTAGATACTGGTGATATCTGGATACGTACTCGTACGCTCCACCCGTGGTTTCCGTGGTTTCCGACGCGTCGTCAGTCCACGTACGACCGGTACTTTTTGCTCGGCGTCCCGAAACTGCGCCGGTTGCTCCGGCGTCCGCCGTGCACGCGCGCGACTTCCTTCTTGTCCAAGTCCGCCTGCTTCATGCGCGCGGTCTGCTCGATGCACGAGCCCGCGAAGTACACCACCACCAGCGTGATGAGCCAGCCCCACGCCACGCTCAGAGGCGCGCCCGAAAAGAAAACGGCGCTCCCGAAGCCCGTTCCTCTTTTCGCCGCCGCCGGGGTTCCCGACCCCTTCCTCCCCGCGGCTTTCCCGCCCGGCTCCATCTTGCGCAGCGCGTTCGCGACGCCCGCGTCCAGGAACGCCCCGACGTTCCACTTTTCCGGGAACGGCGCGCTCATCAGATTGACCAACTTTCGCCGCGAGGACGTCGCGAACAGCGTCGTGAACGCCGCGGCCTGCGACGGCGCCTTGATCAGCGCCTTCCCGATGGTCGTCGCCCCGAGGAAGTGCCAAAACGGCATGAGAAACGTTCCACAGCAGATGCCGCACAGGTCGAACGCCGCGTTCGGCCACGCGGACATCGCAACTAAGCCCCAGAACCCGTGCGTCTTCATGAACTCCAGCATGAAGATCTTCCAGTCGTGCACCTTCTTCTGGTACGCGTTCATCGCCTTAGTCTCCTCCGCCTCCAGCTCGAGGAGCTCCTCGTTCTCCTTGCCAGCGACCGCGGCGAGGTACGAGATCCAGTACGGGGGGATCTCGCCGGCGGCGGTCCCGGCGCCCCAGACGATCGCCGCGGGCAGAGACGCGATCCACACGTCCAGCCACGACGGGGTCGCGATCGAACGAACGACGCTCGATCGATCGCGGACGCCGCCGATACCGCCCATCGCAGCAGTGGACACGCCGCAGTCGAACAGGTCATCCCCGTTCATGTTGAACCAGGAGTTGCCCCTCGCGTCGAACCCGGCGTGGCCGCACGCCTCCGCGCTGCGGCACACCTTCAGGATGTGCGGGAACAGAAATAGCATGCCGCTGTGCAGACCGGTGCCGAGGCCTATGGACGACAAGACCCCGAGCCCGAACCACCACACGAGAAACTCTACGTTCAGCGTGGTCTCGTGAAGCGTCGCCGAATGCGGGCCGTCCACTGCTTTTCCGATGGTCACCGCCGCCACGAGACAAAGCAACGGGTACAGCCCGACGCGCCGGTGGTGCACGAGCCATCTGCAAAACGCCTTCACCCCATCGGCGCACGTGGCGAGAAAAAGCGCGAGCACCGCGGTGGGCGTGCGGAGCAGTGACAGCCTCTGGCGCCGTCTCGCCAGCGCGCGGATCATCTCGCGCTCCGACGCGCTCATCTGACGCTCGACCGGCATCGCGACGCTTCGCGGTCTACGCGGACCCGGACGCGTCGCCGCGCGCGATGAAAAGCGGCTCGGTTCGCGAGGGGAAAGAAACGAAACGCTCGCCGGCGCCGCGAGGGTGGCGTCCGAGGCGCACGTGCACGCGCTCAGCGCGCACCCGCTTCGATGAGGGTGGCGGCTTAGGGTCGCACGGCTGGACACGCACCGAGAAAGACGCGTGGCTTCTCGGGACGCGTCGAGCGCGCTGACGAATGTCGAAGAACGCGACGGAAAACGAACATCGTGGGTTGGCACCGCTGTGTCGTGAGTTCGTGACTCGTTTTTTGGCACACACTGTGGGCACTCTCCCAGATCTGGGGCGGTTCCTCGCTGCCACTCACGGGTGCGCGCCGTCTTCGCCTCGGTCCCTCCCGCTCGCCGCGATGTCCATGTCCCCCATGTTCCCGCTGTACGCGCTGTCGCTGCCGACGCTCCTGATCGCGTCCGCGACCGTCTCGCTGCACCAGTTCAAGCTGTGTTTCGTGGCGTTCGTGAAGGTGGCCAACACCTCGCGAGGCAACGCGGTGTGGCAGACGGTCCAGCCGGTGCTGCGGGACGTCGCGTTCGTGATGGAGAACACGCTCGGCAAGGCGTCGTCGTTCTCGCCCAACCTGACGCACGTGCTGCTGACGTCGCTCGTGCTGGCGGTGGTGTTCTCCGCGGAGAGGCTGCGATCGGCCATCGCGCAGACCCGGCGATGAGAGCGCAAACGTAAAAGAACAAAAGACACCTTTCCTTCACCAAAGTTCGATTCTGATAATCTTCCGCCACACACGATGTCATACGTGCGCGTACCCTACGCTATGATCCTACTCTCCTCCTGAACGCGGCGGCCCTGCCCCCCGCCGGCGGCCGCGGCGCCGTCGGTGGAGGCGCCGGCGCGAGCGGCGCATCCGCGAATGCGTCATCCGCGATCCGCCGCCCCGCCGGCGCCGCGACCGGCTCGAGCCTCCCCGCCGTCTGCAGAAGCGCCGGCGCGATTTTCTTCTTGCCGCAGGCCCCGCTGATGAGCCTCTCGACGCGCGCCTCGTGCTCGACGCGCTCCTTCTCCTCCGCGTACACGCCCCTGAGCCTCGCGCCGTACCTCCGGAGCTCGGCGACGTCCGGGGGCGGCTCCGCCGAAATTCGATCCGCGTCGTCGTCGACGGCTCTCCCGACGGCGTCCGCCATGCACTCGGCCTCGTCCTCCAGACAACGCTGCAACGCTTCGATGTCCTCAAGCAGGGCCTCCTTCTCCAGCGAAACCAGCTCCCTGAGCCGCCCGGCGACCGCGTCGACGTCGAAGGCGTTGATCTTGGGGCCCAGCCGCTCCACTGCGGCGGCGGACGACAGCGAGCTGTGACTGGACGACGGCCGCGAGGACGACTGTGGCCTCGAGGACCCCTCGGCGCTCCAAGGCCGATGATTCAAGGAGAAGTCTCGCGCGGATCGCGTGACGTACTCCAGCAGAGCGCGTTCCTCGTCCGTGGACGCGAGGAGTCGCGTCACGGAATCGTCATCCGCGCCGGCGCGCGTCGTCTCCGGCGCGCCTCTCGCGCTCGCCGCCGCCGGCGGAATCGGATGACCGTTCGCGGAGCCGTCGCCTATGTCCGACCAGACCACGTTCACGTCGTCCGCGTGCGGCCTGGCGCCCTGGTGCGATCCCGGGCGGCTGCCTTGGCGCGAGTGCGGTCGGCTTCCGGCGACGCTCGACGACGCGGACGCCGAAAGAGAAGCGTCGCCGAAAACGTGTCGGCTGGACGACTTTTTTATGGATGCGATCAGCAGGCGCAGTTCGCCCTCGACGAGCGCCCTCGTGGGGTTGGAGTACAGGCTCTTCTGCGCGTTCAGGCGCCTGTGCGCCGCGGTGTCAACCCGGTGACGCACGTCGCCGATGATCTCCGCCAGGGCCGTCGCCTCTTCCATCAGACGCTCGTTCTCCTCCAAGGCGGTCACGCCCAGCGCGCGCCTGACTTCGGGGAGCTCCACGCGGTTTATCGAGGCCTCGATGGAGGTCCACAGCGTTGTCGTGACCTGCCGCAGCTCATTCGCGGGGACCGCGCCCGTCGCGACGCCGAGCGCGTCCATGCTCGTGCCGCAAGGACCCCCGAAGCGACCACAGGCGCGCGGGGGCGCCGCCCCGACGTCTGGGAAGCGCTCGTCTCAGTGTGCGTCGTTTTAAGATGTCTAATTCTTTCGAGCGCCAGATCCGTCGCGGGTTGACTTCCTCGAACGCCACTGCGCCGCGCGCGTCCGCTCGGGGACGACTCCGCGCCGTACCGGAAGCGAGCTCTTTCCGCGCGGTCCATCCCCGCGGCGACGGGAGCGCGCGGCGAGGCGTCGCCCCGCGCGCCGCTCGAGAAAGGCGCGGCGCGACGACGCGACGTGCGCGCGACCACGAACCGTCGTGTATCGCGCGCGCGCCGATGGCACCCTCCACCGCTATGGTCCGCCCCGGGGAGATTCTCCAGACTGCCGTCTCGCGCGGCGACCTCGCGCGCGTGCGCGACCTGCTGCGCAACGGCGCGAGCGCGACCGAGCGCGGGAGGCACGACACCACCGCTCTGCACTGGGCGGCCGCCGCGAACGAGGCGGCGATCGTCGCCGAGCTGCTCGAAAACGGCGCCGACCCAAACGCGCGCGCCGCCGACGGGTGTTCGGCGCTGCACTACGCGGCGCGCGAGGACGCGGCGGAGGCTGTGAACGCGCTGCTTTGTGGGGGCGCGGACGCGCGTTTGCAAAACCGAGAGGGACGGACGCCGCTGCAGGAGGTGTACGACGAGAACGACGAGGAGGGCGCGGCGATTGCGCGGCTTTTGCGCGACGTCGAAAAGACGCAGACAGACGCGTCTTTTCCGTCGTCGCGGCTGGCGCCGACGTCTTCGCGTCATCATTTGTCGGAACGCGCATCGGAATGCGACGACGACGTCGACACGCACACGTCGTCACGTACGTCTCGCGACGGTAAGAGCGACACAGACGGTAAGAGCGTCGGCGTTCGAGGCTCGCGGAGCGTCGGCGCGTCCACGGCGGTTCGAGGGGACGCCGGGATCCGGGATTCGCGCCGAACGACGCTCGGCGCGTTCGGTCCGACCAACTCAGCCGCCGATGACGCGCTCGAGCGCGCGATGCGCGACATGGCGGCGCTGCTGCGCGGCGGCGCGTCGCCGGCGGCGCCCGACCGCGTCACAGTCTCCGAAAAGGACGCGGCTGCCGAGCGGGACCCGAACGCGTCGGCTCTCGGGACTCGCGACGCGGGACTCGTCGACTCCGGCGCCGGCGGCGAAAGCTCAAACGCCGGTTTCAAGACGCTCACCGCGCGGAAGTACGTGCCCGCGGCGGCGCACGAGCCCCCGGCCGCCGCGGCCCCGCGCGCGACGTCCGTGCGGGTGCGGCTCGGGAAGGACGGGCGACTGGCGGACGCCGAGTACGCCGCGCTCCGCGCCGCGTACCTCGCGTCGGCGCCGGCGAGGGGTGGCCAGTCTGGGAAAACCGACGCCGGCGCGGCGTACGAGCGCGTGCCCGAGGCGGCGGTCGCCATGGCGGACGCCAGACGGGGGGGGGCTGAGGCGCGGTGATGCGCGCGTATCGCGGTATAGTATCGTATGAATACGCGAAGAGTATCGTATGTATTAATACGAGTAGTCACGCACCGCGCGCGCCGCGCGGCGGCGGAAAACGACGCCGCGACGCCGCGCGTTTGTGGTCTGGTGAGAACAGCAGACTGATGAGAAGAGTTGGTTTTCACAACCGGCACCTCAGTCCCCTCGGCGCGCGCGCACGATGATGACGTCGAGCCGCGAGATCGAGATGCAGGCCGCCGCGCCGGCGACCGCGGGGTACGTCGCGCTCGCCTCGTTCCCTGAAACCGACCCCGCGTCTCGCCACTCGCCGCGTCCGACCCGCGCGTCGCGCGATGTCTCCCCGGGAACGACGCGCGGGACCGACTCGTGGACGCGCCTCTTCGTCGGATCTTCGTCGGGTCTCCGTTCCGCCTGACCGCCTCCCCTCTCCCGTCCGCGTCCCGCGACCGCGCAGGATGGCCCGAAATCCGGTTCCCGCCGAGATCTCCGAGGAGGCGTCCCCCGAGGGCGTGGACGTGAACGCGCTCCCCCTGACCGGCTGGCCCGCGTTCAAGGACAAGTTCCTGGCGTGCTTCTGGGAGCTCGAGGAGCACCTCGCGGACCTGTTCGGTTTGAACGACTCGAAATACCAGTGGGCGGTGGACCAGTACATGGAGGAGCGAGAGGCGCAGGAGGACGCGGAGGACTTCGCCGCGTTCGAGCGGGAGCAGGAGATGGAGATGGAGAACGAGCGCGTCGCGCAGGAAACGGACAGGCTGGAGGGGGGGGAAGCCGCCGCCGCCACCGCGCCGCTCACCGCCGCCGCGCGATGATGGATGGATGTATCAGTGTCACTGATCGATGTGATGGGCGCAAGCTTGAGAACGCCGACGAAAAAGACGAGGCGCGCAGCGCACGAATCGCTCGCTCGACCCCCTCGTCTTGACGACAAGGTCATCCGGTATCCTCGGGGCGTTCGCCCCGGGCACTGCCCCTGGCCTC
>Ga0181559_10006056_pt1 | contig 11468 bp, 9 predicted proteins | sample 011ome_21_FD_133752 | JGI IMG/M metagenome (GOLD analysis project Ga0181559, IMG submission 133752) | Coastal salt marsh microbial communities from the Groves Creek Marsh, Skidaway Island, Georgia - 011508AT metaG (megahit assembly) | ecosystem: Environmental > Aquatic > Marine > Intertidal zone... | reverse complement strand
GCTTTAAATCAAAAGGTGTTCAGCATTATCTATAAAACCGTAGCTCAGGTTACGAAATAATTACGCAGAAATTACGCCACCTGCCCTTTGCTGATGGATTCCTTACATCAGCCTCCATTAATATGCCCACTTCAACTCCGGGTGATGCCATGTTTAACCTGCCTTTCAGAATCGGTTCATTCATCATGCTTATGTGGGGCAGCATCATGCTGATTCCAATCATGGTATCGGGTGGCAATCTATGGGAGATCGGTGTTTTTTTGCAAAGTGCCGCCTGTTGTTACTTCCTGTCATGGCTCTTAGGCAGACTGAGTAATGACTACCAGGTAACCATGGAGCCCAGACCATTGTTCCTGGCCACCTCCATCAATTGGATGCTGATGTCCATTACTGGCGCATTACCCTATGTTTTCTCCATGCCCGGCCTGGACTTCAGTGATGCCCTTTTTGAAAGCATCTACGGCGTTACTACAACTGGCTCAACCGTTAAACTGGTCTGGACAGCTTACCAATGAGCCTGCTGCTATGGCGCTCCATCACCCAATGGGTAGGGGGTATCGGTATCATTCTTATGGCAGTAGCCGTACTGCCCTATCTAAAGGTTGGCGGTATGCGGCTGTTTAAAACCGAGTCCTCGGAACGGGCGCAACTGGATTCCGGCCATATTTATAAAGCGGCAAAATATATTTCGCTTACCTACTTCACCATTACACTGCTTTGTTATCTGGTTTATTTGATACTGGGTATGGACTGGTTTGATGCACTCAACCACTCACTGTCAACCGTCTCCACCGGGGGCTATTCAACACATGATCAGTCCTTTGGCTTTTATCAACAACCTTCAATGCTTATCGCTGCCAGCATTTTTATGATTCTGGGTGGCTGTCCATTCTTTCTTTACATCAAGAGTATTAAGCATCGCTCGAATGATGTTTTCAGGGATGTACAGGTGCGCCTGTTTCTTAAACTCATTCTTGTTATGGTGACACTGGTCTGCGTAGCACGCTTATTGAGTCCTCATAGTGAGAATGCCTGGTTGATTGTTGCCAACTCTGCTTTTAATATAGTTTCTGTTATTACCACCACTGGATATGCCAGTCAGGACTATTCCACCTGGGGTAGTTTTTCACTTTTGATTTTTGCCTTTCTTACTTTCAGTGGCGCCTGCTCGGGATCGACCTCCGGGGGGATAAAGCTCTTTCGTTTTCAGTTATTATATATTTATGTAAAAGAACATCTTGTAAGTGCCGTGCACCCCAAGTGCATTCAGAGTCGGGAATACAATCACCGGCCAGTAAGTGAAGAGGTTCTGGTTTCCTCACTGGCATTTCTGTTTTTTGTGATGTTGTCATGGTTCGTTTGCACCATGTTGCTTGCCGCCTGCGGACTTGATCCGGTTACTGCAATCAGTGGTGCATTAACAGCACTGATGAATGTAGGTCCCGGGTTTGGAGATACAATTGGCCCGGCTGGCAATTTCAGCTCACTGCCGACTCCGGCAAAATACATACTTTGCGGCGCCATGTGGCTGGGCAGGCTCGAGTACCTTACTCTGGTAGTAATTTTCTCCAGAGAATTCTGGAAGTGGTAATGCAACGAAACAAAACGCTTTCTACAGGAATACTTTACTGGCTTGGCATACCGTCACTGGTTACATTGGCAGGCTATCTTCCTGGTGAACTTGCCACTCATTCCACCTTACTGATTCTTTATTTTTGCTCTGTACTCTATTGTTCTTTGCAAGCTGATCAGAATGCCGTTATAGCCTGCGCCTTTGTCAGCTTCTTCATGTTCAACTATTTCCATACTGACCCGCAGTATTCCCTGCTGATGCACAACCTTAATGAATTTACTTCATCACTGGTTTTCGTCGGATTTGCCGCACTCGCCGGCAGCATCTCTACTCGTATCAAGTCCCAGGTCATCAGCCTGGAAAGGCAAAAGGAATTCCTGAATGCGCAGATAATGCTGGCGCACAAATGTCAGGATTTTAGCGAGGAAGTTGAAATCCTTCCGCTTCTTAATGATATTTCCAGAAATATTTTTTCCAGCAAAATACGTTTTATTCTTGAGCCCACGGATTCGTTCGCAGGCGCGAGCCATAATGGTTTTCATCTTAACTGGCAGACACCAACGGCAGGCTCGCTGGATCCAGACATGGAAGCCATGTTGATAAATCTGAAGGAACAGGTAAACAGTGCTTTTGATCGAATGAGTGTCAGAAAGGCGCTAAAGATAGTCGAGAGAAAGGGCGATGAAGAGAGACTTCGCTCTGCGCTGCTGTCATCGGTGTCCCATGACCTGAAAACACCTCTGCTTACCATGATAGGTGCGGCAACCTCTCTGCGCTACCTTGATGCATCACTGAGCGCGAACGACAAGGTTGAGCTTGTAAACTTCATTATTGGTGAGTCCCGTCGCCTTGAAAGCTATATCCAGAACCTGCTGGACATGACCCGCCTGGGGTATGGCGAATTACCGCTGCACAGGGAATGGGTGTCCATCAATGAAATTTATCATGTAGTGATGAAACGTATTAGCCAGCAGTTTCCAGACAATCATATTCAGTTGAAAGCCAGCAAGATCATGCCACCATTAAATGTTCATGCGACTCTGATCGAACAGGCCTTATTTAACGCTTTTGAGAATGCTATCAAGGCTGGAGGCGAATCCTCAGTAATACTGGTCGAAGTAACTCAGGAAGATGACAGAATTGTCATTTATATTTCAGATCACGGTCCTGGTCTGCCTCAGGCAGAATGGGAAGCTGTGTTTGATCAGTTTTATACTTTCAGTCAGGGCGATTGCTACGAGAAAGGAACAGGACTTGGACTGAGCATTTGCCGAAGTATATTCAAGGTTCATATGGGTGATGCCCTTATAATAAAGCCCAAAGCAGGCTTCAATCACTGCCTGATGCTATCACTTCCTCTAAACATTCCAGGCAAGAACACGGATAAATCCTCATGAAGATTCTTATCATTGATGACGAGCCACAGATAAGGAAATTTCTCAGCATAAGTCTTGCCTCACAGGACTACACTGTAATCACTGCCGAAAACGGCCAGAAAGGAATCTCACAGTCTGTGCTGGCTGAGCCAGACCTGATTATCCTGGACCTTGGATTACCTGACATGGATGGCAAACTGGCTCTGCAGCAGATCCTGAACGAAAAGTTTGTGCCAGTTATCGTACTTTCGGTGCGTACCTCGGAGGCGGAAAAAGTAGCGACCCTTGATATGGGCGCCATCGACTATGTTGAAAAGCCATTCAGCGTCAACGAACTTCTTGCCAGAATTCGCCGTGCTATCAATACAAGCAACATAATCTCAAGGCAAAAAATAAGTTACGATGACAATCATCTTAAAATCGACCAGGAAAGCCACAAGGTATACCTGGACTCACAATTGATCACATTGACCAGAAAGGAATGGGCTGTGTTGATCCGGCTTATGTACTACCCGGGACAACTGGTAACCCAGGCCAGCCTGTTACAGGAAGTATGGGGAAAATCCCATCTGGAAGATAGCCAGTACTTGCGTAATATCATTCTCAAGCTTCGACAAAAACTGAAGGACGATGCTGCAAGCCCCCGTTACCTGGAAACAGAACCCGGGATTGGCTACAGATTTATTGGCTCAACAGAAAGCACCTGACACACCATTTCTACAGCATTCCCTATTCATCACCCAGTTTATTCAAACCAGGTTTTTTTTGCAGATTCCTGTCTTTCCGGTTCCCTTTTTAATACATGTCACAGTTAACTTCTGGAACATACTTTCCGTTACGTTCTCTTGTTAAATAATAGTCGGTAAAAAAACAAAAAAAAACAGTGAATACATATTTTGCGTAACCAACCTGCATGTGGCATTATTTGAACACTTTTAATTTTTCGCGCCATTAGATTCGCATAAGCGAACGACGAAAAATTAAGATAATGAATTACGGACTGAAGAGGGGGGAGCATTTTCTATTGCTCCAGTTTTTCCGTAACACCTTGATTTCAGTGCGTTATCGCTTATTCCACAAGGGGGAATTCACGCTATGGATATCAGGAACAATAGATTTTTGCCAACGGCGGGTACAGTGGCACTTGTGCTGGTTGCTCTCATCTTAAACATAGAATCTGCTGCTGCCTCCGGCAAGATTGCTGACGCAGCTCGATCTGATGACTTTGATCAGGCCAGCGAACTGATCAATACCGGCGCAGACATCAACCTTCCTGAGCCAGATGGCACTACCCCCCTGCTGTGGGCAGTCTATAATTCCTCTTCTGAAATGGTTCAGTTGTTGCTTGATGCTGGCGCTGATCCAAACACCCCTAATAAGCTTGGTATAAGTCCATTACTGCAGGCAAGCCGTTATGGTGATGCCAGTATGATTGCCATGTTGCTCAGCAGTGGTGCCAGGCTTGTCGTTACCGGGCTCGGTGTAGAATCCCCGCTCATGGCCGCTGCCCGATCCGGCAATGCCCAGGCTGTAAAAGTCCTTCTTGAGGCTGGCGCCAACCCAAATGCCAGTGAACCCATTGATAATCAGACTGCACTGATGTGGGCAACAGCCGAAGGCCATATTGATGTGGTCAGGATACTTCTTGATGCTGGCGCCGATCCCAACATGCAAGCCCGTATATCGGAACTGGCAGAACGAAAAAATGCCGACTTTCCATCAGGCGGTTTTGCGCCCTTGCACTGGGCAGCACGCAACGGCGACGAAGCCATGATCAGAACGCTGCTTGACGGCGGCGCAGACATTAATGTTCGAAATGGAGATAATTCCACGCCGATGATGTTGGCCATCGTGAATGATCGTTTTGATATTGCCGCAATGCTGCTGGATCTTGATGCCGACGCCAATGATGGCTCCCTTTATTTCGCAACCGAAATGCGTGATGCCACCACTGACTGGCGTGCCAGGGACGGAACCATCTTCCGTGCCGACCATCCGAATAAACTCAGTGCAATTGGGCTTACCCGTCTGTTGCTGGAAGCGGGCGCCGACCCAAACAAACCATTTATTGGCCAGATGCACAACGCATCAATGTGCTGTGACACCAAGTCCAACATGACACCGTTCTACAGGGCGGCAAAAGCAGCGGACATCGCAGGCATCACCATGATGCTTGAGCATGGCGCTGATCCCAACTGGAAACCGGCAAGTGAGACCAGAAAAGTTGGTATCGACGGTGAAGAAGAAATCGTCAGCCGCTCTGCCCTGATGGTCGCTATTACCGGTGGCAAGGGTGTAGGTATTGCCGGCGGTCCCAATGATTTACGCAATGGTCCGCCGCCATTCCGTGAAGAAGGCGTACGTGATCCGGTTCAGGCAGCCAAACTGCTTCTGGAAGCAGGGGCCGATGTCAGTGTTAAAGGACCTGATGATCTTACCGCCCTTCATGTTGCCGCCAATGCCGGCCAACTCGATATTGTCCATGCACTCGTTGCCCATGGTGCATCACTGACAGTAAAGAACAGGAATGATCAAACCCCACAGGAACTGGTGGAAAATACCCCACCGAAGAAACCTACACCCGGCTTTTACTTCGATGCACCACCGGCTTCACAGGAAGAGATTATTGCCGCACTGGAAGAACTGGGCGCTATGAATAATGCTGGTCGGGGAAGTATTGCACAATGAAGATGAGAGCTTTTACAAAAAGCGTCTGTATTACCGCTATAAGTAGTACATTAGCGACGGCTGTTTGGGCGGCTGATAACCATTTTGCTCCGCAAGCGATGCTTGCCGATCAATGGTCAATGATCGATAACTACTGCACTGATTGTCATAACTATGATGAATTCAGAGGCGGCATTTCACTTGAGGGTCTTGGACCTGAAAATGTGCATGACAACCCGGAGGTCTGGGAAGAGGTCCTGCGTAAACTCAAGATCAGTGCAATGCCTCCACGCAAGCAGGACCAGCCATCAAAAGACCAGAGACAGCAGTTCATAGCGGCTCTGGAGCAAACACTGGATGCCGCTGCCAATGAAGATCCCTATGCAGGACTAACCACCATTCACCGGCTCAATCGCGCTGAATACTCCAATGTTATACGTGACCTGTTCGGCCTGGATCTTGATCTTACCGAGCTGTTACCCAGTGACGGTGGTGATTTCGGTTTTGACAATATTGCTGATCTGCTGCGCACCTCGCCAATGTTGCTGGACCGCTACATGACGGTTGGCCTGCGCGTGGCCGATATGGCCCTGGGCAATCCGGATGCCTCGTTAAATACCACGACCCTTAAAATCCCCTTTGACACCTCTCAGGACAAGCACCTCAGAGGCCTGCCTATAGGCACCCGGGGCGGTGTTGCGACAACCCATTATTTCCCTGCTGATGCTGAGTATATCTTTGCTGCACGCCCGCTTAACGGGGTGGCAGAAGGCTACTTCGGGATTGAGGGGCACGACCGGCCTCATGAATTCCTGGTTTACATTGATGGAGAAGTTGTTTACTCCAGCGAGATCGGCGGCTCCGAGGATCATAGGGTCAGTGTTGAAGAAGGCTATGTGAGTGTGATTCCAATTATTGACAGGAAATTGACCTCCCCGAAAATTCCCGTTACCGCAGGTCCCCATGAAGTGATCTTTACCTGGCGTGAGCGCGTTTCTGCAGAACAGAATTCATGGCAACCATCCCTGCGTGCATCGCTTGAAATCCATAACCCCTCCGGTATGCCAAGATTGGAAGAAGTTCGAATAGAAGGTCCCTATAACGCCACTGGCGTAAGTGATATGGCGACCCGGGATCGAGTGATGACCTGCCAACCGAAATCAATTGCAGAAGAAGATGCCTGCGCAAAACAAATACTTACCAAGCTGGCCAAACGTGCATTCCGACGGGCTATTACAGAGGATGATATTGCTGCACCATTGGCCTTCTATAAAAATGAACGTGCCAGCGGTGGCGATTTTGACCAGGGTATTCGGGCGTCTGTTGCACGCATGATAGTCAGTCCGTTTTTCCTGTTCCGTGTCGAAACCGATGCCACTGATACTCCGGATGGAACCGATCAGATGGTTGGTGGCTATGAACTCGCCTCACGCCTGTCGTTCTTCCTCTGGTCCAGCATGCCCGACGACGAGCTGTTTGAGCTGGCTGAAACAGATGCGCTCAGGGATCCAGATACCCGCAATGCGCAAGTTGAGCGTATGCTGGGTGATCCGCGTGCCGAGGAATTCGTGAAGAATTTTGTCGGACAATGGTTACAACTCCGAAACCTGGAAATTCGTGCGCGTCCTGACATAAAGATGTTTCCTGACTTTGATGACAACCTGCGCAAGGCGTTTCGACAGGAAACTGAAATGCTATTTGCCCACGTACTGCGGGAAAATCGCCCGGTGCATGAACTGCTCACGGCAAACTATACCTTTGTTGATGAGCGTCTGGCGCGTCACTACGGAATCGAAGGCGTCACCGGTGCACGCTTCCGCAAGGTCAACGTTGAAGACCCTAACCGCCGGGGATTGTTTGGCCATGGCAGTCTGCTGTCCCTGACCTCGGCATCGAGCCGCACCTCGCCTATTATGCGCGGAAAATTCATCCTTACAGAATTTTGGAACAATCCTCCACCAGCAGCACCAGCCAACGTTCCGGCGCTGGAAGCCAGCGCTCCGGTTAATCGCCCATCAACAGTTCGTGAACAGCTTGAGAGACATCGCGCAGACCCGGCTTGCGCTGCCTGCCATGACTTTATTGATCCGGTAGGCTTTGCTCTGGAAAATTTCGATGTAGACGGTTCCTGGCGCGACACAACACGTGAAGGCCTGGAAATTGATTCAACGGGCATTTTACTTGATGGAACGCCCGTGAATGGGCCGACGGCACTACGTAATGCGCTGCTGGCAGATCCCGAACTATTTGCCAGTACTGTTACGGAAAAGCTACTGGTATACTCTTTGGGTCGCGGTCTCATCCCGAGGGATATGCCTGTAGTCCGGGAAATTGTGAGACATGCCGCTAAAAGCGATTATAGTCTGATGTCGATAATATTGGGTATTGTTGAAAGTTATCCTTTCCTCATGCGAACCAACAGTTCAGCTTTAGATATTAACGCCATTGCAACCAGTGACTGAGCTCTGGAATTTTGATTCCGGAACCAGCCCCAAGCAAAAAATATACAGGAGAATAAGAATGTTCATTACAAAGAAACATCTCAGCCGCAGGGCGCTACTCAAGGGAACGGGAGCCGCTATTGCACTACCTTTGCTTGATGCAATGGTGCCAGCCGCTAAGGCGCAATCACAAACCGCTGCAGCAGCGAAACTACGCTTTGGTACCGTCTATGTCCCTAACGGTATATTTCCAGCTGACTGGCATCCGGACAAAGCAGGCAAGGATTTCGAATTCAAACGCGTAATGAAGCCAATTGAGCCGTTTCGCAATTATGTCACCACCATCAGCCGCCTGAAATCACCTGAAGGCAACCAGGATATGGGAGGCATTCACATGGGTGCCAGCTCTGCGTTCCTGAACGGCGCCGGCCCACTGAGTGAAAATGGTGATTTCAACGAACTGCGTTCCAAAAAGACTGTGGACCAATACATTGCCGACGCCATCGCCGGGGATACCCCTATACGTTCCCTGGAGCTGGGCACAGAAGACATGGGGACCTCCGCTGGAGCCTGCGATAACTATCCCTGCATGTATTTCAACACCCTGTCCTGGTATGACGATCATAGCCCACTACCCGTTGGCATAAGCCCTCAGGTAACCTTTGAGCGCATGTTTGGCGATCCAGGTACCCCTGAGCAACGCATGCATCGATTACAGACCAAGCAAAGCATGCTGGACTCTGTCCTTGACGAATCCAAACGTCTTGAAGGGATGCTCGGAGCAAGCGATAACGCCTTGCTGGAAGAATACATGACCAATATTCGTCGTATCGAACTGCAGGTACAGAAACTGTCCAACCGTTCTTCCGTCATTGCCAACACCTCCGGTGGCCCTGTGGGGATTCCTGACGACTTCGACGAGCATATGAATGTGACCTATGACCTGATGCATCTGGCCTATCAGGGTGACATGACCCGTGTGTTCAGCTTTTTGACCGGTCATGAGGCAAGTGGACGCAGTTATGCCCACATCGGGGTGAATGAACCTCACCACAATGTCACCCATCACCAAAATACGGAAGAAAGTATTACCCGTTATGCCAAGATCACAACGTACCAGATGCAGAAGTTTGCTGATTTCGTTGCCAAACTGGATGCAACACCGGATGGTGATGGCTCATTGCTTGATTCCACACTGCTGTATTTCGGCGCTGGCATGAGTAATGGCCTGGAACATGATCGTCATAACGTACCCGCCCTGCTGGTGGGTGGCGCTGGTGGCCGCATCGAAGGCAACCGCCACATTCAGGCCAAGGAAGACGAGCCTACGTCCAACCTGTTACTTGGTATAGCAGACCTGATGGGCGCAGAAATCGATACTATCGGTATGGCTACAAGTCGCTTCCTGCTTTAATTATTGTTAAAGCAATAAAAAATGGGCCTGAGGGCCCATTTTTTTGTCAGATTTTCTCAGTTCAATAGCGTATCAGGGATTCAAATACACCTCAGGATCCAGATACTTTTCAAGCATTCCTGCTTCATTCAAATCTGAAAAATAACCGGTTGGATCACAGGCCAATTGTTCATTCACATCCAGGTTATTGCCGCGAGCAGCCCCCCGTACGCGGGTCAGAGGCGCTGTGTAATAAGGATCATGGATAGTCATCACCCTGTCCATAGTCAAGCGGTCATCGGCAAAGCTGTAACGCTCAACAAGCCGTGTCTGTTCGCCAGACATGGGATAACCGGTTCCATCCAGCCATCCTGGCAACAGGTGTGTAGTTTCTATGACCAGCTCATCGTTTTCCCAGTGCCCCACGGAAAACCCATTTGAGGTGGCTGGGGTGTCTGCAGCGGGCATCCTGCCATCCATCCAGATTCGACGCGGGGAGTTATGGTCAACGTAAAGAAACAGGTAATGTGTTCCTGCATCGTAAATAGTCATGTTGTAAGGATTACCAAACAGTCTTGGCAGCCCATAGGAGAGACAGCGCAGGGCCGGATCATCATATTTGTTAATGTTTTCATAAATAGCCCTGGCTTCAGCTGTCATGGGCATTGGCTTGGGCTCCAGATCATCAACCGTGGTACGAAACTTGTATCGGTTGCTCCAGGCGCCAGTTATGTCGATCGGGTAAGTACTGTTAATGTCACCATAACCATAATCCGCAGCACTGAGATACGCTTCATCAACAAGCGCTTGATTGCTGTCTGACGCAGCACTGCCATAGCGCCCGCCATCAGTAACAGCGATGCCACGGATAAAAAGTTTTTTTGCCCCATTTCTACCCAGTTGCCCTTCCACGGAAACAACATCCCCCACTTTGACGCTGTCACGGTTCCAGTTTTGTCCTCGCAGCGAAGTAACGCTGGCTGCCTGTAGTTCCCAGGATTCAACCGAGCCGTCAGTGCTTTCCACATCAACCCTGTAGCGCACATGCGGATTACTGAAACGCACCTGGGTTACCATACCCGTCAGCTGTGCGCGTGCATCAGTATCAAACTCCAGTCCAAAGGAGTGATGTGCCTGCGCCCTGGTCATCATTAACAGCATTCCCAACACAGGCAGCGTTAGCATTAAAGTTACCCTGGTTATTTTTTTCATATTTTCCCCCCTGAAAATTCAGGTAATGTTGCAGCCGACAACTTCAGTTCTTCCGCTTGTTAAATGTGCTTAATTATTATCGGGTTATCGCGTTACTTTCTGCACCAACCAGAAAATTCTGGCCATCCCGCAAGGCGGTAGTCAATGCCATGATGTGCTGCACGGTAATGCCGTAATAGGTGTTGTACGACACATCCAGGGCGCTGGAAGCCAGGTTCAATACCTTTGTATAAAGTCGCCCTGGTGGATTCCTGCTGCCAAAACGCGGAGCGTTTTTGAACGTCCCTTCACGTGTCAGCTCTCCCAGTGAAACCATTACCTGGGTCATATTATCGGTAATCTCACCTTCCATGCTGATGGCGAGCTCCATTGCCGCCTGGGCTATTTGATCAGTACTGGCATGGTCAGCTGTTACACCGTCTGGCAAAGCCGCAAGTATGGCTTGCCGGGTTGCCACATGATTGGCAACCTGGGCACTGACTGAGAGAGCCGACAGGGAACAAATAATAAATAGTGTCATCAGCAGTTTTTTCATATTCATTTCTGCCGCGCCATCAAGCTATCGATAAATGCCACCGTATCCAGCTGACCCATGTCCCGGGCAAGATCACGGGGCGTATAACCACCCACATCACGTATGCTGAAATCCACCCCCTGCTCCCAGGCGAATTGCAGGGCTTCATGCCAGCCTGCTTTTGCTGAACCGTGAGCAACATTTTGCCCATTAGCGGCAAGCTGGTGAATATCCGCACCAGCCTCCAGTAACAGCGCCATGATCGCGGCAGCATCCGCCCCGGTTTTATAGG
>Ga0181559_10006040_pt1 | contig 11487 bp, 5 predicted proteins | sample 011ome_21_FD_133752 | JGI IMG/M metagenome (GOLD analysis project Ga0181559, IMG submission 133752) | Coastal salt marsh microbial communities from the Groves Creek Marsh, Skidaway Island, Georgia - 011508AT metaG (megahit assembly) | ecosystem: Environmental > Aquatic > Marine > Intertidal zone... | reverse complement strand
TCGGGCGGACACATCCCGACGTCGCGGAACACGTACGTCAGGCCGAGCCAGTCCCCGGCGATCATGCACTGGATGCCGCGCGCGAAGCCCTCCATGACGTGATCCTCCACCTCCGCGACTAAACCGAAGTCCAGGAAAACCAGACTGCCGTCCCGCTCGTCGAGCAGGATGTTGCCCTCGTGCGGGTCCGCGTGCACGAACCCGGTGTACGTGAGCTGCGCGACGCACGCCTCCACCGCCATCTGCGCCATCGTCAGCCGCCGCTCGGGGGGCAGGTCCGAGATGTGTTTCCCCTCGATCCACTCCGTGGTGAGCACGCGCGCGACGCCTTCGGGGCCGGTGAACTCCGGGTACCACTTCGGCGCGCGCACGAACCCCAGCCAGTCGTGTCTCCGGTTGAACTCGTCCATGTTCCGCGCTTCGTTCACGTAATCCAGCTCCTTGAACACGCCCTCGCCCACCTCGTCGGCGATGTCCCCCAGGTTCGCCTTGCTGCTCCACGCCTTTTGGAGGGTGGAGAGGCAGAGCGACCAGACCGTCCAGTCCAGCGCGACTTGGCGCACCACGTTCGGGCGCTGCACCTTCACGGCGACGCGCTCGCCGCTCCACAGCGTCGCCTGGTACACCTGCCCCAGCGACGCCGCCGCGACGGGCGCGTCGCCGAACGCCGCGAACAGAGGCGCGTCGTTCGGGCGCGCGCACGTTTCAGTAGAAGCGTGCTTCGGCGCGAGCGGCCCAGCGAAGGCGAGGTCTTCGGCGATAGCGCGCCACGCGATGTCGTCGGGAAACGGCGCGTTCGACATCTGCAGACTTTTGAGCGCGTTCGCGGCTTCGTCCCCGATCAAATCCGGCCTTTGCGACAACGTCTGGCCGATCTTCACGAACACCGGTCCCAAACCGCCGAGCGCGTCGCGGAGCGCGTCGCCGCGCGTCCGCCGGGAGGGCTCGAGTTTTTCCTCCCTGCGCCACAGACGCACGACGCGCGCGCCGACGCGGATCACCGCCGCGAGTCTGGTAGCTACCGAGCCTGGTCTTCGGTTGAAGAACGCGCGCAGTTTCTTCTTATCGAAACCACCACGCAAAGCGTCGTACGGGTCTTTCCGTCGTTTCTTCTGATTTTCGCGCGTCGAAACGTCGTTGTCGCGCGCCTTTTGTTGTAACGCTCGTCGTTCGCGTCGCTTCTCCGCCTTCAACGCCGCTTTTCGCGCTCGCGTCTCAGCTTTCTTCGCTCGCGTCTCAGCTTTCTTCGCCTCCTTCGCCAACCGCAGCGTGGTCACCTCCTTGTCCGTCAGCGCGCGGAGCCCGCGCGCGCGGCGCAGGAAGTTGCGGACGCGCGCGCGCTTGCCAGGAAGCGCGCGCGAGGAAGGGCCCGTTCCCGGAATATCCGCGCCGCGCGGAGGCTCAGCCTCCGGCGCCGATAAGGGGGAGGGGAGTCCGGCTCCGGAGGCGGACGCGACGACGCTCGCGCGCTCCCGCACCGCGGGCGCATCGCCGCCGCCGCCCGAGCGTGAGGTGGGCATGGTCTCGTCGCGGCTCGCGGCCGCGGAGGAGGCGTCCTCCTCGAAGGAGCCCGACCCGATGGCCGCTTCCGCGTCACCCGCCTCGTCCTCCAGCTCGGCGCCCAGCAGACGCATCGCCTCGAGCGCGCGCTCCGCGCCGTCGAGCGCGGAGGCTGCCTCCTCGGTATCGCCATCTGCGCGCTCGCCCGCGCACGCCGTGCCCTCGCGCGGGGGGGCGGGGGACCCCGCCGCGGGTGAGCCCCACCGCGCGGGGAGGCGCGAGGCGTGTTTTTTTGTGCGACGCCACGGCGAACTCGACGAAGCGCGCGAGGACGACGCGACGACGAAGACGCGCCGGGTCGATTCCGCCAGCCTCGGCGCGCGCCTCGCGATGAGGGGCGGCCGCGGCCACGACGCCGTCGCCCACATGCTCCTCTTCAGCAGCGCGCCTCTCAGTGGGGCGCTCAGATTTCAGAAACATGAGAAGAAACAATGGAATCTCACGCGAAGTGCTGGTTCCATGGCATGACTCGGACGGATCTCACATCTCAGAACTTGATGAGCATTCAAACTCGGCTGCGAAAAAGAAGAGACGATGTCGAGATCTTTGTAGGGGCCATTCGGTTGGGCGCGCGACACGTGGTCGACTCCTCGCCGGTCGGGCGAGGATGAAACGCGGCAAGCCCGCCTCCGGCGGAGGCAGCTCGAAGAAGGTGGAGAAACCCATCACGTCGTTCTTCTTCAAGCAGCCGTCGCCCGCGAAGGCTCCAGCGGCGAAGCCGTCCGTCGTTGACGACGACGAGAAGGCGAGCGCGAGCCCACCTTCGAAACGCCGTCGTGGCTCGGACGAAGAGCCTCCCGCGGCGCCCGTCACGCAGAAACCGCCGACGCCGGGCAAGCCCGAGGAGGATGCGCCCGCGATGGACGCCCCCGCGACCGCGACGCGATACGCCCCCGCGGTGGCCGCTGTGACCGCCGCGGCGCTCGCCTCCATCGCGCCTTCGCAGCCCGACCGCCACGATCGGTTCGTCCGGAAGCTCGCGCTGGACCACCGCAGGCGCGACGGCACGAACCGCGGCGGCGCCGAGGGCGAGGACGGCGCGACCGGGGGCGGACCCACCGGCGCTCAGAACGCCGGCATCGAACCCGGGGACGAGCCCGCGCCCCGCGAGGGGTCCCGGTACGCGCGCCGACCGGGCGCGCCGGTTTCGACGTCGGCGTCCTCGCCGGGCGGGTCGTCCTCGAAGGCGCCCTTGAAGATGACCCCTCTGGAGGAACAGGTGCGGCGGCACAAAGCCGAGCACCCCGGGGTCGTTTTGCTGATCGAGGTGGGGTACAAGTTCCACTTCTACGGCGAAGACGCGCGCGTGGCCGCGAAGACGCTGAACATCTTCGCGTACCAGAGCCGCAACTACCTCACCGCCTCGGTGCCCGTGCCCCGCCTGCACGTGTACGTGCGCCGCCTCGTGGACGCCGGCCACAAGGTGGGCGTGATCCGCCAGACCGAGACCGCCGCGCTGAAAGCCGCGGGGGAGTACGCGGGTAATTCGGGTAAATCGGGAAGCGGCGAGGCGAGCGGCAAGAGCGGTCTGTTCGAGCGGAAGCTCGTCGGTTTGTACACCAAGAGCACGCTCGAGGCGGGCGTCGCCGTCGACCCCGGCGGCGGCGCGAACGCCGTCGCCGGCGCGAGCGCCGCCGACGGCGATTGGCGCACCACCGGCGTTTTGCTCTGCGTCGCGGAATCGTTCGATTCGCCTCGCGCGACATCGACGCGCATCGGGCTCGCGGCGGTCGACGCGAGCGCCGGCGACGTGCGGTACGCCGAGTTCGACGACGGGCCGGCGCGGCCCGGTTTGGAATCCAGGCTGCTGCAACTCTCGCCGGCGGAGGTGCTGCTGGTCGAGCCCGTGTCCGCCGCGACGAACGCGCTCGTCGCCGCCGTGTTCGGCGAGGGGAAGGGCGCGCGCGTCGAGCGCATCGCCGCCGAGAGCGGATACGCGGACGCGCGGGACGCGGAGCGGGCGCTGGCGAGGTACGTCGAGCCGAGAACGTCGAGCGAGAACGAAAACGAAAACGAGACTCTCGCGTCGTTTTCGTTGGACGAAAACGAAAAACGGAAAACTTCCGTAAAACTTCCCGGCGGTCAGACGGCGCGCGCGGCGGCGACGGCGTTCGACTGGCTGCGGCCGTTCGGCCTGGACGGCGTGTCCCGACTGGTGGGCTCGGCCGCGGCGTTTAAGCCGATGGCCGGCGGCGACGACGACGGCGGCACGATGCGGCTCTCCCCGAACGTCATCCGGCAGCTCGAGCTGTTCCGCTCGTCCGAGGACACGCACCGGGGCAGCCTGGTGTGGCTCCTCGGCGCCAACGCGATCACCGCCGGCGGCGCGCGGCTCGTCCGCCGCTGGGTCGCGCACCCGCTGACGAGCGTCCGCGCGATCCGCGAGCGGCTCGATGCGGTGCGCGAGCTCGCCGAGACGGCCGAGCCCGACTCGGGCGGGCGCCTGGACGCGCTGCCGGCGGCGCTGCGGCGGTGCCACGGCGCCGGCGACGCCGAGCGGTACCTGGCGCGCGTGTTCCACGGCACGGCGACCCCCGCCGAGCTGGTCACGGCGCTGAGTGCGGTGCGCGCGTTCGCGGGCGCCGTCGCGGAGATGGCGAAGACGAAGAGCCTTCAGACGAATCGTGACGCGCTCGAAGGGCCTTCAGGTGGCTCTGCGTCTCCGTGCGCGTCGCTTCTTCTTCGCCGCCTGCTCGCCGAGGCGAGCGACGAGGAGGTGGCGGCGACGTGCGAGTCTTTGCTCTCGGCGGTGGACGCCGAGGCGGCGCGCTCGGGGCGCGCCACGCCCGCCACCGCGCTCAAGCCGGACGCCGCGCGCTTCCCCGAGCTGGAGAAGACGCGCGCGGCGGTCGCGGAGGCGGTCCGGGACCTGGAAGGACTTCTTCCCGAGTTGCGCGAACAGCTCATCCGCGGGGGCGCCTCAGGCTCGGACGGCGCCGCCGGCGCCGCCGGCGCCGGCTCGCCTCCTTTCACTAAAAAAAAAAAAACGCTTCCCGCCGCTTCCCGCGCGGCGATTCCCGCGACGCTCGGCTACGTCACCGTGGCGCTCGTCGAGCACCTCATCGAGCTCCCGGACACGGCCGAGGGCGTGCCGCACGACTGGGTCCGGGTCAGCACGAACAAGAGCAAGAAGGTTGTGCGGTACCACCCGCCGGCGGTGCTGGCGCGCGCGGCGGCGCTTGAGCGCGCGCGCGAACGGCACGCGCGCGCGTGCGAAGCCGCCTGGCGCCATTTCCTGAGCGTGGAGTGCGCCGGGAAGTTCCTGGAGCTGCGCGCGGCGACGCGCGCGGCGGCGGGGCTCGACTCGCTGTGCTCGCTCGCGGCGCTCGCAAGGCAGGAGGGGTACTGCTGCCCGACGTTCCTGGACGACGCCGACGAAAGCGACGAAGGCGACGAAAACGAGCTTTCCGCCGCGTTCCTGGACATCCGCGAGGGCCGCCACCCCGTGCTGGACGCTACGCTCGCCGGCGGCGAGCGCGTCGTGCCCAACTCGGTCAGGCTCGGAACGCGTTTTCCCGGAACGCGTAAGACGTCGGCGTCCGCGATGACCGAGACGAACGGCGGTGACGAAGGGCTCGCCGCCGTCGACGCGCTCGCGGAGCCTCCGACGGGTTCGGGTTCGGAAAACCCGCAAAACCCGCGCGCGTTGGTGGTTACGGGCCCGAACATGGGCGGCAAGTCGTGTTTCGTGCGGCAGACGGCGCTTCTCGCGCTCATGGCGCAATGCGGGAGCTTCGTCCCCGCGCGCGCCATGACGCTCACCGCGTTCGAGGGTGTGCACACGCGCATGGGCGCCGCCGACAACCTGGCGATGGGGAGCAGCACGTTCCTGGAGGAGATGTCCGAGTGCGCGGCGATCCTGCGCGCCGCCGCCGCCGAGAAGCGCTCGCTGGTGGTCCTGGACGAGCTCGGCCGAGGCACGAGCACGCACGACGGCGTCGCCGTCGCGCACGCGACGCTCGAGCACCTGGTCGGAGGTTCGAGCGCGAGCGACGGAAGCTGTTCAGGGTCAGGAACTCTGACCCTGTTCGTGACGCACTACCCCTCCGTGGCGCGCGACGTCGTCGCGAAGCGCCCGGACGCGTGCGCTTCGGCGTTCACGTCGTACGCCGAGAAGCGCTTCTTGAAAAACCGGTTGGAACCGGGCGCGGAGGCGGCGGACGACGCGGCCGACGCGGACGACGCGTACGCCGCGGCGGATGAGATCGACTTCCTGTACGCGCTGACCCCCGGCGTCGCGCACCGCTCGTTCGGCCTGAACGTCGCGCGCATGGCCGGCGTCCCCCCGGGCGTGCTCCGCTGCGCCGCGGCGAAGGCGCGCGAGCTCGAGACGGGCATGGCGAAGAAGGCGGCGGCGCGCGCGGCGCGCGAGGCGAGGCGCGACGGAGGCGCCGGCGGCGACGGCGAGCGGACGCTGCTCGGCGCGTGCGAGGAAATCGCCGAGGCCTCCCGCGCCGTCGTGCGCGCGCTGAGAGACGCCGGGGATGTCGATGCCGTGGCTACCGCGCAGGCGCGCGCGCGCGACGCGACGAGCCGGCGCGAGAAGAAGTGAGAAGAACTCTCGAGTGCGTGGAGACGCGTCGGATCGGGTCGTTTCGGGAGTTTCGTATATTTCGTCATTCGTTTCGGTTTCCATTTTCGTCGTCTGTTCCGCGCGTCTCTCCTTCGCTCCCGCGCGTCTCTCCTTCGCGTCTCACCAGGTGAGCCTCGCCCTCCCCTCCGCGGTCTCCGGGTCGAGCGCGAACACGCGCATGACGTCCGTGGCCGTGCACACGCCCCTCGGCGGCGCGCGCGGGGAGTCGCACACGTACACGCGGTGCACCCTGTTTCGGGACATGCTTCGCATCGCCTCCAGGAGCGACGCGCGGGGAGACACCGTCACCGCCGACGGGAACGGCGCGCGTGTGGGCGCTTCGTCGCTCGCTTCGGACGGCGGCGGTGTCGGCATCATCGATGGCGCCATCGATGGCCACACCTTTCGTTTCAAAAACGAACCGACGGGCTCGTTGAGCCAACGCAAATCCTCCGCGCTTCGAAACGCGCGCGCGTCCGAGACGGAAACGGAGCCGAGAAAAAACCGCCGCGACGCGTCGAGCACCGGCGTCGCGCTCACCTCGCGGTTAGTCGCCACCGCGAACGCCGCCGCGGTGGGGAGCGTCTCCGTGACACACACCACTTGGGTTTCACTCAACCCCGTGCTGACGAATCCCAGATCGGACATGCTCTTCAAGCGAACGAACGCGCCGAGCGCGTCCGCGTCCCTGACCATCGCGTCGATCACGTCGAGCTGCGACACGACGGCCAGGTATTCCACCCCGCGCGTTTCGGGTTCGCCGGCGAGTCGTCGCGAGTCGTCGCGCGCGGTCCCGGGTTCGAGCCCCGGGGGCGGCGATGGTTGCTTTTTTTTCGCCCGGGAGGGTGACTCAGGAGACCCTTCGCAGAATCGAACCGCCGGCGGGCCTTGCGAGTCGCCCCCCGAGCCGTTCTTCTCTCGGTCGTTATCGCTTCTCTCGGTCGTTATCGCCGCGCGCGGCCGAGTGGCCGGTTGCTCGGCGAAGACGGCGACCCGGTGGCCCGGCTCGAAGTCGCCTCGCCGCTTCTCTTCCAGCTTCCGGCAGTCGAGCCCCCGGGACACGAAGTCCAGCATGGTGGTATCGTCGAACCCGGCGAAGCACACGTCCCCGTCGTCGCCGACACGCGCGAACGCGCGCCACGCGCTCTGGAACTCGCGCTCGGCGTCGGCGGCGAGCGCGGCGAAACCGCGAGACCGCGCGGTCTCGTCTCGCTTTTTCTCGTCGACGTTCGGCCTCGCGTCGTCGCCGCGCGCGTCGCCCCGGAGGAACGCCTCGACGTCCTCCTGGGACAGCAGGTCGGGGGCAAGCAGCTGCGGGTAGCAGCTGCGCAGGAGCTGGCGCAGCAGGTCCCCGCAGGAGACGAAGCCTCGGTGCTCGAGGGACGCTTCGTCCACCACGGGCGCGGCGAGCAAATCAGCGGCGGCTAAGCAGGTCAGCGCCTGCCCCACGGTGGCGTTCGAGGGGAGGGTCAGGACGCCTCTCGGGCGGCGCCTCGCGAGCGACGCGCCCGGTGAGGTGGACGGGGGACCCACGCGTGACCAGCCGAACGCGCCGCCGCCCGGCGTGATGAGCGTCGGGGCGCAGGGGGTCACGCCGTCTCCTCCCTCGTCTTCCGAGAAGGAACGAGCGTGCGACCGCTCCGACTCGGCTCGGAAGCGCTCGACGTATCGGGACAGCGTCCAGCCGGAGAGGAACGTCCGGGCTTCCGCCAGCTCGGCGGCGGGGGTCATGAGCGCGGGGAACGCGGGAAGGTCCTCGTCGCCGGGCATGTCAAGGAAGACGCCGGTTCGAGAGCGCGCGCCCGGGCACTGAAGAAGCCACGGCGTGAGGAAGGAACTTCACGGGAAGAGTCGAAAAAGAAGCGCCTTTTCGCAACCAGAACCTCTGTGACGACACCGTACGTCTCTCGTCTCTCATCTCTCGTCTCCGGTCACTTCCGATCAGAACAGCGCGGATCCCTTGACCGTCTCCACCGCCACGAGCGCGACGATCCCGACCATCGCCGCGCGGCCGTTGAGCTGCTCCACCTCCGGCGAGAACACCTTCCGCTTCTCCGGCCCCCAGGGTCCGCCCTTGAACACCTCGCGCCACGTGCGGCTGCTCTCCATGGTGAACGGGTTCGCCGTGTACCCCTCGTTGGAGGAGAACGCGGGCACGAGCGACGCGAACGCCCAGAGCTGCACCTGCGCGGCGAAGATGCCGAAGTTGGCGCCGAACTGCTCGGTGAAGGACTGGCCGGTCGCGATTTCCTGCGTCACCGCGGTGAGGAACCCGAGCATGGCGAGGCGGCCGTTGATCACTTCGGGCGCCCACCCCTCAAACGCCAGCACCTGCTGCGGCGTCAAAACCTTCGCGGGCGCGGACCAGGGGGGGAAAAGCACCTCGTCGATCTCGTGCACGGTCAAGTTGCCGATCATAGTGTCCGTCTTCGAGATGTTCGCGCCGTTCACGGTGGTGCCCTCGATGTCGAGCGCGAAGCGCTCGTTGAGGGTCGCCGCTTCGCCGTCGCGCAAATCCGCGCTCGTCACGCTCCCCTCGACGACGTGGTACGTCAGGATGTCCGCGAGCGACTCCAGCCCGAGCACCTCCTCCTTGGAGAGCTGCAGGTCTTCGCACACGCGCGCGAACGCGGCGTCCGTGGGCGCGAACACCGTCAGCTTCTTGTCCCCGGTGAGCGCCTCCAGGAGCTCAGCCTTCTCCACCGCCGCGCTCAGCACGGAGAGGTTGTCGCCGAGCACGGAGGCGCTCGCCACGACGCCCGCGGGGGCGGTCACCGCCTGGCGACGCGCGGCGAGGCCGCGGCGGGCGCCGCATCGGCCCGCGACGGGCGCGACACGCGCGTTGGACGCGGTGACAGACATCATCTTGAGTGTGCGGACGTGTGCGTCGCGGAGTGCCCGCGCGATGGCGCGCGCTCCGATAAGATTTCCATGTGGCGAAACTGGTGGCGTCACGCGTGTCGGCCTCTCAGTCGGCCAATGGGAGATCTCCGAACCGTCGGACTCATACCAGAATTTCCGACTGAAAAGACATACAAGTACCGCGCATTTATAGTATGTTTTTTTTTCTCTCCTTTCGAGAAGAGAAAAATCAAAGCCGTCTCGCGCGCTTCATCCGACGCCTTCGCGTGTGTACAAATGCACGACAACCTACGTAGGATCGATCGACCGCGCAGCCTCGTCTCGTTCGCGGACAGAAAATGAAAACGCGAAAACGCTCCTCTTCCCGCTCAGCAGCATCCCCCCTTCTTGGCGCCGCCCGGCCCGTCGACGTCGACGGTGTCCGGGAGGTAGATCTCCTCCTCGGCTTCGTTCCTCAGCGCGTTCCTCGCGATGCACTGGAACGCCGCCTCCACGTTCACGTCTTCTTTCGCGGACGTCTCGAAGTACGGGATCGCGCCCTTGGACGTGCACCAGCTCTTGGCCTTCTTTTCGCTCACCACGCGCGACTCGCCGCCCTCCACGTCGACTTTGTTTCCGAGAACCACGAACGGGAAGCCGTCGGGGTCGGCGGGCGACGCCTGGATCAGAAACTCGTCGCGCCAGTTCTCGAGGTTCTCGAACGTCTTCTGCGTGTTGACGTCGTAACACAGCACGCAGCAGTCCGCGCCGCGGTAGAACGCCACGCCCAGACTTTGGAACCGCTCCTGACCGGCGGTGTCCCAGATCTGCATCGTCACGAGCCGGTCGTCCACCTGCACCTCCTTCGTCAAGAAATCGGCGCCGATGGTGGCTTTGTACTGCTTGCTGAACTTGCGGTTCACGTACTGGTTCATCAAAGACGTCTTGCCGACGCTGGAGGATGGCGTACACGCAAAAGCGCGGGCGAGAAGGCAGTGGGGAGGTGGTTTCGGGGGTTCGTCACGCGTCAGAAGGGGTTCGGCGACGCCGCGCGCGCGTTTCGCGCGCGAGAAAGCGAAACCAAAACCGACGTTTACGCCCTCCGCTTCTCACTTCCGGGTCGATCGAATCTTGCAAAGTTCTCTTCGCGACGTTGAGGCGGGGACCGACCGAGTGCGTCTCGGAGGCGGCGGGAGATGCCGAACGACGTCGGCGCGCGTTGCCGCCGCCTCGAAGCGCGTCGCTGGTGCGTGCGATCCTCCCGTCGCGCCGGCCGCGCCCGACACGCCGCCGCGCTCGAGGCGATCGACACCTCCGAGTCGAAGAAAACTCCTCCACAGGTGTTACTCCCTACACGGCGTCGTTTGGCGACGCGTCGAGATTTCGCAGAGAGAGGGGTGTCGCGCGCCGAATGGCTTCGCATCGCACGTACCCGGAGTCGCCCAAGATGATCACCTTCAGCAGGGTGCGCTTACGGGACGCCATGGTGCCCGGGAGCTCTCGATGCGCGGGGCGAACGAGGGAATGGCGCGAGCGCTCGAACGACGACGACTTTTAGCCGAGCTGGCGGGAGGGCCCATAGACTGCTCATTTCCACCGAGGCTTCGACTCTCGAGCCGCCGACGACGCGTGAAAAAGTGTCGAAGCTACCTATCCTACTCATTGGCGACGCGCGCGCCTCATCCGACGCGTCTCCGTCGGACGCCTCGTGTCGCTCTTCGATCCCGCACGCGGAGGTGACCACCTCTCGCGTCTTCGCTCCCGCCCGCGAACGCCCCCCGTCGCAGCCATGGCGCCGCTCGAGCTCTTCTGCCGCGGCGGCGATCCGCGCGCCATGAAGGGCTTCATCGCCGCGAGCCTGTCCGGCGCGGACGTCGCGTTCACGCCCATGACCGCCGCGGTGTCCGGCGAGGCGCGCGGCGCGCAGATCAAGCTCGGCGAGCTGACGGACGCGAACGCCATCGCGCGGTTCCTGGGGAACCGGGGCGCCCTCGCGAACGCGTTCGTCCCGGGCGGCGGGCCCGCACGATGGGCCACCGAGCGCTGGACGGAGTGGGAGGCGACGACGCTGGCGCCCGCCGTCGCGCTCGCGTGCGCCGCGAAGGACGCCACCGCGGTGACCGCGATGCTTCGCGAGACGCTGGAGAAGCGCCTACGCGAAGTCAGATTCGGTGGACACGAACAAACGACGAATGACGCGTTCGTGTCCATCTCCGGCGCCGGCGAGAACGCGCGCACGCTGGCGGATGTCGTCGTCTTCGCCGCGCTGTTCCCGCTGCTCGGCGAAGGCGGAGGCGAAGCTTCTTCAAACGGCGTGCGCGGCGTCGAGCAGCTCTCGAGCGACGCAAACGTGATTAAACGGTGGTTCCGGTCGTTTCACGCGCCACTCGGCTCTGATGGAAACGAAACAGACCGGTCGATCGAAGCCTCGATCGCGACCGCGCTGGAGCGGTGCCGAGCCTCCGCATCCGCCGCGCGCGGCGTCGCCGGCGCCGACGGCGCCCCGCTGTTGG
>Ga0181559_10006033_pt1 | contig 11492 bp, 6 predicted proteins | sample 011ome_21_FD_133752 | JGI IMG/M metagenome (GOLD analysis project Ga0181559, IMG submission 133752) | Coastal salt marsh microbial communities from the Groves Creek Marsh, Skidaway Island, Georgia - 011508AT metaG (megahit assembly) | ecosystem: Environmental > Aquatic > Marine > Intertidal zone... | reverse complement strand
GGTCGCCCACGCGCTCGTCGCTCACAAAGTGGTACGAATACACCTCCACGAAGCCCATAGTGGTACTGCCCGAAACAGTACAAGGATCGAGCTGTACGCCACTCACGCGGCAACCAGTGCCAGCGGTGAATATTTGAGACCAGAACAATGACAGAGAAGTATCACCAGAGCTGTGCACCACGGATGGCAGGACAGCGTCGAGAACATCCGCATGAACGTATGAATAGGTCAGGCTATCAGAAAATGACTCCTGGTTCACTCGACCCACTCTTACCTCCGAAGTAGCATCGATGTGCGCAGGCGACACGCAACTCACTTTGCGTGTCGACAAATAGCTAGCGGCTACGGGACCTATTGTCCCAAATCTACAACTTATATCTGTGGTATCCTTGAAATTTGTACCAGTCACCTCGACGGCAGTGCCGCCCTGAACCAAGCCAGTGCCCACTGACAACGACGTGATTGTCGGGAGAGCCGTAAAAACTATACTCGCCGACTCTACCGTCGAACCAGAAGCTAAGGCATAGAGTAGTTCTTCGCCTTCTGTGTGCGGAAGTAACTCACACTGAATCAGTGCGGATGACACAAATCGCACAGGCGCCGTAGCGTCGCCGTCAACCCGGCATACGGAGGATATCGATAGACTCGACCCCGTGACTGTTACCACAGAACCTCCTGCAGCCAGCACGTACACCGGCACGACTGCTATGCTCGATCCCGTATACGTAATCAACGTCTCTTCGCCAACGATTTCTGCACTCTCATCGCTGGGTGCAGCACCGTACGTAAACGTCGGCATCGTCGTACATGGCTGAAAGGAGTCTACACTTGGACCAGCCCATAATTCTACGCTTGAACCCGGGTATTGTGCCGCGGGCGATATGCAAGTCACGGTGCTATTCGTGCGTAACGCATCTAAGACTGCGCTCACCGTAATTGTTCCAAAGTGACACGAATAACCAAATAGATTATTTGGCTCGACTAATTCTTCATTAGCCGAAGCAGAGCGAAGCACGACTGAGGTGCCACCATAGTAGGAAACGGAAGTGTTCCATGACTGCATGACTTCGAGTTCGCATGGTTCCTTCCAAACTTCGAGCGCGCGACTGCCGCTAAGTGAGCCGGACGTGCCCCATGTACGCATGGACACGTCAGTCATGCCCACCGTCGCAAACGTTGGCGTTTCGCATTTCATATACGCCGACGAGTATACGATAGATGGTGCTAGTGCGCTCACCGCGGCAACATCCCCCGTACCTCCCGCGCCAAACGTACATTTACTCGAGTCGTGCGCAAAATTTGAACCAACCAAACGCAGCACTCCACCTCCGCCGATATCAAACCCGTACGGAAACACATGCGCAAGCTTCACGGGATCATGCAACGCAAACGTCACGCGATCACTCGTAAAGTCAAACCCATTCATGGACACTTCGATGTAGGAAAATCCTCTGCTCAGGCGTAAACTTGGCGAAATTGTACAACGAACTTCGCTGTCGCTCACATACGTAAGCGGAGTCGTGTAATCCCCCACGCGACAACTCGAAATATTCGTCGCAAAGAACGCATCACCGTACACATTGACTGTCAAATTATTCTGATTCAACTGCGATGACGGCCACACGCCCCAATCCTCAGGATCAAGCCTGTCCACGCCCGCGTTTGCCTCGCGCGCCGCCCGCGCAAACGCCACCGCCCACGCGAACGCCCACGCCGCGCGCCCCACGCCACGCGCGCCGCCCCAACGTCCACGCCGCACCGCGCGCCCAGACCCTACATCATCCTCAACATCTCCCGCACCACTCGTCGTCGCCATCGCGCGCCCGCGCCCTTCACTACACGTCATGCACCGCGCGCCAAATCACCCACCGCGCCCATCCGTTCGTCGCTTCATCGTCGTCATCCCACGCCACGTCCGACGACGACAGACGCGGAGGTCGCACGCGTGCGAGCACACCCCGTGCGAAATACACCACCGCGGTGCTCTTGCCACGCCCTCGCGCCGCGCTCGCGTTCGCAATGCGTCGTGGTTTCGCGCCCACGTCGTCGTCAGTGGTCGTTTAAAGTCCGCGGCTCGCGGCGGAATCGTGATACATCTGGTGGCGTGAACGCGCCCGTGTTCGATACATTTAGTGGCGTGCATGCGTCCGTGTGTGTGATACATCTGATGGCGTCATTTCGATGGACGATGCGCTCGGACGACGACGATGGACGACGATGGATGCGTGGATGGATGGCGTCGCCGGGGCGGCATTCGCGAACGCAAAGCATGCACGACGATAGGGTGTACCGCGACCGCGACCGCGACCGCGACGTCGACGTCAACACACGGCGGTCGCGCGACGCCCCACGCGACGACAGAGGTGCGCGCAAACCCCCGCCGGATGTGTCGCACTTGACGAGCGTCAAGGTTGACAATCTCGACTATGCGGTGACGCTGGATGACTTGAGGGAGGCGTTCGCGGAGTTTGGGGCGATTGGGGACGTGTATATGCCGCGAGAACACGGGACGGGGCGGACGCGAGGGTTTGGGTTCGTGCGATACGAGCGACGGGAGGATGCGGAAGCGGCGGTGGCGGCGATGCAGGATGTGGAGGTGCTCGGGCGGGCGATTCGTTGCGCGGTGGCTGAACGCGAACGCGGGGAACGACCGGCGGGGAGATATGCGAATTCGAACGGTAACAGTCGATCGTATAGAGATGACGGTCGTGATGATCGTAGGGATGACCGCTATAGACGCGATGAGCGATCGTATGATCGATACGATGATAGACGATACGAGCGTCGATACGACGATAGACGAGACGACCGCTACGACGATCGCGGTGGTCGTTCGTACAATGATAGATACGATAGATACGATGATAGGCGCCGATCGTACGACGACAGACGGGACACGTATCGCGACGATCGACGACGCGATGGTGATAGACGGGACTCGCGGGATTTGTATCGCGACGACAGACGACGGGACGACGCGCCGAGACACCACCCATACGAACGTGATTCTCGCGCGCCACCTTCGTCTGCAGCCGAGCCACGAGATTCGCGATAAAAAATGCAACGAATGCATGAATTCTGCATATTAATAAAATCAATTCTCAAATGCTATGTGCTAGTCTACTTTTTCTTGCCAAATTTGGCTTGCAACGCGTCGAGACTCGTCTTCGCATTCGGCTTCGCTGAGCTCGCCGAAGACGCCGAGGCATCGTTCGTGGCTTGCGGCAGATTAAATCCCTTGATTTTTCCCTTCTTCTTCTTTGACGCTGTCTTGTCGGCCGCAGACTTGCCAACTCCCGTAATTTCAACCGTGTGCGCCGGCGCCAACACGCGTTGCGCTCCGGCTTGCACCGTTAACAAACCGTCTTCGTCATCGATGACTTTACCTTTAAATCCCGTCTTTTTGACGACGACAATATCACCTATGGTAGGGTTCATGTCGTCTTCGGACAACGTAAAGTTCATCGCTTTCGCACTCGTTGTGGGCTTGGGCGCGTTCGGCGTCCGCGCCGACGTTGCCAACAAATCATCCGCGCGTCGCGCCGCTTGCGACGCGCCTCGAACAGATTTTGTTTTCAGCTTTACTGGCGCTCGGTTCACGCCGCCATTTGATGGTTTCAAATCGCGCACGTTGACTTTAATTTGGAACAACGTGCCAGCTTGTACGGTGACCTGCGTATCGTCTACGCTCACCACGGTACCGTTCATGCCAGTGGATTGAATCGTCACCGCTTCACCCTCGGATGGACGCCACGAGCCATCTACGAGTTCCTGCTCCGCCTTTAATCGCTCTTCTTCTTCTCGCTTGAGCCGTTCGTTGCGTGTTTTGTCTGTTTCTCCAGATGCCGCAGCTGAAATCTTGCTCAGCGCTGGAGTTTTCAACTGCGCCTCTTTCCGCGCGGCTTCGGCGAGTCGCGCGCGATTGTCCCGCATCGCCTCCATGACGCCGCTCGCGCGCGCGTACGCCGCGGCGTCACGCGCTTGACTCACCGTATCCATCGCACTTTGAACCTTTGGAATGATATATTCTATCTCATTCAATGCGGTCAACGCCGAGGCGATGTCAGCGTCGGCGTCGCGGCGCGCAGTTTCGAGCTTTGAAATCGTGTCGTCCAAACTCACCAATCCTTCACCGAGCATGTCGCGCGCGGCGGCAACGACATCTGAGTCCAAATTATACCTCGTGGCGATTTGTAACGCACTCGAACGACCCGGAACACCCCATAGTAACTTGTATGTCGGTCTTAAATCGGCTTCGTCGAATTCGACCGCGGCGTTTTCGAATTCAGGATATTCGTACTTGAGCGCCTTGAGTTGCCCGTGATGCGTCGTGGCGAGCGTTAATCCCGCACCGCACTGATTCGGAACCAGTCCCGCAAGAGCTTTGAGTAACGCGTAACCAATCGCTGCTCCTTCACCAGGCGATGTTCCAGTACCGACTTCGTCCATAAGCACTAAGGAATCTCTCGTGCACTGTTCGAGGATGGCTTGAGCGCGCGTGAGACGACCGCTGAACGTACTGAGACTCGTCAACAAGCTTTGGTCGTCGCCAATGTCAATGAGCACCTTGTCGAAGAATGGAATCACGGCTTTTTCAGCAGGGATGAACAACCCGGACTTGGCCATCAATGCTGCGAGTCCAACAGCTTTCATGGCTGCGGTTTTACCACCAGTATTTGGTCCAGTAATGACGACGACGCGCGTTTTCTTTGACGCAAACACATCCACGGGGACGGGTCCTTTCAGCTTTGGCTTTGAACCGTCATCGCTGCCATCGTCTTCAAAATCGTCAAACTCGTCATCGCAATCAAATCCAAGGTCTTTTTCTAATTCTTTCTTTTTGAGTTTCTGAATTTGTCCAAGAGTGGCAGTTTTATATCCTCCTTGCGTGCCCATGCCTTTACCCGCTGTCGCTTCTTCGGCTGCGGCTTTGCGTCTCTCCTGCGCCGCTTGAATCGCCTGCGACGCGAGCACGGGTTGGCGTAGACCGACAAGTTCGAGCGCGAGCGAGGGCGAGATACGATCATCTTGTGACCTATCCACGAATCTATCGTCGTCCTCGTCCTCGTCGTCAAAATCATCTTCATCCGTACTTTTGAACTCGACAATTTCTTCATCCCCACTTGAATTTGAAAACACTGGTCGAACACCATTGAGCGCCTGACTGTATCGACACTTTGCCGCAATGACATCTAAACGCACGACGATATCAAGAACCTTGAATAACTCTTCGACGACTGCCGCTATCGCATTCGATAACTCGCGCTTAATGCCATCAATCGCGCTCTTTTCAGCGTCAATTGCCTTGGCTAACTCGCTATTGAGTGCGACGATTCCGGGAGGTTCGATGAGAATAAGTGCCCCTCCCGCCATAGTGCCAACGACTAAGACATCAGGTGGTGCGGGTGCGGGCACGGCGAGCACCATTCGACCTTGATGCGTCGTCGGCGTGCCCTTGCCTTGTAGTGCCTTTTTTAATTTACCCTCGGCTGCGCCCTTTTGTGAACGAGCCCGTCGCAACTCTTGAGAGGCGTTGTCGCGAAACTCACCGGTTTCATCCACGGCGTTGCGAATCATATCTGCCAAATCCGAATGTGTAGTCATCTCATACGCTATGTTACGCAACGGAGCCAAGGCTTTTGGGAGCTCGCCGCTCTCTGTGACGCCTTCAATGGACAATTTAAGCCGCTTGGCGCTGTCCAAAAACGCAGCCGTCGCCGCGAGCTCGTCGCCCCCCAACGGCGACCCTTGTCGCGTCTTAAAAAATCCCCGCCGCACCTCCGCGGTGAGCATACCACCAAACTCTAAACTCACCCCGTGTGTGCTCTCCATCGCCATCGCCGCCGCGGTTTCATTTAACGCGCGTTCCGCCGCCGCCGTCGTCTCGAGCGCCTCCAACTCCTCGCACGCCGCGCGTCCCAACGCCGTCGACGCTCGCGCCGCCAAGAACGCGCGCGTGTCGTCCCACCCGGCGTTAGTCAACGACTTTTCGTACAACTCATCCCTGACGCGACGCGCGTCGCGCGCTGTAGGCCCCCACGCTCGCACGTCGTCGTCGTCGTGCGCTTTATCCAACACGTCGTCATCCACCGCGAGCGAACGCCGCGCGCGGCTGCGGCGGTCGCGTCGACGACGATGCGCGATGCCGGCAACAGCGCGCGATGTGCGACATCGCACAACCGCCGGCGACGACGACGACGTCGACGCGCGCGCGTGCGCCGCGCCTCGAACGTACGCCATCAAATGACGTCATTTCGAACGCGCGCGGGCGACGTCGACGACGCCGATGACACCGAGCGGCGGCGCACAGACGACGACGTCGAAAGCGGCGGCGGCGGCGCCTAGTGCGGGCACGCACATCCAGCCCGGAGGCATGCCACGTAACACCGTCGCCAAGGGATTCTCGCAAATGGATTGGATGCGTCGTTGTAAACGCGAAAACGTGCGCGGTGTGGACTCGAAAGCGAATCATAAGCGCGTGATTACGGATGAGGAGCTGGCGCAACACAACACCGTGGGTGATTGTTGGATTGCGTTGCGCGGCAAGGTGTATAATTTAACGGAATACGTTGCGTATCATCCCGGAGGGGCTGAGATTTTGGAAGAGAGTTTTGGGCGAGACGCGACGGCGTTGTTCGACAAGTATCACAAGTACGTGAATGGGGCGTACATCATGCGCGAAGCGCAGGTTGGTGTACAACCTGGGTACATGGATGATAGCGATAGCGATTAGAATAGCAGGTGTGCGCGCGAACAGAGTAGAAGAGGAATAGCTAGCAATAGCAAAGCAATATGAACAATTTACAACAACACGAACTACGACAGAGCTACCATCAAGGTAATGACCCGTATGCACCACCCCCGCGCTGATCTTTAGGCAAATATACTTCATCATGTAATTCTTTCGTGTACGCATCAATTCGAGGGAGGACGTTGAGATCGTCGCGCGCTCCAGCGAGGTAGAAGTATGCACTCAACGCTTGTGGTGTGGCGCCGTTGGCGACTTCTACCTCAAAAGTCTCTCTTGAATACATGCCCGTTGAAATTTCCTCGAGCACATCTAATGCCGCAAGTGTGTCATCGTTGCATTCGTACAGCTCTCCTGGCACCGATCGAGGGTCGTCGGTAGTACGTATCAGGTAAGGATAGCCAGCCTTTGCTAAAAGCAAAGCAAATGACTTTTCTCGGGTCCGCGCGTCGGCGACGAATTTGGCCTTACTCAGCAACCGATGGTTGTAAAGTCCTTTCTTTAACGTTCCATAGACGAACACTCTGTGCGCACCCGCGGATGTTGTCGGAGAAGACGTCATGTTGTGAGGGGTGGTCTGTCTGGTAACATATTTTACAACGAAGCGTACTTTACACTTTTCTATTTCTTCTTCAATAACTCTATCGCCGTCTTGTACGCCGGCGTCGTTGGCGGTTGGACGGGTTGTAATCGCACTCCATCATCGTCTAGTGCGTAGCTCTGGTCAGCATCATAACCAGACAAATCCCCACACGCTAAAAATGGAACCAAAACGTCTTTAGGCCACGTCTTTGTGCCAACTGTCTCCGCGTTATTATCTCCCGCATGAGACATCGCGCGCTCCTCGAGAATCCGCGTGAGTTGACTTGGATCAAAACCAGGTGGTGGAGTGTAACCTTGGCATACGATGAAAGCCTCTGTGGTTTCCAAAACAATTCGTCGTCAGTACAAGAGCAAAAATGAAAACACAAAGCGTCGTTACGGCGAGCAACACGACACGCACTCGCACCCACGTACCTATACTAGAATTGCGACTACTCTTGGGTTTGGCACACGTCACGTTGGGGAAAAATATCTTCAATTGCGAATAGAGTAACGACACGTCTTTGCCTCTGAAAATCTTTGCTATAAACGTTCCTCCTGGTTTCAATATGTGCGTTGCCACCGTCAACCCAGCTAATATGAGTTGCGCTTGCATGAATTCATCGAGATCGTGCAAACCAGTGACATCTGGTGCACCATCACCAACAATTAAATCAGCATATTGGCCATCGAAATGCGATAACACCTCGCGTACTTTGTCCATCGACGTGATGTCTCCTTGAATAGTCGTCACGCCCTCGATCGGCGCCATTGGTTGCAAGTCGATAGCCACAATCTTCGGCAACTCCTCCGCCGGTACGCCTCGTGCGAGCGCGGGTAAATACAACTTTCGACTCAACACCTGCGACCACGACCCTGGCGCCGCGCACAAATCCACCACGTGCGTCACGTCTCGAAATATATCAAAGGACTCATCAATTTGTAACAACTTGAACGCCGACCTCGCTCGCCATCCTTCTTCTTTGGCCTTGCGGTAGTATATATCGCGTTTGTCTTTACTCGCTTTCCCCATCGCAACGTCCGCGCGACGTCACTCGCACGCGCACGCGCACGCCTCGTAGTGGCGCGAACAAAAAGTGGAAGTGGCAAAAAAAGCGCACAGTGGCGGCGGCGGCGGCACATCGCGCCGCGCTACACGCACGCAACGCGTCGGAAACCCGCGAACGGGTGAACGCGAACGCGCTCGTCGGTCGATCGATCGATCATTCGCGCGCATTTGTCGCACCGAGGCACGCGCGCGTAGTCGTCGACGCCGACAGGTTCGTACACGCGCGCGGAAACCGCCCTCGATTAGGTGACGGACGCGAGAGTTGTTCGATACACGCGCGGCACGATGCGTAAGAAGGTTGATTCGCGCATCCGTACGCTCGTTGAGAATGGCGTAAAGAATAATGAACGGACGATGTTCGTCCTCGTCGGTGACCGCGGACGGGACCAGGTTGTTAATTTACACTACATGTTGAGCAAGGCGGTGGTGAAGTCGAGGCCAAATGTGCTGTGGTGCTATAAAAAGGATTTGTACTTGTCGTCGCATCGTAAGAAGCGCGCAAAACAGGTGAAAAAGATGCAAAATTCTGGTTTGATGGATAGTGAGAATGAAGATCCATTTTCGTTATTCGTAGCTTCGACGAGCATCCGGTATTGCTACTACGCCGAGACGCAAAAGATTTTAGGGAACACGTACGGCATGGCTGTGTTGCAAGATTTTGAGGCTTTGACACCCAATTTACTCGCGCGTACCATCGAAACTGTCGAGGGTGGAGGTTTGATCGTGTTGTTGTTGTCAAACATGGACAGCTTGACGCAACTGTATAACATGACCATGGACGTACACTCTCGTTTCCGAACTGAAGGCCACCAAGACATTGTGGCTCGATTCAACGAGCGATTTACCTTAAGTCTTGGCGCGTGCCCAACGTGCATTATGATGGATGATGAATTGAATATTTTACCCACAAGCTCGCACATCAGAGGTATCGAACCAGTTGAAGAACAAAGAAGTGCGGAAGCTCCAGAGCTTGCAGATTTGAAGGAAAGTTTGCAAGAAGTTGAACCAGCAGGTCCGCTTGTCAAATGCTGCAAGACTTTAGATCAAGCTAAAGCCGTGGTTACGTTTCTCGACGCTGCAAGTGAGAAGACTCTGCGTTCGACGGTCGCACTTACAGCAGCACGTGGTCGAGGTAAGTCAGCTGCCATGGGTATTGCAGTTGCTGGCGCGGTGGAGATGGGATACGCAAATATTTTCGTCACATCTCCGAGCCCTGAAAACTTGAAAACGTTTTTCGAGTTTATTCTCAAGGGCTTCGATGCTCTTGGATACAAGGAACACTTGGATTACGATTTAGTAGAGTCTACTAACCCTGCGTTTGGTAAGTGCATTGTGAGAATCAACGTTACGCGCCGTCATCGTCAAACGATCCAGTATATTTTACCTCAGCATGCAGAGCGTGCGACACAAGCTGAGTTACTTGTCATCGATGAAGCGGCTGCCATTCCGTTGCCAACAGTAAAAGCGTTGTTGGGTCCTTACTTGGTCTTTCTCTGCTCTACCATCAATGGCTACGAAGGAACCGGACGCGCATTGAGTATCAAATTGATTGGTAATTTACGTAAAGAGGCGGCAACGTCGCAGCAAGCAAACAAGGATGGGAAATTAGCCACCGGTGGTTCAAGACTTCTCAGAGAAGTCGCATTGCAAGAACCTGTTCGTTACGCCCCCGGTGATCGCATCGAAAAGTGGCTGAATGATTTGTTGTGCTTGGATGCTGCGGATGCGTTGTCTCCTCTGATTGGAACACTTCCTCCTCCAAGCGCATGCGAGCTCTACGAGGTTTCTCGTGATACCTTGTTCAGTGCACACGCCGCTGGTGAGCTCTTCTTGAAACGAATGATGGCTCTGTATGTTTCCAGTCACTATCGCAATACCCCAAACGACTTACAGCTCATGTCAGATGCCCCAGCGCACCGTCTATTTGTGCTGTTAGCGCCCGTGGATGAGACATCGAGCACGTTACCAGAGGTTCTTTGCGTCGTTCAAGTTGCATTAGAAGGTGCTATTTCGCAGAAGAGTGCACATGCGACGCTTGCTGCTGGCTTGTCTCCACAAGGTGATCTCATCCCATGGACTATGGCGTCGCAATTTCAAGATGAAGGCTTTCCTTCATTCACTGGCGTGCGCATCGTGCGCATCGCCGTTCATCCAGACTTACCACGCCAAGGATATGGCTCTCGCGCAATGCAACTCATCCACGACTATTACGAGGGTAAATTGACAGATTTGCGCGAGCATGTCGAAGACATTGACGTCAAGCCAACGACAGAATCATGGCAAACTACTGGTAAACTTGCTGAGGAAACGCTCAAACCGCGCGACAATTTGCCGCCGCTGTTGACCAATCTCTCTGAACGCAAGCCTGAGCACGTGAACTGGATTGGTACCGCGTTTGGCCTCACAAGCGAACTTTACAGCTACTGGAGTAAAGGTGGTTACAAACCTGTCTACATCAGACAGACACCGAGCGAGACGACGGGTGAGCACTCGTGCATAATGTTGCGACCGTGCTTCCCCGTTGGCGAAGAGGAGAGCCCTGATGGACACTGGGTTGACTCGTTCTATGAAGATTTCCGCGTAAGATTCACGTCATTACTCGGGTCTTCGTTCAGGGATATGAAACCTGGTCTCTGTCTTTCTGTTCTTGCTCCGCAACTCAACTACGATGATGATTCGAAGACTAAGGGAGCGCCGCGTGATTCAGTCATAAAAGCAGACAATGAAATTCTCACGCCGCATGACTTGAGACGTATTCAAAAGTATGCCGCTGCACTGGTTGATCATCACTTGATTGGAGATTTGGTCCCGCCCCTTGCACGTGCGTACTTTGCGAAGCGCATCCCAGTGACTTTGTCTTACACGCAGGCGGCAATTTTGCTCATTCTTGGCTTACAGTTGAAAACCGTCGATGAAAGCGTGAAAGACTTGGATTTACCAGGCACGCAAGTTATGGCGTTGTTCAACAAAGCTGTTCGTCGTATTCACGGCTCTCTCCTCACAGCTCGCGAAGCAGACGTCGAAGCAGCACTACCATCGATTAGTATGCCCGAATTACGTCCGCACGCGGTCGGTTTGGATGAGGAATTAGAG
>Ga0181559_10006030_pt1 | contig 11494 bp, 11 predicted proteins | sample 011ome_21_FD_133752 | JGI IMG/M metagenome (GOLD analysis project Ga0181559, IMG submission 133752) | Coastal salt marsh microbial communities from the Groves Creek Marsh, Skidaway Island, Georgia - 011508AT metaG (megahit assembly) | ecosystem: Environmental > Aquatic > Marine > Intertidal... | reverse complement strand
CCCTGATCGCCCTGATCCCCTATCCCGGAAACCTCGGTGGCGTCAATTTCTATGGGGTCAGTTTTGGCGGAGGAACGGGTGAATACCTGCTCGATGATGTGACCGTGTGCTCCACCACCACCTCGGTGGTCGGTTGCACGGATACTTTGGCCTGCAATTACAATCCCGATGCCGAAGTGGACGATGGGTCATGCTGGACCCCGTTTGATTACGGCTGGTGCAACTGCGAAGGCGACGTTTTCGATGCACTGGGCGAGTGCGGAGGTGATTGCGCTGCAGATCTGGATGACGATGGGATTTGCGATTCCGAAGACCCTTGTGTCGGAGGCGAGCTGGATGAATGCGGCATGTGCGATGGACCTGGCCCCATTTACGAGTGCGGGTGCACCGACATTCCCAACGGAGATTGCGATTGTGACGGAAACCAGTTGGATGCCCTCGGTGTATGTGGTGGCGACTGTACGGCCGACCTCGACATGGACGGTGTGTGCGACATTCCCGGGTGCACCGATGTGTTGGCTTGCAACTACGAATCCTCTGCCAACTACGATGACGGCAGTTGTGCTTATGCCGAGGCTTACTACGATTGTCAGGGGAATTGTCTGAATGACACCGATGGCGATGGAGTGTGCGATGAACTTGAGGCCGCAGGATGCACCGATGGCGAGGCTTGCAACTTTGATGCAGATGCTACGGAGGACGACGGCAGCTGCGCCTTTCTCATGGCAACGGGCATAGACGGCGCCCCGGTTGTGAATGAGGGCGATGTGACATTGTATGTCGCTCAACCCTCCGAGCCGGGCAACACGTACACTTGGGCCGTATCGGGAGGGTCTTTGGAATCGGGCCAGGGGACCCCGATCGTGACCGTGGCATGGTCGGATGTGGGAAGCCAGGGAATTCAACTGGTCGAATCCAATTCGGAGTGCACCGGAGGGGTGCTGAGCCTGGATGTTGCCGTTCAGGAGGTCGTGGGAATGGATGAAGCCGGAAGGGAACGCATTACCGTCTTCCCGAACCCCGCGGTACAGGGGTTCCATATTTCCAGTCCCGTCGCAGGGGTATTGCTCATGGCCTTGGATGGCCGGAGGGTGCAAACTTGGCCGGCAGCAGCTCCCGGGGGATGGTATCCATTGCAGAATGTGGGGTCTGGGGTCTACCTGCTTCAATTCGAAACGGGGGGGAGGCCGCGCACCCAGCGATTGCTGATAGGGGAACTTTGACCAGAAATTCAGGGGGATGCGCCTTCGAATTTCCCTACCGCATCATCCGCGTGACCCCGTATTTTGCGGCATGAATCTGTCTTTGCGCACTGGGGTGCGTGTTATCGCCGCCTTCACAGGCGTGTGGTTGTTTGGGAGTTCATCCGCTCAAACGGACATCCCACCGTTTGGTCCCATCTTCCTGCAAGAAGAGGTTGCCACCATTGAGATCACAATGGACCCCGACAGCGCAGCAGCCATGCTCTTCGGAGATGTGGATGACGCGTCGACCAATCCCTTTCCGGCCGTTTTCCATTACCAATCCACCGTGCTCGATACTGTCATCGACAGTCTGGCCATCCGGTTGCGGGGCAATACCTCACTGAGTGCGGCCAAAAAGAGCTTCAAGATTGACATGAACGCGGTCATACCCGGACAGAAGATCGCGGACCTAGAAAAGCTCAACATCAATGCCAACCAGAACGACCCTTCGCTCCTGCGGGCGGGATTGGGCTGGAACATCATTCGCCGCATGGGACTGGCGGGTTCGCGCACGAGCCATGTCAAGTTGGTGCTCAATGGTGAATACATGGGTGCTTACCTCAACACCGAGCACTTCGACGAGGAGTTTGTGGAGGAGTATTGGGACAAGGACAATGGCAACCTATACAAATGCTTGTATCCCGCTACGCTGGAGTACATCGGAAGCGATCCAGATGACTACAAGTTCGAGTTGTTCGGACGTCGCGTTTACGAGCTCAAGACCAATACCGATGAGGACGACTACGCGGACCTTGCGGAGTTCATAGACGTCCTCAACAACACCCCTGAAGCCTATTTCCCTTGCGCCATCGAGCAGGTCTTCAATGTGGCTGATTTCTTGAAGGTGCAGGCATTTGATGTGGTGAGCGGCAACTGGGATGGATACGCGGGCAACAAGAACAACTTCTACCTCTACCACAACCCGCAGACCGACCTTTTCGAGTACATCCCTTACGACCTTGACAACACCTGGGGCATTGACTGGGTCAACCAGGATTGGGAGAACCGAAACCCTTACGCCTGGTCCACGGAGTACCGTCCACTCTACGATCGATTGATGGCGGTACCGGAGTATCGGCAGTGGTATACCCATTACCTCCGCAGGATGGCCTCAGAATGGGCCCATCCGGATTCGGTCTCTGCCTATCTCGACCCCCGACAGGCCTTGCTGTCGCCGGCCATTGCCGAGGATGCCTACTACCCGCTTCAGTTCGGGTTCTCGCCGGACGATTTTGAAGCGTCTCTGGAAGAGGCATCAGGAGGCCATGTGGAATTCGGCATTCTGCCTTGGCTCAGTGCGCGCCTTGGTTCGCTGAACGGCCAACTCGATGCGGATGACCCGGTACTCGTGGTGCACGAAGTCGAGGACAATGCGCCCGTGTTGGATTCACTGCGGATACGGGCCATTGTGGACGGCGGTGGAGATGGTGTCGAGGTCATCTGCTGGATCGATGCTGGAGCGGCCCCCCTTCCTTTCGAGATGTTCGACGATGGAGAACACGGCGACCGCCAGCCCGATGATGGAACTTGGGGCGTCAAGGTGCCGATTGCGTACAATTGGACCACAGTGGACTACCATGTGCAGGCCACAAGCGAGTCCGGCCTCGAGCGCTGGGTCCCCTGTGATCCGGTGACGGTGACGGTGGGGCTTTCCCCTTCGAACCTGGTGGTCAACGAGCTCATGAGTTCCAACGCCAACAATGTGTCGGACGAATTTCTCGAGTTCGACGATTGGGTAGAGCTCTACAACGACGGTCCCGACCCCATTGAACTCGGCGGGAAGTACCTGAGCGACAATCTCGGCAATCCCGGAAAATTCGCTTTGCCCGAGGGAACCATCGCACCCGGAAGCTGGGCATTCTATTGGGCAGACAACGACCCGGAGCAGGGCCCTTACCACGCGGACTTCACCCTTTCGGGATCGGGTGACGAAATCGTACTGTCGGAATGGGACGCAGAGAATGAAGTCTGGCTCATCCTCGACTACTTTCCCTTCGGCGCCTCTCCAGAGCAGGACGCTTCCCTCGGCCGGTATCCTGACGGGGAAGACTACTGGGTGTGGTTCGCCACTCCCACGGCGAGCTATACCAACAACTACGCCATCATCCTCGGAGCCGATGAGCTCGAAGGGCCGGCACCCCGCACCATGGGCCCCAACCCTTCGCGGGATTGTGTGCGGTGGAATGGAGCCGCCGCTTCGGGAGAGGTTTGGGATACACAAGGCCGTCTGCGCCTCACCTTCGATGCCACCCACCAGCTCTGCCGAGGAGGTTGGGAGGCCGGCGTCTACCTGATCACTTTGGACGACGGCACACGCTGGCGCTGGGTGCTCGTGGACTGACTCCGAGCCGTTTCTTTGCAACATGAGTGAAGCGTCCGGCGTCCGCATCAACAAGTATCTGAGCGAGGTCGGTCATTGTTCCCGAAGGGCGGCAGACAAGCTGCTTGAACTCGGTCGCATTACCATCAACGGGACGGTTCCCGAGCTGGGAACCAAGGTCATGCCAGGCGATGTGGTCGCGGTCGATGGCCAAACGGTGGGACAGCCCATTGCCCAGGAGGAACACGTCTACATCGCCTACCACAAACCGGTGGGCATTGTGTGCACGACGGACCGCAAGCGCGAGAAGGACAACATCATTGATGCCATCGGCCACGAGCGGCGCATCTTCCCTGTGGGACGGCTCGACAAGCCCAGTGAAGGGCTCATTTTCCTGACATCGGACGGGGACATCGTGAACAAGGTGCTGCGCGCCCGCAACCACCACGAGAAGGAGTACCATGTGACCGTGGATCGTCCCATAAAAGGCTCCTTTGTGGAGGACATGGCGGGAGGAGTACCCATTTTGGGCACGGTGACCCGCCGTTGCGAAGTGGAACAGACCGGCCCCCGGCATTTCCGCATTGTACTCACCCAGGGCCTCAATCGGCAGATTCGCCGGATGTGCGAGCACCTTGGATACAATGTCGTCCGACTGAAGCGGGTGCGCATCATGCACATGAACCTGGACCTGCCAAAGGGCGAATGGCGCGACTTCACCGCCGCTGAGCTTTCAGCACTGCAGTCGATGGTAGGTGAATCCAAAAAGACCGTCGATGGAGCCGAGTAACCGACCCGTCGTCATCGGCGGCGGCGCGGCGGGGCTGGCCGCTTGTCTTACTTTGGAGTCAGCGGGCCATGCACCGCTTCTCTTGGAAGCGACGCATCAGTTGGGGGGGCGATTGTGTACAGAACAATTGCCCGATGGGACATCGGTCGATGCGGGGTTTCAGGTACTCTTGACCGCCTATCCTGAATTGCAGCGTTGGTTGAACCTCGACACCTTGGATTCCGTGGCCTTCGTGCCCGGGGCAAGGATATACTGGCGAGGGCGTTGGCGGACATTGGCTGATCCGCGGCGCTGGCCAAGTTCCATTCCAGCCACCTTGAAAAGCGGACTGGGAACCTGGGGAGACTGGTGGCGCATCCTTCGTTTGGTAGGCGAAGTTCGTTCAGGAGCGTCTGGCCCATTGCAGAGCCGTCAACAAGAAGGGACCACGCTTGATTTTCTTCATGAAAGAGGGTTCAGCGGGGAGTTCATTGCGGGTTTCCTCCGTCCTTTTTTCTCGGGTATTTTTCTGGACCATGCCCTTTCTCCGCCACCAGCGCAGTTCCTCTACACTTTGCGGATGTTCGCATCGGGTGATGTCGTCCGCCCGGTGGGGGGTATGCGCACTTTGGTCGACCGGTTGGCCGATGGGTTGAAACGCACGGAGGTCCAATTTGGTCAGGAGGTTCAGGAGGCCGCTGCCAACGAGGTGACCTTGTCGGATGGACGGATTGTGACTTGCAATGGCGTGATCGACACCTTGCCACTGAAGGAGGGAGTGGAATGGAACGGGTGCTTCAATGCCATTTTTAAGTGCGACCATCCCACTTTCGGACGGCCCATTATTGGATTGCTCCCGGAGGCCCGCACCGTGTCCAATTTTCATTTCATGGAGGATGTGCAAGGGGCAGAGGGCAAGAACCGACTGAATGTTACGGCCTTGATCACAGGTGAATTCGACAGGGAAGCCACAGAAGCCGCAATGCGTCGGGATTTGCATGATGCCGGGCTCGAAACAGGAGCCTTGGAGTGGTGCATTCACATTCCCAAAGCCTTGCCAAGGATGAACCAGGTCCGCAGTTGCCTCGATCATCCCAAGGACAACCGGGGCGTATACGTAGCAGGAGATCATTCAGCAGCCCCTTCATTGGATGCTGCTCTTAGGTCAGGTCGCGTGGCGGCTGAGCATTGGTTGGGAGACAGAGGATGAGTACACAGGGAACATCCGAGCGGGAGCGATGGTCCGCATGGTGGAATCAAGGAAGACCCGATGCACTGAGCAGCGAAGAATTTGAGGCTCTCATGGAACACTGGGTGAAGACAGATGGCCACAGTGGAGCGGAACCCTCTGACAAACTGTCGGCGTACACGGCCTTGAATGCCGTTCGCATGCGCCGCGTGCTGAAGACGTACAAAATGTCGGATTCCATGAAAACCCTGCTGGACAGTGGGCGCTGCGCAGGGCAGCATTGGGTGTTGATCACCGAAAGCTGGTGCGGAGACGCGGCCCAATCAACACCTCTGATTGCTGCATGGGCCCAAAGGGCAGGTGTCCCTTTGGATTGGGTCCTCCGTGACGGGGAAAATGGTCTAATCGATGATTTCCTGACCCGAGGAGGAAGGGCGGTTCCCATGTGGATTGTTTCAGACACATTGGGAGAGGTTCTTCATTGTTGGGGCCCACGGCCGCAACCCGCCATGGAAATGGTGAATCAGTATCGCATCCTTCCTGAGCCCAAACCTCCTTATGCAGAATTCGCCGCCGAGGTTCAGCTGTGGTATGCGAGGGACAAAGGGCGCACCATCGAAGAAGAAGCCAGGGAAATGTTGGCCGCAGAATGAAGGGGGTGCCTTTGCTTCCTGAAGAATCGGGTTCTTAACTTCACGGCTCAAAACAATTCACAATGAAAAACTTCATTTTTGCGAGCCTGCTCGCGTTTGCAGCTTGCTTCGACGCGGCAGCACAGGAATACAAGGTGGTGACGGTCGTTGAAAGCATCGTGACAGGTGGAGTGGGGCGCTCCCGGATCATCGAGGCGACGACGGAAATGGACAGTGAAGCGGCAACCACTGAGCGCACCGATGGGAAGAAAAGTGACCAGGGCGATGTAAAGCGCGGAGATTTGAAAATCGAAGGCTTCAAGGAGACCAAGTTGCTCAATTTCTTCAGTGGTGTGGGCATCAATTTTCAGAACATCGCCTCAAACGATGCATTGATTGCGGATCGCATCAATGGATTGGTTTCAGAAGGGTGGAGTCTGGAATTTGTAGTGAGTGGTGTCGAGTCAGATGCAGGCAAGCCGGATAGCCAAGGCTTGTACATTACCCGACTCATTTTCAAGAAGTAAGACCATCGACAAAAAGTGTGCAAACATGTTGTGCGCTTTCTTGATGGTGTCCTATATTTGCAGAAGCTATCGCTAGGAATGGCGATTGGCAAGTAGATTGTTAGGAAGGAAGGGCGCGAAGGCGCCCTTCTCTTTTTCCATTATCTTGTCGAAATTCAGAACATGGAACGACATTTATGGATGGCCGCAGTTTGGTTTTTGGCCTTCGCAGGATGCAAGGATCCTGAGCCCATTACCCGCTGTGTCATTGACCGTGTAGAGGTGCTCGAAATTGATGAGGATTATTTCGAGGACACCATTGACGAAGGCGCCCCGGATTTGTTCGTTGAATGGAGAAATGCGGCCACGCAGTCGGTCATTTTTACGACCGGTGTAGTACAGGATGCTCAGTTGCCCGTCAACCTGGATTTTGTGGCGGCAAACATTGAAGAAGTGGATTTCGCCACCGAATACGAATTCACGGTATTCGATTCAGATGTGGCAACAACCCAGGATTTCATCGCCCTTGGACTGCCCTTTAGGGCCGCCGATCATTTGGATGGGGAGCGCACAGAAGTGGACATTTCGGATGGTGCGACCACCATCCGTGTACATTTGATTTGGTACTAGTCGGATTGCACCGAATGGTTGTCTATATTTGCACCCCTTAAATCGCAAGTATGGCGAACCACAAATCAGCCCTCAAGCGGATCCGATCCAACGAGACCAAGCGTCTCAGCAACCGCTATTACCACAAGACCATGCGGAATGCCCTCCGCAAGTACCGTGCTACCACGGATGCCAAAGAGTTGGAGGAGCAGCTGCCCAAGGTGACGTCCATGATTGATCGTTTGGCCAAGAAGAACGTCATTCACAAGAACAAAGCGGGCAACCTCAAAAGCAGCTTGGTTCGACACCTCGCGACCACAAAGGCTTGACGACCTTGGCCGCATGACGGTCTACACGATATCGAAAGAGGGAGGTGAAAGCCTCCCTTTTTTTTCGGCGGAAATTTTGGACGAACACATGGGTGAGGCACTTCGCGATGCGACCTCGTGAGAAGGTCCTCTTGCTGGGAGCCGGCGGATTGACCGACTCCGAACTCTTGGCGGTTCTCATCGGTACGGGCACGCCCGGTGAGGAAGCCCTGGATGTCGCCAACCGCGTGCTGGCGTCCGTGGACGGGGATCTGCATGCGTTGGGCAGATGTGACCCTTTGCGTCTTCGCAATTTGAAGGGAATTGGTGACGCGAAGGCCATCAGCATTGGAGCGGCGATGGAGTTGGGGAGGAGAAGAATGGGGGCCAAAGAAGCGGATCAGGTCCGCATTGCTCGGTCGATGGATATCGTCCACCGTTTTCGTGCACGGCTCATCGATTTGGAATGGGAAGAGTTTTGGATCCTGGCCTTGTCCAGGGCCAATACGCCCATCTGCGATCTCCGCGTCTCCATTGGAGGGCAATCTGGCACGGTTGTGGATCCCAAGATGGTGTTTCGAAAGGCACTATCCGTGCGCGCCGCGGCGTTGGTTCTGGTGCACAATCACCCTTCTGGCAACCCCAATCCAAGCTTGGCCGACAAGTCGCTGACGTCTGCATTGTGTCAAGCGGGCAAAGCATTGGATCTTCCCATTCTCGACCATGTCATCATTGCAGGCATGCGTCATTTTAGCTTTGCCGATAATCGGTTGATATGAATCCTACGTCCCCCCCACATGCCGCAGACCTGCTCACCGTGGTGGGAGCACGTCCCCAGTTCATCAAGTCTGCGGCATTGACACGGGCACTCCCCGACGTGGGTTGGTCCCAGAGATTGGTTCACTCGGGACAACATCCCGACGACGCGATGGGGTTGGATTTCCTGATTGAGTTGGGTGTCCCGGCTCCAGATGTTCAGCTGCGTCCCAATCAGGCTTCAAGAAGTCGGAGAATGGCAGACATGCTCGTCGGGATCGAGGCCGAGATACGCAAGGCAACCCCCCGGGCGGTAGTGGTCTACGGTGACACCGATAGCACCCTTGCCGGTGCATTGGCTGCCCACCATTGCAACGTTCCATTGGTCCATGTAGAAGCTGGATTGAGGAGCGGTGACCGCCGCATGCCGGAAGAGCACAATCGCATCATGACCGATCAACTCGCCGATTGGCTGTTTACGACCGGCCCCGCTGCCACCCGGCAGTTGATCAACGAGGGCATGCGGGAGGAGCGAATCGCGGAAGTGGGAGATGTGATGTTGGATGTGGCCTTGGCAGCACGGCCATTGTTGCAGGACCGGCATCCACCTCTTTGGCCTGCGGATGGGCCGGTCATGCTGGTCACCTTGCATCGCCCAGGCCTGGTGGATCAATCCGATCTTCTCAAGGGGGCCCTGGGAGCCATGGGTGCATGGGTCTCGAAGGTGGGGGGGCGCATTTACTTCCCGGTTCATCCCCGAACACGTCGAGCCATGGAGGAAGCGGGATTGAAGCTGCCGGAAGGAGTGGTTGATCCGGGTCCGATTGGTTACCTGGACATGCAGGCGGCATTACACCGCGCCGATTTGGTATTGACCGATTCTGGTGGTGTTCAGAAAGAAGCTTGGTATCAGGGTACGCCCGCTGTAGTCCTCAGGAGTACCACCGAATGGAAGGAGCTGCTCGAGATGGGGGCCTGCTGCCTGGTGGACCCTTCCAATTTGGCTACACCTGCGGGAAGGAACGAATTGCTTGACAAGCTCGAGACTTGGCGAACAGTCCAGGTGCCATCCGTTCAGGAGGCCGGCTTGTTCGGAGGCGGTGCAGCTGCCGCGTCCTTGCTGAGAACCTTGACACAACGAGACCTTCGTCCATGATTCGATACCCGGATTTGCCAGAAGTTTGGGTCCATGCTCCGCGGATGACCCCTCGGTTGGAAGCCGCCTTGGACTGGACAATTGGGGCTGTCCTGGGATTGTCGTGGCATTTCGAGTCGGATCGTGAGAAGCACTGCGCGGGTGAAACCCCTTGGAAATTTCAGTACGGTGGGGAGCCGGGTGCAGGATATTGGGTGCAACCGGACGGGCTCCTCGACGGCGCGGAAATGCGTTGGACAGCTCCAGAGCCACATCCGGAAGCCGATTGGCTCGCCCTGATTTTCTGGATGGGAAGCAGAATGGAGGAGTGGGGGCCGGGGGCACGGCGGGATGAACACGGGCGGTTTGATCCCACCGGGTCTTTTTCCGAACAGAAAGGGTGGCTCAATCGCCCGGTGTGCGAGGAGTGGGCCTTTGCTTGGGGCGAGCGTGTCATGAAGGAACAATGGCCTGCCCATTTGCACAGGTTGAGGTCAGAGTACTCCGTGCGGCCAACGTTGGATGTGGACAGTGCTTTTGCATTCAAGGGAAAGGGTTGGTGGCGAACCTCTGCTGCGTTGGGCCGTGATCTGATGATGGGAGACTGGAAAAGGGCCCTGGCGAGGGCGCAAACCTGTTCAGGAAACAAAGCAGATGTCTATGACACCTATGCCCAGACGGCACATTGGCACGATGCACATGGGGCGGAGCCACAGTGGTTCTTCCTGCTGTCCCGTTTTGGGCGATACGACAAAGGACTTCCTCCCGGCAGCCCGCCATTGGCTGATTTGATGCGAAGTCTGGAAGAAAGAAATCCGGGATCGGTCCAATGGCACCCTGGGTATGCGGCAGCTTCGGATGCCAGCCGCATGCAGGAGGAATGCAGCGCCTACACTGCCATCATGGGGCGGCCTCCCAAGGCTGCTCGGCAGCATTATCTGCGCATGATTCCCGGACAGACCCGACGGCAATTGATCAGGCTTGGGATCCAAGAAGACCATACAGAGGGACACGCGGTGCGGACGGGATTCAGAGGGGGGTTCAGTCGGCCGCGAAAGTGGTATGACCTGGAGGAAGAGCGGTTGACGGATTTGATCCTGTGTCCTTTTGCCGCGATGGATGCCACACTGTGCCGCTACATGAAGGTGCCTCCCGAGCAAGCTTCCGCCCACCTTGCCGCATTGGCAGACTCGGTCAAAGAGGTGGGAGGGACCCTTCGTTTGCTCTGGCACAATGAAAGCCTGGCCGAGCAAGGAGAATGGCTTGATTGGGGAGGTGTATATCCCAACGTTCTGAAAGCGGTGCACTGAAGCCCCCAGGTAGCTGTTCCTTTGCCTGAATGACGGAAGCTTCCATCATCTTTGAGATTCTGGGCTGGTGGTTGTTGAGCTTCCTGAAGTTCATCGTCATGCCTTCTGCGGGTCTGGCGGCGGGAATGGCCCCTCTCAGGGTCTTCACCTATTCCGCTTCGGGAGCCATCTTGGGACTGCTCTTGATGCAGCCGGTCATTCGGGTTTTGTTCGATTGGCGCTCGCAGGTGAGGCGCAAGAAAGGCAAGCGGGCGTTCACGCCGGGTCGACGTCGCATCGTTCGGATCAAACAGCATTTCGGGATTCTCGGGATCGCTTTCCTTGGGGGGCCTTTGGGGGTGCCTGTGGGCGCCTTGCTGGCTTTCAAGTATTTCGGGCACCGCTCATCCACCTTGCCGATCATGATGGTGGGCTATGTGATGTGGAGCGCTTTGTTGACGACATTGTCTGCGTTGGCCTTCCATTGAATCCTCACCCATGTCCGACACACTCTCTCTTTTTTTTGATTTGGATCGAACCCTATGGGATTTTGAGCGCAACTCCCAGGAAACCCTCAAAGGGTTGTTTGCGGATTGCGACCTCGGCGCCAAGGGGAAAGGCGGGTTTGCTGCTTTCAATGCGATCTACCAAAAAGAGAATGCGCAATGTTGGGCGGATTACCGCGCAGGTCGGATGGAGAAGGAGGTTCTGCGTTCGGAGAGATTCAAGCGGGCCTT
>Ga0181559_10006028_pt1 | contig 11498 bp, 9 predicted proteins | sample 011ome_21_FD_133752 | JGI IMG/M metagenome (GOLD analysis project Ga0181559, IMG submission 133752) | Coastal salt marsh microbial communities from the Groves Creek Marsh, Skidaway Island, Georgia - 011508AT metaG (megahit assembly) | ecosystem: Environmental > Aquatic > Marine > Intertidal zone... | reverse complement strand
CAGATTCAGGCCGAGCATTGCCTGCAGCTGTTGCCGGGGACCAATGTGGCGGTGCTCAATGCGATCTCCCACGTAGTGGCGACCGAAGGGCTCATTGATGAGGCGTTTGTCGCTGAGCGCTGCAATAAGACCTCGTTCAAGGCCTGGCTTGATTTCATTAGCCTGCCCGAAAACAGCCCTGAGGCACTGGCCCAGACCACGGGCGTTGAGGCCGAGACGCTGCGCGCAGCGGCAAGGGCCTACGCCAGTGCGGACAATGGCGCGATTTACTACGGCCTCGGAGTCACGGAGCATTCTCAGGGCTCGACCATGGTCATGGCGATGGCCAACCTGGCCATGGCCACCGGTAACATCGGTCGGCTTGGGGTGGGGGTCAATCCCCTGCGCGGCCAGAACAATGTGCAGGGCTCCTGCGATATGGGGTCTTTCCCCCACGAGTTTGTGGGTTACCGCCACGTGTCAGACGACACCGTGCGCGACCAGTTCTCGACCGTGTGGGGTGTCACGCTGCGGGAAGACCCGGGCATGCGCATCCCGAATATGCTGGATTCCGCAGTGGCGGGAGAGTTTAAGGGCATCTACATTCAAGGTGAGGATATCGCCCAGTCCGACCCCAATACCCATCACGTTGCCGAGGCGCTGAGCGCCATGGAGTGCGTGATCGTTCAGGATCTCTTCCTCAACGAGACCTCGCACTTTGCGCATGTGTTCCTGCCGGGCACGTCGTTTCTGGAGAAAGACGGCACCTTCACCAACGCCGAGCGACGCATCAACCGAGTGCGGCCGGTGATGACCTCGCGCACCGGGCTCTCGGAGTGGGAGGCGACCTGTGCGCTGAGTGAAGCCATGGGTTACCCCATGCCGTATCAAAATGCCGCGGAGATCATGGATGAGATTGCTCAGCTGACGCCGACCTTTGCCGGGGTTTCCTTTGATCTGCTCGACGAGCTCGGCAGTGTGCAATGGCCCTGCAACGAGCAGGCGCCCACGGGCACGCCCATTATGCATAAGGAACAGTTTGTCCGCGGTGAGGGGCAGTTTATAACGACGCCCTACGTACCGACCGATGAGCGCTCTACCCGTAAGTTCCCGCTGCTACTCACAACCGGCCGCATTCTCAGCCAATACAACGTGGGTGCCCAAACGCGCAGGACCAATAACGTGGTCTGGCACGCCGAGGATGTGCTGGATATTCACGAGGCCGATGCCGAGGCCCGCGGCGTCAAAGATGGGGACTGGATCGAAATCGCCAGCCGGGCCGGGCAGACCCGAATGCGCGCGCGCATCAGCGACGATATACCTGCCGGTGTGGTGTACACCACGTTTCATCACCCGGTGAGTGGCACCAATGTGATCACAACCGACAACTCGGATTGGGCGACCAACTGCCCCGAATATAAGGTGACAGCGGTCGAGATCCGTCCGAGTTCAGAGCAGCGAGCATGAGCACGGCGGGGGACTATAAGCGGGAGCATCTGATCAAGATGGTCAATCAGATTGCGAGCAACGTGCCGACCCGTAAAGATATACCCGCGCAGGTCAGCGCTCATCTGCGGCAGTTCTGGACTCCAGAGATGCAGCGAACCCTGCGGCAGATTGCTACCGAGACACCCGATAGGCTTAACGAAGAAGTCCACCACGCATTGCGATCCCGGTAGCAGGAGGCACATGAAAAGGGTGACGCTTTTGGTCATTCGTGTGTCGGATTTGAAACAGCGCGCCCGGCGCGAAAAGCGCCAAATGCGCACGAGAAATGAGTCGGCGCGGATGCCCTTTGATGGATGTTATTCATCGCCGAATCCGGGGCGGTATCAGCGGGCAAAGCGGGTGCAATAGACCGCTCACAAGGCAAGTGAGTGCCGTGGGCAGCAGTGTGATGGGGAGTGCAGGAGACTTACATGGCAGCGTTACCTGAAAAAGCGCGAGTGGTGATTATTGGTCAGGGCGGTATCGTCGGGGCGTCGGTGATGCACCATCTGATCGAGGCGGGCTGGGACGATATTGTCGGCATCGAAAAATCGGCGATTCCCACCGACATTGGCTCGACCTCCCACGCCTCGGACTTCTGTTACATGACCAGTCATGACAAGTTGAACGTGTTCACCAGCACCTACAGTCGAGAGTTTTATAAATCCCGCGGCAACTTTATCGAGATCGGGGGTATGGAAATCGCGCGCAAGGGCGACGACGCACAGGTTCAGGAACTGCTGCGCAAGGTGGCTTCGGGCAAGGCCTTTGGTACCAACGCCCGCATGATCACCGCGGCTGAGGCCAAGGAGCGCTTTCCGCTGCTGGAAGAAGACACGATCGAATGCGCCATGTGGGACCCGGACGCCGGTCTGGTAACGCCGCGTTCGCAAAAAGTCGCGGGTGATCTGGTGGATGAGGCGGTGGCCGCGGGTAAGCTTCAGGCGTTCCCTTACACGCCGGCGGAAGAAATTCTGATTGAGAATGGTCGTGCTGTCGGTGTGAAGACCGCCAAGGGTACGATCATGGCTGACTATGTCGTGCTGTGCTGCGGTATCTGGGGTTCGCTGGTCTCCGAGACCGCCAACGTCAAGCTCCCGCTGATGCCCGTTGAACACCCGCTCCTGTTTTTTGGTCCCTGGGATGCGCTTGAAGGCACCGGCAAGGACATTGTCTACCCGCTATTTCGCGACCAGGGCAACTCTGCCTACGTGCGCGATACGGGTGACCCGACCACACCTGAGGGGGGGTTGCTGGAGTGGGGCTATTACGAGCCCTTCGAGCCGCGACTGGTAGAGGCAACAGCCATTATGGAGCCTGAGGACGCGCGCATGTCGCCCTCCATGAATGACCTGACACTCGACCAGGTGATGGACGCTTTCGAACGCTCGGTTGAGATCACACCGGTATTGGCCGAGTTGCCCTGGGAAGAGCGCCGGTCTTTCAACGGCCTGTTGTCGGTGACCACCGATGGCGGTTCTGTGATTGGCGAATCGCCAGACGTCAAGGGCCTATGGCTCTGCGAGGCGGTTTGGGTCAAAGATGGTCCCGGTGCCGGCAAGCTGTTGGCTGACTGGATGACCAACGGCCGGACAGACATGGACCCCCACGGGATCGACCCGGCGCGCCATTATCCAATCCAGTTGACGGACGAATTCATTCGCAACCGCGCCTATGAGATTGCGCAGAAGATCTACACCCCCGCGGTACACCCCCGGGAGCCCTACGCGACGTCACGACAGCTCCGCACCAGCCCCTTTTATGAGCGAGAGGTAGCGCTGGGGGGGTACTTTATGGAAGTGGCCGGCTGGGAGCGCGCATACGGTTACGCGGCCAACGAGGAGACCCTGCTCGCCAAATACCGTGATCAGGTGCCCACCCGCCAAGCCGAGTGGGACAACCGCCACTTCTGGGAAGTGTCTAACGCCGAGCACCTGGCCCTGAGCGATGGCGTGGGCATGATCAACCTCTCACACTTTGCCATCTTCGATGTGGTGGGTGCCGAGGCAGAGACGCTCCTCGAATTTTGTTCGGTGGCCAAGGTCGGGACCGATACCCCAGTGGGCAAGGGTGTCTACACCCATTTTCTTGACCACGCCGGAGGTATTCACTCAGACCTCACCATTGTGCGTCTGGCCGCGGACAGCTTCCGCGTCATCTGCGGCGGCGATACCGGTCATCGCGACTATGTGTGGATGCGCCGGATGGTCGACAAGATGGGCCTGACGCAGGTCGAGTTTATTGATCAGACCGAACAGATCGCCACCCTTGGCCTGTGGGGTCCCGAGGCGCGCGCGACGCTGCAAAAGCTGATGGACGATCCCGACAGCGTTTCTCACGAAGCGTTTCCCTATGCCACTGCCAAAGCAATCAATGTCCAGGGCATCAGTATCTGGGCGTTCCGCATTTCCTACGTGGGGGAGCAGGGCTGGGAGCTATACTTTTCGTTTGTCGACGGCCTCAAACTGTGGGACGCGCTGTTTGAGCTGGGCGTGACGCCGGTGGGCATCGAGACCTATGCCAACAGCCGCCGCTTGGAGAAGAGCCTGCGACTGCAGAATGACGACCTCGAGATCGACTACAACCTCTACGAGGCTGGCCTGTCGCGACCCAAGGTCAAGGCGGCGGATTTCCACGGCAAGGATGCGTATGTGGCGCAGCGCGAGTTCCCGGAACAGGCGGCTTACCTCTGTACTTTTGTGCTCGAAGACACCACCGATGAAAAGGGTGTGGTGCGCTATCCGGTGGGGCATTGGCCCTTGCTCGACCCCGAGACCAAAGAGGTGATCATCGATTCCCACGGTCGTAGGTCCTATACCACCAGCGTGGCTTACGGGCCGTCGTTGGGACAGAACATTGCCATGGGCTATTTGCCATCTGATCGCGCCAAAGAGGGCGATACGGTCTTGATGGAATACTTTGGCTGTGTCTTCCCGGCCAAAATTGTCTCGGTAGGGTATCGCGCCTTACTCGACCCAGACAACGAACGCGTCAGAAGCTGAGAAAAGGGCCTTCGGGCCCTTTTTTTCGTGGGTAGATTCGCCCAACACCGCTACTGGGGGCAAAAACTGTCGGTTTTGTGTCCTGAATGTCGCTTTCGCGTTTATCTTCCGCCAGAATGAGCCGAATTGGCACCCACTCTGGCAGCAAACGGGTGTCTCGTGGCGATAGCAACAGGGGTTCCCAGTATGAACAGGGGAGTGCACAGTACAGTAAGGCGGTCCCAGCGCGTGGGCTTTTTGCTGATGGATCAGTTCACGCTGATTGCGCTCTCAAGCGCTATCGATCCGCTGCGGGTGGCCAATCTGTTATCGGATCAAACGCTGTATGAATGGTGCTTGGTCGGTTCGGGAGATTCCGAGCAGGTGAGTAGTGACGGTGTGCGAGTGAAGCTCGACCACACTTTGAGCGACGACATCGAATTTGATTTGGTGATTGTGGTTGGCGGCATTGATATTGAGCGCACGGTGAAAAAGACCGATTTGGCGTGGCTTCGCAAGCAATCCCAACGAGGGGCTCAAATGGGGGCGCTGTGCACGGGGTCCTATGCGCTGGCCAGCGCGGGACTCCTCAATGGCTATGAGTGCAGTGCGCACTGGGACTGTTTGACCCTGCTCACTGAGCAGTTTCCGGCGATTGAATTTAATAGTCACCTTTACACCATTGATCGCGACCGCATGACCTGCACAGGAGGAACAGTGCCGCTGCACATGATGCTGGCAATGATAGGCAAGCGGCACCCTCAGGCACTGGTAGACGGTGTTGCCGATATGTTGGTGTGTGAACGGCATCGGACCGACGCGGAGATGCAAATCATTCCCATGTGGTCACGCAAAGTTGAGGTGCAGCCCAAGCTGAAGGAGGTGCTGCAGCTGATGGAGGCGAATTTGGAGGAGCCATTATCGTTGCAAGATCTGGCAAATTACGTGCAGCTCTCGCGCCGGCAACTGGAACGGCTTTTTCTGAAACATCTGCACACTACACCATCGCGCTATTACCTTAAGTTGAGGTTAGACCGCGCGCGTCGCCTGCTTAAGCAGACCTCGCGCTCGATCGTCGAGATTACGTCCATGTGTGGTTTTGTCTCGACAACCCACTTTAGCCGTTGTTATCGCAAGTACATGGGGGTATCTCCCAAGAGCGATCGCGCCCATGGCATACCGGCGACTTATCAGATCTTTGAATCAGAACTGTCTTCCGATGGCGTGGAAGTGGTGTCTCGAGCGTAGCGCCAGTAACCGCATCCCCAATGAACGCGCAGACGAGTGGCAACTCACTAAAAATGACTTTAGACGGTTGGTTAGTAGGTTGACTCCCAACGCCCAGGCTTTTGATCAGTGGATTCGAACCGATTTTGTCGAACTCAATACGGCGTTGGAGGAGATCTATTTTTCCAGCGATACGCCGGAATCAGTGGTGGGAAAAGGAGGCTCGCTTAAGCAGCAGCTGGAAGTGGAAGGGCGGGTTTTCATCGAGGCACTATTGGTGGAAGGCAATACCGATGAGGGCTTTGATGCGGGCTATGAACTTTTGGGCAATGTCGGTTTTTATATGGCTGCCTGCCGACGACACGAGATCACCGAGCCCTCGCGGGAAGATCGCTCACCGCTCATTGCCGCGTCAGCACTTGCCATGCAATTGGGTGCCTCTTTGGGCGTGGTGCCTCGATTTGCCTCGGCACACCTTGAGACTCACAACGCTGCAATGAAGGGCGTTTTCAAGTGCTTTACTTCGCTGGAGGATGAGGCGCTTTTCTTGATACACAATACTCGTGCCGCGCTGGCGTACATTCGTGCATCAGATTCGTTGCGACGCACAATTCCCTTGGGGGTATCGCATCCTGTCACCGCCGATTTACTTCATGCGGCAACTCAGGCGCTTGAGGATGTTTTACGATCCAATGCTGAACTGTTCGATAAGCTCGATACCGATCGATTTTTTTACTGCATTCGACCTTATTACAAGCCCCATCGCGTCGGATTGCATGAGTATCGGGGCGCCAATGCCGGCGATTTTGCCGGCATTAACGCCATCGATTTATTGCTGGGCGTGTGTCGTGCCGACGATGCGTACTACTCGCAATTACTGGTAGATAAATTTTTGTTCATGACACCCGAGGATCAACTGATCCTGCGCGATTGTATGCGTAGACCCAGCCTGTTGGATCAATTCCTTGAGCATCTGTCGGACGCGAATGAAGATTGGTTTCAGCACAATCTAAAAGCGTTCTTGGCTACCGCAGAAACGCATGGCAAAACGGCGGTGCAACACCACGAGTTATTGGTCAAAAAGTTTATTGAGCAACCTGCGGCGGAGGGGGATATGACCAATCATTCGGGTATCACTGCCAGCGGGCCACCGCTCCCGGTGTTACTCAAGTCACTGCAAAAATTAGCTGATTTACGTGCGGTGGTTGATCGGGGCGACATTCCGAGTCGATACAAGGATTTTGAGCGACTGCGTGCGAGCCTCGGCAGCGCATGAGCATTCGCGAACAGTTTCTTTACGACCAAGGTATCTATTTGCTGAATCACTCGGTGGGTTTGCCCCCCGCTGATACCTCTGAGGTTTGGCAGCGCCAATTTTTAGCGCCCTGGCAGAGCGCCAGCGAGGATAACTGGCCGGCATGGCTGTTGGCGGTGGATAACTTCAGAGACGCGATGTCGGAGATGCTGGGAGCACGGCGAGCTGAAATTTGCCCGCAGGTCAATTTATCCAGCGCACTGACAAAAATTGTTGGCAGCCTCTCTTTCGAAAAGGGGCGGGAGGGGTTGCTTTGCTCAGAGGAGGACTTTCCCTCCATGGGCTTTGTGCTGGAGCAAGCCTGTACGCGAGGACACTCCCTCCGCTACGTGTCGGCGGATCGCGACTTACAGGATCTCGAGGTGTGGTACGACATACTCACCGAGGATATCGGTCTGGCACTCGTTACTCACGTACAGTCCAATACTGGTCGGCAGTTGCCAGTGGCAGATATCACCCGGCTCTGTCACGAGCGCGGCATTATCAGCGTGGTCGATATCGCGCAGTCTGTAGGGGTGATTCCCATCGATCTCAGCCAGTGGCAAGCAGATTTCGTGATTGGTTCCTGCGTCAAATGGCTGTGTGGAGGTCCGGGTGCGGGATTTCTCTGGGTGTCTCCTGACAAGCTGAATCAGTGCCAACCGCAGGACGTCGGTTGGTTCTCCCACGAGGCGCCTTTCGAGTTTGACATCCACAATTTTCGGTATGCACCCGATGCCATGCGTTTTTGGGGCGGCACGCCTTCGGTTCAACCTTACGTGCTCGCGACCAATAGTGTGAATAGGCTCAACCGCCTAGGCATTCACAGTATCCGTGAGCATAACCTTGCCTTAACCGATCAACTCCTGCGCGGGGTGTCCGATGAGCACTGCGTGTCGCCCCGGGATGCTGCGCTGCGTAGCGGAACCGTGGTGCTGCAATATCCAGAGGAGCAGTTACACCGGATAGCCAAAAACCTGCGGGAGGAGGCGGTTGCGTTTGATCTGCGTCGTACCGGTATGCGGTTGAGTCCCCATATCTATAACGACAGCGACGAGATCGGTGTGGTCACAGCATGCTTGGGTGCGTCGTAGCTACTATGTCAAGGCCGAAGCGCCGGTTACCTTGGCGTCACTGTCGTTGCCCAATGCCTGTGACTACTGAGACGGTAGGTCTTGCGTCGGCACTTTGACGCCGCTCTCGACCGAGGCCCAGTTAAGTGCCGACTGGCACCAAATCTGAAACTGCGGCGTGAGCTCGTGTTTTTGACGACAGCCACCAAGCCGTAATGAGAGCAGACCCGTGTCGTCCGCGTTACCCGTATGGATCATGGTCGCGCAGCGGCCGCAAAAGCTCATCGCCCTTGCATTGCCACTATCAGCGATTTTCTTAAAGACCGTTAGGCGGCCGCTGAGCAGATTGAAGTGCTCGCGCGCGACGCGGGTGGTGAACTGGAACGCAGAACCGCCCACGGTCTGGCAATCGGTGCAGTGACAGACCCCGACAAGATTAGGGTCGATGGTGGCCTCCCAGGTGATATCCCCACAGAAGCAGCCACCGTCGATGCTTTTTGCGGCCGCCATGGGGGCCTAGAGCATTTCCTGCGCGAACAACTCGAGCACGGCCGGGTCCTGAACACCGAGCAGCATGCTGCCCACTTCACCGCGTTTACCCGCATCCTTCCAAGGCTGTAGCCGTTCGATAATGCGCTCTCGCGGGCCTATGAGTGATACTTCATCGAGGAGTTCATTAGGCACAAGTGCTTCGGCCTCGGCCTTTTTGCCGCTCAGGTACAGTTCCTGAATTTGGTCGGCGGCGTCGCCATAGCCCATGCGGGTGGCATAGGCGTGATAGAAGTTTTTATTCTTGGCACCCATGCCACCGATGTACAGCGCCAGCCAGGGCCTGAGCGAGTCAAATGCGGCATTGAGGTCGTCGTTCATCGCCACCGAAACAAAGGGTGCAACGTCGAAATCTTTAAGGCTCTTGCCGTTACCCGCCTTTTCAAACCCTTGTTCAATAGGTTCGCCTAAGACACTGTATTTATTGGGGTCCATCCACACAGGAAAGACACCGTCGGCCACTTCGCCCGCACAGCGGAGCCCCGCTGGCGTAATGGAGGCGGTGTAGATCGGGATGTCTTTGGCGGGAGCCAGAATTGATTTGAGCGGCTTGCCCAGACCCGTGGTTCCTTCACTTTTATTGGGTAGTTGGTACATGTTGCCGTCGAGCTCGACAGGGCCTTCACGCTCGAAGATTTTTCGCATGATCTGAATATATTCTTTGGTACGTGTCACCGGTTTGCCATAGGGCACTCCGTGCCAACCCTCTACGACCTGAGGACCGGAGGCGCCAAGCCCGGCAATAAAGCGCCCACCCGAGAGCTGGTCCAGCGACATGGCGGTCATGGCGCACATAGCCGGCGTTCGCGCGGGCATCTGCATGATCGCGGTACCCACGCGGATCTTGGTGGTGTTGGCCAGCACCCATGTGGCTGAGGTCACCGCATCGTTGCCGTAGGCCTCTGCAGTCCATACCGAGTCATAGCCCATGGACTCCGCCTGTTTGACGAGATCCAGCGGAATGTGGATGTGCTTGCCTGAGTAGCCAAGAAGAAAGCCGAGTTTCATAGTTTGTACTCCGAAGAATGCAGTGTTGATTGATACGCAATGGGTGCGCTCATCAGTTTAAGTGCTCGTTGTGTGTCCCGACACTCCAAATTGCGTCATGTTGGGTTGGGGTTTTCAAGATATTCATCTAGCGTGAGATGAAAGCGCCGAATGCGTGCCTCCTGATAGTTGCCGAGGGTAATGCCCTTGCGGGTCGCTTTGAGTCCCTGTTGTTGTCGTTGCAGATTACCGGTGTCCTGATCGTATACCGCGCCCAGCCATGCGAGTTCCTCGATGTCGGTATAGGACTGCTCAGCGGTGAGATACACAGGTTCCGGTGGGTCTGGATGTGTCGCGCCATCGGCCAGGGGCTCCAGCATCAGAATCTCGAACAGGCAGCGATCAACATCATCACCCAGAGGCCGGAACCGATAAGCCATGGAGATCAGCATGCCCGGAAAGAAAAACGCATTGGGAAACAGGTGATACTCGATCGAGTCGAGCATTTCGCTGTCGGACACTGCGGAGAAGTCCCTGCCCAGCTGCGCCCCCATTGCATCGCGCAAGAGTTGTGCGCCGACTCCACGAGCGGTTTCATCCGCAGATAACGGCCGTTGCTCCACAGGCAAACCGGCGAGCAGCTCTTGTTCCGTCAAGATCGGATCGCGCCATTTGTCGCCGGGATAGTCCGACAGTGCTTCGGGGGAGTAGTGCCCGATGTTGTGAATGAAGCGACTCACGTGAGGGCCAAAAATGTCGTACTGAGTGTTGGCACCGGTGGGGGAGTCGTGCGTGGCAAAGTTATGGTAGGCCTCCATAAAAGCCTCTTGCGACGCTTTCCAATTGGCGGGGAGTTCCTTCTGCACGTGCAGGCGAATGCGCCGGTCGGCCAGCGGAAAGTGCGCAAAGTGCTCGGGTAGCACATCGAGTTGCGCCTGCAGTGGCGCGGCGTTGGGGTCGAGATTGATAAAAACAAAACCTTCCCACAAATCACAAGCGACCGATTGCAGCGAGTGATTGGCCTCGCAAACGTGAGGAAAGTCCCAGCGTCCCGGCACGTCCTTGAGTTTGCCATCAAGGTGCCAGGACCACCCGTGGAATGGGCAACTGAAGTTTCGCGCGAAGCCAGGACCCTCCTCGCCGAGAATCCGGGTGCCGCGGTGAGTGCAGCTGTTGATGAAAGCCTTGATCTCCTGTTCTTCGGTCCGAGCGACGATCACGGAATAGGGACCAATGTCATAGACATAGTGATCGCCTACGCCGGGAATGTGCTCTTCCCGACACGCCCATTGCCAGCACCGCGACCACATGTTCCTGATTTCATCGTTAAAAAAATGGTTGCAGGTATAGCGGTTGGCGGGAAGGTCGACATCGCCCAGAAAAGCGAATTGGGCCCCGCTCAGGGCCGTCGGGGCCGGTTGCTGATCCGATGCCAGCACGTCGGCAATGGAAGTGCCGGGCGCGCGGGCCTCGCCTTTGGCTGGGGGAGAATCACTCATGACGTTGCTGTGGGTGATGGCCTGTCGGTGTTTGCATGTCCCGAGTATGCGCAGGCGGGGCTCACAAGCCAAGACCTTCAAGCTCAGGCCTGGATGATCCGCCGCTCTGGGCCGATGGCCCTGCCCGCAGTGGTTGATCTGTCCATCGATGTGGATGAGGATGCCAGAAGCTGTCATTAACCCGCATTGAGAGGTTCGACCCATGGATCAGGCACTGCAAACTGTCGTCGATAAACAAGCGCTTTATGAGCTTTCCTGCAGGTACATGCGCGGGTTGGATCGCCTAGATGCTGCATCACTTCACGCGGTGTTTTGGGGGGACGCCTATTGCGAATATGGATTTATAAATGGTGGCGCGGCCGCGTTTATTGAGTTTGCGCTGGGCGCATTAAGTGATCATGTGTCCAACCATCACATGATT
>Ga0181559_10006019_pt1 | contig 11505 bp, 5 predicted proteins | sample 011ome_21_FD_133752 | JGI IMG/M metagenome (GOLD analysis project Ga0181559, IMG submission 133752) | Coastal salt marsh microbial communities from the Groves Creek Marsh, Skidaway Island, Georgia - 011508AT metaG (megahit assembly) | ecosystem: Environmental > Aquatic > Marine > Intertidal zone... | reverse complement strand
CACCGGCGGCAATGGCGGCGGCGGCGGCACCGGCGGCGGCGGCACCGGCGGCAATGGCGGCGGCGGCGGCGGCGGCGTTCGCGGCGGCGTTCACGGCGGCGGCACCGGCGGCGGTCACGGCGGCGGTCACGGCGGCACCGGCGGCACCGGCGGTGGCGGCGACGGCGGCTACCCCGCTGGCGGCGACGCCAACAACCCTTGCGAGGGCTTCTGTCAAGCGAAAACCGACGCGGACTCGTGCGACGCCGCGATCGCCTGCGAATGGGGCGACGCGGACTCGACGTGCGTCCCGCACCCCATGTCGTACGCCATGGGCTTCGACGCGTGCCCGAAAACATTTGGCGAGTTACAGACGTTCGTCAAGACTACCAACAACACTCAGCAGATCAACCTGTGCGAAGTCGAGTGTTCGATCATCGACGACCAAAGTACGTGCGAGGCAAACGCTGGTTGTGAGTTCGACAAAGGTAACCCTAACGGCGGCGATGAAGAAGGCCCGCACTGTCGTCCGAGGTTCAACATACCGGAAGTCAACACTGGCTGCGAAGACGCCTTGGCTCGCGTGGACGGCGGCGACGGCGGCGACGGCGGCGACGGCGGCGACGGCGGCGATCACCCCGTCGGCGGCGACGGCACCACCGGCGGCGATCACCCCGTCGGCGGCGACGGCACCACCGGCGGCGGTTACCCCGTCGGCGGCGACGGCACCACCGGCCACGACGGCGGCGATGGCGGCGACGGCGACGATGGCGGCGGTGACGCCACCAACCCTTGCGTGGAGGTTTGTCAAGAGGGCACCGATGCGGACTCGTGCACTAGCATGATTGCCTGCGAATGGAACGAAGAGCTCCCGAACGGAGCACTTTGCGTCCCGCACCCTGAGTCGGACGCCATGGGCTTCGACGTGTGCCCGAGAACATTTGGCGACTTGCAGACGTTCGTCAAGGAAAACAACAAGCAGGTCGACCTGTGCGGAGTCGAGTGTTCGATCATCGACGACCAAAGTACGTGCGAGGCAAACGCTGGTTGTGAGTTCAACGAAGGTAACCCTGATGACGACGATGGAGAAAGCCCGCACTGTCATCCGAAGCCCAACCTACCGGAAGTCAACACCGGCTGCGAAGACGCCCTGGCTCACGTGGACGGCGGCGACGGCGGCGACGGCGGCGACGGCGGCGACGGCACCACCGGCGGCGATCACCCCGTCGGCGGCGACGGCACCACCGGCGGCGATCACCCCGTCGGCGGCGACGGCGCCACCGGCGGCGGTTACCCCGTCGGCGGCGACGGCCCCGCCGGCGTTCCAACCTTGGGCCGAGCCCTCTACGCCGCCTCGAACTCCCACGCGTCGCTCATCGGCCCATCCGTCGCTCTCACCGGTTTCCTCGCCTTGGCGTTCGTCGCTTACAGGCGACACCGTCACGCGTCGCCCGAGGCCGCGCGTCTCCGACGCGGCGCGCGCGGCGCCTACGGCGCCGTCTGAGCGAAAATTTTGTCAACCCCGACCGTCGCGCTCGATCCTCGATCGCGCGATGATCACCGATAATCACCAATAATCAATCACCGCCGCGCGTCCTCGGTGCTCCGCGCGTGTATTTTCATTTTAATCAGCTGAATCCACACGGACCTTTTGGGTGTTAACACCCAACACTTTCGCGATGGCGCGCGTCACACCGCGACCGCGCGCGACGGCGGCCATGAGCGAGCGCGCGGCGCTGCTCGGACGCGACGGCGATCGTCCGTCGTCGTCCCGCGCGACGCGCGACCGCGCGCGCGCGCGCGACGACGCGTACGACGTCGAGCGCGCGCGCGGCGAGATCGACGCCGACGACGGCGCGCGCGACGCCGGCGACGACGCGCGCGGCGGGAAGACGACTCGAGCGAGCGACGGCGCGGGAAGGGATGCGCGGCGACGCGGACGCGCGGCGTGCGTCGCGCTCGGCGCGATGGTGGCGGTGCTCGGGGCGCGCGCGCGAGGGACGGCGACGGGGGACGCGCGCGCGCGCGAGAGCGCGGCGCTGGGATTGACGCCGGTCGAGCGCGAGGCGTTCACGCGCGTTCCGGATAACGCGGGCGTCGCGTTGAACGGATGGTTGCACCTCGAGGATTGGTTCTTCGCGAACGGTGAGAGCACGTTGGTGGATTCGCCGCTCGGGCGCGCGCAGGGAAGGGTGTTGCCGCCGTTTTTCAATTCAGCCGAGGAGCTCGGTTTTTCGTGGTCGAGCGAGGGGGAGTTGGTGGCGAAACTCGCGAAGAAGTATGGGAATTTGAAGACTGTGAAGATTATGAACGCGTATCGATCGAGTTGGATGACGAACGCGGACGTGGAGAAGATCGCGCGAGTGGGATACAAGACGCTGCGACTACCTGTGAATTGGGCGGCGTTCATGGGCACGGAGAAAAGCCCGACGCGAGTGGTCGAAGACCCAAAGTATAGCGATCGAGCGCAGGTGACTGTCGATCAGATGACGTTGACGAACGTTCTTCGAATCTTGCACAAGAAGACTGGGGCGCGAGTGGTAGTCGACATGCACAACATGCCCGGTGGCAGCTCGGAGGGCACGTACAACGGCGTGTCTCCGCACCCACCGGCGTTTTGGGACGACGCAAAACTTCAAGACGTGGGTGTGAACGCGATTCACAGTATGTTCAAGTGGTACAACCACCTCACTGAGGATGATAAGGATTTTGTCGATGGCTTCACGCTTTTGAACGAACCCGCGCACTTGATGCCGGCGAAACGCGACGCGATGCTGGCATGGATGGAGAAGGCCATCTTTGCGTATCGTCAGCTCGTGGCGCGACCCCGCGAGATGGCGGGTAAGCGCGTGCCAAAGCTGTACGTCAATTTGATGGAAACGAGTGGGCTCACCGTACAAGAGTACGGGAAACTCATGAGAAAGTGGTTCGATCGCGAAGAGCTTAGAACGTGGGCGGTATTAGACACACACTTCTATCTCGCTTGGGGAGTGAATGGATGCAAGTCTGGGTGCGCTTGGAGTTGCTCGGACTCGTCGCAACACATCACTGAAACCGTTCGATCTGCCATGGCCGGGCACATCGCGAAGGTGAAGCGCACGGCGGAGGACATCGGAGTGCACCAATTTAGTGTGGGCGAGTGGTCGCTCGCGACGCATCACGACAGCGCCATGGGCTGCGACGAAGATAGAGTGAAACATGCTGTGTACAGGGGTCAAATGCGAGCTTTTGAGGTCGCAAACATGCCAAACTTTTTCTGGGGTTGGAAAATGCAACGCGCTGGGAAGCATCAAGATTTCTGGAGCATGGAACACTTCCAAGCGTCCCTCGGCGCGTTTCACGACGACTCTGAGGTGAGTGGTGGTAACGTCACGACAAACGCTGGTCGAACCACACCGGCAGAACAGGCGCAAGCGTTGCCACGTCCGACGGCAGCGAGGCTTGGTGCATCGCAGGAAGACGCATCAGAGGAGTACTCAGATCCCATGACGCTGGCTGACGCGATGAAGGCAGCTACTTCAACGGACGTGTTACCTACGCCCGTGGCGCCGGCCTCATCTTCCCCAGTTCCAACCACCAGCCCGAACGCAGCGGAACAGCAGTCGCTGACTGGCATTGAGACGAACGCAACCGAGGTCAATAGTTCTAGCACATTGGGATTCGAAGGCCACGCGGCGCCCTGGGAGAAGGCGTCGAGAGGTTTACCGCCCGTCGATTTCACGCAAGAAAACCAGAACGGCGGACCGAATCGCGAGCAGAAGCATCACAAGAGCGACATTTCGGACGAGTTCGAAGAAGTCGAGCCGAGGCACAGCAGTCACAAGGAACAACCGCAAGCTGACCGCGAGCAGAAACATCACACGGTGCGGCAGCAACCGATTGCTGCGCAGCCGACTACGTACCAGCAACCGCAGCAGACGGCCACGTATCAGCAGCCAGCGCAGCCGACTACGTACCAGCAACCGCAGCAGACGGCCACGTATCAGCAGCCAGCGCAGCCGGTACCCATGTCGGGATCGTCACAAAGTCGTCCAGCGCTTGCGCCGGCGCGCCAAGTGGTGCCATCTCGCTTTGCTCCGGCTGTGCAAGCCCCGGTCACTTCTTCGACAACTTCGGACAAGCCAATTGTGTACGCGAAAGATAGACACGATGGTTCATTTTGGGGCACCTCGTATGGATTAGACGCGCTCAAGCCTCCAGAAATTCATCAAAACTCGCTCATGATTGACGACGAGCAAAACGTGGACGAGACAGAATATTACGAAGAACCGCGCGAAGCTGTCGCTGCTCGCACTGGCGCCAAGTTGCCGACATACGCTGATGACGCGGCTGATCATTTGTATCAACACCGCTCGACGTACTCCATGCACGACGCCAAACATATGAAGCACAAGATTTCGTACGATCTCTTCTCCTCGAGCGCCTCCAAGGCGAGCGACTCGTACGACGATGACGACGACGACGTCGACGAGGACACGCGCGATGCACACGGACATGGACGAAAGAAGCATGATGAAAGCGTCGACTTCGAGGCTCTCGCGGAATCACAGAGTTTTGTCCCTAAAGAATCTTCCAAGCACAATAAGAATCCGTGGGACGACTCAGTTGAGCGCGCGCCGAAGAAGAAGAGCTCTCATCGCAGTAGTTCCGCGGACTTTGACGAAGACGACGACGAGGGTGACGAAAACCTTTCGACGCACGCTCAGCACGGTTCCTCGAAACACTCTCACAAGTCCAAAAAGCACGCATCAAAGTCGGACGCGTACTCCGCCGACGCTCTCGAAGAATCCTTCGCCGAGGACGACGTCGACCACGACCACGAGCACGAAGACGACGACGAGGGTATTCCAGCCTGGATCCAATGGGACGCCGCCACGGCCGCGTAAAGCGCGCAACATTCCTGTAATAGTTTTACACAACCAATCGTAGCTTCCCGCCCTCCCGTCGTTCCGCGCGTCGTTGAAAATCTCTCTGGATAACGAGAGATCGCCATCGCCGCCGGAGCCGCGCCCGCACACATCGCCTCGTCCGCGGATCCATCGCTGCCTCGCGCACACCGACGCGATGTCCACCGTGCGCGCCTCGACGCTCGCCGACGTCGCCGACGCCCGCGCGCGCGACGTCGTTCGCCGCGCGCGCGCCCAAAAACCGCTCGCGGCGTCCCGACGCCCTCGCGCGGTGCGCCGCGCGCCGTGCGCGCGCGCGTCGAGCGGTGACGTCGATCCGCTCATGCTGCGCGCGATCCGAGGCGAAGACGTCGAGCGACCGCCGATCTGGATGATGCGACAGGCGGGGAGATACATGAAGGTGTATCAAGACTTGTGCAAAAAGCACACGACGTTTCGAGAGCGAAGCGAGACGGTGGATCTCGCGGTAGAGATCTCGCTGCAGCCGTACGAGGCGTTTAAACCCGATGGGGTGATTTTGTTCAGCGATATTCTCACGCCGTTGCAAGGGATGAACATTCCGTTCGACATCGTAAAGGGAACGGGGCCGATCATCTTCAACCCGGTGCGCGAGATGGACGATATCAAGAGCATCACGCCGTTGGAGCCGGAGAAGAGCGTGCCGTTCGTCGGGGAGTCGTTGAAGGTGTTGAGAAATGAAATTGGGAACGAGGCGACGCTGCTCGGGTTTTGTGGAGCGCCGTTTACGTTGGCGTCTTACATCGTCGAGGGCGGGACGAGCTCGCACTACAAGGTGATTAAGAAAATGGCGTTCGATTCGCCAGCGGTGTACGAGGCGCTCATGAATAAGCTCACGGACGCCGTGATCGAGTACACGCGGTACCAAGCGGACTCTGGGGCGCAAGTGGTGCAAATTTTCGACTCGTGGGCAAGCGAGTTTTCGCCCGCGGATTTCGAAGTGTACTGCCTGCCGTACCTCCAACGCATCGTCGCCGAGTGCAAGCAAACCCACCCACACGTGCCGCTCATCCTTTACAGCTCTGGAAGTGCCGGTTTCTTGGAGCGCTTAGCGACGACGAACGCGGATGTTATCAGCTTAGACGGGACGATTGACATGGCGGACGCGCGCGCTCGACTCGGTATGGATCAGGCGGTGCAAGGGAACATGGATCCGCTCCACCTCTTTGCGTCGCAAGATTTCATCACGAAAAAGGTGCACGAAACGATCGCCAAGGCTGGAAACAAGAAGCACGTCATGAATCTCGGTCACGGGGTCATGGTCGGCACCCCAGAGGAAAACGTTGGACACTTCTTCAAGACCGTTCGAGACTTCCGGTATTAAGCGCCGAGCGGTTTTAAGCGGCGCGCTCTCGCAAAGGCAACTGCGCAAAGGCGCGCTTTAGTTTGGAAATTGATTTAATTTGAAACTTTCTCATCTCATTCACAACCTTTTTCGACTACACACCTACTATTTTTTGGCGAGTGTCAAAAATCTAATACCCGGTGGCTTCGATCAACTGTTGCAAATCGCCGAGTTGCGCATTCGCCGCAGCCTTGGCCGCGGCAAACTTGGAGTTAGCCTCCTTCTTCTGCGCCCAGTACTCAGACGCCGCAGTTTGGCGCTTCGCCTCGAGCTCCTTCACGATCGCACCATGCTTCCACCCGATTTGTTCGCAGAAGTCGCCGAGCACGCAGAAACGGTGCCCCTCACCGAGGCGCAACACCTTGAGCGCTTCCGGAACGACCGCGCGCTTAACCTTGTCGTACGGCGCCGGGATGCCTTCGTACGCCTTGAAGCGTTCGAAAGCAGCCGCACCACGCACAGTCTTGTGCGGAAGCATACCGCGAACCGTCTTCCAGAAGATTCGAGACGGCGACGTGTAGTGGTACGGACCCTTCTTCGGGTTCGTGTTCATCCTCTTGTTCTTGTAGCGGTCGTGCGCCATGCGACGACGAACCATACCACCGGACATGCAGATACCCTCGGTGCGAACCACAACCTATTCGTTACGCAAACCATCGCGCGTGCTTTCGTCAGTCTTCGCGTTCGTTGTTCGCGCGTCTCGCGCGTCAAAGCCCTAATCCGCCACCACCGATGCGACCGACATCCCGTCGTCCCGCGCCTCATCTGCGTCTTGTCGACGTCCAACGCGCGCGCGAATCATCGCATGAATACCACCATATCCATCGCTCGCCATCGCGTCGCGCTCCGTCGCCTCCACGGTGCGCGCGCGCGACGCGATGATCGCGCGCCCAACGCGAACGCGCGCGCGTCGCCGAAATCGATACGCACCACGTGCTGGCCTTGCAACAACTGCTTGGAGACGATCGAGGCCAATCGCCCGAAAAGGTGTCCCTTGGCGTCGATGACGATAACCTGCGGGTGCGTCGCGCGCGCGTCGGCGTCAGTCTTCGCGCGTCGGCGTCGTGGTCGATCGCGAAACCCTACGCGATGCGGGGCGTCGCGTCGATGTCGCGCGCGTCGCGCGCGTCGATCGAGTCGATCGCGAACGCGCGCGATGTCGATGAAGACGCGCGCTTCGACGCGCTCGGCGCGCGCCGTACCTTGTCCATGGCGAGCGTTCGAGGGCGTCGCGTAAAGACGGATCTCGCCGCGGGCGTCGGAAGGTCTTTGGCACTTTTGACCATGTTATTATACGAGTCTCGGTGCGCAATGTGTCTGTTTTTATGGTATGAAAGATGTGTGATTGTATTTAACACACGGACTTTGTCCGTGGTCACCGCTGCGCGGCGGAGACTTGCCTGTGAAGCTGCACTAGGAACTCGCCGTAGGACGACGCGCCGGGCACGTTGGCCGCGCCTCGATCTTCGATGAGGTAAGGGAATAATTGCGTCTCACTCGGATGGCCTTGGATGACGACGGTGAGGGCGAGATGACGCGCGCGGGACGCCTCGGCGCGTATGTCGTCGACGACGGCGCGCGCGCGACGCGAGACGTCGGTGTCCAGATGAGGGAGGTTGCAGTCCACATCCGCGCTCGGAGGACCGCTAGGGCCGAACAAAGCGGCGACGAACTGTGGGTCGAGCATCTTTCCGAGCCATAAAAGCAGGCGACGACCGTCGTCGACGAGGTAGGCGCCGCGAGCGTCGATGCGCTCGCCCGCGAGGACGGTGCGCGGCGGCAAAATCACTCTGCCGTATTCGTCCTTCGTACCCGCTTCCTCGGGCATCGTGTGCAAGGCGTGCATCGTGGGATACAGCAGCTTTAAGATTTCTTCCGTCGAGGCAGACATGAAGTCGTACACAGCGGCGATCCGCGCGTCGACGGGGACGTCTCGCGGGCCGCCTCGCATCGCCGTGCTCTTGCTCGCGGCGAAGATCCACAACGGAAGTAACTTCATGCTCTCGGGGAAGATGAGCCTATTGAACGCTCTCGACGCTTGCGTGTTGAGCAACTTGAACTCACGCAACGTGGCGACAACCTTGGTCATCACCGCCTCGCGCGCATCTTGCAATCGCACCGTGAGCGTGCGCTCGGCGCCCAAACGCGCCATGAACGCGCCCATGGCGCCGCAGTCCACGGCGCGGTACATCTCTGCTATGTCTGTCACCACCGGAACCGCCATCGTGTGCACTCGGATTCTGCGTTCTCCTTCTGCGGAGGTGTACAGTAGCGCACACTGCAAGTACGAAATGTTCGTGCTCGGAACCACTTCGTCGTGCGCGATGTGCACGCCGTACGCCTTGTCGCCATCCGTCGCCGGGAGCGCGAGCAAGTCCATCGATCGAATGAAGAAGTGCCCGTTGAAGGCGCAGATTCTAAATCCTCGACTGCATCGCACCCGACACACGGCTTCCCACGCGGTGAAGCGCGTGAGATTATTTTTCAGCTCCTTTGCGTACTTTACCCCATCCTTGTCCGGCGTAAAACCGGGGTAATGTCGCAACTCGCCTCCGGTGAACTTGCACAACACCGCCATGGAGGCCAAATCAGAGAACGGCGCCGCGATGGTGTACAAATCGATACAAATCTGATGTCGTGAGCACTCTGCCGAGGTCTTCTTGAAGAAACCATCGACCGGGCCGCGAAGCAGGTGTTCCTTCGTGCTATCCGTGCTCGCTCGCGTGTCGTCGCGGTTGATCATGCGTCCCGCGCCGAGCGTGGGCAGGCAGGATTGGAACACGAGAAGCTTACCACCGATGTGAGACATAGCTAAGAACGCGGCTTGAATCGCCGGGCCCATGGCACTTTCCATGTTTTGCGTCTGCGCGTACGTATCGCACACCATGTCTAAAAATGCATCAATCACCGCGCGCGACTCGGCGAGATTCACCAGCAAGTCGTCTGGCATCGGACAAAACGGGTCGTCGAGCTCGGCGACTACCATCATTTGCGGCTGAGACTGATTCGCCTTCAGGCTATAAAAGTGTAACGTCGAATCGTACGTCAAGAATCCGACCCGCGTGCGCTCGCTCTTCTTCGACATGACGTCGAGGGAGTCCCGAATCACCTCCACCGTTTGTTTCAAAAAGCCGCTATTCACCGCCGTGTGCGACACGTCCAAGGCGAAGAAGTAGGACGGCGGCATCGGCGGTCGCACCATGTACTCTTGGCTCGCTAAAAATTCAACCGTTCCACTGTTCAACTCAGGGCGCTCGGCGATGTCTCGACGCACCCCGTTCGCGTCGAGCGTGCAAAAGTAATCCACCGGCACTTCGTTGGGCAGCGCGCACACGTTGCACCTAAATCGCCGCCCGCCGTCTGTGAATTGCACGAAAGGGTTTATGTAAGTTCGACATCTGCGGCATCGCACGATACCCGAGCTCCCGAAATGCGCCGTCTTCACCGTCGTCTCATCTCCAGGTCTGAGCGGCTGGACGATGCATCCCAGCGGCATGGCGAACCTCGTCTTCAAGCTCGGGCTCGACGGCAGCGCCCCGCACGTCAGACGCATGTACTTGGGATCGCACGAAAGCTCCAAGTTCGGACGCGCTTCGTCGTCGCCCGGTCGAGGAAACGTCGCGGGATCCATTCCAGCCTCCCCACCGGGACCACCGCCCGGACCGAGGTTCAGAGACGCGAAATCCTCCACAAAGTTCATCGCCGGCGCGCCGTAACCGCCCGCCTGCGGGTACCCTCCCATCGCGGGCATCCCCGGACCTGGCACCGGCGGCGGCGCCATCGCCCCCATCGGCGGTTGCGGTGCCATCCCCATCGGCGACTGCGGCGGATACTGCGGCGGATACTGCGGTGGATACTGCGGTGGATACTGCGGCGACTGCGGCGGCGCGCCGATCGGCGGCGCGCCAATCGGCGGCGCGCTCGCCGTCGACGGCACCATCCCCTGTCCGTGCGCCATCGCCGCCATCCCTCCCATCGCCGGCGGCGCGTGCATCCCTCCCATCGCGCGTCCCATCGTCACCGGCGGCGCGATCCCGGTCCCCGGCGCCCCCGGCGTCGGCGCGCTCGCGCTCGCGAATCCGCCGCCTCCGTCGAATCCGCCGCTCGATCCCATCGCCGGCGCGCCCCGTCCCGCGCCCGCGCGCGCGTCCGCCGCGACCGCGCCCGGCGCGACGTGCGTCTGACCGCCCGCGTGCGTTTGCCCGTTCGGTTCGCCCGCGCGCGCCGCGCGCGCGTCCGGCCCATCCATCCCGCGTCCCGGCGCGCCGCGCCAATCGTGCGTCGAACGCGCGTCGCGCGCGCCCGCGTCCGCGCCCGGCGCGCCGATCGGCGGCGGCGCGCGTCGCGGCGCGCCGATCGGCGGCGGCCCGATCGGCGGCGGCTGCATCGGCGCGTCGCGAAGTGCGGCGGCGTCAGATCGCGACGCCCGGCGCGAATGCGCGTCGCGATCGCGCCCCGCGCGCGCGTCGCGACGCCGCGCGCCGCGCTCGGCGCGATCAGGCGCGACCTCGTCGACCTGCCGGGCGATCCGACGCTCGTCGTGCACACGAACGTGGACATGGGGTCGAGGAAGCGCGCGTTCATGCTCGCGGCGAGCCGAAGCGTCGCGAAGACGCTGAAAAAGCCCGAGAGCTACGTCGCGGTGTGCGTCGTGGACCGCGCGGACATCGTCTGGGGAGGGTCCGACGACGACTGCGCGCTGTGCAGGCTGACGAGCCTGGGAGGGATCGATCTGGAGAATAACAAGGCGGTGAGCGAGGACGTGTGCGCGCTGTTGGGCGAGACGTTCGGAATCGCGGGAACGCGCGTGTACGTGACGTTCGAGGACGTGGCGCGAGAAAACATGGGATACGATTCGGCGACGTTTGCGGGGTGACCGGGGGGGGGAAGCGAGCGGCGAGGAAATCGCGGGGCGAGTCGACGCGCGCGTCGCGGAGACGCCGGGGACGTCGTCTAGCGCTAGCGCGCGTTACAATGTGTTACAATCAGCGAAACGCGACGCCTTCGTCGCGCGAGGCCTTCGTCGCGCGCGCGAACGAACTAAATCATGCGAAGCTTGACGATGTCGCTCGAGTGAGGAAACGCGTCGACGAGCAAGACGTTGGGATCGTCGTTCAACTCGTCCACGACGCCGTGCCAATAAATCACCATTCCGGGCCCGAATCTGTTGACGTATCCCTGAAACTGTTCCACGCCCTTCTCCACGTGCACCAAAGGATCGCTGAACGACGCCTTGGAGTCTATCCAATTCACTAT
>Ga0181559_10006000_pt1 | contig 11523 bp, 10 predicted proteins | sample 011ome_21_FD_133752 | JGI IMG/M metagenome (GOLD analysis project Ga0181559, IMG submission 133752) | Coastal salt marsh microbial communities from the Groves Creek Marsh, Skidaway Island, Georgia - 011508AT metaG (megahit assembly) | ecosystem: Environmental > Aquatic > Marine > Intertidal... | reverse complement strand
CGTGCATCTTGTCACCGGAGACCACCGGGCCGACGCCGTCCGGCGTGCCCGTGTAGATCAGGTCGCCCGGGGCGAGTGTGACCAGGCCCGAGAGATTGGCGATGGTTTCCTGCAGGTTCCAGATCATCAGCTTGAGATCGGAATCCTGTTTCGTCTCACCGTTCACCTTCAGCCAGATATTGCCTTCCGGGAAATGCCCGACCTCGGACACCGGATGGATGTCGCCGCAGGGGGCGGACTGGTCAAAGCCCTTGCCCATATCCCAGGGGCGGCCCTTCTCGCGATGGGCGATCTGGACATCGCGCCGGGTCATGTCGAGCCCGGTGGCATAGCCATAGACGTGGTCGAGGGCGTCGTCCTCGGAAATGTTCGCACCGCCCTTGCCGATGGCAGCAACCAGTTCCATCTCGAAATGGAAATTGTTGGTCTGGGGCGGATAATCGATGGTGGCGCCGGTCGGCACGATGGCGTCGGCGGGCTTGCAGAAATAGAAGGGCGGATCGCGCTCGTCGCCGCCCATCTCGCGAATATGGGCAACATAGTTGCGGCCGACGCAGAAGATGCGGCGGACCGGGAAACGCTTGCTTTCGCCGACAACGGCGACGGACACCTGTTCGGGTGCCGGAATGACGAAATCCATCCCTGACCTCTTTCCTGAAGGGTTGCTGTAGCCGTCTTTGTAGTGCGCCGACTGTTTGCTTGTCACCCGCCAGAAGGACGACAAACGGGAAAAAGAGTTGTGGGCGAAACAGCTCTGTCAGGCGACGTCGGCACCCAGGCGGGCGGCGGCCCGGCGGCGCGCGGCCGCACCGAACGTTTCGAACAGCGCCCGGTTGAAGCTGTGGGCTTCGGTGCGGAATTCGGCATGCCACTGGACGCCGATGACAAACCCCGGAGCGTCGGGCATGGAAATGCCCTCGACGACCCCGTCCTCGCTGACGGCTTCGACGACCAGGCCGTCGGCCACCTGGTTCAGGCCCTGGCCGTGGAGTGAGTTCACGGTGACCTCGTGGCCCTCGATCCCGGCACGGCGCGCGATCTCGGCGAACAGACCGTCCTCCGACAATTTCACCTTGTGCCGGGGCGCAAAGCGGTTCGCCATGGTGTCTGTCTGGGGCATGCGGTGATCGTTGAAGCCCTCAACCTCCCACAGATAGGGGTGCAGCGAACCCCCCAATGCGACGTTGATTTCCTGGATGCCGCGGCAAATCCCGAAGATCGGCAGGCCGCGCTCGATGGATTTGCGTGCCAATGGCAGGGTGGTCGAATCCCGCAGCGGATCGCGCAGGGTTTCCGGCCGGAACGGTTCACCGTCGTAATGATGCGGCTCAACATTGCTGCGTCCGCCGGTCAGCACCATGCCGTCGAGCCGATCGATCACGTCATCGACGGGGTAGTCGCCGCCATCCTCGGCATCGCCCATGGTCGGGACCAGCACGGCCACGGCGCCGCAGGCCTCAATCACGGAGGCGACATACTTGTAGCCGGTCGCCAGCATGTCGAAGCCGTTATAGTCCTTGAGCTCGGCATTGACGCCAATCAGCGGACGGATTTTTTCGGAGCGGGCCATACAAAACTCTTGCGGTTCCGGGAGGCGCCCAGCGTGCCGCGGGCAAATATCAGTCTACAGAAATAGAGGTGTTGGGATCGACGGTCGAGAACAAATCACGGGGATTGTCGAAGGTCACGCCGAAGCGCGGCTCCATCAGGGCGACTTCGACCTCGGTGCCCTGGGCGTCGATGACCCGCCACTTGGCCAGGCGAAGCGGGTTGTCCTCGAACATCAGCGAGACCGACCCGGTCGCGGGCTGATCGGTTTCGACCACCGTCACCCGGAAGGCCTGGGCGCCGCGTTCGAAGTCGGTCACGGTCAGATCTCCGCCGAGCTCAATCTCGTCGTCGAGCAGGAAACCGGCCGGGGTTTCGCTGACCGGCAGGAAGGAGGTCTGCTTGAGCTCGGTGTCGTGGAACATCAGAATGATATCACTGGCAACCATCAGCACCGGTGTGGGCGGGGCGTATTCGATCCGCAGATGTTCGGGGCGGTCGAGAAAGATCCGGCCCTCGACCACTCCCTGCTCGGAAAACTGTATGAACCGGCTTTCCATGGTGGTGAGTTGATTGAGATAGGCCTCGATCCGCGCCAGGTCGGCACGGTCCGCCTCCGACAGGGCCGCCGGCACGGCCTGGGCGTGGCTCGCAGGCACCGCAAAGGCGGAAAGCAGCAGAAATGCGCCGGTCAGCGCCCATGTCTTCATTTTGATCATGGCTTATAGATAAGGCCTCGCGCGCGCGAGTGCGAGTGGCGATTTTGTGGCGGTATGAGGATTTTCAACTGCCTTGTCATTGCGAGGTGCCGCAGGCACCGCGGCAATCCAGATCATCCCTTCACGCGGCACAGGGACTGGATTGCGTCGCTGCGCTCGCAATGACAGCTTTGGGCTGGCGTTATGGCGGCCGGTTTGATTGCAGGTTGTTGAAGAATCTTCAACCGCCGCCGTGATCGCTGACCAGCACCTCGCGCTTGCCGACATGGTTGGCCTGGCCGACCACGCCTTCCTTTTCCATCTGCTCGATGATCTTGGCCGCACGGTTGTAGCCGATGGACAGATGGCGCTGGACGAAGCTGGTCGAGGCCTTCTGTTCACGGGCCACCAGGGCGACGGCCTGATCGTAGAGATCATCACCGCTGGATTCGCCGCTCGGCTCGAAACCGGGGATGCCGTCGGCAGCCCCTTCGTCTTCGGTCACCTCTTCGAGATAGTCCGGTTCGCCCTGCGCCTTCAGGAAGGCGACGAGGTCTTCGACCTCCGTGTCGGCCAGGAACGGTCCGTGCACGCGGGTAATCCGACCGCCGCCGGCCATATAGAGCATGTCGCCTTGGCCGAGCAGCTGTTCAGCGCCCTGCTCGCCCAGAATGGTCCGGCTGTCGATCTTGGTGGTGACCTGGAAGCTGATCCGGGTCGGCAGGTTGGCCTTGATCGTACCGGTGATGACATCGACTGAGGGGCGCTGAGTCGCGAGGATCAGATGGATGCCCGCCGCACGCGCCATCTGAGCCAGGCGCTGGATCGCGGCCTCGACATCCTTGCCCGCCACCAGCATCAGGTCGGCCATCTCGTCGACGACCACCACGATATAGGGCAGCGGATTCATGTCGAGGGGCTGTTCCTCGAAGACCGGCTTGCCGGTCTCCTCGTCGAAGCCGGTCTGCACCTTGCGGGACAGAATCTCACCCTTCTTGCGGGCCTCCTCGACCCGCTGGTTGTAGCCGGCGACGTTGCGGACGCCGAGCTTGGACATGGAGCGGTAACGCTCTTCCATCTCGCGGGTCACCCATTTCAGGGCCACGACCGCCTTCTTGGGGTCGGTGACGACCGGCGAGAGCAGATGCGGGATGCCGTCATAGACCGACAGCTCGAGCATCTTCGGGTCGATCATTATGAAACGGCATTCTTCGGGCTTCAGGCGGTAGAGCAGTGAGGCGATCATCGAGTTGACGCCCACCGACTTGCCCGAGCCGGTGGTGCCGGCAATCAGCAGGTGAGGCATGCGCGCCAGATCGACCGTGACCGGCTCGCCGCCGATATCCTTGCCCAGTGCGAGCGTCAGATCCCCGCCGGCCTTCTCGAAGGACCGCGAGGCGAGCAGTTCGCGGATATAAACGATCTCGCGCGAGGCGTTAGGAAGCTCGATCCCGATAACGTTCTGGCCGGGCACCACGGCGATGCGGACCGAGACGGCGCTCATTGAGCGGGCGATGTCGTCGGCCAGGCCGATCACGCGGGAGGTCTTGGTGCCGGGCGCCGGTTCGAGTTCATAGAGGGTGACGACCGGGCCGGGGCGGACCTGCACGATCTCGCCGTTGACCCCGAAGTCCTGGAGCACGGATTCGAGCATCCGTGCATTGGCTTCCAGCACATCTTCCTGGGCGCGCCCGGCCGCGCGGGCGGATTCGTCGGCTTCCTCCAGCAGGTCGAGGGGCGGGAACTCGTACTCGCCGCCCGGGGTCGGCAGATCGAGCTTGCGCTGCCGTGCTTCTTCGGCCCGCTTGCCGGGCTTCGGCTTCTGGGCCCGTGGTGCAACCCGGCGGGGGGCGGGTTTGGTTTTCGTGTCTTCGGCATCATCGGCGTCATCGGTGACGGGACGGCGCGTCGGCGCGGGGCTGGGTTTGAAGCTCGGTTCCTCGCGGACCGCGCCGCGTTCGCGCATCAGCCGCCGCATGCCGCTGGCGCCGCGGCGGGTGGCTTCGGCGCCATGCCGGGCGGACCAGCCCGCGCCCTGGGCGCCGATACGCACACCACTGGCCGCACCGCGTCCCATGCCCCGCCAGTCCTCGCGTGACAGGCCGAAGGCGATAAACAGGAACATGGCGGCGAGGGGGGCGGCGGCGAGCGCCACGGCAAAATTCGGGACGCCCCATCCGCCGAGCCCGGCGGCGACCGGTGCGAATGTAAGGGCGCCGAAGGTGCCGCCCAGGCCCGAAAGCAGGGGCCAGCCATCGGGAACCGGTGCGTATTGCAGGGCGAAGGCTGCGGTGCACATGGCGAGCAGCAGGCAGAGCAGGCGCCACCCGAACCGCCGGACGTTGAGATGCCGGACCAGCCGTGTGCCCCAGGCGATGAACACCAGCACGGGAAGTGCGGCCACGAGACCGAAGGCCTGAAGCGACAGATCGGCCAGGGTTGCGCCCGCAGTCCCCATCAGGTTGCTCGCGCTCTGGCCGGTGGCGTTGTTCAGGGAGGCATCCAGACTGTCATAGCTGGCCAGCGCCAGGGCGCCGATCACGGCCATGGCGATGAGGCCGAGCCCGGCCAGTTCGAAGGTGCGCCGGCGCAGAAAGTCGCGCACCGGGTCAGGCAGGAATGTCAGCCGTTGTGCCAGTCCGCGTGCAAAGCCCTGTGCGGGACCTGTATGTGTGCGAGCAGCCATATTCTTCGTCCTTCGTCTGCGCCCGGGTGTCAGGCGAGCGTGTTCAAAAGCCGCGTGATTGCCTCACGCGTCGTATCGATGTCGTGGACCAGCGCCATGCGGATATACGCCGCGCCGGGATTGGTGCCGTCGGCATTGTCGCGGGCCAGATAGGCCCCGGGCAGAACCCGCAGGCCGGCTTCCGTCCACAGCTTGTAGGCCGCGGCCTCGCTGTCTTTGACGTCGAGCCAGAGATAGAACCCGCCACCGGGCCGGAAAGCCCCGAACTTGCCGTCGAGCATCTCGAGCGCGAGATCGAACTTCGCCCGATAGAGATCGCGGCTCGCGCGCACATGGTCTTCGTCGCGCCACAGCGCGGCCGAGGCGTGCATCACCGGCAGCGGCACCTGCGCACCGCCATACTGGCGCAATCGCAGCAGCAGGCGGATCAATGCGGGATCGCCCGCCACGAAGCCTGATCGCAGGCCGGGCACGTTGGAGCGCTTGCTCAGGCTGTGGAAGACAAGCGTATTGGCAAAAGGATCCTCACCGCCCAGTTCGCGGCAGGCATCGAACAGCCCCGGCGGTTTCTCGCCGGTGTAAATCTCGGAATAACACTCATCGACGGCGAGCACAAAATCGTGCTGGCGTGCCTGACCGATGGCGGATGTGAGCTGATCGAGCGTCGCAACCGACCCCTGGGGGTTGGCGGGCGTATTGATATAGGCGAGAGCGGCCCGGGCGAGGTCTTTTGCATCGACCCGGGTAAAGTCAGGCTGAAAGCCTGTTTCGGGTCCGGCGGGCATATAGACCACATCGGCCCGGGCGAGTGCGCCGGCGCCGACATAGACCTGATAGAACGGGTTCGGCATCAGCACGGCAGGCGTGGTGCCGGCCTTTTGGGTCGGCACGGCCAGCAGTGCGGCCATGAACAGCGCCTCGCGGGTGCCCGAAACAATGGCGATGTGCCGGTTCGGATCGACCGCGCCGCGGGGCAGGTCGTAGCGCGTGGTCAGCCAGTCGGCGATGGCGCTGCGCAGGTCGTCCGGTCCGTTGGGGGGCGGATAGCGGCCCCATTCCGACATGTCTTCGGTCAGGATCGGCCCGATGAACGCCGGTGCGTCGTGTTTCGGCTCGCCGATCTGCATATGGATCGGTGCCACACCGGCAGGCGGCTCGGTTGTGCCGAGCAGCGCGCGCAGGCGGTCGAACGGATAGTCGGACAGGGAATCGAGTATGTCGTTGTGCATGCCAAGGTTCGCCGTTCTCGCGCCAAATCGGCACGAAATCGGAAAAAGACTATCAGAGTCAGACAGTTGTATCCAGCAGCTAATAAATCACTGAAGAAAAATGCTTGCTGATACTGCGAATCGGCGCGGAATCGCCGATCTTAAAGTTTGAACTGGGGACCGTAAATCAGAGAATAATTATGTTTAACAAAGGGTTAATGTCGCTTTTGCAGAAAAAACCCGACGTGGCACAGGACGCGGGCAAAGAAAAGGGGCCCGGCGATTGACGCCGGGCCCCTGACAGTTGGGAGGTTTGGAGTTGGCTGGTTAGCCGCGTTGAGAGCCGCGCCCGAATTCGGGGTAGGCTTCGAGGCCAAGCTCGACCATGTCGAGACCTGCGTCCTCGTCTTCGTCGTTCACCCGGATCCCGATCGTGTACTTCAGCGCCAGCCAGACAATCGAGCTGGTGATGATCACGAAGATCGCGATGGCGACGATGCCGACAATCTGGGTGCCGATGCTGCCGGCCCCGAAGATGCCGACGGCCAGCGTGCCCCAGATACCCGCCACGAGATGGACCGAGATGGCACCGACCACGTCGTCGATTTTCACCTTGTCCAGCAACGGGATGGCGATCACCACAAGGATACCACCGATGGCGCCGACAATGATCGACATCAGGTGGTTGGTCAGATCCGGACCCGCCGTGATCGAGACCAGGCCGGCCAGAGCACCGTTGAGCGCCATGGTCAGATCGACCTTTTTGTAGAGGATCTGGGTCATCAGCATGGCAGCCACCACACCGCCCGCGGCTGCGAGGTTGGTGTTGGTGAAGACGATTGCCATGGCCGTGGCATCAAGCGCCGAACCCAGCGCCAGCTGCGAACCGCCGTTGAAGCCGAACCAGCCCAGCCACAGGATGAACGTGCCCAGCGTGGCGAGCGGCAGATTGGCGCCCGGCATCGGGTTGACGCGGCCGTCCGGGCCATATTTGCCCTTACGCGCACCGAGGATCAAAGCCCCGGACACCGCGGCCCAGCCACCGACCGAGTGAACGATCGTCGAACCGGCGAAGTCGGAGAAGCCCATCTCGGCGAGCCAGCCACCGCCCCAGGTCCAGGAGCCCTGGATCGGGTAGATGAAGGCGGTCAGGATGATCACAAAGATCAGGAACGGCCAGAGCTTGATGCGCTCGGCCAGGGTGCCCGAAACGATCGAGGCCGCCGTGGCCACGAAGACCATCTGGAAGAACCAGTCGGATGCCACCGAGTAGCCGCCTTCGATCACCGAGCCGACCATCTCTTCGGTCGCCTCGTCTGCACCCAGCAGCGCCAGTTCGGCATCGCTCGGGTTGTAGAGCGGAATGAAGGAGCCAATCCAGCCGCTGACATCGGCGTACATCAGATTGTAGCCGATCAGATAGAACATGATGCCCGCGATTGAATAGAGGGCGATGTTCTTCAGGCAGATCGTGGCCGTGTTCTTGGAACGGACAAGACCGGATTCCAGCATGGCGAAACCGGCTGCCATCCACATCACCAGCGCGCCGTTGAAGAGGAACGAGAAGGTGTTGAAGACGTAAGCCGTTTCCGGGTCGACCGCAGCCATGGCAGGCACAGCGGCAAACAGAACGGCCGCAGCGGCCATCAGGCCGACGACCGCTTTCTTGGTGTGACGAAACATATTCGAGTACTCCTTAGCCTAGAGCGCTTCGGCGCCGGTTTCGCCGGTGCGAATCCGCATTGCGCTTGAAACGTCTATGACGAAAATCTTGCCATCGCCGATCCGGCCGGTATTGGCGGCCTTGGCGATGATTTCGACGACGGAATCGGTCTGGTTGTCGTCCACGACAACCTCCACCTTCACCTTGGGCAGAAAACTCACGGCGTATTCCGCACCGCGATAGATTTCCGTTTGCCCTTTCTGGCGTCCGTATCCTTTAACTTCGGTCGCAGTCAGGCCCTGAACCCCAAGTTCGGTCAGTGCCTCGCGTACCTCATCCAGTTTGAACGGTTTGATCACCGCCATGACTAGCTTCATGAAAGCCCCCTTCTGCGCGAGCCAGTGGCCGCAACCGACCATTCGGATGCGGTTTTCCGCGGGAACCATTTCAAGTGCCGTGCCACTACTGGATTTTGTCTAAATCTCTGTCATTACTACAAAATGTTGCGATTACGGGCTCAAGCTGCTCAAATATTACGCACACGAAATGTGCAGAAATACGGAACTGCCTATATTTTATGCATAAATAGTGGGCCATCTGCCGCATGGACAAACATCGGTCGGAACGCGATGGTTTGGTCATGTCCGAGACCGCTGCAACATCGCAAACCGTCGAAGCCGTCGTGGTCGGCGCCGGAATGGCCGGGATGACCCTGGGTCATGCGCTGGCCTCGGCCGGGATCGAGGTGGCGGTGATCGACCGGGCCGATCCCGGCGCGCTTCAGGCTGCCGGCCATGACGGTCGCACCACCGCAATTGCGGCAGGCAGCGCCCGCGTGCTGGAAGGGATCGGAGTCTGGGACGGCATCGGCGTGCATGCCTGTCCGATCGAGACAATCCGGGTCAGCGACGGGGATTCGCTGATGTTCCTGCATTTCGATCATCGCGAAACCAGTGACGTCCCGCTCGGCCACATTGTCGAGAACCAGCGTATTCGTCATGCGCTGTTCGCGCAGGCCGACAAGATCGCGAACCTGCATCTGATCGCCCCGGCCGCCATATCCGCGATTACCCGCAGCGAAACCGGTGTGCGCGTCGAACTGGCGGGCGGGGACACCCTGCGCGCGCGGGTGGTGTTCGCCTGCGACGGCCGCGGTTCGGCAGTGCGGCAGGCGGCGGGCATTCGGATCACCGAATGGAAATACGACCAGTCGAGCTTCGTCTGTGCAATTGCCCATGAGGTGTCTCATCAGAACATCGCCCATGAGCGCTTTTTGCCCGGCGGGCCCTTCGCGCTGCTGCCGATGCTCGATCTGTCCGAACCGGTGGACGGACTGACCCACCAGTCCTCGGTGGTCTGGAGCGAATCCAACTATCTGGTGCCGGCCATCCGGGCCATGGACGATGTGGCCTTTACAGCCGCACTCGGGAACTGCGTCGGCGGTTTTCTGGGAAAGATCGCTCTGGCCAGCCCGCGCTGGGTCTATCCGCTGGGTCTTCAGCACGCGTTCCGCTACACCGATCAGCGTCTGGCGCTGGTGGGTGATGCTGCCCATGCGATCCACCCGATTGCGGGTCAGGGTCTGAACATGGGCATCCGCGACGTGGCGGCGCTCGCTGAGCTGGTGGTCGATGCCCGGCGTCTGGGCCTCGATATCGGCGATCCGGACATCCTGTCAGCCTATGAAGGCTGGCGCAGGGTGGACAATATGATGCTGACCGTCACCACCGATGGTCTCACGCGGCTGTTCTCCAATGATATCGCGCCGCTCCGGGTGGCGCGCGTTCTGGGGCTGGCGGCCGTCAACGCAACCCCGCCAGCACGCCGGTTCTTCATGCGTCACGCCATGGGCGTGGTTGGCGACCTGCCGCGGCTGGTGCGCGGCGAGGCGCTTTAGGGCTCCCGCGACAGGCCCTGGTCTTCCAGGTCCTTCAGATACTGCGCCCACCAGGTTTCCTGTTTCTCAGCCAGCTCGCGCAGATAGGCCCAGCTGAACAGGCCGGTGTCGTGCAGGTCGTCGAAATGGATTTGTACGGCATAGTTGCCGACGGGCACGATCTTCATAATGCCCACATGGCGCCGCCCGGGAATGATCTTGCGCGTGTCGGCACCATGGCCGCGGACCTCGGCCGAGGGAGAATAGACCCGCATGTATTCGGCCGGCAGGGCAAAGCTGACGCCGTCACCGAAGGTCACGGTGAGGGCCTTGTCGTCCTTGCTGTAACGCAGTTCGGTGACGTGAAGGGGGGTGTCGTTCACGTGCCGGTCACGCCCCGCCGGTATCCAGCTCGCGGGCCTCTTCGGCCAGCATGATCGGAATACCATCGCGGATCGGATAGGCCAGCCCCGCCTGTTTGCTGATCAGCTCTTGAGCAGCGGCGTCGTATTCGAGCGGACCCTTTGTCACCGGACAGACAAGTATCTCGAGCAGTTTGGGGTCAACGGTCTTGGCATCGGGCGGGGCCATGATGAGTGTCCTCGGTTTCAGATCGCTAATTGACGGATGACGGGCCGTTGTCATTGTCGGCCCGCAGCGTGGATTCGATGAATCCGATCAGCAACTTGCATTGCTGGGCAATGTCCGGGCTTTCGAGCAGGACCTGCTTTTCGGCCGGGTCGAAGGGGCAGACCATGGCGAGCGTCGTGATCAAACGCTCGTCGGGCGTCTGCTGGAGGGCGTCCCAGTCGGCGGCAATATTCTGAAGTTCGAAATAGCCCTTCAGGCCCGAGAGCAACCGCTTCCGCTCGATGGACAATTCGCCATCGGGATAGGGGTCGGATGCGAAGCGTGAATAGTCCGGGCGAATGTTCCGGAACCCGTCGCGCATTTCCAGCTCTTCGGTGATGTCGAACCGGCAGACGCCGCGTAGTTCGATCATGTAGCGGCCATCATCGGTTTCCTCGAAGGCGCGGATGCGTCCGGCGCAGCCGACCCGATAGAGGTTGGTGCCGTCCGGTGCGCTCAACCCGGCCACGCCGTCGGCGGCGGGCTGAACGATCCCGATCATGCGGTCTGTCGCCAGCGCGGCATCGACCATCGCCAGATAGCGCGGCTCGAAAACGTTCAGGGGCAGTCCGCCGCGGGGCAGCAACAGGACACCGTTCAGAGGGAACAGCGGCAGCGCATCGGGTAGCGCATTGAGGACGGCTTCGCCGGTCATGAAAAAAGAACGGACGAAAGCTTGCGCCGCCCGGCAATGGTTATCGGGTCTGTCGGACCCAGAGCGTCGAAAATCTTCAGGAGTTCTGTCCGCGCCGCGTCCTCGTTCCAGTCGCGTTTGCGGCGAATGATTTCCACCAGCGCATCAATGGCGCTTTCCGTATCGCTGGAGGCAAAGGCAGCCACGGCGAAATCGAAGCGTGCCTGATGATCGTCCGGGTCAGCCTCCATCTGCGCGCGCAGCGTGTCGATCTCGCCGGCAACCGCGCTGCCGGCTTCGGCAAGCTCAAGCGCGGAAATGGCGCCCGCCAGCTCATCGGATTTGAGGGCTTCGGGGCTCGCCTGGTCGGCAATGGCGCGGGCCTTGTCGGCCTGCCCGGCCTTCAGATAGGCCCGGATCATGCCGGTCATGGCGCGCGTATTCTCGGCGTCCTGATTGAGTACCTGGGCATAGATGGCACCGGCATTGCCGATATCGCCTTCGGCCAGCGCGGCGTCTGCGGTATCGAGGGCTTCTGCGATCGGATCAGGTCCTGCGCTCGCGCCGCCACCATGCTTGG
>Ga0181559_10005990_pt1 | contig 11538 bp, 11 predicted proteins | sample 011ome_21_FD_133752 | JGI IMG/M metagenome (GOLD analysis project Ga0181559, IMG submission 133752) | Coastal salt marsh microbial communities from the Groves Creek Marsh, Skidaway Island, Georgia - 011508AT metaG (megahit assembly) | ecosystem: Environmental > Aquatic > Marine > Intertidal... | reverse complement strand
CGGCGGCAACCCTTTCCTCGCGTTTTCCGCGTCCAGGCGGTCCCCCGCGCTGACGAAGCTCGCGGCGCCGCCGCCGCCCGCGCGCGCGGCCGCGTCGCGCGCCGCGTCGCGAGCCGCGGCGCGACGCTCGGCCGCCGTCGGCGACTTCATACGCGCGGCGGCGCCCTTGCCTCGCCCGCCGCCTCTCCCGCCTCTCCCGCCTCTCCCGCCGCCGGCGCCAGCTGTGTCGTCGCCGCCTCTTCTCTCTCCTGGTTTGTTCCACGCGAGCGGGTTCGGGTACCGGACTTGGTCCTCGCCGTCGCTCGGGGAGTCGTTCTCCGGGTCTTCCCTGGCGACGCGGTTTCGCGCGCTCGCGCCCCAGTCGTGCTTCGGCGCCTTCGCCGTCGCCGTCGGCGGCGGCGGCGGCGGCGGCGCCGCGGCGGGGGGTGCCCAGTTTTTCTCCCAGTCCCTCGTCGTCGTCGTCGTCGTCGTCTCCAACCCTCGCTTCGCGGTCGCGTTCGGCGGCGGCGCGGTCGCGCGCGCGTCGGCGGCGTTCGGCGCCGCCGCCTTCGCGGCCGCGATCGCGGTCGTCTTCATCATCGCGCGGACGCTCGCGAGGTTGCCGTCGCACTCGTCGATGACGCTTCGCAGCACCGCGCGATCCTCCGCGCTGCCGGTCGCGCAGTTGCTCTCGAGCAGCGACTTGAGCTCCGCGAACTTTTCCTCCGCCTCGGCGTACTTCCCCGCGTCCTTCGCGGATTGCTAGTCGAGTCGTCGCGGGGTGGGGTGGACGGCGAGAGAGAGCGCGGGGGGGGGACGTCAGGAGGGACGATCTCGACAGCTGCGCGGCGTTCGACGACGACGACGACGACGCGAGACGAGATCGGACGAGGAGAGAAGACGGGAAGCGAGGAGAAGAGAGAGAGAGAGCGAGCCCGGGACGCACCGCGGCGCCGCCGAGCTCCTGCATCCGCGCGATGAGCGCGGCCTCGTCGGTCATCACGACGAGACGACGCGCCGCCCCTCGTCTCGCGCCCCTCGTCTCTGAACTTCAGAGCAGTGAAGAAGACGTCGAGTTTTTCTTTGAAAAAAAAATGCGAACCGCAGGAAAACCGACCTCAGCTATCAGCTGGAAAACCGTTGAAGTTCTGATGATGCGACCGGACGGCGAATACCGATCGGGTCCGACCCGCTCTACAACGTACATTCGCCGCCGACCGGATGTCTCGCGTCGAAACGTGTCACGCGTTTTGGTGCGGGATGTAGACACCATTTGCTCTTCGCGGATGGACGACCCCGCGCTCGCGTGCGGGACCGCCGCGCCGCCGCGCGCGAACGGCGCGACGCGCGCGAGCGTCGTCGAGCGCGGGTCCTTCGAAGACGTCGGCGCGAGGTGCGACGCCGTCGACGTGCTACGAACGACCTCCCGAACTCTAAGATCCGCCAAAGGTCGCCACCGAACTCTAAGATCCGCCAAAGGTCGCCAGTGGTCCAACAACGACCATCCCGTCCTCGCTCCCGACCGACGCGCCCCGCCCCTCCCCCTCCTCTCCTCCTCCGCCGTCAGGTACGCCGCGGCGCAGTGGCCCTGCCGGAAGAACGAGGACCGCGTGCACGTCTCCGGCGCGATCCCGGGGCTGTGCGACGCGGTCGTGCAGCTCTACGACTCGCACGGCGGAAAGTACGCGGGTCAGGCGCGTTCTATCCCGTCTCACGCTGGTCCCCATACGACCGCGCCGCGTCGGCGAGGTGAACGCCGTTCCTTGAGACTTTTCTTCCCGGCGCATCTCTCCGCCCAGGGTCCCTCGCTTTCAATCCCGACGCGCCTCGACGCCTTTCGACGCCAACCGACGCCTTTCAACTCCACCCCGACATCGTTCGCTCGCATGGAATCCATGGACCCCCAGTTCTGCGTCGACCAGCTCGTGCCCGCCATCGAGGAGGCCTTCTTCTCCGCGCCGAGCCACACCAGGTTCGCGCGCGACCGCGACGCGCTCCTCGCGCCAGAGTTCCTCGACAAGCACGGGTTCCATCGCGGGTTCGACGACGCCGTCGTCCGCGCGTTCGCGCGCGTGGACGAGGAGGTGAAGGCGGATCATCCCAGCGGCACCACCGCGGCGCTGCTCTTCGCGAAGGCGCGTTCGTTCTCCTCACACTAGTCCCCATACGACCGCGTCCGCGTTGTGAACGCCTTTGCCCGGCGCATCTCTCCTCCCACCCCTTGTGTTCAATCCCCGACCTCGACGCCTTTCAACTCCGCCTGACGCCTTTCAACTCCACCCCGATATCATCGCTTCTCAGAAAAACGCCGACGGGGACGTGTGCGTCAAGATCGCGTGGTGCGGGGACTCCAGGGCGGTCATCGCGCGCGATCACGATCTCGCGCGTATCCTCGACCTGACCAGAGACCACAAGCCCGAGGATGAGTCGGAGCAGCGGCGCATAGAGTCGCACTACCGACGCATCGCGGGCGACGATTCGTACGGACGCTCGCACGCGTACTCGCCGAGCCCGGAGGCGAGTACGCGAGCGGGGACGCGGGGGATGCCCGCGGTGGAGGTGAAGATCGGGCACAGGGATCTGTTCGCGTCGTTCGAAGCGAATAGAGAAGAGAAGGAGGAGACGGACGAGAAATCGAAATCATTTCGACGGCAAGACAGCGCCGGGGAGATCGTCGACGAGCCGCCGCCGACGACGACGCGGGCGCGAACGCGCGCGCAAACGCAAACGCGGCGGGCGAGCGCGGTCGAGATCACGGACGTCGTCCTCGCGGAGATGTGCGCGAGCGCGATCACGCCGTCGCTCGAGCTGATCGAGCGAGAGGGCGAGGGCGAGCGCGGCGCGACGACGCCGAGCGAGACGCCGCGGACGTCGCTCACGACGTTTTTACGGCGCGCGGAGCGATTCCCGGACGAGCTGAACGACGCTTCGCAGGAAGAGGAAGAGGAAGAGGAGGAGGGAGAAGCGCGCGACGTCGCGGCCGCGCTCCCCGCGCACGCGCACCCCGCGTTCGACCGCAGCCGGAGCGGCAAGCACGGCGCGCACGGCGCGGGGACGCAGATGTCCTTCGTGGGGTGTTACGTCGACGCCGCCGGGAAGTCGCTGTCGAGAGAACGCGTCTTCTCGTCCTCCGGGGACTCGCACGGGGTGTCGCGGAGCATCGGCGACCGCGGCGCCGCGCGCGCGTGCGTCTCTACGCCGGAGATCAACAACGTGCGGATACCGAGCGGGAAGGGCGCGCGGATCGTCGTCGCGTCGGACGGGGTGTGGGATTGCTTCGCGTCGGCGGCGGCGATGAAAAAGGCGCGTTCGTTCTCCTCACACTGGTTCCCATACGACCCCGTCGGCGTGGTGAACGCCGTTTCTTAAGGACTTTTCCCGGCGCGTCTCTCCGCCCATCACCCCTCGGTTTCGATCCCCGCCCGCGACGCCTTTCAACTCCGTCTGACGCCTTTGAACTCCACCCCGACATTCGCGTTGAAAAAGATGGCGAGGACGGCTGACGTCGGCGCGGCGGCGTCGAAGCTGTGCGCCGCGGCGCGTCGACGGCGTGAGTACGGCGGGCTCGCGCCGGACGACATCAGCGTGATAGTGTTGGACGTGGGAGAAAAGCGTAGCGGCGGCGGCGGTGGGTGTTTCGCGTGCCTCCGCGGCGGCGGCGGCGCGGCGGCGGCGCGGTGACAGACATCGCGGCGACGAATCGCGCGCCCGCGTCGAGAGCGCCCGAGCGCGCGGCGCGTGAACCTCATCGAGCCGTCGTCGTCGCGCGCGCGCACGTCGCGCGCGTTCTACTACAGAAAAACAACGCAACGCCCGCCCAGCCGCCGTTTCCTCGCGCGTCCGCCCGCCGCCGCGCGCCGCCGCCGCTCGCTCACGCCTCCGCGGGGTGCCCGCACGGCCGGCACTGATTCCCGATCGCGCCGTCCACCATCAGCGTCGCGTCCAACGCCGTGAACCCCTCGTACACCGCGGTGAAGTGCTTCACCGCGTGCTCCACGTCTTTCGCGCCGCACATCTCGCGGACGCTGTGCATGCTCAGCTGCGCGGCGCCGACGTCCACGGTTCGTATCCCGGTGTTCGTGGACAGCGTCGGGCCGATCGTGGATCCGCACCCGAGGTCGCTGCGAACGACAAACTCTTGCACGGGCAGCCCGGCCCTCTCGCCGATCTCTTTGAACAAGTACGAGCTCACGGCGTCGGTGGCGTACCGCTGGTTCGCGTTGTGCTTCACGACGACGCCCGCGCCGAACTTTGGCTTGTGCCCGGGTTCGTGCTTGTCCGCGTAGTTGGGGTGCACCGCGTGCGCCATATCCGCGGAGACGACGAAGGATTTTCGACGCGCGCGTTCCTCCACGCCTTCTTCACCGGGGCCCGCTGCCATTCCCGCGGAGAGCGACGTCGTGATGCGACGCATCGCGTCCTCGGTCATGGACGACCCCGCGCCCTGCGCGCTGTCGCTGCCGACCTCCTCGTGGTCGTAGTGCACCATCATCCGCACGCCCATCTGAGGGTCGTTCCGTACGAGCGAACGTCGGGGTGGTGTTCAAAGGCGTCAGTTGGCGTTGAAAGGCGTCGAGGGTGGGGATTGAACGCGAGGGACCCTGGGCGGAGAGAGACGACGGGCAAAGTCCTTAAGGATCGGCGTTCACCACGCCAACGCGGTCGTATGGGGACCAGTGTATAGAACGCGCCTCAGTTCGCAGCGACGACGATTTCGCGTCGCCACTGGCGTCGATCAACGCTCGGAGCGACGCGAAGCACGAGACGAGGTTGTCGAGGCGGCCGGAGAATATGAACTCTTTTCGCGCGCCGCCGATCGCGGACGGCTGGACGTCGCACAGCTGCAGCTCGAAGTCCAGGATGTCGTCCGCGTCGCACTCGAGCTCGTCCGCCAGGAGGTCGAGGAGAACCGGGTGGTGCTTTTCGCCCTTCGCCTTCTTCGCCGCGGGGGAAGATGAATCGTCAACCGTCGCGCCGCCGCCGCCGTGTCCTAACGCCTCCTCGACCGCGCTCGCGATCACCGGCGCCATGTGGCTCTGGAAGTTCACCTTGAACCCCTCGTTCAGGGACCTATTTCATCGCGAACGTCGGGGCGGAGTTCAAAGGCGTCGTCAGTCAGTCGGAGTCGAAAGGCGTCGAGGCGCGTCGGGATTGAAAGCGAGGGACCCTGGGCGGAGATAAATACACGCCGGGAGAGAAAGTCCTTAAGGATCGGCGTTCACCACGCGAACGCGGTCGTATGGGGACCAGTGTGAGGAGGACGCACCGGTCGAGGTGGATCGCGAGCGAAGGGATGCGCATCACGGGTCGGTCCACTTTGACGACCGCGTGCCGCGCGGCGCCGCCCTTCTCGCGCACCAGCACGCGCCCGGCGACGCCCAGGTCGCGATCGAACCACGTGTACCACAGCCCGCCGCCGTAGTTTTGCGTCCGGACCTGAGGGTCGTTCCGCGCGAGGCGAAGCGAAGCGACGTACGTCGGGGTGGAGTCGAAAGGCGTCGTCAGTCAGTCATCAGTCGGAGTCGAAAGGCGTCTCGGTCGGGGAACGAAAGCGAGGGACCCTGGGCGGAGAGATGCGCGCGCCGGGAGAGAAAGTCCTTAAGGAACGGCGTTCATCACGCCAACGCGGTCGTATGGGGACCAGTGTGATAGCAACAGACAGAACGCGCCTGAAGGAAGTCCGCGCTCGTCAACTTCGTCTGCGGCTTCAGCTTGGGGCACGGCGAGTCCGTGTGCGCGCCGATGACGATGAACCCGGAGCCTGGGGCGTACGCGCCGCCGACCGCGAACGCGCACACCGCGGACATATTCCGCGTGAAGAAGTACTTCCCCCCCGGCTCGAGGCTCCACGCGTCGCGCTCGTTGATTTCCTGATGACGACGGCGACGACGACGCGGACGGGACGGGGGAGGGGAGGGGGGAGGTCGCGTCAGGATTTGACATCCAACCGGAGATCCATCCGATCCAATCGTCGTCGTTCGGGGCGACGGGATCCCGCGCGCGTCGATCGAGGGGACGCGCCGTGAACCCGTTCGCTCGGAGGCGCGCGCACGACGCGAGGACGGCGTGGTACGGCGTCCACGCCTCGTTGAGGTACGCCACGCAGTCGACCGCTTCCGCGGGGGGGTCGGGGACGGGCGCCATCTCAGCGATGGCCGATCTGACGTGATGAGAGTTGTTTTGCCGAGCCTCGTCATCGGGGCGAGCCTCTCGATCGATCGCCCCGATGACGCATCCGTGGTCCAACGGTCGGCGCGATCAACAGGCGGTGCAGTACGGTACGCGAAAAAACTACTCCGTGACTGCGCGCGAGTGCGGATCTCGGATAACTTATGATAACTGTATCTGCGGAAAAATTCCCGTGACTCAACCTGCCAACAACTTTTCCCCGGCGACATCGTGGGTTATCGAGCGCGACGGCGCGGCCGGAAGACGCGCCGCGCCGCACACCACGCCGCGCACGCCCGCGTCGACATCGTCACAGAGAAGGAGCGATGCACGCCGTCGCTCAGTCCGCGATCGCGCGTCCCGCCGCGCGCGCGCGCGCGTCCGCGCGCGCCGCGAACGCGACGACATCGTCCCACGCGTTCGCTGCCGCCGCGCCGGCTCGAGCGAACGCCGCGCGCGCGCGCGCGACGGCGTCGGCCGAGCGCGCGTCGCTCGACGCGCGATCGACGTCGTCGCGCGCGTCGTCGTTCACGTCGAACGCCTCGCTCGCGAACGCGCTCGCCTCGCGCGCGGTGAAGACCTCGCGCGGGCGCGTCGCCGTCGTCGCGAACGCGTCCGCCGCCGCCGGGTGCGCCCGCCATTCATCGCTTCAGCCTGCGCTTTTTACTATCGATCCCACCAGTGCCCCTCGGACGCGCTTTCTCATCCCGTCCGACGCGGCCTCGCGCGCGCGTCGCCGCGGCTCGCGTCGACGCCGCGGTCCGCATCGCGCGTCGTCGCGTCGCGAAGAGCGCGATACGAACGCGCGCGCGATGCGGACCGCGGAGACGGCGCGAGCCGCGCCGCCCCCCCGCGCGCGCGAACCCCCTAAAAGAATAATCCGTTCCCCGCTGGCACACCTCAGCAACTCGCAGAGGTGCCTGTTCTGACACACGCCGTCAAATCCAAATCGCCCCATCGTCTCTCCCCTCGTCGTCGCAACAGGAACCCCGTGACGGCGTTTCTGAAGAAGAACCCCGCCGCGGAGACCGCCGCGTACTTCGCGCTGTGGTACTACCTCAACATCCAGTTCAACATCATCAACAAGCAGATCTACAACTACTTCCCGTACCCGTGGTTCGTCTCCGCGGTGCACCTCGCCGTGGGTTTGCTCATCATGACGTTTTTTTGGACGACGAGGCTCGTGAAATTCGAGACCCCGGACTCGGAGTTCATGAAGGACGTGACGTTGCCGAGCTTCCTGCACGCGTTCGGGCACTGCCTCACGAACGTATCGTTCGCCGCGGTCGCGGTGTCGTTCACGCACACGATCAAGACGCTCGAGCCGGTGTTCTCCGCGGCGGGTGCGTTTCTTTTAATTCTTTTATTTCTCTCCTTATTTCGTCGCTTTCGATCGCCGCCCGCGCGCGAAGAAGCCAAGCCTTTCTTTCTTCGACCTCCTCCGTCTTCTGACGCCTTTCTTAAACAACCTAACTCCACCCAACCCAGGCACGTACCTCGTCTCCGGTACGGTGTACGCGTGGCCCGTGTACGCGTCGCTCATCCCCGTCATCGGCGGCGTCGCGCTCGCGTCCGCGACGGAGCTGTCGTTCACGTGGCTCGGATTCTCGTGCGCGATGGCGAGCAACGTCGCGTTCTCCGCGCGCGCCATCTTCAGCAAGAAGCTCATGTCGCGCATGTCGCCGCTGAATCTGTACAATTTCGTCACGATCGTGTCGCTCATGTTTTGCATCCCGTTCGTGTTTATCTTCGAGGGGTCGACGATCATGGCCGGGATTCAATCCGCGGTCGCGCTCAAGGGCCAGAAGGAGTTCATCATCGCCCTGCTCAAGTGCGGCGCGTTCTATCACTTGTACAACCAGGTGGCGTACCAAGCCCTCGGGAAGGTTGAGCCCGTGACGCACGCCGTCGGCAACGTCGGCAAACGCATCTTCGTCATCGGGTTCTCGATCATCGCCTTCGGGAACAAGATCTCGCCGCAGACCGCCGTGGGCAGCGCCATCGCCGTGTTAGGCGCCGGGTTGTACTCGTACGTGAAGAACAAGTACGCGGACCAGACGAAGCAGATCAAGTCTGACTGATGAGAGACTTGCCGAGTTCGAGTTGGTTGGTAGCGATGCGATGCGATGGATGATGATGATGATGATGATGATGATGATGATGATGATGATTCCATAGAGCGGTGATGGATGCGACGACGTCTGGCGTCGGAACCCCCGGTAATACTTGTACGAGTTGGCGCGTCGCGAGAGGTTTTTTTTCGGCGCCCGGTCCGTCGGCTGGGCGGACGGGACGCGGTTTTGGCGGCCGTCGGCGTCGTCGTCGTCGGTCGTGTTTTTTTTCAGTGGTTGGGAGAGCGACAAGCGGTCGAGTGATGAGTCTTTAATGACGAAGAGAGACAGACTTGTTGTACACGCCAGTCCCGTCCCGTCCCCCGTGACTGCTAAAAAAACACTCGACTCGACCGCCCCTCCGTCCCCCGTCGAACGAACGAAGGAACGAACGAACGAACGAACGAAGGAACGAACGTCGAATCACTCGAGCTTGCTCACGTCGGGCGGCCCCTTCGGATCGAAAAAGTACGACTCGCTCGGGTACTCCCGGTTCGCGTCCATGATGAGGTCGTACAATACCTTCAGGCACCACTGCCGGTTGTGCTCTCGGTTCCTCGACCGCGTGCACACGATGCGAATTATGTTGTGCCTCGGGTCGAACCTCCCCGCGGCGTCGCACACGTCTCTGATGTAATCCAACGCGTCGTCGCTCAGGCCCGTCTCCTTCTGCAAATCCTTCAGATGCACCCACAGCACGATCTTGCGGTTCTTCGGGTGGTCCATCCGACCCCCCGCGCTCTGCACCATCGTCGCCTCCCAGTTTAAGATCTGTTTCGACTCCTCCTCCGGCGTCATGAGCTGAGGGCCGTTCCATACGAGCGAACGTCGGGGTGGAGTTGAAAGGCGTCAGAAGCGGAGTTGAAAGGCGTCGAGGTGTGTCAGGATTGAAAGCGAGGGACCCTGGGCGGAGAGAGACGCCGGGAAGTAAAGTCCTTAAGGATCGGCGTTCACCACGCCGACGCGGTCGTACGGGGACCAGTGTGAAGGAGAACGCGCCATGTCGTTTTCGTAAATCTCGATGAACTCCTCGATGCTCACGTTCGGGTCCGCGCCGGGCTGATTCGCGAGCCAGAGCTCCTTCTGATGCTCCCAGTACACGCGGCACCACTCCCTGATGTCCTCCTCCGTGCTCGTGTCCGTGATCTTCGCGAACTCGCGCATGTTGTACAGCGCCCCGGATTTTGGTACGGTGTCCGGCGCCGCTTCGATGTCTCGCAAGATGCCCTCGTAGTTGCCCTTCTGCGCGCGGTTCAGCTTCTTCGAGCTCTTCCCTCTGAGCCAGCTCGGGACGAACGACGGCGCGAGCTCGTCCGGGGGCAGGTCGTCCGGGTCGATCCCGCCCGTGAGCGGGTCGCCCGGGTTTAGGGGATCGTTCGGGTAATTCGGATCGGGGTCCGGGTCCTCGTCGTGCGGCGTGCCGTCGGGGATCGCGTCGGGCGGCGGCTTCCTCTCCGTGGCCATCCCGCGCGCGCCGCGAGGCGGCTGATGCGGCGGCGGCGGCGGCGCGCGGCCGGAGATGGACGCGCCGAGCGACGCCGTCGATCGCGTCTGGTACGATCGCTCGTCGATTCGCGGCCTAACGCGATCATCGCTCGGCGTCGTCTCCGTCGGCGCGGACGAGAAGGAGGATCGGCCCGCGCCGTCCGCCGGGCCGCCGCGCGCGGTCGCCGCCGCGGAGGACGCGAACGAGCGCGACGATCGCGACGACGACGTCGCGCGCGCGTCGTCCCCTCCGGCGATCATCGCGGACGCGCAAAAGCACCGGTCCATCGAGCGCGCGCCGCCGCCGGTCGATGGTGACGCGATGCCGGTCGATGATGTCGCCAGGATTCGCCGTGTCATCGCGGCGGCGCCGTACGCGACGCGTCGCATCGCCATCGCCGACGGTCCGTCCGGTCGGACTACGCGCGATCGGTCGACGCGAGCGGCGCGCGCGGGCGTCCTTCGCTCTCGAGGAAGGCGAGCGCGGCGCGGGGGGTGCGCGGGTGGGTGCGCGCGTCGAGGCTGCCTCAGCGCCCGCTCCTGTGGGACTCGGCGGAGGGGAGGACGGACGGTCGTCACGAGCGAGGTTTTCTTGAAGCGGGCGGCGCGGCCTGCCTGGCAAAAAATGCAGCCAAAGGGCTCGACAGGTGCCAGCTGTCGTCCTCGTCGCGTCGCCACTTCCGACGACGCGCGCGATGCTCGCCGCCACGACCGTCGCCGCCGAGCCCCTCCGCGTCACCGCGCGCCCGCGCGTCGCCGCGCGCGCGGCGGCTCGCGCGCCCGCGACGACCGCGCTCTTCACCAAGACGAAGCCGCCGCCCGCGACGACGAAGAAGGCCAAGCCGCTCGGCAAGAAGAACGCGAACGATCGCGGGGGCGCGAAGAAAAAAATGTCGCAGGGCGAGAGCATGAAGGAGATGTCGTCGATCGTCGCGCAGGCGTTCGCGCTCGGCCTCGGCGTCCCCGTCGGCGTCGTCGCGCTCACGGAGGCGTCGAAGCAGCTCACCGCGGGCGCCGACGGCGCGGTCGCCTCCGGGGACCCCGGACTGTACTCGTTCATCGCCGCGTCCGTCGGGTTCGCGGTATGGTGGGGGGCCAAGTCGGCGGCGAGGGACGAGCTGAAGCGATCGCTGCTCGCGAAGGGGCTGGACGTGAGCACCGTGGACAACATCTCGGTGCTGAAGTGGGTCAAGTCGCAGGACGACATCGGCAAGGGGAAGCGCGCGATCGACGAGATTTACAAAGCGTACGAGACGGAGGCGAACCCGTGGTCGCCGTTCTTCAAGCCCGTCGGCGCGGTGCCGGACCGAAAGAAGAGGTGACGATGACGGATGTGTTTTTTTAGGCAAGTCGACGCGCCGCGGCGTAGGACGGGGTCACGGGAGAGCGAGCGAGCGTCTCGGTCGTCGTCGTTCGATGATGCTAATGGCTAAGGTGATTACTGCTTTATTCGCTCGCTCGCGCGTTCGTCGGTCGTCGAGTCGTCCGTTCGCGCGCGCGTTCGTCCGCGTCGCCGCGCGGATGCCGGGCGGGTGCCGATCGGATCGTCCGTGGATCGTCACGTGAGATCCACCGTTCTCGTCGAATCCTGCGACCCGCCGTTCTCCGCGGCCACCTCCATCCTCGCGCGGACGCGCCGTCCGACCCCGCTGGACCTTCCCGTGGGCCCGCCGTCGCCGCCGCACGGCGTCGGGGATACGCCGTCCGTCAGGTCGATCGCGATGACGCCGCCCGCCGCCGCGCCGCCATTCCCGCCGCCACCCGGCGGAAGCTTTTTCTTCTTCGACGCCGTCGT
>Ga0181559_10005978_pt1 | contig 11547 bp, 10 predicted proteins | sample 011ome_21_FD_133752 | JGI IMG/M metagenome (GOLD analysis project Ga0181559, IMG submission 133752) | Coastal salt marsh microbial communities from the Groves Creek Marsh, Skidaway Island, Georgia - 011508AT metaG (megahit assembly) | ecosystem: Environmental > Aquatic > Marine > Intertidal... | reverse complement strand
TAAGCTGTAGTTGTACAATCAGACATTACTTCAATAGAAATGGCTGGTAGTCAGTTGCCCTGCGTAATAAGAGTGTTCTCAATTGACGATTATCTGAGTCAAGAGTGTATTGTTCAATAGGCTGTATAGAGTTTACAAATGTCTTTAATTTCTTTGCCTTAATATCTTTATCATGCATTGCGACAAATAAAACGGGACTACCTCGCCACTGACTAGGTTGAGTCCATTGTTCATACATTGTTGCAGTTTCATTGATGAAATTTCTTGATACGATATTATCGACTTGTCCATCAACATCATAGAATCTCAGAGAACTAGCGATTGACCATTTACTGAGACATATGATGACCGGTTTTTGGCCTGTTTCTCTAATAATTTGTTGCTCTATCTCATGTGTTTTATATGCAGCCTCTTGCCAGAAGTAGTGATTAGCTAACTTCGAATGTGTTGTGAAAGGTAAGCCTAACGTTGAATAATGCAATAGTGCACCATAGCTTATACACAGTATTGCACCACCATAGAGAACTAATTTTCTGCAAGATGCTTTGTTCACTAAAGGTGGTGAAGTTGGACTTATTAAATAAGCTGATATTGGTATCAAACTTAACCATATTGGTGAAGTCCAGTGGAATCGAGGTGTATGGGTTAGACTAAAATAAATAAATATACTCAATGGCAAAAATGTCATACACATGAGAATTTTATAGGCATGTTCATCATGATATTGATGCTTATCTGAGACTTGAGCCAACAATAGTTTTATCTTCTTGATTGATAATGCTGAGAGTATTACTCCAATGGGAGATAGCAGCACTAGAATATGTAAGAACAGATGATGGGTGGAAAAAGCTATTTCTTTATCAAAACGGCGAGTGGTTTGAAATTGGAGTGAACTCCAATCATTTTGCAAATTCCAAATTAAGTTGGGACTGAAAATAATCACTGCTAGTATAGCGCTGATGTAGATACTAGGGTGGCTCCACCAACGATACGCTTTTTTGTCGATGAGCATATATATAATGATACTTAACGCGAAAATAGCGGTAGTGTATTTTGATAGCATCCCTAGCCCTATGCTTAGACCTAACATCAACCATGCTTGAGTACGACCTTTGAGTATGGCTTCTGATAGGTAATATAGACCAGCACTCCAGAATAATACTTGCAGACTATCTGTTGTGGCGAGCATTCCCGTGGCGGCACCAAATGGGTAAATTGAGAGTAATAAAAGTGAAATGTATGCACTGGTTCTATCGAACAGTAACGTGGTGAGTTTGAAGATATAAATTAAACTGACTATTCCGGCGAAAAAAGCCCCTATGCGCACACCAAATTCATTATCACCAAAAATGGATGTGCCAATATAGATAACCCATGCCAATAGTGGAGGATGGTCCAGATAACCAGTATCTAGAAATTGTGCGTAATTCCAATAATAAGCTTCATCTGGGAGTAACTGTGCGGTGCCAAGATATAATAAGCGAAGGGCGCAAATGAATGCGGTTACCGCTAACGCTATGACACGCCAATTAATCGAGGCATTAGGTGCTTTGCTATTTGGAAATACTAAAAATGATACACCTAAATAATTCACTATGGCTGCTGTTAGGATGGCAGGGTATATGGCAAGCGCGGGTGAGACTTGAAAAAATGAAGTGAGTACTGCAATGATTGCTCCACGTAATATCAGGGCGGTCACTGCGATATAAATAAATTTGCACGCTTTTATAATCCAGCTTTTGATAGAGCTATGTTGAAATTTGAATGACCAAATAGAGTTAAAAAAGTAATTGCTAATGGCAGCAATTATAAAACTACTGATGTGTGCTTCACTGATGCTCCAATTTTGCTGTAAAAATAGATTAAAGAATAATGCATCAATCACTACGCCAGATATACCAACAGCGATGAATCTTGATCCTGTTGATGAGGATACTTGTGCACCGCTGATTTCAAATAAACGCTTAAAATATTGTATGAGTTGTTTGCTGGAGAGCTTTGATTCACCTAAAGTTCTATCAGTAAAAGTGATGGGTATTTCCTTGATTCGAAATGTATCTAAACCAGCCGCGAGCATTTCTATTAAGATTTTATAACCACAAGCATTATTATCTATTACGTTAAAACATTTTTTACGGCAGGAGAAAAAACCTGATGTAGTGTCGTTAACATCAGTGAGTACTCTGGCTGGCAGTCCGCCTATCCAAGAGAGTAAGCGTCTGTGTATTGGCCAATCTGCGACACCACCACCTTCTACATAACGGCTGCCTACAGTTACGTCATGAGTACTATTGATGATTGGTGCGAATAATTCGGGTAGTTTTTCTATAGGGTGACTTAAGTCAGCATCCATGACCGCAATGATGTCACTGTTGGTATGTTTTACCCCATCCAGTATTGCCTGGGTAAGATCGGCACTACCTGTTCGATTCAGCACTGAAATATTTGGATTAATTTGATTCCATGCATTTATCTTGTTGACTGTACCGTCAGACGATTGATCATCAACAAATAAAACTTTTAATACATAATCCTTGATCTCAATTTTAGAAAGCTTTTCTAGCAGAGGATCAATGTTTTGTTCCTCATTGAGAGTGGGAATTATGACCGTAACACTTTGCATGTTGGTATTAGTGTTATTCATTAGATTATTCACGGCAGCATATAAGTGAAATTAATCTAAGCTATGCTTATTATACTTTATCGAACTAAGCGATTTTTTTCTGCACTGTTGATCTCTCTCTTAAGTTTGAGAAAGCTTCAATAACACATTTAATTTGTTCGCTAGTATGAGCTGCACTTAGGCTGCATCTGAGTAAACATCGGCTACCAGGAGTGGCAGGTGGTAGTACCATATTTACATATACACCCTGTTCGAACAATTGGGTCCACATGGACATGGCGTTTTCCTGTGTGTTGGCGTTTACTGCAATGACAGGGCTGATTTCAGGACTTAATTCATAACCAAGCTCTTGCAGTCCATTATATAACTGGGTGGCATTGCGCCATAGTTGCTCACGCAATTGTGGCCGTTGTACGATAATTTTTAATGCTTCTCTGGTGGTTGCTATAGTCGCTGGTGAGGGAGAAGCCGTGAAAATATATGGACGACTGGTGTATCTGATGACTTCTAGTTGTGGATGTTGGCTGACACAAAACCCGCCAATACCAGCAAGACTTTTGCTGAATGTTCCGGTGATGAAATCGATCTGATTTTCTACTCCAGATTCTTGTCCAAGGCCTCTGCCAGTTTTCCCAAGTACTCCAAGGGAGTGTGCTTCGTCCACCATCAGAAGGGCATCATAGCGCTGTTTAACATCACAGATTTCTTTCAAGCTACCACGATCTCCAAGCATGCTGTAAATGCCTTCTGTAACAATTAAAGTATTGGAGGTTTTATCACCTAAGCGCTTCAATCTTTTTTCAAGATCAGCAGCATTGTTGTGTCTGAAGTGTATGATTTCAGCACCACTTAAATTACAGCCATCGTAAATAGAAGCATGGCAATGTTCATCAAGCATAATGGTATCTCCGCGCCCAACAAGTGCTGAGATCACACCCAAGTTCGCTGTATAGCCTGTTGAAAAAACAATGGCGTGATCGACGCCATAAAATTGGGCTATATCATCTTCCAAGCATTTGTGCTGAGAGTAGGAACCATTAGCCAATCGTGAGCCCGTGGTACCCGTGCCATAGTTATCAATAGCTTGTTTGCCGGCTTTACTGCATGCTTCGTCAAATGTGAGGCCAAGATAGTTGTTTGTGCCAAGCAATATGGCGCGCCTACCATTTATGTCACCCTCAGTGGCGGAATATAATTTATTAGTGACAGCGCTAAGTGGAGTTACTGAGGTGCTCTCAGAAATAGCATGTTTGTCACTGAATGATTGAAGTCTGGATAATAAGCTCATGAGGATTTAAGTTGTGCTATTTCGCTAGCAAGTTCGGCCACAGTATTGACATCGGGCAATGCATTTAAGGGAATGGAAATATCAAAGTGGTCTTCTAGTTCCATCATTAATTCCATGACTTTTACTGAATCCAAATCTAGATCATGCATCAGATGGCTGTCAGCGGTGACATCCATATCAGGTTTAGTGAATTTTGTTAGGATTGGAATAACTTCACTAATAATTTCTTCAACAGCTTTTTCCATAATTAAGTAGTTTCTTGCATTTTTCACAGAATAATCAATGGCCAGAGTATAATGTGTTTAGACCATTTTTAAAATCTATCATTGGTGTCCAATTAGGCCATATATGCTCTGGATTGACCACCCAGTTCTCGTGTAGGAGTTCTTGTACTTTACCAGGGGTCAACATGGCTGAACGATTGAGTAAACGGCTCGTATATAGGTTTATGTTAGCCGCAGTAAGTAGGACGGTTTTAGGGGATTTTATGAGAATGATTTTTCTGTTGAAGAATTCTTCTGCTATGGATTGAACATCTCGCCATGAGTATCCATTATTTTTCCCATCATCGGGTTCTAGAATTTGATGAGCTGAGTCTTCTGATTTCAAGCTGTAAATGACGACATTGCATAAGTCTTGAACATGGAGCAGTGAGAATCTTTTTTTGTCGCTACCTGGCACCCAAAGAATCCCTCTGCGCATCCAGTCAAATAATGGTTTTAGTTCATTATCGCGAGGTCCATAAACGGCTGGTGGTCGTATAATCGTCCATTCATCAATGCCCGAGTCGATTAAACATTGTTCGGCAGCGTACTTGCTGGCTGCGTAGTGAGAGAGTTTTGCTTGCCGTGCTGATAATGAGGATATGAGTATGGTTTTCTTGAGGCTAGGTATGTTCTTGGCTAATTTAAACAATAATTTACTGGCAAGCACATTATCTTCGTAGAATTGATGTTGATAGTTAGCTTTTACTCGCCCTGCACAGTGAATTAATGCATGACAGCCTTTAAGTAATTTTTCTAATGCTTCAGTATCTTGAAGATTACCAGGAATGACATCAATATTTGGAGATAAAAATTGATGCTTGTGAGGTTGTCGAACTAATATTCTTAAGTGGACGCCAGAGCGCTGAAGGTGATCCAGAATGTGTGAACCAATGAAACCTGTCGCTCCTGTGAGTGCCACTAATTGTGGCTCAGACATTGAGTTTCCTTGAGCTGAGGACTTGACTAACTATTGTTAGAAACGCTGGTGTTGCGTGGTTCAGTAAGGAATGTCTCATTGATACTGTTCTGTTCCATATAATCACGTCGTGCAGCGGAGCGAGATAATTTACCTGATGACGTTCTGGGTAAAGTATGAGGAGGAACTAGCTTGATAAAGCAGTTCACTCCGATATCTTCCTTAATATCAGCTTCAACGCGAGCAACAATGTCCACACGGTTTTCTTCGTTGCGTTCACGACATTGCATCACTAAAACCACGGTTGTCTCACCATCAAACCCAGGCGCAGAGAAGGCAAGAGCGTCACCAGTACGAATCTCTGGTTGTTGTTCAGCCAAATGTTCGATGTCTTGAGGCCAAATATTCCTTCCATTGACAATAATGAGATCTTTCTGTCTTCCAGTGATATGAATACGTCCATCTACTAGAAAGCCTATATCGCCGGTGTTTAGCCAGCCATTCTGAAGTGTATTTTCAGTTTCTTCTGTGTTGTCAAAGTAGTGCGACATTACGCTTGGCCCTTTCACATGGATAACGCCAAGGCGGCCATCTGGAAGAGGTTGCCCAGAATCATCCCGTATCTCAATGTCATGATCTGGGAGTGCAGGACCACAGTCTATGAATTTTGCGACACGATGATGAGATTGTTCTGTCACAGGAACCACAGCATTGTTGTTGGCAAGTTCTTCGGCATCGATAGTCGTGACTGTTAGCGGAAGGTCTACATCAGCAAAGCTAATGGCTAATGAGCACTCAGCCATGCCATAACAAGGTAGAAAAGCAGTTTCGTTGAAACCACATTGCTCCAGCGTCCGTGCGAATTTTAGAAGTGGCTCAGGGCGAATGGTCTCTGCGCCTATGCCAGCAATTCTCCATGAGCTGAGGTCATAATCTAAAGTTTTACTCTCTCGAAGTCTGCGCTCAACCAGTTCATAACCAAAGGGAGGACTGAAGGTGATGGTTGATTTATTGCGTGACATGATTTCTAGCCATCGACGGGGTCGCATAGCAAAATCGCGAGTATCGAGGTAGTCGACAGAGGTCTGAGATGCAACTGAAGACAGGACGAGTCCTACCAGTCCCATGTCATGGTAGAAAGGTAGCCATGAAATCGCTCTATCTTGCTGCGTAATTTTAATACCGTTTTTGATGATTCTGGCAAGATTGCTAAGCACAGCTTTTTGTTGAATAACGACTCCACGAGGAAATCGAGTGCTACCTGATGTAAATTGGATATAAGCGGTATCTTCTGGCTGAGCATCATACAGCGCTATATTGTCGTTAATGGGTTGATCGAGAAGACTGTCAATATCACCGACATATTTCATATCGATGTCTTTACAGGCCTCATTAACCATTGGCAGTATGGAAGCAGGAGATAAAACACCATTCGCATGTGCACTGATGAGTAAGTCACGCGTCTTACGGACATAGCTTGCACGGCTACCCAGTTGGATTGGAACAGGTACAGGAGCAGGTATGAGCCCCGCATATTGGCAAGCAAAAAAACTGCGAAGGAAGTTTGCATGAGTCTCGGCAACGATCACCACACGATCACCTTGCTTGAATTCCATGCTTAACAGTTTTCTGGCTAATGATTTGGCATCTTTAGAGAGGTCCGTGTATGTGAGAGAATCAATCAGTTGTCCACGACTGCCATAGAAGTTGGAGCCTGTAGTGCCTAATGCTGCATAATCCAGTGCTTCGGCTAAGTTTGAAAAGTCGGCCGCGCGCTGAGGCATAGAGTTGATCGTTGGGGTAACACATAAAGTCATAATTTAGTCAGTTCCTGTTTTAATCTGTACTGTCGGGTTGCTAATATGATTAGTGTTATGTGCCGTTTGTGGGGTACTGCATTATATTTTTATAATTGTTTCAATGGCGCTATAAATCGAGCCCATTAGCATAATACCATACTGCTTGTTTAGTTCTTTATAATTTTTGTACTTGGATTGCAGTGCTGAACAATTTTCAGAACGATACTTTTAAAGTATTTTGTCATATATTTCAAGTATTTTTATGATTTATCGGCAATAATAGCGCGATTTTAGCCAATCTGAAGACTTAATGCCCAAAGTTGTGCATAAATTATGCAATATTCTATATAATACAATCAGTTAAAGAACTGATTCAATTCTTCCATGCTTGCGTTATGTAACTTAAAAGATCAGCTCGATGTGCCTGATCAATTTCAATTTGACGAGAGAGGTTAGGGGGGGATGGCCAGTCTTCGTCTGTAAAGTGCGAATGCCGAAATTCTCTCATCGACTCGTATCTCGGAATGACATGCATATGCACATGTGGGTCAACCATCATCAGCATAAGATAATTGATTTTATCGAACTGAAAACAGGTTTTTAATGTTTTTTCTACATCCGCTGTGACTAGAGCAAGTTCTGTCATGGCCTCAGTTTTTAGGTGACTGAACTGAGTAACTTCTGAATGAGCCGCTATAATCAACGATCCTAATGTGACCTGCTGAGGTCGTAGTAATACGCTCCAGTGTTGGTAACTGCGAATCAGGCTATCTGGATAACCAAATTTCAGTATGGTGTCATTAATGTTCATTATCCCTCAAACATGGATGTGTACGTGTACAAGTATACATAATTCCTAATGGTTATATGTTCTTAATAGATAGCTGTAACTGAGCTATAATCCTATTACCTTATGAAAGCATTTGAATGCATGAAAATTTTTAAACATTTCTGGTCCAGCAAAAAGCATCATTTAGAAGACATGGATATGCGTGATCTGGTGATTGCCTATGTCCAATACCCTGCTATACAAGTGTATTTTATCATCTCATTAGTCGGGTTGGCTTATATCTCAGTGAATAATGCTTGGTCTGTCAATATGCTTATTATCAGTGTTGCTATGGTGATTCTGTATCCTATGATCTGGTATGTCCTTCATAGATATATTCTGCATAGTCGCTTTCTCTACCGATTCGAGGCCTTTGCTGCGGTATGGAAGAGAATACACTTTGACCATCACAATGATCCCAACGACTTGAGGGTTTTATTTGGTGCTTTATATACAACTCTCCCGACAGTAGGCGTTTTCAGCATGCCAGTGGGTTGGTTGATTGGTGGATGGTATGGAGCCGTCATGGCGCTCACAGCGAGTGTTGTAATAACCATGTTTTATGAGTTTTGTCACTGTATTCAGCATCTACATTACACTCCAAAAAGTCGATTTTTAAGAGATATGAAACGATTGCATCTCTTGCATCACTTTCGTGATGAAACAGGGAACTTCGGAATTACTAACTTTTTTTGGGATCGATTTTTTAATACTTTTTACGATAAGAGTGACAATCGAAGCAAGAGCCCAACAGTATTCAATCTAGGGTATGATGAGGTGGAAGCCAGTCGTTATCCATGGGTAGCAGATCTGGAGAAAGAAACTAAATAACCTTCTTAGGTGTTACTTTGCCTTACGTTGTTCACGCTTTTACTTTAGATGATAGGCCCTCTATTCGAAAATTTCTCGATGTGCCTGTAGCAATTTACGCTGACGATCCGGCTTGGGTTCAACCACTCTATGTGGATCAATTAGAGAAGCTTTCTGTTAAACATCCATATTTTGAACATGCCCAAGCACGTTTTTGGATTATTTTTAAAAACGATGAAATGATCGGGCGAATAAGTGCTCAGATTGATCAACTCAATGCACTTAGTGATCATCAAAAAATAGGTTGCATAGGAAATTTTGAATGCATTGATGATCAAGCGGCTGCCAACAGATTATTTTCAGAAGCAGAGCAATGGCTACGCGCTCACTCATGTGAAATCGCTCGGGGGCCATTTAATCTATCAATTAATCAGGAGTGTGGGTTGTTAATTGACGGTTTTGAACAACCTCCTTGCATAATGATGGGTCATGCACGCCCTTACTATCAACGATTGTATGGGGATGGAGGATACACAAAAGCCAAAGATTTAGTGGCCTGGTGGCATGACAAGGAGTTTGTGCCCAGTAATGCGATGGCGCGAGTCATTGATCGTTATCAAAAACAAATCACAATTCGCAATGTAGACCCAAAACATTCACAGCGTGATATTTATATCATGAGAGAAATTTTTAATGATGCTTGGATCGATAATTGGGGTTATATTCCTTTCACAGATAGAGAGTTTGAACATCTGGGCAAAGAGATGCTGCAATTTTTCCCCGCACGCTACTTTAAGATTGCTGAGTATCGGGGTCAGCCAGTCGGATTAATGGCTTTATTGCCAAATATTAATGAATTGATTGCAGATCTAAAAGGTAAATTATTTCCCTTCGGCTGGGCAAAGTTGTTGTGGCGCATGAAATTTTCATCGCCAAAAACCGGGCGGGCTGCACTATTGGGAATCAAGCGAGATTATCAAAATCAGATGAGCAGTTCGGCCATGGTATTTATGCTTATTGATCAACTCAGAGAAGAAGGATTGAAAGATGGTATTGTTCATCATGAGCTTTCGTGGGTGTTAGAGGACAATCATCGTTTAAACAAGATTATTGAGAGTTTTGGCTCGGTTCCATACAAGACCTATCGAATATTCGAGAAGCAACTGACATCAGCGTGATGAAAAAATTTAATGCAGTAGTATTAGCTGGCGATAGAGGACTAGCTGACCCTGTCGCACAAGCAGCGGCCACTTTTGGAAAGGCTGCCGTTGAATTTCAAAATGTAAGTCTGTTGGAAAGAATTTTAAGCACACTGAGACAGGCGCAATCTGTAGCACAGATAAATGTCGTTGGTCCTAGCCAATCTTGTCTGGAGCAATGTCCTCATTTGTATGATGTCATCGATAAATATGGTGCTCATTATATAGTCCCTGCGTCGGGGCCCAGTGCAAGTGCGGCCCTGGGAATTAGGACAGCTCAGCACTTGCCAATACTGATTTCGACTTGTGATTTGCCTTTATTAAATGCACAGGCTGTAGATTTGTTCTGTCAGCATGTTGCTTCCATTAAGGCTGATTTTATTGCAGGGGCAGTGGAATATGAGCATATTGGTCAATTAATTCCTGAGCTTAAGAAAACACAATATACATTCGTTGGTCAAAAACTATGTTTTGCTAACTTATTTGCTGTAATTGAAGAGCCGGGTTTAAGAGCTATTGAGTATTGGCAAAGCATAGAAAAAAGTCGTAAGAAACCTCTTGAAATGGTTAAAAAGATAGATTGGATGAGTCTGGTGCGTTATAAGATGGGATTGCTTAGTTTAGATCAGGTTGAACATCTTATGTCGCAAAAAATTGGTGCGCGGTTGCGAGTGCAGCTATTTAACAGGCCAGAGTTAGCTATTGATGTTGATTCAGCTCATGATTATAAAGTTATGAGTGATTATCTAGGGTGATCTAGTTTTCATCCATTTATCAACCAGTGTCTGCGCGGCTTCTAGATCTTGAACAAAATCGACCTCAGTCCAATCATGACCTTGTATATTGCATGTGCCTACATGACCTTGTTTACTTAAACGATCTATCACCGATAAGTACCATAAATTTAAAGAGTCTTGATCATGCATGAGCTGATTGACGGTGTCATGAAATAGTTTGCTGCCAGTTGGGTTGAAATGCATCATGCCAATAGATTCAGCATTTACATCAGCAAGAGCGAGTTTTTTACCGACAGACAATAGACGATTATTATCAGTTATGACTTTCATATCATCATCGTCATAGCTTGATTTTTGATCAATCACTAGAGTAATTGGATATTGGTTCTCAGTTAAAAGGGATGTCACGATGGCCGGTTCAAACAGAGTGTCACCATTGAGTAGAATCACCTCATCTTGAAAAGATTCGCGTGCCATCCAACAGCTGGCTAAGTTATCTGCTACTTCAAAGAATGGATTGAAGACAGTAGATACAGAGTCACCATAACGGCTCTCAAGTACAGCCTGTATGTCTTGTGCTGCGTAGCCTATGACCGCGACAATATCGTCAACGCCTGCTTTAATTAATGTGTCGATCTGCCATTCAATAAAGTGTTTTCCGCCAATTTTTAATAGGCACTTGGGGGTCGATTCGGTGTAAGGTAGTAGACGTCGCCCTTGGCCGGCACAGAGTATAATGGCTTTCATTTTTATGACTTTGGTTTGAATATAGTGCTGAATCTGATGATGACTAACTATACACTATAGGTGAGAGTGATTTTAGGTTTATTCGTTTGGACGAATTCACTAGGCAATTAACGATTGATCATTACAAATTATCTAACACGTGAAATATTCAGGCCATTTTTGATGGTCTGTGGCGTGCTGTTATTGCTGATGATCAGTTACAGTGCATTAAGTTTATTAGCAGATGTGGATGCTCAATTAATTCCTGATCGACTACTATGGTTATTGATCATCACAAAAACTGTTGCTGCTTTTGAGTTGTTTCTTCCATTGGCGCTTTATGTGACCTTGCTT
>Ga0181559_10005976_pt1 | contig 11549 bp, 11 predicted proteins | sample 011ome_21_FD_133752 | JGI IMG/M metagenome (GOLD analysis project Ga0181559, IMG submission 133752) | Coastal salt marsh microbial communities from the Groves Creek Marsh, Skidaway Island, Georgia - 011508AT metaG (megahit assembly) | ecosystem: Environmental > Aquatic > Marine > Intertidal... | reverse complement strand
CGAAACTGCCGGTGCATCTGTTCCGGCTGGCGGGAATATACGGTCCCGGCCGGAACGCGCTGGAAACCGTGCGGACGGGCAGGGCCCGGCGGATCGTGAAGCCGGGGCAGGTTTTCAGCCGCACCCATGTCACGGATATTACCGCGGTGCTTGCCGCTTCGATCGCCGGGCCCAATCCGGGCGCGGCCTATAACGTGTGTGACGACGATCCGGCGCCGCCCCAGGATGTGATCCTGCACGCCTGTGAACTGCTCGGCGTTGACCCGCCGCCGGAGATCCCCTTCGAAGAGGCCGATCTCTCCGACATGGCGCGCAGCTTCTATGCCGAGTCCAAAAAGGTCTCGAACACACGGATCAAGGCGGAGCTGGGCGTCCGTCTGGCCTATCCGGATTACTGCGCGGGGCTGGCCGCGTTGCTGGCAGACAGTTGATCGCACAAGCGAGCGACCACATGGACCAGCCGTTCCAGATCATGGGGTTCGGAGAGTCGATGGTCCCCGTCCTTCACGAGGATGAGTTCGACATCGGAGGAGGTCAGCGCCGTCATCAGTTTCTGGGACTGGGTCCATGGCACGTCGGGGTCCGCCGTTCCGTGGATCAGGCGCACCGGGATGTCGAGGGCCAGCGGCCCGGCGAGTACCCGATGGTTCCGGCCCTCTTCGAGCAGGCGTCCGGTGATCACATAGGGCCCGCTCGCATATTCGGACGGGGCCTCAAAATAGCCCTGGGCGGCGATGGTGCGGAGCGCCTCGGGCCCGAGACGATGCGGCAGAAGGTCTTCGGTGAAATCGGCGGCGGCAATGGTGACCAGCCCGGCCACCTGTTGGGATCCCGCCGTCTCGGCCAGCGCTTTGGCCACCAGTGTGGCAATCCAGCCGCCCATGGAGGAACCGATCAGAACCAGTCCATCGCTCAGGCCGTCAAAGCCCGTGGCGGCGTGTTGGATGATGGTGAGAGCGTCATCGCGCCAGCGGCCGATGGTGCCGTCGCGGAACGCGCCGCCCGACGCACCGTGTCCGGAATAGTCCAGACGGAGAAAACCGCGACCTGTTTTCCGCGCCCAGTCCTCCAAAACGGTTGCCTTCTGGCCCGTCATGTCAGACATAAAGCCACCAAGGAACACAACGCAGGGTCCTGCATCGGGACGCGTCGCCGCCGTTGCACAGAATGCCAGCCGCGTGCCGTCTTCGGCCGTGATGAAATCGGGTGAGACCATCGGAACAGAAAGGCTAGCCGGATGAACGAGGTGGCAGATTCTAGCACCGGACCGGACCCGGAGCGACAGGCCGAGGCCGCGCGTCAGCAGACGGCGGCGCGCCTTCCGGTGGTGCTTCAGGTTTTGCCGTCTCTCGATGTGGGCGGCGGCGGCGTCGAGCGCAGCGCGATCGACGTGGCCGAAGCCCTGGTGCTGGCCGGTAAACCGGCCATCGTCGCCTCGGAAGGCGGCCGCCAGGTGGTGGAACTGGAACGGCGCGGCGCCAAACATATCGAACTGCCCCTGGCCTCCAAGAACCCCTTGGTCATGCGCCGGAACATTCAGCGCCTGGTCGATGTGATCGAACGTGAAGGGATCGAGCTGGTGCACGCCCGCTCGCGCGCACCGGCCTGGAGTGCCCGCGCCGCCGCCCGGCGCGCCGGGGTGCCCTTCGTGACGACCTTTCACGGCACCTACAATTTCGGGACCGGAATCCTTGGCGATCTCAAGAAGCGCTACAACGCGGTGATGATCGACGCGGATGCGGTGATCGCGAATTCCCGGTTCATCGCCGATCACATCGCCGAGAATTACGGTCTGTCCGGCCCCCGGGTGCATGTGGTGCCCCGCGGGGTCGATACGGCGCGGTTTGACGCCGAGGGATTCAACCCGAACCGGATGGTCGAAACGGCCGCCCGCTGGCATGTGCACGATGACAGCCAGGTGGTGATCCTGCCGGGCCGGCTGACCCGCTGGAAGGGCCAGCTTCTCTTCGTCGAGGCGCTGGCACGCCTGAAGTCGCGGCGCGGTCCGGAGAATTTCAACATCACCGGCTTGCTGGTCGGCTCCGATCAGGGCCGCGAAGCCTACCGTCGGGAACTCGAAGAACAGATCGCCGAGAAAGGCCTGAGCGGCGAGGTCCAGATCGTCGGCCATTGTGACGACATGCCCGCCGCCTACATGCTCTCTGATGTGGCGGTCTCGGCCTCCACCGATCCCGAGGCGTTTGGGCGGGTGATCGCCGAAGCCCAGGCCATGGGGCGACCGGTGGTGGTGGCCGACCATGGCGGGGCGGCCGAGCAGGTAATCGACAGGGTGACCGGATGGTGCTTCGAGCCTGGCAACCCGGATGCCTTTGCCGATGCCCTGGAAACTGCTCTCTCCCTCGATCCCGAGGCCCGTGCAAAGCTTGCGGTCATCGCCGCCGATCACGCGCGGACCCATTATGCCAAGACCGGGATGTGTGCTGCGACGCTGCGGATTTATGCGGGCGTGTTCGAGAGTCACAAATCGTGAGTACGGGCCCGCAGCGCATTCTGGTCATCAAGCTGGGTGCGCTCGGCGATGTGGTGCAGGCCACGGGGCCCTTTGCGGCAATCCGGGCGCATCACAAGGATGCCCATATCACGCTCCTGACAGGCACGGCCTATGGGCCGTTTCTGGAAAGCTCCGGCTGGTTCGACGAGGTCTGGATCGATGAGCGTCCCGGGTGGAAGAACTGGCGGGGCTGGTTTTGCATGCGCCACAAGATCAAACGCGGCCGGTTTGACCGGGTCTATGATCTGCAGACCTCCGACCGGTCGAGCGGCTACTATCATATGCTGCTGCCGGGGCGCCGGCCGGAATGGTCGGGGATTGCGCGGTTTGCTTCCCACCCGCATGCCAACAAGAATCGGGATGACATGCACACCATCGACCGGCAGGCCGAGCAACTGAACATGGCAGGCATTGAAGATGTGCCTGCACCGTCTCTCGACTGGGCGATTGCGGATGTCTCCCGATTCGAACTGAAAGATCCCTATGTGCTGCTGGTGCCCGGCGGCTCGGCCCATCGGCCCGATAAGCGCTGGCCGGTGGGTTCCTTCACCGAATTGGCGCGGCGGCTGGCCGCCAAAGGCGTCACGCCGGTCCTGATCGGCGCGGGTGCCGATGCCCATGCCACCGGCACGGTGGATTCCTTTTGCCCCGAAGCGCGCGACCTGACGGCTGAGACCAGCTTTGCAGAAATCGTCGCGCTGGCGCGCGGCGCAGCGGGGGCGGTGGGCAACGACACCGGGCCGATGCACATCATCGCCACAACGGGTTGTCCGACCGTGGCGCTTTATTCTTTCGCCTCGGACCCGGCGCTCTGCGCCCAGAAGGGCCCCGATGTGACGATCCTCCGCCGCGATCTGCTGACGGAACTTTCCGTCGATGAGGTTGAAGCCGCGCTCAAGCTGGATTAAATCCCGCTCTCACGTTTTACCTTCTACTATGGGGATGATATGTCCGAAGCCGCACACGCCGACCAGATCACGATCACGCTGCCCGATGGCAGCGCGCGCACCCATGCGCGCGGCGTGACCGGTGCGGACATTGCCGCCGATATCGGTCCCGGCCTGGCGAAGGCCGCACTCGCAGTCAAGGTGGATGGCGAAATCCGCGATCTGGCGCGTCCGATCGAGGACGGCGCCGAGCTGGCGATCATCACCATCAAGGACGATGACGCGCTTGAACTGATCCGCCACGACGCGGCCCATGTGCTTGCTGAAGCGGTGCAGGAATTGTTCCCGGGCACCCAGATCACCTTCGGTCCGGCCACGGAAGACGGCTTCTATTACGACTTCCACCGCGAGGAGCCTTTCTCGAGCGAAGACTTTGAGGCCATCGAGAAAAAGATGGCGGAGATCGTCTCCCGCGACGAGGAGATCATCCGCGAGGTCTGGACCAAGGATCAGGTGCGGGAGTTCTTCGCGAACGAAGGCGAGACCTTCAAGGCGGAATGGGTCGGCGAGCTTCCCGACGAGGAAGAAATCACCATGTACCGCCAGGGCGACTGGATCGATCTGTGCCGTGGCCCGCATCTGCCTTCCACCGGAAAGCTGCCCAAGGCCTTCAAGCTGATGAAGCTGGCGGGTGCCTATTGGCGCGGCGATGCGGCGAACCCGCAGCTTCAGCGCATCTATGGCACCGCCTGGCGGAACGAGAAGGAGCTCAAGGCCCATCTGACGATGATCGAGGAGGCCGAGAAGCGCGACCATCGCCGCATCGGCCGCGAGATGGGTTTGTTCCACATTCAGGAAGAAGCTGTCGGCTCGGTCTTCTGGCACCCGAAGGGCTGGACGATCTATCAGATCTGCGAAGCCTATATGCGCGCGCGGCTGGACGGTGCGGGCTATGTGGAGGTGAAGACTCCGCAACTGGTGGACCGGGTCCTCTGGGAGCGCTCGGGCCATTGGGAGAAATTCCGGGAGAACATGTTCGTCGCTGAGGTGGACGAGAGTGATCCGTCGGCGCACGGCCACGAACACGATCACGATGCACCCTCCACGCCGACCAACCGGATGCTGGCTCTCAAACCCATGAACTGCCCGTGCCACGTTCAGATCTTTTCCAATTCGGGTATGAAGAGCTATCGCGACCTGCCCCTGCGTATGGCCGAGTTCGGCTCGTGCCATCGCTATGAGCCCTCGGGGGCGCTGCACGGCATCATGCGGGTGCGCGCCTTCACCCAGGACGATGCGCATATCTTCTGCCGCGAGGACCAGATCGTGGCCGAGACCCAGGCCTTTTGTGAGCTGCTGACCTCGGTCTATCGCGACTTCGGCTTCGAGGAGGTCGCGGTGAAGTTCTCCGACCGCCCCGAGGTGCGCGCCGGCGACGACGCCACCTGGGATCGGGCCGAGAAAGCGCTGATGGAAGCCACCAACGCGGCGGGCCTCGATTTCACGCTCAATCCGGGCGAGGGCGCGTTCTACGGCCCGAAGCTGGAGTTCGTCTTGCGCGACGCCATCGGGCGCGACTGGCAATGCGGGACCCTGCAGGTGGATTTCGTCCTGCCCGAGCGCCTGGATGCCTCCTATATCGATGAGAACGGCGACAAGGCCCGCCCGGTCATGCTGCACCGGGCCATCCTCGGTTCCTTCGAGCGGTTCCTCGGTATTCTCATCGAGAACTATGCCGGGCGCTTCCCGCTCTGGCTGGCGCCGGTCCAGGCGGTGGTCGCGACGATCACCTCGGATGCCGACGCCTATGCCGAAGAGGTCGTGGCTGCCTGCCGGGCGGCAGGCCTGCGCGTCGAAGCCGATCTGCGCAACGAAAAGATCAACCGCAAGGTGCGCGATCATTCGCATCAGCATGTGCCGGCGATCCTGGTGGTTGGCCGCCGCGAAGCCGAGGAGGGCACGGTTGCCGTCCGGCGTCTTGGGTCGAAAGATCAGGAAGTGCTTGCGTTGGCGGACGCGGTCGGCAAACTTAGTGCCGAAGCGCAAAGTCCGGCTGCATCGCATGCCGCTTGACGCGCAGCTGAATACAAATATGTCTGAACGAACCACACAAGGAGAACGGTAATCGCTAGACGCCCGGTAGATGTGAGCCCCCCGAAACGTGAGGGCCCACGGATTAATGAGGATATTGAAGTTTTCGAAGTCCGTCTTGTCGCCGAAGATGGCGAGCAGGTCGGCGTTGTTTCGCTGGATCTGGCGCTTCAGCGCGCCGCCGATGCGGGTCTTGATCTGGTGGAGGTTTCGCCGAACGCCGAACCCCCGGTTTGCAAGATCATCGATTACGGCAAGCTGAAGTATCAGGAGCAGAAGAAAAAGAACGAAGCGCGTAAGAAGCAGAAAACCATCGAGGTCAAGGAGATCAAGCTCCGGCCGAACATCGATACCCATGATTACGATGTGAAGATGAAAAGTGCCCGCCGCTTCATCGATGAAGGTGACAAGGTTAAGGTCACGCTTCGCTTCCGCGGCCGTGAAATGGCCCATCAGGATCTGGGTGCGCAGGTTCTCGAACGCGTGCGCGGCGAACTCGACGAGATCGCCAAGGTCGAGCAGATGCCCAAGATGGAAGGCCGTCAGATGGTGATGGTGATGTCACCGCGCTAGCGGCGTCCGGACCCGATCAAAAACGAAAGCCCCGTGCGGAGATCGCGCGGGGCTTTTTCGTATTTACACGTCCGGGGTTCCGCGACGATGGTTCGTCGTTCCCGCGAAGGCGGGAACCCATTAACACGAGAGCTTCCTTGTCGAACTCGGTGTTTATGGATGCCCGCCTTCGCGGGCATGACGGGTGGTGATCAAGTGTATGCCTCCGCAACCTCCACCAGAATCTCCGTCAGCTTGTCCGGCGCGCCCACCAGCGGGGCGTGGTCGGTGTCGAGCGAATAGAGCTTTTTGACCGGCGTCTCGGTGTACATCTGCTTCTGCAATTCCGGGAACACCGACTGGTCGCGCAGGGTCTCGATATAGACCCGCGGCACCCTGCCGTACTTCTCTGCGCTGAGCTGCAGGGGCGAGCGCCGCGAGGCTTCGGGCTGGGGGGTGAGTTGCGCGGCGGCGGCGCGAGCGGTCGCCGGGTCGGTGGTGTTGAAAAACACCTCCACGGCGGCCTTCGGATCGATCATCGAGACATGGCCGTCTTCGGAATGGCTCACCCGTGCGTGGGCTCCGGTCATCCAGTCTTTCCAGGCGCGCGCGTAGAAATCGATGCAGGAATCTCCGTTGCCCAGTAGGAAGGCGCAGAGATAGGCCGCAACCGAAATGCGATCCGGGCGCAACTCGCTGACCTGCGAAGCCACCGTGCCGCCCATGGAATGCCCGACGACGATGACCGGCCCTTCGATCTGATCGATCATTCCGGCGACCTTTTCGACACACAGCATGGTGGTGACCGTTTCCGGCGGCGTGTCGTCATGGCCGTCGCCGGGCAGCTCGACCGCGATGCCGGTGTGGCCCGCAGCTTCCAGATGGGGGATCAGGATGTCCCAGGCCCAGGCGCCCTGCCAGGCGCCGTGTATCAGAAGGAAGGTCGCCATGGGGAACTCACTTTTTGTCGGCGTCGGGGCCGGGGTCGGTTTCGAGCCGGGTGGAGGTGTACTTGGCCACCCGATAGGGGCCGGAGAAGACCGGTTCGTATTTCGGCGGGTGGGCCGCGTCGGTGCAGGTCGGGATACAGGTGATTTCGGCGTCGTAATTCGGATGATGGAAGAACACCACCGAGAGCCGGTCGGCGGCATCCCCCGCATCATCGGGCGGGATCGCCACCCGGTGCGGATTGGAGACGAACCGGTCGTTGGTCCAGAGCATCATCAGATCACCGATATTGACCACGAAGGCATCGGCGGGCGTGGACACATCGATCCAGTCTCCCTCGCGGGTGTGGACCTGTAATCCGCCGGGCCTGTTCTCGCTGAGCAGCAGGGTGAAGGTGCCGTAATCGGTGTGCGCCCCGGCGCGCCACTGGCCGGGCAGGGCGGCGGTCTCGGTCGGCGGATAGCGGATGATCCGCAGGGCACCGATCTGACGGTCCGTATAAGGCCGGAAGAAATCCTCCGGCAGGCCGAGCGCGAGGGCAAAGATTTCCTCGACGGTCCGGCCGACTTCTTCGAGACGCTTGTAATAGGTCGTTGCGGCCGCCCGGAAGGTGTCGGGGGTCTCCGGATAGACATTCTCGATGAAGTGCCCCGCGGCGGCTTCGCAGGTGTGATAGGCATCCGCGGGAAAGTCCGGCGGTCCCATATGGAAGACCTCTTTCAGATCCGGCGGGGTTTCTTCGCCCGATCCGTAGGCGAGGCCCTCATCGCCGATGGCACGGTAGCCGCGCGGCAAAGAAGGATCGGTGTGGTGGACGGTTTTCTTTTCGTCGGCCGGCCGGGCAAAAAACCTGCGGGCGTTGGACCGCAGATTATCGATGATCTCCGGTTCGACGCCGTGACCGGTGATGGTGAAGAACCCGACCCCTTCGCAGGCATCCCGCACTTGTTCGACGACCGCGTCGCGGTCTCCGGCGAGATACGGCGCAATATCGATGACGGGCACGTGCTGGGTGATCATGGTGTGATGTTAGCGTGCCTGCTCTATCACGTCATGGCCGGACTTGATCCGGCCATTCACGTGGTTGTGCCGGGCCCGGCGTGTCTTGGGTCCGATTGACGTGGATGCCCGGATCAAGTCCGGGCATGACGAACTGAACTGGCCGGTGAGTGCTCCCTCTCCTCCTGGGAGGAGAGGGTCGGGGTGAGGTGGGGGTCTGCGCGGGCCTGTCGAAGTATGAGGATGCCGCCCTCGTCCTTCGACAGGCTCAGGATGAGGGCTCAGTCGGTTGCGGAGCGGTCTCGGCAAAAAACAACGTCATACGCGGACTTGATCCGCGTATCTTGTCCGGGACAGAGCATGGCTTCAAGTGAGATGCCCGGATCAGGTCCGGGCATGACAATTAGAGTTGGTTCGCTGTTCAGCCCCTCGCCGATCGGGAATGCTGGCCGCCATCGGCCATGATGATCGTGCCGGTGACCCAGGACGCCCGGTCGCTGGCCAGATAGGCGGCCAGCCAGGCCATTTCCTCCGGCCGTCCGGCGCGCCCGCCCGGCAGCGCCTTGTGGGTCTCGCGCCAGCGGGATTCGTCGCCGAACTCCATATCGGCATTGATCTTGGCCTGGGAGATGAACCGCTCGGTCTCGATGGGACCGGGATTGATGCCAACCACGCGCACGCCGTGGTCGAGAGATTCCGCGCCGAGCGCACGGGTCAGTTGCATCAGGGCTGCGTTGCCCATGGACCCGGCGATATAGCCCGCCCGCGGGCGTTCCCCGGCCATGCCGATGACGTTGACGATGGCCCCGGAGCCGCGCTCGCACATCTTCGCGTAGATATCGCGGATCAGGCCGACAAAGCCGAAGACCTTGAGGTCCCAGGCCTTCCGGATGGTGTCATTGTCGAGCCGGGCCAGATCGCCCGCCGGGATCGCGCCCGCATTGTTGACCAAAATGTCGCAATCGCCGGCTGCGGCCACCAGCTTGGCGACATCGGCTTCGTTCGAGAGGTCGAGCGCGTGCACCGTGGCCTGGGCGCCGAAACGCTCGTTCAGATCGTCGCGGACCGCGTTGAGATCAGCCTCGGTGCGCGAGACCAAATGCAGCGTGCAGCCCTCCTCGGCCAGAGTTTCGGCGATGGCCTTGCCAATGCCTTTGCTGGCGCCGGTGACGATGGCGGTTTTACCGTTGAGTTCGAGATCCATGACGTTCTCCCAAGATGCTCTCGCTGATGTTGCGCAAAAGCTACGATCCGGACCGCCGAAAGGCAATGAAACCCGGGGGATAACCCTTGCCAGCGCCGGTCTGCGGGTCTATAACCCGCGCCGTTTCTCAATACCGATGGACTGGCAGGGTGAGTCGTAACGCCCGGGGCAGCCTCCCCATCGATCACACGCGCAAGCGTCAACCCGCAACCAGCGAGGTCAGAATGCCCAAGATGAAGACCAAGTCGTCTGCCAAGAAGCGATTCAGCTTCACGGCATCCGGCAAAATCAAAATGAAACCTTCCGGCATGCGCCACGGCATGCGCAAGCGCTCTCAGTCGATGAAGCGCAAGGCGCGCAAGATCGGTCTCGTCGCCAAGTCCGACGAGCAGATCCTGAAGCCGATGATGCCCTATCAGAGAAAGGGCTGATCGATGTCACGCGCAAAAAGCACGGTTCAGCGCCACGCACGGCGCAAAAAGGTTCTCAAAGCTGCCAAGGGTTACCGGGGCCGCAATTCCAAGGTCTATCGCGTTGCAAAAGAGCGGGTCGAGAAAGGCCTGCAATACGCCTATCGCGATCGCCGGGTCAAAAAGCGCAACTTCCGTTCGCTCTGGATCCAGCGGATCAATGCCGGCGTGCGTGAGCACGGGCTGACTTACTCCCAGTTCATGCATGGGATGAAGCAGGCCGGGATTGAGCTCGACCGCAAGGTTCTCTCCGATCTCGCCGTGCGTGAGCCGGAAGCCTTCAAGGAAATCGTCGAACAGGCGCAGAACGCCCTCAACGCATCTGCCTGAACCCTCCGGTAACGGATTGTTTGTGCCGAGTACACCGGTGAACCATGACCGCGCCTGATACCACCGAGCTTCAGGACTCCCTTCTCGCCGATGTGGCGGCGGCGGACAGCCTCGACGCGCTTGAGGCTGTACGTGTGTCCGCGCTCGGCAAGAAGGGCGCGATCACGGCCCGGATGAAAGGCCTCGGCCAGCTCGATGGCGAAGCCCGCAAGGAAGCCGGTCAGGCCCTGAACCGGGTCAAGGATGCCGTTCAGGCCGCCATCGGTGCGCGACAGTCCGCGCTCGATGCCGCCGCACTGGAAGCCCGGCTCGCTCACGAGACCGTGGATGTCACCCTGCCGCCGCGCCCACGTGCAGAAGGCCACCTGCATCCGGTCAGCCAGGTCACCGAGGAATGCATCGCGATTTTCGGCGAGATGGGTTTCACCGTCGCTGAAGGTCCGGACATCGAGGACGACTTCCACAACTTCACGGCGCTCAACATTCCGCCCGAGCATCCGGCCCGCCAGATGCACGACACGTTTTATCTGAACGCGGAAGACGGACGCGCGGTGCCGGTTTTGCGCACCCACACCTCGCCGGTGCAGATCCGGACCATGGAAACGACCAGGCCGCCGATCCGGATCATCGCGCCGGGCCGCACCTATCGCAGCGACTCCGATGCGACCCACACGCCCATGTTCCACCAGATCGAAGCGCTGGTGGTCGATGAGACGACCCATATGGGCCACCTCAAGGGCTGCATCATCGATTTCTGCCGGGCCTTCTTCGACATTCCCGACCTGCCGGTCCGCTTCCGGCCGAGCCACTTCCCGTTCACCGAGCCCTCCATGGAGGTCGATATCGGCTGTTCGCGCGAAGGGGGCGAATTGCGCATCGGCAATTTCGGTGAGGGCGCGGACAACTGGCTCGAGATCATGGGCTCGGGCATGGTTCACCCCAAGGTGCTCGAATATGGTGGCATCGATCCGGACAAGTATCAGGGCTTTGCCTTCGGCATGGGGATCGACCGTATCGCCATGCTGAAATACGGCATCCCCGATCTGCGTACCTTCTTCGATGCCGACATTCGCTGGCTGAAGCATTACGGCTTCGTGCCGCTGGCCGTCCCCTCGATGGTGCGGGGGCTGTGATGATGGGTGTCGAACACATCTCCCGAAGCCCTCATGCTGAGCTTGTCGAAGTATGCGGGCCGGCTCAGCTCATCCTTCGTCAGGCTCAGGATGAGGTTCTGTGTGAGCTGGAGACAGCGCGATGAAGTTCACCCTCGGTTGGCTGAAAGACCACCTCGAAACTGATGCATCCATCGGCGAGATCGTCGACACGCTGATTCAAATCGGGCTGGAGGTCGACACAGTCGATGATCCGGCGGCCGAGCTCTCGGCGTTCCGTGTTGCCCATGTGATCTCCGCCGAACAGCATCCCGATGCCGACCGGCTGCGGGTCTGTCAGGTCGATACCGGCGAAGAAACGATCCAGGTCGTCTGTGGCGCACCGAATGCGCGTGCGGGCATGAAGGGGGTGTTCGCCCCTGTCGGCACCTGGGTGCCGGGGAT
>Ga0181559_10005974_pt1 | contig 11551 bp, 16 predicted proteins | sample 011ome_21_FD_133752 | JGI IMG/M metagenome (GOLD analysis project Ga0181559, IMG submission 133752) | Coastal salt marsh microbial communities from the Groves Creek Marsh, Skidaway Island, Georgia - 011508AT metaG (megahit assembly) | ecosystem: Environmental > Aquatic > Marine > Intertidal... | reverse complement strand
TGGCTTGTAGTTGACGAATCAACTGCGTTCAAGAATCCAACCGCTAAACGCTCGAAAGCACTCAAGAAAATAAGCAGTGCTTATGGAAAGCGTATCCTAATGACGGGTACGCCTGTGCCGAATACTGTGTGCGACGTCTGGCATCAGATGCTTTGCGTCGATGGCGGCGAGCGCCTTGGCTCGTCGTTTTGGAAGTTCAGAAGTCAGGTGTGTATCCCTAAACCAGTACCAGGGATGCCAAACGTATCAACTTGGGAAGACAAGCCCGGTGCTACCGACTGGGTCATGGACATGATCCGTGATGTTTCAATCCGATATAAAGCGGAGGATTGCCTTGATCTCCCCGAGAACCGTGTTCAAACAATGTATGTACAACTCCCACGAGGAATCTACAACAAATACGTCCAGCTGGCGCGAGAGTCTGTGGTCCAACTTGAAACCGGGACAATTAATGCAGTCCATGCGGGGTCGCGCGTCAAAAAACTTCTTCAACTTTGCACTGGCGCTGTCTATGACGACAGCAGCGAGGCTAAATTGGCCCACACGGATCGGTATGATCTTGTTGCAGATCTGGTTGAACAGCGATCAAACCCCTGCATCGTTGCATACAACTGGAAACACGAACGCCAGCAGCTTCAGGAAATTTGCAAGAAACGCGGCATATCATTCTCCTTCATTGACGGAGATGTTCCAGCACAAAAACGATCGGCGATCGTCGAGAAGTTCCAAGCAGGACAGATACAAATGCTCGCCTGCCACCCACAAGCGGCTGGTCATGGCCTTACGCTTACAACAGGCAAGACAACGATATGGTGCTCACCAACATACAACTCGGAGCACTTCCAACAACTCAACCGGCGGATTCACCGTGCTGGGCAAACTGAGAAAACTGAAACCATCCTCATTGCTGCAGAGATGACTGCAGAGCTTGACGTTTACGACAAGCTCCAAGGGAAGCTCGGTCGTATGGAGGATCTACTAACGCTCTTTGAGCAATCTACAAAGGAGGCTGCGTAATGCAGGTACTAACCCAGGAACTTAACCGCGTAAACGAACAAATCTCAAATCTGTCCTTTTATAAGGATAAGCTCACAACTTTAATCAGCGCTCATGACGTAACTGTAACGTCTGTCGTTACCGTCGAACGTAAGCCAAAAAATTACGGGGGGAAGAAAGCAGTTCTGTCTAGCATGTTGTTAGAGCGGGTCGCTGGCTATGTATCTGAACAGGTACGTCGTAACGATTACACAAAAGCAAGCGCTATCGACAACGCGATTGCTATGTTTAAGTTGCCAAAGACTGAGGCAATTAAGAAGCGTCTCGGCTCGTCGCTTACTCCGTCAGGAATGGGCAAAGAAAAGTACAACGAGCTTTTCAAAGGCACGAAGTATGCCGCTGACTAATCCTTGTGAGCATGGCCACGCTAACTCATACACGTGGCACCTAACTGATAGCCAAGGCATACCGCTGTCGTTACCACTAGTGTGCGATGCCTGTGAGGCTTATTGGTGGAAGCAGGCTCGAGCAAAGTACCGTCCTGAAATATTGGACGGGTATGACCAATCAGACGTAGATGAGCCAATAGATGAAGATAGGTGACCAAATCGAAGAGCTTCATCGTATCCGCGAATTGATTCGTGAGAACGAAAGGCAGGTGAAAGAACTCAAAGAAGAGTTCGATCGGAGACAGTGGGAGCTAATGCAGCAGATGGAAAACGCAGGACTCGAACAAGCCAAGTCTAACTCGGCTACTGTTTTTGTATCGAAGGACACTGTCCCAACAGTGAAGGATTGGGATTCGCTGACTGCTTATATTGCGGAGAACGATGCGTATTATTTGTTCCAACGTCGTATTTCAGCATCAGCTTGGAAGGAAATGGTTGAGATGGGCCAGGAAATACCCGGCGTCGAGCCATATGACAAGCCTAAACTCAACATGCGAGCTAATTAAGGAGCCTACATGAACAACCTAGTCGTCGCAGCAGACGCTAAAAAACTACCAGCCCACTTGGCCAATGCAACTGGCAAGGGCATGGAGAACGTGGACCAGAGCACATTAGTGCTGCCACGTATTAAGCTACTTCAGGACATGTCTCCTGAAGTTAAAAAGTCATCAGACCGTCGCATCGACGGTGCAGAACCCGGCCATTTGATGTTATCGACTGGCAGCGATTTGTTTACTGAGTTATTCGCTATCAACGTCAAGCTAAGAACTGGCTTTGTTGCTTTTAACGAAGACACAAAAATGCCTTTCCGAATCATGGGATCTGACAAAGACGAAGGCGCAGACGGCCTGTTCTCTACCAAAGAGAAAGCTGAGCAAGCGCTTATCTTCGAAGGTATTGACCCGGATAAAGTCATATCGACTCCAGGTCAGCAAGCCCCGCGCGATGGCTATACTCTGCTTGAGTCACACCGTCATTTCATTTTGGTTCTCGACCCAGAGACTGGCAAAATCAAAACGCCAGCCGTTATGGACTTCATCAAGACTAAGGTCGCTATTTCCAAGAACTGGAATACGATGATTGCTACTCAAGGTGGTGACCGCTACTCGTCAGTATGGCGCGTCGGTCCTAAGATCCAAACGTGGGGTGATAACAGCTGGTACAACTACGATGTGTCTTTCTACGGTTGGGCGACTGATGAGTTGTATGCCGAAGCGGATAAAGTGTTTGCAGGTTTATAACCCCAGCTTATACTAAGTAAATGAACGAACATTCCTTCGTGAAGTCGTTTCACAAGCGGCTTCACGAAGACATTAAAGTATGGAAAATCTACGACCCTTACCAAGGCGGAGTGCCAGATGCACTGCTCTTTGGTAAAAACGGGCTTGCGTGCTTTTGCGAATATAAGTATGTTCGTTCATTCCCTAAACGGGAAACAACAATAATCAAGCCAGCTTTGTCGGCACAACAAAGCGACTGGCTTAAGGACAAAATAACTAGAGATTTATTAGCAATAGTTATTTTGGGCTCACAGGATGGTGTTGTAATATTCGGAAATCCGGACGAGTGGGACAATGGTCTCGCTAAGAAGGAGGCAAATATTTTAACCGCCAAGGAAGCAGCTACTGAGGTTAGTAGACTGCTAGGAGTATTAGGAAGTGCATACAAGCTGGAAATACAAGGCGTATCCCCAGAAAGCTGTAGAAAAGTTAGCGGCAAGAGTACGAGCTGAATGGCTGTCCTACAAAGAACGGGAGAAGTCTACCCAAACAGAGTTTGCTGCCAGATTAGGAATATCACAATCTGCTCTGAACCAGTTTCTAAACGGTACGACGCCAATCAGCAATGCAATGATCATTCAGATCTGTAGCGAGTTAGGCGTCAACCCAAAGGGTTTGGTCAAAGGAATCAAGTTTTTTGAACCCTTTTTTGATCATATCGTTTCAACTCGCGCCGTGCAGGTTAGGTATTTAGTAGGTGCGTCTAAAACAAGGAAGAAAGCTGTGACCGGTGAATTTATACACTATCACGCTGCGCTTAAGGACGATGTGGATGTCTATGCTATCGAAGTAGCAGACGATGTATATGAACCACGTTATTTTAAAAACGAAAAAGTTATTGTCGCTGCTATGGAACCCGTAGCAGGAGATGAGGCTTTTATAATGAGGACCGACGGCAAGTCTTGTATTACCAAAGTTACTGAGGACAACTTAGTATGCCTAAAACGAATATATTGCCAGGGCTGCGATCCGCTTACATCGATCGACGATAGTCGAATCGAGTTTGCGCATAAAGTAATAGGGATGTCTAAATGAAGACCAAGTCAGATGGTAGTACTGCCAAGTACTACGAACTGCCCGCTGAAGCATCCGAGCTTCAGCACTTGATCTCTCATAAAAACATGAACGCTCAGATCGGTGAGATCTTCCGTGCCTGTTACAGGTACGGTGAGGTCGCCCACTCTGAGATGCTTCGTGACGCTAAGAAAATCAAGTACTACGCAGAAGCAGAAATTCAACGTCTTGAAAATATAAGCAGTACTAATGAGTAACTATTGGCAGAACCACAACACACGTAAGCTCGAACCTGAAGACGTGATCCTTATACGCCAGCTAAGGCGAGAAGGACTAAAGCTTCAAGCAATCGCTGAGAAGTTCGAGATATCAAAAACCAATGTTAGCAAAATTGTTAACCGCAAGATTTGGACGCACGTATATGAAAAAGCGCATTCACATCAACCAGCACAACATACGCGCTAACGCCAAAGGCGCAGACCTGCCTGTTGTGACAGTTAAGACCTACAAAGAAAACATCAAATGCAATCGCGTACAGATCAACGGTCCGTGCGAGCTTGTGTACTCACCGGACAATCCCTTGGCTTGCGGAGCCAAGGTATGGATTGAAACAACGTCGGAGGTTGTTACCCATGGCTAAGGTTAAAGCAACAGCAACCATATACATAGACTTAGAGTGGATAGGCGAAGTTCCTAATGATATCGCCGAAGATGATTGGCTTTTGTGGGTCAAAGAAAATATTGACGGAGACGCTTTTGTTGCAGTTGGTGATGGTGAGTGGCGCTTAGAATGGGTGGAGTCAGCTGAGCAATGAAATTAATGAAACTAACTGAGTGGGCTGATAGTATGTTCACCCCCGGTTCGCGCCCTCACGTAAATACGCTCCATAAGTGGGTGACCCAAGGTGAAATCCCCGCGCGTAAGATCGGCAACAAATGGTTCGTCGAGGTTAGCGATGGGAAAGTCACGCCAGTCAGCGGATACGAAAAAGCTCGTACCAAATTTATATCGTAACGGTAAGTACTGGCAGTACAGGCACCCTGGCACCAAGAAGAAAGTAAGCCTTGGTGCTATCCCACAGAAAGAAGCAATTATCACAGCAAACCGTCTCAACCACGAGTTCGCTGTTCGTGACGCTGTTAACATTGAAGACTTAACACGCCGCGTTAAATTTTCAAACGTAACGATCGGCGATCTCCTTACGGAGTGGCACGATCAATATTACAAACCAAAAGTCGCCCGTGGAGAAATCGCTGAGTCTACGTTCAAGACGCATGACGCCCCGGCGTTTACCTTCACGCGAACAGCGATCGGCGATATGTATATACAAGATGTATATACATCTGAACTTACGTCGTTGATCGCCGAATCGTCTATGAGTCGATACGAACGTATGCGCTCATTCTGGAGTCGCATGTTTACCTACGCCATCGGGCTAGGATACACAGACCAGAACCCTGCCGAAAAAATACTGACGTATAAACAACGTGGTGGGGACACTAAAAAGAAACGCTCACGGCTACGCTGGGAGTGGTTCTTGACGCTGCTAGAGACAGCAAAGTCCACCCCCAAGTGGGAGTGGTTTGCTGACGCGCTAGTCGTGCAACTATACACAGCCGTAGACCGAAGCACACTCATGTCCATGCACGAGGATCAAATCAGAGATGGAATCTGGTACTACACAAGAAAGAAAACACGGCAGCACCCGCATTCGCATGTTGCTGTCACGTTGCCGAGCGAAGTTAGACGAGTCGTCGACAAGCGCAAAGGAAAAGGCAGCATATTTGGCAGATCAGGCGAGGTCTACACTAAGACGTTTGCCCGAGTGGTTAAGGCCAGTGGCATTAATGGCCTTGTTTCCGCTGGTGCAGCGCCTCCCACGCCACACGAGGTCCGCGCTTTGGCTAGCATTGTCAACTTGGTACATGGAGTCTCTGAGCAAGAAGTCCAACGTCTCATGGCGCACAAAGACGCCAAGATGACTCAGCACTACCTATCCGATCACCAAGGCATTAAGTACCTCGGTGCCACCCCGATCGATATCCCTTTCGATCAATTATCAGTCACTGACGCTGACTTATAATCCGGAAAATATTCCCAAAATATTCCCAAAATATTCCCAAAATTCCTGAAATGGTGGAGCTAGGCGGGATCGAACCGCCGACCTCTACAATGCCATAATTGGTAAAGAAATAGGCTAACCCCCTGTTTTTATTGGAGATTAGCCTACTGGGGCGGCATTTTATAAGCCACACTTATACACTGTTAAATCAATCACTTAACAAGTGTCCCTTACCAAATATTCCCAAAACCCCTACTTATATTTGGCTCTTCGCTGCAGCTGCATGCGCCGCTTTTCTTGCTGCGCGTTTGTCCTCTAGACTGGACACATTCTGCTGTGACGATCCTACTTCGTTCAAAATCTCATCAGGAGCGTATATCTCCATCTTCCAGTTAACTTCGATCGCTCGAACACGGCGTTCGCCAACACGTGGCCTTTCTACACTAAATCCTTTGCGCATGATAGCCGCTTTGAACTGCGCAGATGTAAGCTGCTTATTGGCAACACTGTTATAGATCGCGCGTAGCTCGTTGATCCCTACCCACATGGGCTCTTCTTCTTTCGCGTTTGCAATATAACGAATGACCATGTCTCGCATACCTGAGTATTTGACTGGGTCCCAGTCTTCCATCTGCCCTTCCTGCAACACTTCCTCAACAAAGAAATCAGCATTGCCGCGTTGCAGCGCGTGGAAGAATTGATTCATCCCAGACATTGATGAGATCTGTACGGAGCTGCGCCATGAGTTCTCGATCAATATATGAACTTGGTCTTTATCGACCTTGTGGTTGTTCAAGATCTGACACAGTTTCATTAGCTGGTCGTCATCATCTAACTCTTTCGGTAACTGGGGGTAGACCTCAGTGATCGATCTATCCTGCCGACTACCGATATTAAATCGCCGATCGTCGTCGGTGATTGTCATGATGTCGAGCTCGTTAGTTGTGAAGACGAAGTTCGTATAGTTGCGGACTGTCTTCGCAGTCTGACGCATATGTCTGATGGTCATGCTCTTTTCTGTGACCATATTTTTGATGACGTTATGCAATCGAGAGCTGGATTTCCCGTCGTGCTCTTTAAATTCATCGACAAATAGAAGCAGAGTGTCTTCTAAAAAACCGTTCTTATCGTCGTCGATTGTGTCAGTTTTTGCTGTCTTTGCGTACTCACCAAACACTTTTCTAAAGAACATATCGAACATCAGACCCTTACCTGTGCCTGTTCGCCCAAGCAGAATCCAAGCCGTACCTGTCTTTTCCCTGGTTTGAAGCACGTGGGCCAGCCAGTTCAAGAAATGCTCTACTTCAGAATCCGCATTACCGAGCACGTGCTTGATGTTGTAGAAGAACGAGGGCGCGAGTTTCTCAACCCAAGGGGACATAGTCCCGTACTCAGTCGGCGCGTTCATTTGATCCGGCAGATCTGTAGCCAGCATGAACTTAGTCGGCCTGAACTTGTTAACCCAACGGCGTTGCGCGTCGAACTGCGTGTTAGTCGTTGGCTTAAATTCCAGCGTATATTCCGGTAGCACTTCGGGCTTATCCTGTCCCCAGCTCCGCATAAAGTTGTCGACACTAACTAAACCTATCGGAGCAAAGTGTTTAATTTGATCATCAGATTCGTTGTAGATCATCGAGTAATACACGTCTTCGACAGGCTCGCGAAAAACAATTGGCACATCACCTGCGTCTAAGCCAGCTGACTGCAGAATGTAATCCCGGTACGTATCTTTATATTGATGGTAAAACGCTGCCGCAGCGTCTTTCATCTTAAAGGCGGGCTCGCCTTTAAAGTTGAACACGTATTCTGGATTAGCCTTTGGCCACCAGTACGCGCCTGAGTCACCACCATTTACATTTGCACGAATGTAATCCCCTTCGTCGGAGTCGATTTTAATCTCGGCTTCTTCCGGGTTTGTAATTACTTCGATTGGTTCCCCGCCCATGGCGACCTGCTTGAGCCGCGGGGTCTTAGCTCGCATACCCGCGCCGCGCCGCAGTTCTTTGATCAAATCGTTCTGCGCTACGCGAACATCTGCGCCGCTAACTGCACGAACCACTGCAGAATCCAACGTAGCGCGTTGTTTTTGAACAAAAATTATACGGTTTTCATCGTTTTCAAAGGGGTTTTGTACACCAGCGAAGACTGGGGTCCCGATGAAGATGATCTTGCTATTATCAGCAACTGACACATCTAAAGGCCAACGTAACGCGAGTGCATTACTTGATAGTGTGATCCGCTCCTTTAGGAACGGACAATCGAAGTTCAGTTGTTGGAGGTATCTTTTGAGTTCGACCGGCGAAACTTCTGCGTCAAGGAGCAGCTCAACATGCATGCTGACTGAGCCAGGCTTAGTGCCGAAAGAGCTGCTCGCTGATGCAATGTAGCTAACGTCGGAAAATTCTTGTGGTAATTCTGCAAGCAGATGTTCAGCCACTGTCCGTACGCCCGACGCATCGTGCTGTACGTACTTTGCGACGTCTGTGTCGATTCCGTCGAAGTCGAGGGTGATTCTTTGTGTGAGCGCTGATTTGTCATGTTGTCCTCTCCTGCTTTCGTTACTGAGCTCCTTAACAAGCGGACCTCTAAGCATTGCCCATCCCTTTGGCGCACTTTTTTGCAATAAATCATAAAAGTCCTGCAAGCCTTTATCGTCTGGAGTGACAACGTATTCGTACGAATTAACCGCAGCCACGTTTGGGTATGGAATTGTTTTATCGTTAGTGAACTTTTTAACAAGCGGAGTGCCTGACGCCGCTTCAATAAATGTCAACCGCATTACTCTCTCCTAGCGAATGCCGCGGAACTTCTTACTTTTCTCGTAGTCGTCCCGGCAGTCAGAATCACAAAATAACCCTTCTGAGCCTGTTGGCTCCGAGCACCACAAACATCGTCCTGTGGCGTTCATTTTCGGTTTGCTTTTCTGTTGTCCTAGCGCAATTTCCAGCGCCTGCTCCTGTAATTCCTGTGCTCTATCTGCTTCGTCAGCCATCAGATATCCACCTCTTCCGTTGGATTCTTGGCTTTGTACCGTTCAAGTCTGTCGATGCTGACTGACTGTGGTGCCCTGAATAGAAGGCGAACTTCTTTCGGGTCTAGCTCAAGAACCTGTACTGACAGTGATTCCTCGCCGCATTGCACGACAACTGATTCACCTACCTTCCGATTCAAGATTAGGTTGTGCTTCCGCATTACTTCGAATACTCCTTAGCCACGCCGCCTTCAGCATCGAGAGGTAATCCTTTGGCCCATTGTGGTGCAGTTCGCATTACATCAATGGCCATTTCATACATCGCTTCAGCGTGTTCGTCTGGGACAATGGCTACGATTTCATCGTGCACTGTCAAGACAACTGATCCTCCAACTTCTTGGAGGACCTCGTCGATATCGAGCATCTGTTCGCAAACGACAATTCTGGCTAACGCTTGGATTACGTTTTCTGTCAGCTTGCCGCCGTAGATCCGAGTGTTCTCACCGTAGATGTACTCGATCTCACCGTGGAACCCGTACTCGTTATTAGCTCTGCTTATATTATAACGCAGGTTCGGATAACGAAGATACAGCCCGTTTGGCAATTCGATCCGCCGGTGCCCCAACGATAATAAGTCTTTGACCTTCCATGTTCCTTTGGGGGCTACCATATACTCAATCGCTTTCTGAAAAGTTTTCCAAAGCGACGTCACAAAAGCGTTCGATTTACGATATGTACGTACAATTTTCTCAGCTTCTTCGTCTGTTACGTCAACGCGAGGCCCCATCGCACCCGTCGCCAAAGTCATCTTAAACTTCGCTGCGCTCATCCCGTAGCCCAGACCGAGCACCGCTGTCTTACCAACAAAACGCTCAGTTGGATGGTCCTTCTTATTGACTGGGCGACCGTAAATCTTAGACGCCATATCTGCGTACACATCACCGCCAGACCGGAACACCTCGAGCACGTCTTGCTGCCCCGCGAGCCACGCCAGCATGCGCGCTTCAATGTTTGACGAGTCGACCACTAGAACCTTATATCCGTCTGGTGCGATCAGACACTTACGCAATTCTGAGCCACGCTGTAGATTCTGAAAGTTAATCTTGTCGCGGCCAGAGAAACGGCCTGTATGCGCGCCGTAGTAGTTCAGTGGCACTGGCATACGGCCTTCGTTCACTTCGGCATGCCGGATGAATCGTTCCGTACGTTTTTCGGCGATCGTTGATTTGGCTTCAAGACGAGCCCGCCACACTACGTCGTGTTCGGGGTGATCGGCGATCAACTGTTGAAACGCAAGATCGTTTTTACCAAGAGCCCACGTTTCTTTGCCAGTGGTCGCCGATACTTTCTTCGGCGGCTCCATCCCGTTTTCGCGGATCCACGTAGCGAACTGCAGGTTTGACGACAGCTTAGTCTTTGGTAACCCAGAATTCTTAATAATTTCTTTTTTAGAATCCTGGATATCGCAGAGTGACGAAGCTGCCCTTTCCACATCCAACAGCAGCTTTGGCTGGCAGAACATACACGCTGTCAGATCGATCAACTCCATCTCACGAGCAGGCATGTACTCGACCATTTCTTGATATGCGGAATACGTGAGCTCAACGTCGTTAATACAGTACTCGCGAATGCTGAGAAGCAAATCACCAGTGAGCCGTTCTACGCCTTTTGAGTCGGACAGTTCTTCGCCTTTGTGCCAATCATCGAATAAACGATCGGCGATCGCTGCTAGGCTGTGTGACTTCTCACCGACATATAGCGCCTGTGACATTGATCGCGTATCGGTGTACTTCGCTGGGTAAATCGAAAAGTGGGACGCCAGAATGAACCCATCGAAATGTGTATTCTGACAGTTAAGAGTGGCTTCTTCCCAGTCGATGGAATATAGCAAATTTGCTATATCGGCTTCGTCACTTGCGACGATCGTTTGGCCATCATCTAACTTGACGCCAACCATATGTATAAAAAAACGCGGATCGTTAACATATTCCGCGGTCGTGAGTTTCCTGAGACTGTATTCCTGATCGTAATACGTCTCGAAATCGAGAGTTACTAGCACGCCGGTTCCTCCTATGTGCTTATTTTTCTTCTTCAGCACCCTCCGGTGCATTTTCTAGTTTCAGTTCTGATCCAATGTGGACATGAATTTCAGGGGTTTCATCGAACAAGTCGAATCCTAATAGCTGATATGACGCATACGTTGCGATGACCTTTAAGCACATGTAACAACCAAGCGCTGCGAACACCCCAATGAATACGTCTACCGTCATAGTCCCCTGCCCTTTGTTTTAGCGAGCCATATAAGCCCTACTAATATTCCCACGGCACAAAGTACCCCGATCGATACGCTTACCACAATTAAAATTTCTTGAATTTTCTTTTTTCGTGCAAGTTTTTCTTTAGTTGCTTGAATCTGCGCTTGTTTTTCGTCTTCGCGTCTTTTGCGACAGAATGCAACGTATGGCTCCCAATGCCCTGTCCACTTCAGCAGGGTATTGATCTGGTCCATTTTTTCTTTCATTTCAGCGTGAGCGGCGTACGCTTCGAGGTCTGACTGCCCCTTCTCTTTGACGATGTTTTGAACTGTGTTCTTCGCGGTTATCATATCGCCCATACCTTTGAAGATCTGGATGATATCGCCTGAATGTTGGGCCGCCTCTTTGACTGTGGCGACAGCTAAATTGAAAGCAGCGAGTTCGGCTAACACTACTTTCTCCGAGATTTTGTGCCGGAGCACTTCCATTTAGCCCGTGACAGGCGCAGCGGTGAGTTTGGGTC
>Ga0181559_10005962_pt1 | contig 11569 bp, 9 predicted proteins | sample 011ome_21_FD_133752 | JGI IMG/M metagenome (GOLD analysis project Ga0181559, IMG submission 133752) | Coastal salt marsh microbial communities from the Groves Creek Marsh, Skidaway Island, Georgia - 011508AT metaG (megahit assembly) | ecosystem: Environmental > Aquatic > Marine > Intertidal zone... | reverse complement strand
GAAATCGAAGGCGTTCGGCACGACTTTGATGACCTAAAAATAGTCACACAACTTTTAAAACGAACCTAAACAGTAAAAGAGTATGTTGTATTATTTATTTGAATATCTCGAAAAAACGTATCAGTTTCCTGGGGCTAGCTTGTTTCAGTTCTTGTCTTTCCGTGCTGCCATGGCCATACTCACCTCACTTTTAATTTCAACGGTTTACGGGAAACGAATCATTTTGTATTTGCAAAAAAAACAAGTTGGTGAAACCGTTCGTGACTTGGGATTGGACGGTCAGACCCAAAAATCAGGAACTCCTACAATGGGAGGACTCATTATTATTTTTGCGACCATTATTCCGGTGCTTCTTTTTTCAAAACTTGACAACGTATACATTCAGTTGTTGTTAATCACTACACTATGGATGGGAGCGATTGGGTTTTTAGATGACTATATCAAGGTATTTAAAAAAGACAAAGAGGGCCTTAAAGGACGATTTAAAATTATTGGCCAAGTTGGATTGGGAATTATTGTTGGAGTTACCCTTTATTTTCATCCTCAGGTTACCATTAAAGAAAAGCTGCAAGAAACCATTTCGGAAATTCAACTTATTCAAGGATTTGATGAAGAAGCCAAGTCGTTAAAAACGACCATTCCCATGCTTAAAAACAATGAGTTCGATTACGGAGATTTGATCGGTTGGATGCATAATGATTTTTCGCACTACGCTTGGTTGATTTTCATTCCCATTGTTGTGTTCATTATTACAGCTGTTTCAAACGGTGCAAACCTTACTGACGGTATTGATGGATTGGCTGCGGGCTCATCGGCAATTATTGTGCTTACGTTAGGGATTTTTGCATGGGTATCCGGAAACATCATTTTCAGTGATTATCTCAATATTATGTACATACCAAGGGTAAGTGAATTGGTAATTTACATTGCTGCATTTGTGGGTTCTCTCATTGGATTTTTATGGTACAATGCCTTTCCTGCTCAAATATTTATGGGCGATACAGGGAGTCTTACTATTGGCGGAATTATCGCTGTAATTGCTATTGCTGTCCGAAAAGAATTACTAATCCCTGTTTTGTGTGGAATTTTCTTAATTGAAAATTTATCAGTGATTTTTCAAGTCGGATATTTTAAATACTCACGTAAAAAATACGGAGTTGGCAAACGAATCTTTAAAATGGCGCCCTTGCATCACCATTACCAAAAATTGGGATATCACGAAAGCAAAATTGTCACTCGATTTTGGATTGTTGGAATCCTATTAGCAATTATTTCATTAGTTACTCTAAAGCTTCGATAAATGAAAGAAAAAGACCTTGTCATATTGGGTGCTGGTGAAAGCGGAGTGGGAGCAGCCATTCTAGCGAAGAAAAACGGCTATCGTGTGTGGGTGTCTGATCGGGGAATTGTACCCGATCATTTCCGAAAAGAATTGGATTCAAATCAAATCGATTGGGAAGAAAATAAACATTCGATGGAGCGAATTTTACAGGCTGATGAAGTGGTGAAAAGTCCAGGCATTCCCGATCATATCCCAATCATACAGCAAATTCGGGAACAAGGCATTCCTGTAATTTCTGAAATTGAGTTTGCCTCGCGTTATACCAATGCAACACTTATTGGAATTACCGGAAGTAATGGAAAAACCACCACCACTTTGTTAATTCACCATATTTTAAAATCGGCTGGAATCCATGTGGGAATAGCAGGAAATATAGGAGATAGTTTTGCCAAATCTGTCGCAGAAAACGATTACGAATATTTTGTATTGGAATTGAGCAGTTTCCAGCTCGATGGAATTGAAAATTTCCGTCCACATATAGCTGTTATAACCAATATAACTCCCGATCATTTGGATCGATACGATCATTCTTTTGAAGCTTACCGAAATTCAAAGTTTCGAATTGCTAAAAACCAACAGTCTACAGATTATTTGATTTTTGATGCAGACGATGTCGCAATTCAAGAAGGACTGAAACACGCTCAGCTACAAGCAAAAAAAATTCCTTACGCAAAAGATTTTATTCAACCCGAAGGAACTTATATAAAAGACAATCAAATTCATTCAACACTAGAAAACAACCATTTTATGATACCCATTCAAAGTTTATCTCTAAAGGGTCAGCACAATGCCAAAAACGCAATGGCAGCTGCAACTGTTGCCCAACTCATTAAGATTCGAAAGCAAACGCTTAAAGATTGTTTGGAAAATTTTCAAGGAGCATCGCATCGTTTGGAAAATGTATTGACCATTAACAAGGTCAATTACATTAACGATTCCAAAGCCACCAATGTCAACGCAACCTTTTATGCACTCGACAGTATGACATCCTCTACGGTTTGGATTGTAGGAGGAATAGACAAAGGAAATGATTACGAAACTTTATTACCGTTGGTTCGGGAAAAAGTAAAAGCAATCATTTGTTTGGGAAATGACAACGAAAAGCTAATTGATGTTTTTGCACCAGTATCCGAATTGATGGTTGAGACCAACAGCATGTCTGAGGCGGTAAAAATTGCTTATAAGATTGCTAGTTCTGGTGAAAATGTATTGCTTTCTCCTGCCTGTGCAAGTTTTGACTTGTTTGAAAATTATGAAGATCGAGGAAACCAATTTAAAGAAGCCGTAAGAAAGCTGTAATGAAACAACTTCTAAACAATATATACGGAGATAAAGCCATGTGGGCCTTAGTGGTGCTATTAGCAATATTTTCATTTTTACCTGTTTACAGTGCCAGTTCAAATTTGGTATATGTTGTTGGAAACGGTTCAGTGGTTGGTCATATTATAAAGCATATTGTGATTGTGGTGGTGGGTATGACCATTATGTTTGGAATTCACAGGATGCCTTTTCGTTATTTTAAAGGGTTGTCAATTATGCTACTGCCTGTAGTTGTATTGCTGTTATTATATACTGCTTTGCAAGGATCTACAATAGGCGGTGCCAACGCCAGTCGTTGGATTCGAATTCCGTTGATGGGAATTACTTTTCAGCCATCAACATTGGCAATGGTTGTTTTGATGGTTTATATTTCGGGTTATTTGTCAAAAAAAAGAGAACAAATAATACGTTTTGGAGAAAGTATTCTTCCGCTTTGGCTTCCTGTTTTTTTGATAGTTGGATTCGTTCTTCCTTCCAATTTTTCTACTGCTGCAATGATGTTTCTGATGGTTTTGGTTTTGGCTTTTCTAGGAGGGTACCCTTTAAAATATTTGGCGGGAATTTTAGTGGCAGGCATGGTTGGATTGGTACTGTTTGTTTTAGTAGCCAAAGCATACCCAGAGGCAATGCCCAATCGGGTGGATACCTGGATGAGCCGATTGGATTCTTTTTACAACGGCGGAACTTCAGATTCTGATTATCAAATCGAACGAGCAAAAACGGCTATTGTTTCTGGAGGTTTAGTAGGTGTGGGTGCAGGAAAAAGTGTTATGAAAAATTTATTACCTCAAAGCACTTCGGATTTTATTTATGCAATTATTGCTGAAGAATACGGTCTTTTGGGAGCGTTGTCACTGCTGTTTTTTTACCTATTGCTTCTTTTCAGAATTGTGGTTATTGCCCACAAAGCCGAAACGCCTTTTGGAAAATTATTAGTAATGGGTGTTGGGCTGCCTATTATCTTTCAGGCGCTTGTCAATATGGCTGTGGCTGTGGAGTTGTTTCCCGTAACAGGACAACCATTACCCTTAATTAGCAGCGGAGGAACTTCCATTTGGATGACTTTTCTGGCGCTTGGAATTGTATTGAGTGTCAGTGCCAATCGAAGTCCAAAACCTATAATGAATGATGAAAACGATAACCCTTTAGCCATACTCAGTGAAACCTTATAAATGTATCATATCGGGAGGTGGAACAGGAGGTCATATTTATCCTGCGATAGCCATTGCTGATGAAATTCGTGAACGGTATCCAAACACTGAATTTTTATTTGTAGGCGCAAAAAATCGCATGGAAATGACCAAAGTACCTGCGGCCGGTTATCCCATAACAGGATTATGGATATCAGGAATTGAACGAAAAATTTCCTTGAAAAATTTCCTTTTTCCATTCAAGCTCGTAGTTAGTTTGTGGAAGTCTTTGCTAATCATTCGTGCTTTTCGCCCCGATGTGGTAGTGGGTACCGGTGGGTTTGCAAGCGGTCCGCTATTGTACATAGCCTCTAAAAAAAATATTCCAACGCTCATTCAAGAGCAGAATTCTTATGCTGGAATTACCAACAAATGGCTTTCCAAATCAGTCGATCGGATTTGTGTTGCGTATCAAAACATGGAGCGGTTTTTTCCAAAATCCAAAATTGTAATTACGGGCAATCCAGTTCGAAAAAATTTACGAGAAATGAAGGTCTCTCAGGCGTTTGCTCATCAAAAAATGGGATTGCATTCTGACAAAATAACTTTGTTGGTTTTGGGTGGAAGTTTGGGAGCTCGAAGAATCAATCAACTGATAGAAGCTCAACTTGATTTCTTTAAAGAACAAAATGTTCAGGTTGTATGGCAGTGTGGAAAGTTTTATAGCAACGAATACAAACGCTATTCCTCCCAATCTGTTCAAGTCACAGCTTTTATTGATGAAATGAATATAGCTTATGCGGCTGCTGATATAATAATTTCAAGAGCCGGTGCATCGGCAGTGTCTGAACTTTGTATTGTTGGCAAACCTGTTATTTTCATCCCATCTCCCAATGTCTCTGAAGATCATCAAACCAAAAATGCGAAAGCAGTAGTCGATAAAAAGGCAGCGGTTATGATCAAAGAAAGTGAATTGGATCATCAGTTTAAATCCGTTTTTTCTGAGCTTTTGAATGATAGCAAACAAGTTGAAAATTTAAAAACAAACCTAAAAAAAATGGCCTTACCCAAGGCAACAAATGCTATTGTAAACGAAATTGAAACCCTATTGTCATGAATGTTTTAAATGCAGAACGGATATATTTCATAGGAATCGGAGGGATCGGTATGTCTGCGTTAGCACGTTATTTTTTGCATCAAGGAAAGCAAGTTGGAGGCTATGATCGAACTGAGACAGTGCTTACCCAAACATTGACTTCTTTGGGAGCCGACATTCATTATCAAGATAATTTCAATGAAATCTCTGAATTGTTTAAGGACACTTCCAAAACTTTGGTGGTATATACCCCAGCGATTCCGGCTTCTCATCAAGAATTAAAAACGTTTCAAACCCGAGATTTTACAATTTTAAAACGTTCACAAGTTTTGGGATCCATTGCCAATCAAGGGTATTGTATGGCAGTTGCAGGGACGCATGGAAAAACAACGACATCAGCCATCCTTGCTCATTTATTGAAAGAATGTGGAATAAAAGTGACTGCTTTTTTAGGGGGGATTTTAGAAAACACCAATTCCAATTTAGTGTTGGAAGGCAGTGATGTAATGGTTGTTGAGGCCGATGAATTCGACCGTTCCTTTTTACAACTTCAACCCGATGTTGCGTGCATTACATCAATGGATGCCGATCATTTGGATATATATGATTCCCATGAAAATTTGCAAGCCACTTTCAAAGAATTTGCCCAACGGGTTAAAAAACCAAGCGCTTTATATATCCGACAGGGACTTCCTTTGCAAGGAATTAGCTTTGGATTGGATGCCAGTGCAAATATTTCCGCACAACAAATTCGTGTCGAAAACGGCGGTTATGTTTTTGATATTCATGCAGAAGGCGAATGCATTCATTCGGTACGTTTTGAACTACCAGGCTATCACAACATAGCCAATGCCTTGGCAGCGTTTGCTATGGCTTTGAACGTTTGTGATTCCAAAGAACAACTTGCAAAAGCGCTTTCTACTTTTCAGGGAGTGCACAGAAGATTTAGCTACCGCCTAAAAAGTCCCAAAGTCCTGATAGATGATTATGCGCATCACCCCAGTGAAATAGATGCTGTTTATCAAGCCGTTTCTACGTTCTATCCCGGCAAAAAAAATGTTGCTGTATTTCAGCCTCACTTGTTTAGTCGTACGCGTGATTTTTGTGATGCGTTTGCAAAAAGTTTGTCTCAGTTTGACGCTGTCATTCTGTTGGATATTTATCCAGCACGAGAAGAACCCATTCCCAATGTTAGCTCTACGGTTTTACTCGATAAAATTTCTTTAAAAAATAAGCAATTGGTTTCCAAAGCGCAACTTATTCATCAATCTCAGCTGCTTACATCCGATGTTGTTGTGATGATGGGTGCAGGAGATATTGCCGATGAAGTTCGTTCCGTTCAACAAAAAATAGCTGTGCAAAATGAAATATAAAAACCTTAAAATAAGCATTTTAGCTATAGTTTTAATCGGCTTGTCTGTATTTTCTTTTCATCAAAATCAGTCCAGAGATGTGCTGGATATAACAGTTCATTTTGAGCAAAACGGAGCGCGTTTTATGACCACGGATTCGGTTAATAAATTGTTAACAGTAAAGAAAACAGACACTACCAATTTACTGAAAAGTGAATTAAATTTGAGGAAGATGGAATCTATACTTAATCAAAACCACTTCATCGAATCGGCTCACGCATATCTTGGAATTGAAGGAGGCGTGGGAATTAAAATTCAAGAGAAAACTCCAATCGGAAGAGTGATGGGGTCTCCGGGTTTTTACATTGACGACCAAGGAAATCAAATGCCTTTGTCGCCCTTTTATTCGGCACGTGTTCCTTTTGTATCTTCTCAAGTAACGGATCAAAATAGGGGAGATGTTTATTCGTTACTTTCTTTTATTTCCAAAGATGGATTTTTGAAAACGCATATAGTAGAAATTGAGCAACAAAAATCCAAATGGTTTTTAACAACGCGTAACCAATCCCTCACCATTGAGTTGGGTAAGCCAGAGGACTTGGAACGAAAATTTAACTTTTACAAAGCGTTTTATGTTAAGACGCTTCAAGATCAAACTTTATCATCATATGCGAGCGTTAGTTTGGAGTATTCCAACCAAGTCGTTTGCAAAAAAATATAAATATGGAACAACAAAAATTTTCTGTAGGATTGGATATTGGGACTACCAAAATTGTTGCTATGATGGGTCGTGAAAACGAGTATAAAAAACTCGAGATCGTAGGTATAGGTAAGTCCAAAAGTTTGGGAGTTCATAGAGGTGTTGTCAATAATATCACTCAAACCATTCAGTCCATCCAACAAGCTGTTGAAGATGCTGAAGCACTTTCAGGTCAAAAAATTGAAGATGTGGTTGTAGGTATTGCAGGCCAACACATTCGAAGTTTACAGCATAGCGATTATATAACTCGTCCCAATGCCGATGAGGTTATCAATTCCGAAGACATCGACAAACTGATCAATCAAGTGTATAAGTTGGTAATGCTTCCTGGTGAAGAAATAATCCATGTACTTCCCCAAGAATTTAAGGTGGATGGTCAGGCTGAAATTACAGAACCCATAGGCATGTATGGTGGAAGGCTGGAAGCTAATTTTCATGTTGTAGTAGGGCAAGTTTCGTCTATTCGAAATATTGCGCGCTGTGTAAAAAGTGCGGGTTTGGAATTTGGGGGAATTACCCTAGAACCCCTCGCATCTTCTGACGCAGTTTTGAATCAAGAAGAAAAAGAAGCAGGCGTTGCTTTGATAGATATCGGAGGCGGAACAACAGATTTAGCTATTTTTAAAGACGGAATTATTCGACACACAGCAGTGATTCCTTTTGGTGGAAATATCATTACCGAAGACATCAAAGAAGGCTGTTCGATTATTGAAAAACAAGCCGAGCTTTTGATGGTTAAATTTGGATCTGCTTGGCCTGGAGAAAATAAGGAAAACGAAATCGTTTCCATTCCAGGACTGCGAGGTAGAGAGCCCAAAGAAATTACGTTGAAAAATTTATCCAAAATTATTCATGCGCGGGTTGTTGAAATCATTGAGCAGGTGTATGTTGAAATCAAAAACTATGGGCACGAAGAGCAAAAGAAAAAGCTTATTGCGGGAATTGTGTTAACAGGAGGAGGAAGTCAACTTAAGCATTTAAAACAACTCGTTGAATACATCACAGGAATGGATACTCGCATAGGATATCCTAGTGAGAATTTGGCGGGAGATTCAAGCCAAGAGACTACCAGTCCAATGTATGCTACTGCTGTGGGATTGGTAATGAAAGCAGCCAAAGAAAATAAGTTTCAAGAGATGGAACAAGAAGTTTCCGTTGAAGAAGGAAACGAAGAACAGGAAGTACCAATGCCCTCAAACACTTCCGAAGCAAGACGGTCTATTTTTGATCGATTTACAGAAAAGTTAAAAGAATTTTTAGACAACGCAGAATAAAAAGTAAAAACATGATACAACCAAATTCAAATTTCGAGAATTTATCATTTGATTTACCAAAAAATCAAAGCAATGTCATTAAAGTAATTGGAGTAGGAGGCGGTGGTAGCAACGCAATCAACCATATGTATTCGCAAGGAATCAACGGCGTTGATTTTGTTGTTTGTAACACCGATGCCCAAGCTTTGCAAAACAGCCCAGTGCCTAACAAAATTCAGTTAGGACTGCATCTTACGGAAGGAATGGGCGCTGGAGCTAATCCAGAGATTGGCGCACAGTCTGCCATTGAAAGCGATCAAGAACTTCGAGGGATGTTGGAATCCAACACCAAAATGATTTTTATTACCGCAGGAATGGGCGGTGGAACCGGAACCGGAGCGGCCCCCATTATTGCTAAAATGGCTCGGGAAATGGAAATCCTTACGGTAGGAATTGTAACGATCCCTTTTCAATTTGAAGGTAAAACTCGAAACGATCAAGCGCATGTAGGTGTCGAAAAATTAAGAAAACACGTTGATTCTTTGATAGTAATCAATAACAACAAACTGCGTGAAGTGTATGGTAATTTGGGTTTCAAACAAGGATTTTCAAAAGCCGATGAAGTTTTGGCTACTGCATCTCGCGGCATTGCGGAGGTTATTACACATCATTACACACAAAACATTGATTTACGGGACGCAAAAACCGTATTGTCTAATAGCGGAACGGCCATTATGGGCTCTGCATCTGCTGCTGGAAGCAGTCGAGCGCAAGAAGCCATTGTAAAGGCATTGGATTCGCCATTGCTTAATGACAATAAAATCACAGGCGCCAAGAATGTATTGCTCCTAATAGTTTCGGGTTCTGAAGAAATTACCATTGATGAAATTGGTGAAATCAATGAATACATTCAAAACGAAGCGGGTCACGGAGCCAACATTATTATGGGAGTTGGCGAAGATACCTCATTGGAAAATTCCATTGCAGTTACTGTTATAGCCACAGGATTCAATGCCGAACAACAACAAGAAATTGTTCATGCAGATCCACAAAAAATAATTCACACACTCAACGACGAACAAAGCGTTGTTCAAGATTTGACGAATAAGTCGGTTGTTGAATCAGTAATTCAGCCGTCTTCTTCAAATGATGAGTTAGTAACCGAAGAAACAATAACGCACCATCTTGAAGAAGATCAAGAGGACGAAAACGAACTCATACCCACTACAGAAATTCTAAAAAACATAGCGGTTGATTTTGAAGAAATTGAAGTGTCATCACCCATTGAAGCAGTTTCAGAAGAAGAATTTGTGATCAATGATGTTACTCCGAAAGTAATTGATTTTGATGTGGTAGATCCCGAAACGGTAGCTTTTGAAACTCCCGATCAGTTTAGTTTATCATTTGACTTGCCATTGGCAAAACAACAATCCAATGAAAAAGAGGAGTCCAAAATTGTCTATGATCTTGAAGAATCTATTAATGAAATTGAGGTTAATGAAGCCATTCAATTGATTCCTGTTACTGACATCGATAAAGACGGAACTACAAAATACAGCTTGGATGATTATGAGGACAAACAAGATACTGTTCAAGTCGAAGCCAAAATAAAAAGCAAACAACTATCGGGAGAACAAGAATCTAAGGCCTCAACAGAAGAAGTTAACCCATTGAATAGTACTATTTCTGATATGGCAAAACGCACTGCTGAGCGTAAAATTACTTTGAAAGAGTTCAACCATAAATTTTACAAAACCTCCCGCATTGAAGAACTTGAAAAAGAACCCGCATTCAAACGAGCAGGTGTAGATTTAACCGATTCTTCGAAAGACCTAACGGCTTCTCGAACTAGTGTGAGTGTCGATAGCAACGAAGGGGTACAGTTACGAACGAACAATTCTTTTTTACACGATAATGTCGATTAATGTTAGATACCAATTTATGAGTTTACAACAAAAAATTACTGAGGCAATTAAAACCGCTATGAAAGCAAAGGATGCGGTTGCATTGGAATCTTTGCGAGCTATAAAATCAGCTATTTTAATAGCACAAACCCAAAGCGGTGCAAGCGAAACTTTGTCTGCTGAGGAGGAATTGAAATTGCTACAGAAATTAGTGAAACAACGAAAAGACAGTGCCGCTATTTTTAATGAACAAGGCCGTACAGATCTTGCAGATCCTGAATTGGCTCAGTGCGCCATTATTGAAAAATTTCTTCCTGCCCAATTAAGTGAAGATGAAATTACAGTAGTTGTTTCTGAAGTGATTGGTCAAACGGGAGCTTCTGGAATGAAAGATATGGGAAAAGTAATGGGTCTGGTTTCGCAAAAATTAGCAGGTCAAGCTGATGGAAAAACGATATCCAATATTGTTCGGTCGCAACTTACATAGTTTAGTATTATAAATCGGAGAATTTATAGGGGGGATGTTTAAAAACTTTCCTAAATTTGCAGAATAAATAAGGCTCCGTGGCGCAACTGAATAGCGCATCAGATTTCGGCTCTGAGGGTTGCAGGTTTGAATCCTGCCGGGGTCACGAATAAATAGTCCAAACAAAAAAACGCCAAGCTTGCTTGAGCGTTTTTTTGTTTGGACTATTTTCAAAGCGGAGCTTTGTCAGGATCACCTTGTAATCCTTGAGAAAAAACGCCAAGCTTGCTTGAGCGTTTTTTTGTTTGGACTATTTTCAAAGCGGATCCTTTCCCCGCTGGCGCGCCTACTTGACCAATCTTTGTAGCAATAGATATTATAAAATAATTTAGTGTAGTTTTATAAGTAGGATTTTTTGGATAGACATATGTCACAGACCTGTTTGCGAAAGGCTGATGCCCTCCAAGGGCATTTCTTCTAAATTTCTAGTTTAAAATTATTCTTTAGTATATTTAAACTTTAATTTTCACATAGATGTTTAGAATTTCACTATTAGGATTCATTTTATTTATATCAACCTTTTGCTTTTCTCAAGAAAATTATATTCCATCAAAAGATAATATTGAGGCAAGGAAATGGTTTCAAGATTCAAAATTTGGATTATTTATACATTGGGGTATTTACAGTGTTTTAGGGGATGGAGAATGGGTGATGAACAAGCAAAACATCTCCATAGATGAATATAATAAATTAGCTTCATTTTTTAACCCTACCTATTTTGATGCGGATGAATGGGTATTGATTGCAAAAAATGCGGGCATGAAATATATTACCATAACTACTAGACACCATGATGGTTTTTCAATGTTTAACTCCAAAGCCTCTGACTTTAATATTGTTAAAAAATCGCCCTATGGGAGAGACATAATTAAGATGTTAACTGATG
>Ga0181559_10005954_pt1 | contig 11577 bp, 6 predicted proteins | sample 011ome_21_FD_133752 | JGI IMG/M metagenome (GOLD analysis project Ga0181559, IMG submission 133752) | Coastal salt marsh microbial communities from the Groves Creek Marsh, Skidaway Island, Georgia - 011508AT metaG (megahit assembly) | ecosystem: Environmental > Aquatic > Marine > Intertidal zone... | reverse complement strand
GCTGCTGTTCCTGGGGAGCATGTTCATCCTGACCAAGGCGGGCGTGCTCCCCGAGAGCCTGGGCCGAGAGGCGTACGAGGGCTACGTCAAGCCGCGCGTGCCCAAGGAGTGGCGCGAATTCAAAGTCTCCGACGAGGTGGTGGACGACAAGGTCAAGGAGGTGGAGAAGCGGTTCTGGCAGTTCGTCAAGCGGGTGTTGCCCGCGTGCGACACCCCGACCGCGGAGAAGGCGTTCTTCGCCGGGATCATCCTCGCGGGGTTAGCGTAGAAGAAATCGAAATCATCAATCGTCGCGCGCAGAGAAATCGCGACCCGTTCGCGAAAGCCCGCTCGCGGATCACTCGCTTCCCTGCCCCGCGACCCACTTCGCGAGCGTCGCCGCGCCGAACCCGGTGGCGCCGCCCTTCTTGTCGTCCCACACCGGGCCGGCGATGTCCAGGTGCGCCCACCGCGTGGTGTCCTTCTCGATGTACTTCTGCAGGAACAGCGCCGCCGTTATGGAGCCGCCGCCCCGCGAGCCCGTGTTCTTCATGTCGGCGTAGTCGCTCTCCATCCCGCACGCCTTCCAGTATGACTCGCGCAGGGGCATGCGCCAGAAGGGCTCGCCCGCGCTTTGAGACGCAGCCTCAAGCGAGGCAGCCAGTTGGTCGTCCGGCGTGAACATGCCGGCCACCTCCGGGCCCAGCCCGACGATGATCGCGCCGGTGAGCGTGGCGACGTCGACCACGACGTCGGCGCCCGCCGTCTTCTCGGCGTACACGATGGCGTCCGCCAGCGTCAGGCGCCCCTCGGCGTCGGTGTTGTTCACCTCGATGGTCTTACCGTTGGACGCGGTGAGGATGTCCCCGGGCCGCAAGCCGCGCGACCCGATCATGTTCTCGCACGAAGCCACGATGAAGTGCGCCTGCACGCCCGCGGGCGCGAGCTCGGCCACCGCGCGCGCCGCGCCCAGCGTCGCGCCGGCGCCGCCCATGTCGAACTTCATCATCTCGATCATGCTGCCCGCGCCCGCCTTGATGTTGTACCCGCCCGAGTCGAAGGTCAGGCCCTTGCCCACCACGGCCACCTTCTTTTCGTACCCGCCCGCGGGCGTGTAGGTGAGGTGGATGAACTTCGGGGGCTCGTCCGACGCCTCCGAGACCCCCAGGAAGGCGCCCATGCCCATCGCGCGGCACTCCGCCTCCTCGAGGATCTTCACCGACATGGTCTCCGGGAACGCCGCCGCGATTTCAGACGCGGTCTCCGCCAGCGCCGTCGGCGTGACCACGTTGGGGGGCGCAGCCACGAGCTGCTTGGTGAGCGTCACGCCGGAGGCGGTCGCGGCGCCCTCCGCCAGCGCGTCGGCGACGCTGGCCGCGTCGGCGCCCGCGGGGGACGACACCGTCACCGTCTTCAGCGTCGGCGGCTCGGGCTCGGACTTGAACCGGACGTCGGCGGACGACCCGAGGTACGCGCCAAGCACGATGGAGGCGGCTTTGCTGCGGAACGTCTCCGCGGTGTCCCCCATCCAGTACTTGCGCAGGTACAGCGACGCGCACTTCGCCTCGCACGCCGCCTTGGCCGCCTCCCGGCCGAAGCCGATCCACACCTCGGGCGACGTCGCCGTCTTGGCGGGGTCGCCCACGCCGACCAGGCCGACGTGCCTGAACGGCAGGCCCGTGGCTTTGGGCACGCGCGTGAACGCCGTGCTTCCCGCCTTGCCCTTGAACGCCTTCTCGTCCACCAGCTCCTTGACCAGCGCGCCGAGGCCGGGCGCGATGCCCTCGAAAACCGCGTCGTCGGCGGCGAGCTTCGCGCAGTCCTCCTCGCACACCGAAAACACCACCATGTCGGCGGCCGCCGCGGCGGCGGCGTCCTCGGTGACCGGGCTGGAGGAGACCGCCAGCTCGGCGTGCGGCTGCATGTCCCCGGCGGGGAATGAGCCGCCGCTCGCGGCGAACGCGCGCGCCGAGCGGCGCGCGGCGGCGACGCCGCGGCGGGACGTCGGTCGCGCGGGGGCGGTCGCGAAACGCGAGACGGGCGTCGCGGAAGAAGAAATCATCGTGGACGTCATCGGCGCGGCGAGACGTGTGGAGGCGCGTGTGTGCGCGGCGTGAGGAGTGAGCAGGGACCGGACCACGTTGGTGAGTGCGGACGGACGCGACGTGAGCCTTCGCAGCATCAAGCGCCGGCGACGAATGACGCGTCGAGCCACGCGAGCCGGATAAGAAAGGTTCGAGCTCGTCCGGAAACGTCGCCACGTGATCTCACAGATGAAAATGATTGAACCGTCGTCAAAATGCGTTTTTCGAGAGGATGCACCCCCGACGTTTTCCAACCCTCGCGCTCGCGCCGCGTTCCGCCGAACCGAACCCTCTACGGGTTCACCTCCGTGACCCCCCACTCGCCGTTCTCGTCCCTGACGTGCACGTACCTCCTGTTGCTCCTGAGCGACAGGTGATCCACCTCGTTTACGTCCATGACCACCAGGCAGAAGTTTTCGGCGGCGTTCTTCGCGTCGCGCGTCGCCGCCTCGTCCACCTCGAACGTCTGCTTGTGGTGCTTTTCCGCGCGCGCGCCGTTTGCGTTTTCGTCGAGCTGCGGGAACCCCGGCTCCGGCCAGAGGAACTGCGCGCGGCCGTTCGGGGACATCCGACCCCACGCGTCGAGACGCTCCTTCTGCATCGAGCTCGAGTCCTTGGTGACCACGGTCAGATCGCCCGCGATGCGGAACTGCTCGCGGCTCTCGGGGAAGTACCACGCGAACTCGCCGGCGGCGTTTCGCGCGAGTTCCTCGACTTTGCTCGAGCGCAGGTCCGTCACCACCGTCACCTTCGCGGTCTCGCCGAGAAAGCCGCGGTACACCACCGTGCGGTTCGCGGGCTTGCCGTTCGGCTTCACCGTGGCGAGCTGGAAGTACTTCGCGTAAGGCATGTGCTTGTCGTTCTTCTTGATCGCCGAGAGCACCGCGGCGCGCCACGCGGGGGAGGAGACGGCGGACATCGCGTCGGCGTGTCTCTCCGCGAGCGGGGCGGGACGCCGAAACCCGGGGATGACGTCGTCGGCGATGCCGAGTCTTCTCCCTTCGGAGCAGAAAGGCGGCGCGGGGACCGCTCGAGTGCGCGAGGGTACTCCAGTGCTTGCGCGAAGCGCGAAGCGAAAGGCGGCGCGTGGAGCGACGCTGACGTGCGGTTCCGTTGTGGCGCGCGTTGGCCGCCGACCGCGGGCTGCGTTTCGGCGCTCATCAAGAAAAACTTTGGGACGACGTCTGTTTCAGAGTTTCGGCAAAAAACGGGAAAAGCTCGCCTTCTTCAGTACTCGTCCGCGCGCTTGGCGCTGGCATGGGACGCCCCGCGGGAATCGCGAGGGTCGCGCTGCTGGCGCTGCTCGCCTGTCTCACGACGCACCGCACGGACGCGCTCCCCATTCTCCGCGCGCCGCGACCCGCGGTGGACCCCAAGGAAGCCGCGGCCGCGCACTTCGGCGTGCCCCCCCGATCGTTGTTCGGCGGCGAGCGCGCGCCCGCCTCGGCGGACGCCTCGCGGACGGACGCGCAGGTGACGCTGCTGACGCACACGCTGGCCGGCCCGGGGTTCCACCGCGTCGTCTCCGTGGAGCTGGAGGCTTCGCTTCCCTCGCGCCTGTTCCGGATCGTGTCGCACGCCAAGTGCCACGCCGCGTTCGTCACCGAGCTCGACCCGCATCTGTACGCGGACCGCTTCGAGCTCGACGCGGCGGCGCGGCGCGCGGGCCCGGGCCACGCCGCCGCGGTGTTCGAGGACGCGTTCGTGATCAGCGAGAAGCCCGCGTCGGAGTGCAACAGCTCGGTGGTCGCGGTGACGGCGCCCATCGAGCTGCGACACGTCGAGAAGCCGCTCGGGATAGACGCCGCCGCCGCCGCCGCCGCCGCCGCCGCCGCCGCCGACGACGACGGATCGCGGATCGCGGTTTCGGCGCGCGCGGAGTACGCGCTGCACAACCGCTACCCGCGACCCGCGCGCGCGGGGAGCGAGCCGTACGTCTCCGTGTCGCTGCGACCGCCGCGCGTGCTCGTGCGTTGCGGCGGCGGTACCGACCACGCGAACCGAGTGCCGCGCGACGGGTGGGCCCTGGCGGACGCGGCGCGCGGCTACGAGAACGTCTTTGAAAACGACGCGACGTGGCGCGTCCCGGCGGGGACGCGCGCGCATTTTACATTCGTCGCCGCCGCGACGCTCGTCGCGCGGTACGCGGCGGCGATCTTCGTGGCGGTCGCGGCGTGGCGCGCGCCCGAGGCGTCTACGTTCGCGGGGTCGGGTGGCCGGAAGCCCTCGGCGAAGGGGAACAGAGTGAAGGGACGGAGTGAAGGGACGATAAAAAAAAGCGAATAGCAGGGGGAGCTCTGTATAAAACGCCGCGGTGTTTTGGAGTTGTCGTCACGAGCATAGAGTGGTCGGCTTTGCGTCTCCGCGCGCTTCGACGACGCGCGCGAGGCTCTCGCGCACGAGCGTTTTCACCGCGCTCGTTCTCTCCGCGCCGTCGGTCGCCTCGACGATGCGCTCGACGATGCCCTCCACAAGCGACGCGACGATCGAGGGATCATCCTCCGATCCCCGAGCCGGACGTATCCCCGAATCCCGGCGGCGCGCCGCCGCCGCCGCCGCCTCGCGGCGCGCGGCGCGCGCGCGGAACGCGCTCTGCACCGTGACGGCGGCGTTTCTCTCCTCCGCGGCCCACTCCCGCTTGTCCTCCGCGAGGATCGCGTCTCGGTACGCGCGCGCGGCGCGGCGCCCGAGCGCGCCCCGTCGGCGCCGCTGGCACTGCAGCGCGGCGAAGGCGAGCTCGCGTTCGACTTCCGAGAGACCCCCGCCGAGTCGCGCGCCGTTCGGCTGTCGTCCGTCCGTCTCCAAAGGCTGGTGTCTCCTCGCCTCGGACGCGCGCCGCAGCGCGTCGAACGCCCTGTGTTTCTCCAGAGCCTTCTCCCAGCGGCGCGCCTCGGACGCGCGCGTCCCCGCCGCCGTCTCCGCCGCGCGCCTCGCCGCGACCGCCTCCACGAGCTGCCGCTCCAGCGACTCGTTCACCTCCAGCGCCGCGCGCACCGACGCCGTGCACTCGGCGGCAAAGGCGCGCCTGGACTCCATCTCGGCGCGCACCGCCGCGTGCGCCGCCGCGGAGGTGGCCTTCGCCTCGGAGATCATCGCCGCCGCCTGCACGGGGTCCACCAGCGCGTTCGGGTCCACGAACGGAAGCGCGAGCGCGTCCGTCTGCTGCTGCGCGTCCGACGTCGTCGTGGCGCCCGGCGCGGCGCTCGGAGAGTCCGCCGCGCGCGGCGGCGGCGGCGGCGCCTCCGCCGCCGGCGCTTCCGGCGGCGCGCGGCGCGCCGATTCCGCCGTCGCCTCGAGCGCGTCGCGCTGGGCGACGAGCGCGGCGTTGGCGGACAACACGTCTCGCGCGTGCGCCTCCGCGTCCGCGGCGTACTGTCTCGCGTGCGCCAGCTCCTGTTCGGCGTCGAGCAGGCGTCTCTGTAGCTGTTTAGACACAGCCGCCGACGCGCGATCCGCCTCGCCGCTCTCGCGCGTCCCGAAATTGGCCGAGTCCCCCGCGTTCTCCGCGTTCTCCGCCGCGGTCTCGGGCGCGGCGCGTGCCGCGGCGTCGTGCGCGGTCGAAGCCCGGAGTGATTCGGCGTGCTCCACGCGCGCTTCCGCGTCCGCGAGGTGGTCCGCGGCGTCGTCCAGCGCCTCCAGCAGGTGCCCGAGCACGTTCTGCGCCAGGCACAGCGCCGGGGAGGTTTGCGCCTCATCGACGTCGTCGGGATGTGTCGCCTGGAGAAGCCGCGCGAGGCCGAGCGCCTCTTCCCGCTCGAGCTCCGAGTCCGCCTTGTGCTGCAGGAACGCGGGCGCCCACGCCGAGAACGACGCGGCCATCGCCAAAGTCCCCGCGGACGACCGCTCCGCTCCGCGCGCGCGTCTGGAGCAACGGCCGCGAGTGCCGATAAAAAAAAGCTTCAGTTCATCATTCAACACAGAGATGTGTCAGACACATGAATGCCGAGTCAGCGCGGTGAGATTTGAAAGCGAATATGGGTGAACATGCTGCTTGATCGATACGTTTGACCCAGACGACCGATTTGGGGATTTCAACGGAAACGGGGAAGAACGAGCTTCGAAGAGCAGATAACAAATTGCGACGCAGTCGGCGCCCTTCACTGTCGTTCGCGGGAACGAGCGCGAGAGGCGCCGGGGGTCTCGTCGCATCGTTCCGCGGCGATGCCCGCGATGTCGAAATCGCCGAGCTCTCCGAAGGATCAGGGCGGAGGCTTCCTCTCGGTACGTGCGCTCCCCTCAGAATTGCATGTCTCAATTTCCTCCCAATTCTCCGCCCCGCGGTAACATTCAACCGACGGAACCTGATGTCCCCTCCCCTTCACCGCGTGCAGGGACTCTCGCCGTTCAAGCGCAATCGATCGAGGCGCGGAATGTCGAAGAAACGCCCGCGGGTGCACCTCGTGGACGTCGCGGATGTGGAGTTGCACCCCGACGGGACCTTGGTGCATCGCGATTCTCTTGAAGGGTCGAACGACGGTTCCGTCCGGGGGGCGGCGCCCGCGGGGCCGGAGGACGCGTCCCCGTCCGCTTCCGGCGACTTTAGCGGGATAGTGGGGCGAACGGGCAGCGGAAGCGGAAGCGATTCGAGCGGATTCCACGCAGGCGCGGCGCGTTCGTCGAGCGGGGCGGGGGGCAAGGCGCGGAAGCCCACGCTCCGCGATTACGCCAAGAAAGCCGTGAAGTCCCTGGAGACGGAGATCATTAAGGACCAAAAACGCATCGGGTTCGTGAACGAGATATACGACGCCAGTCTCAGGGCGAACGACGAAACCGCGATGCCGTTCGTGAGCCCTCTGCGAAGACGCCCTTCGACGGACGCGTCAGGGAAGGACCTCGCGACGCTCAGGGCGGAGCGGGAGGCGCTGGAGACAGGCGCCGAGGGCGCCGCCGAGCCCGGACCTTCTTCGTCGGAGAAACGCGACGAGGCAGTCGCCGGTCTCGACGCGACGTCTTTGACGTTTCAGATCGAGGAAGGGGGAGAGCCGAGTGGTAACAGACCCGCGAACGGCGACAGATCGGCGCGGCCATCGCGCACGTCGATGGACTCGCACGACCAGCCCAAGGCTGGCGCGCACGACGACGAGGTGGAGGATGTGTGGTTGGAAGCGATGCGGCTGCTTCGGCTTCGAACGTGGATCTTCCTGGACGATCCCGACTCGTCGCCGCTGGCGTACCTCACGTCCATGCTCATCCTGGGCCTGATCGTGATGTCATCGGTGACGTTCTGCCTCGAAACCATGTCCAGCTTCGAAGCTCCCGAGCACAAGGACGCGTTCTGGATCATCGAGTGCATCTGCATCGCGGCGTTCACGATGGAGTACGGCTTCAAGCTGATGTGCTGCCCCGACGTCAAGAAGTTCGTCGTGCAGCCGCTGAACCTGGTGGACCTCATCTCCATCCTGCCTTTCTACATCGAGCTCGCCATGTCCTCCGCGGACGGCGGGTCTTCGCGCATCTTCCGCACCGTCCGCCTCGTGCGCGTGTTCCGCGTTATCAAGCTCGGCTCCCGGAGCGGGAAGCTGCAAGTGGTGACGCGCACCATGCAAGAGTCGCTCGACATGCTGGCGATGATGTTCTTCCTGCTGGCGCTGACGGTGCTGGTGTTCGCGACGCTGGTGTACTTCGCCGAGCGCGGGGACGAGTACGCGGCGGAGGGGATTTACGCGCGTAAGGTGGACGTGGTGTGCACGGACCTCGCGCTGTCCACCTCCGGAAGCGACATCACGAACGAGGACGGCTCGCTGGTGAACGGGTGCGAGCGCGTGGCGAGCCCGTACAAATCCATCCCGGATTCCTTCTGGTGGACGATGGTGACGCTCATGACCGTGGGGTACGGCGACGAGGTTCCGGTGACGGGCCCCGGCCGCCTGGTGGCGTGCCTCGCGATGCTCGCCTCGGTGCTGCTCATGGCGCTGCCCATCTCCGTGATCGGCAGCGAGTTCACGCAGCAGTGGATGGACTACAAGAAGCACGCCGCCGAGATTTCCGGGCGCGGGCGCAAAGCCGCGCCGCGCTTCCTGGAGGTGTGCGCGCACCTGAAGACGCACCTGCAGGTGGTGGACGAGGTGATGCGCAAGATGCGGGACATGCAGGTGGACATCGACGAGCGCTCGCTGCGCGTGAAGCAGCTCGTGCGTGCGCGCGAGAAGGAGGCGCAGACGCTGCGGCGCAAGAAGCTGACGCGCGGGCAGCGCGCCGTCGAGGCGCTGCTGCTGGAAAAGGAGGCGAAGAACCGCAGCGGCGGCGACCGGCGCCTGCAGCGCGAGGTGGAGGCGCTGCTGGACGAGCGCGAGCAGCTGAGGAAGGCGGCGCAGACCGCGGAGCTGCTGGTTTCCATGCGGCTGCCGAAAATCGTGTCCGAGTGCCTGGACAAGTGCATGTTCATCAAGGAGCTGAGCGAGGACGACTACGAGCTCATCGTCGCCGAGATGGACGAGCTCAACTATCGCGCCATCGAGTGGCACGACAACCGCGCGCGCGTCGCCCCCGCCGTCGAGCGGCGGGCGCGCCGGGACGCGAAAGTAGCGGGTGTCGGTGCGCCCGGGTCGCCCAAAACGCCGGGGCGGGGGGGGGGTGAAGCGCGCGGGACGCCGCCGGAGTCGGTGGGGCCCAGGCTGTGACTGAGAAAGAGTGTTAGCGGTGAGAATGGAAATTTGCCGAAAGCGGCACGTCCCCCTTTCGTTTCTGGTTTTTCATCGAACCCCGAACGAGAGTCTCCTTTCAAGCGAGACGAATCTTCCTTTTAAAGTATTATTCGATCCGCTATGCTCTATTTTGGTGGTTACACGATCGACTTCGAGGGTAGGTCGAGCTCCCCTCGCCCGGCGGCCACACGTCACCGCACGCGACATCGACGGGTCGGTGACACGCGCGGTGTGCGTGCGCACCGACCGAGCCAGGCGGTCGCTTCCCCGCGGGAAGTCCCCGGCGACCCCTCGACGTCCCCCCCGGTAGCCGCGGGTGTCGAGCGGAGGAGAAAAGCCTTGTCGGGAGGTCCCGGGCGCGTGAGATGGCGCCCGTCCCCGTGCCCGCGAAGGATGCCCCCCCCACGGGCAACGCCATCTTCGTGATGGCGGTGCTGGTCGTGGTGGTGAGCAGCGGCTTGGCGCTCGTGATGGCGCACCTGTTCCGCTCGGGGTACCCGTACCAGTGCAGCGTGCTGGCGGTGCAGCAGATGGTGTGCACGGCGTTCGGCGCCTTCATGATGGGCCAGCGCCCCGAGGAGGCGGCGAAGCTGCGCATCTCGCGTTGGAACTACCTCACGATGCTCCTGCCGTTCTCGGGCGTGCTCTCGCTCAAGCTGTTCCTGCAGAACAAGGCGGTGCAGTACGTCTCGCCCGCGTTCTACGCTATGACCGGCTCGCTCCTGCCGGTGGGGGTCACCATGCTCTCCATCGCCATCGGCAGCGCCAAGTTCAAGTGGAGCACGGTGGCCGCCGCGGCGGTGGTGTCCGTGGGCGGCGTCCTGATCAAGTTCGGGCAGGTGGAGCTCAGCACCATCGGGTTCGTCTTGACCATCAGCAGCCTCGGCCTGGACGTTGTGCGCCTGCTGCTGATGCAGGCGCTGCTGCAGCCGCTGCGGCTCTCCGGCATGGCCACCATGCTCCTCAGCGCGCCGCAGCAGTGCCTGCTGTTCTTCGTGAACGCGGCGTGGGCGGACGCGCGCGAGGTGGCGCACCGAATCAAGCTCGGCGCGGACGAGGGCGGGTTCGGCGACGACTTCTACGTGATCCTGTGCGTGGTGTGCGCGCTGGCTATCATGGTGGTGCTGTTCAACCTGATCTTCGTAAAGATGACCTCCGCCATCATCAGCGCCATCTGCACGCCGTTCAAGGACTTGAGCACCATCGTCTTCTCTGACTTGCTCGTGGACAAGCGCACAGAGACGCCGCAGGCGATTATCGGGTTCGCGATGTCGTGCTCGGCGTCGCTCGCGTACAACATCCACGACGTGTACGAGAAGCGGCGCGAGGCGGAGGCGAGAGCGGCGGAGGATGAGGCGAAGCCCCTGCTGGAGGCAGAGACGGGCGCGGCGAGCGCGAAAACGGGGGGGAGCTGTCAGCCGGAGCTGGAGGAGCGCGAGGACGACTGGCGCGTGGAGGACGCGTACTGGGCCGGTTTGTACTGCTGCGTCGCGGGGGTCATCATATACGCCTACGCGGTGGTGTGGCACCTGAAATAGAAAGGCGTTTTTTAACGCGCGCGGGGACGCACGAGGGCCCGGTAGACCATAGCGGAGACGACGAGAAGGAAACACGTAACCTTATTCTTCAAACCACGACGCTCGTCTTAAGGCGCCGGCGCGGGCGGCGCCGACGCCGCCAGCATCGCCGCGATTTCGCGACGCTCCGCCTCGGCGGCGGCGGCGGCTTCCGCGGCGGCTTTCGCCGCCGCCGCCTCGGCGTCCCGCCTCCTCGCCTCCTCCTCCTCCGCAGCCTTCGCGCGCGCCTCGGCTTCCTTCCGGGTCTTCTCCTCGCGCCCGCGCTCCGCCGCGATGGCGGCGAACATCCGGTCCACCGCCGCGCGTTCGCGCGTCAGCCCCGCGTCCAGGTCCTCCATCTGCCGCAGCTTGAGTTCGATCTTGCGCATCTGCATCTCCACAACCCCGACGGCGAGCTTCTCCATCTCGTGCTCGTCACGGTCCGCCAGAAGCTTCGCGTGCACAGCCGCCGCCGCGAGGCCCTCCGCGGACGCCGCCACCGCCTGCTCGCGCGTCACGGGCGGCGCGGGGCCGAGCTCGAGGTCCGGGGCGTCGCCCGTGACGCGCGAGCAGCCGTCGGCGCCGTCGCCCTCCGCGCCCCCCCCGTCGCCCGCCGCCTCGGCCAGGCGCGCGAGCGCGGCTTTGGCCGCCGCCGCGGCGACGCGCGGCCCGACGCAGGTGGCGAGGAACGCGACGACGGCCATCACGGGGTTGGGCGCGCCCGCGAACGGCGTTTCCTCGAACGGCGTCTCGGATGGCGTCGCGTCGACCGCCGCGTCCTTCGCGAGCGCCTCGAGGAAGGCGTCCTCGATGGGCAGGCGCGCGAACCGCCGGACGCACTGCTCGGCGTTTTTCGTCGCCACGCGCGACGCCACCGACGACCAGTCCTCGCCGTGTCGTTCGATCGCCTCAAGCAACGTCAACGTCTCCTGGTCCGTCCAGTCGTTCGCGTCCGCGTCAAGATCGGGCTCAACATCGGAGTCCTTTAGGGATAATCCGGGTGCGACGGGTCCGTCCCCCGCCGCGAGCGCGGAACGCTCGTCGCCGCGGGTCGCCGAGACGACGCGCGCGAAGCGCGCCGACGACGCGCCGTCGGGCAGGTTCCCGGCGGCGAAGCACGCGACGCACGTCACGTCGAGTTCCGGTTGTTCCGGATCAGTTCCGGGACCCGAGTTCCGGTCCCGGAGCTGGAAGCGTTCCGAACCCGCGGGAACCTGCCCGATCGCCGTCTCCGCGCGGTAATACGCGCGGCCGGTGCCGACCAGCGACGCCGCGCAGCCGCGGCACCGGCGCGACCGGCGCGGGGAGTCGGAG